>Ga0307378_10000617_pt1 | contig 61854 bp, 57 predicted proteins | sample UN1MG_FD_202238 | JGI IMG/M metagenome (GOLD analysis project Ga0307378, IMG submission 202238) | Soil microbial communities from Risofladan, Vaasa, Finland - UN-1 | ecosystem: Environmental > Terrestrial > Soil > Coastal area > Acid sulfate soil | place: Finland: Risofladan, Vaasa | collected... | reverse complement strand
ATTTCATTTGTGAAATGGTTTTCAATCCAGCTTGCAATGAAGAGGTTAGGCACGCCGACTTTTATGTATCCATCCGTAAGCGTGAGCTTTGTTGAGTTTTTAAACCAGATCCGGAATTTTTGCGGCCCGATTTTTTCGGCCAGAGCTTCGTTGACGGCACTTATTTCATCCGTGATTATGCCTTGCATTAGTATCTCTCCTCTGCCAATTGCTTCCACATTTTCCAAGCATCTTGCTTGAAAGCTGGGTCCCATAGTTAGTATTAACTTTTAGCCGAAAACAAATTTATTGTTGCTATTATGAAACAGTGACAAAACAAATCAATGGGGTTTTGTGAAATTTCTTTTCCACTTAACCGAGGTTTCTTTCAGCATTGGGTTTGCGCGCGAAAAAAATTTATTTTGAACAAGTTTTGCACATCGTAAGTCGTTTTTGTGGAAAACCGGTGGATTTGGTTTCTATTGCGATTTTTGCCATGACATTGTTAATAGTCGATTAATGCCTGTTAAATACGTGTGAAACCTAAGTTGGAGGCTGTCCCTTCAGGGGGTTGCGGCTGGTTGTCACGGGGGGAGAATCTCTTTTGTTAATATTGCGATGTAGCCACCGTCATGGTCAGGCTTTTGGGCTGAGGGGAAGGTCAGTTGTTCGTATTGGAGTTTTAGTTCAGGGTGCTTAGTGAGGAAATCTTTTATGAGAGAGGCGTTTTCGGCGGTCATTATGCTGCAGGTGCTGTAGCAGATTTTGGCGTTTGGTTTTATCATTTGTGCGGCGAATTCAAGAAGCTCCGTTTGGGCTCTTGCTAAATTCTTTATAGCTTTTTGGTTTATACGATAGCGGACCTCGATTCTTTTTGCCATTACGCCGGTGTTTGAGCAGGGCACGTCGAGCAGTATGCAATCGAAGGGGCCGATTTTGTTGGTGTTTTGCTTAAACTCTTCATATTCGATAACATTGACACTTTTTAGTCCGAGTCTGGCGGTGTTTTCTTTTACTTTTTTCAGCCGGTCGCGGTCGATATCTGTTGCATAGATATTTGCCTTGTCACCGGTTAGTTCGGCAAGTTGGGTTGTTTTTGTTCCGGGGGCGGCGCAGAGGTCGAGTATTTTCCATTTTTCCAAAGGCTTCAAGCCCTTTACGACCTGTGCAGCGGTTATGTCCTGGACGGTAAAAAGTCCCTTGTTAAAGCCTGGCAGTTTGTCTATTGCCCTGGGGCTCTTAAGAGTTATCATCGACCTGTCGTCTGATATTTCAAATTCGATATTCTGTCGTTTTAATTCTTCGGCCAGATTTTGGGTTGTTGTTTTGATGGGGTTTGGTCTGAGGTAGATGGAGGGTTTTCGGTTGGAAGCGAAGCAGATTTGCCTGGTTTTTTCGAGGCCGAATTCGTCGAGCCAGCCTTCGATGAGCCACTTTGGGAGTGAGAAGGCTTTGCTGAAGTAATCGGCTGGTTTTTTCCGGGGGTCGCCCAGCAGAAGGGTGTCGAATTCACAGCCGGATTCGATTGTTTGAGGGAGCGTTTTTTGGGGTCTGGTTTTTTCGGGGGTGGTTTGACGGTTTTTTATATTCCTTGTGATTTGCCTAAGACAGGCGTTGACGAAGGCGGTCTGTTTTTTGCCTGCGATGGCTTTGGTGTTTTCGACGGCTTCGTTTACGATTGCATGGGGAGGGGTCAGGGGGCAGTAAATAAGTTCATATACGCCTACCCGGATGATATTCAGGATTTTTTTGGGTATTCTTTCGATGGGGCAATCGGCGAGTTTACTTATTACCATATCGATAGCGGAGCGGTTCCTTAAAATCCCGAATACGAGGTCTGTAGCCCGTTGTGGTTCTTTAGTTTGCGGGAGCAGTTTGTTGAGGATTGAACTTACGTAGTTGTGTTTTGTTTTGTTGGGGCGTTGGAAGAGGTTTAAGGTTTGGACAGCGACGTTTCGAGCGGAGAGTTGTTTTTGGCCAGCCATCGTATTATTTGTCGATTTTGGCGAACAAATCGCCCGGTTGAGTTTGTCGGCCGTTGACGAAATCTTTGAAGTTGAGGAGTTTTCCTCCTGCGGGCTTTATGTTTATAATTTTCAGGACGTCTTTGCCGCATATTACGTTGAGGTTTTCGTCAAGCGTTCCCGGCGACAAAGCGGCTTGATTTGTGGTCTGAGTTGTCTTTGCCATGGCCAAAACGACACGTTCTGACTTTTGGGATTTTTTTGATATGTAGTTTGCGGCGGCTCCGGGCCAGGGCCAGAATCCTCTTATCTTTCTTTCCAGTGATTCGGCGGTCTCGGCGAAATCCAGCAGACCGTCCGACTTTTTAAGTTTGGGCGCAAGAGTAGCTTTGGTATGGTCCTGCTCGGTGTAGATAACGGAGCCATCGTCGATTTTTTTGATTGTTTCTATAAGCAGCGGTGCGGCGAGTTTCGCGAGTCTGTCGTGGAGCAGGCCGGCAGTTTCCGCTTCTTCAATGTCAGTCGTTAGCTGTCGGCAGATTTTTCCGGCGTCCATTTTCTCGGCAAGCGTTATGATGCTTATTCCGGTTTGTTTTTCACCCTTTATTATGGCCCAGTTAATCGGTGCGGCTCCTCTGTATTTTGGCAGCAGAGAGGCGTGCACGTTTATAGCGGCTTTTGTCGGCAGGGCGATGATTTCGTTTGAGATTTTTTGTCCGAAAGCGATAACCAAAATCAAATCGGGCTTATAGGCGGCGATTTTCTCGACGAATTCTGGCTGGTTGGCGTCTTCGGTTTCGATAAAGGAAGCAGATTTTTCTTCGGCCCATTGAGCTACGGAAGTAGGGCGCGGTTTTCTGCCTCTGCCTGCCTGGTGTGGCGGCGCGGTGACAATTAACACGGGTTTATTGTCCGAGTCAGCGAGGGCGTTTAGGGAATCGATACCGAATTGGCCGCTGCCGAGATAGACTATGTTCATTGGTTATTCTTCCGGCGGATTTTCGTGTTTTTGTTCGAGTTTTTTCAGTTTTCTTCGGTGCACGATTTTGGCTGCCTGCCCCATACGGTTTACGATGGTAACGCCGTTAATGTGGTCGTTTTCGTGCTGCAGGCACCTGGCGTACAGGCCTTCGGCCTCTTCTGTGAATTCGTTTCCGTCGAGATCTGTGGCGGTAACCCTGCATTTTTTATGTCTTTTGACCTTTGTGTAAACTTCTGGCACCGAGAGGCAGCCTTCTTCCATTGCCTCGAGTGTGCCTTCGGTTATGACGGTCGGGTTGATATAGGCTTTGAGGTCTTGCTTGTCTGTGTCGAGGGCGATGATGAAGATTCTAAGGGGGACACCGATTTGTGGTGCGGCCAGCCCAATACCGCCACTTTGCCGCATAATCTCCGCCATTTTCTTTATGAGATGGCGGATGTTATCGTCGATTTTTTCGACTTTTTTAGAAGGTTCGGCCAGGACCTGGGCGGGGTAATGTGTAAGTTGGCAATTTTCAGCATCTATCATTCTGAAAGTTCCCTAAGAGCCACATTTTTTTGGTGTTTTCCGGTGTACGTTTAAAATCAGCTATTGTCGAATTCGTCTCCGGTGAAGGTGTTCCCGAGGTAGGATTTTCTAATGGTTTCGTTTCTGATGATTTCCGCGGGAGTACCTGCACCTATGACCTTTCCGTGGTCGATGATATAGGCCTTGTCGACGACTTCGAGGGTTCTTTCGACGTTATGGTCGGTGATAAGGATGCTTACGCCCGAGGCGACGAGTTGGCGGATTTCCTGCTGTAGGTCCTCGACGGTGATGGGGTCAACGCCGCTGAAGGGTTCGTCGAGCAGAATCAGCGAGGGGTCGGTCACCATGGCGCGGGCGATTTCGAGTTTTCTCCTCTCGCCGCCTGAGAGGAACCTGCCCTGGCTTTGAGCGACCTCTGTGAGGGCGAATCGTTCGATGAGCATATCAGCCTTTTGGTTTCGCTCGATTTTTGTGATTGACATTGTTTCGAGGATTGCATAGAGGTTTTCGCGTACGGTCAGTCTCTGGAAGATGCTCGGTTCCTGTGAGAGGTATCCGACGCCGAGTCTTGCTCGTTTGTACATGGGTAGTTTTGTGATGTCGTGGCCTTCGAAGATTACCGAGCCTTCATTGGGTGCAATCATGCCCATAATCATTCTAAATGTTGTGGTTTTTCCGGCCCCGTTTCGACCGAGCAGCCCGACGATAGTTCTCTGTTTGATTGCGATGGAAATTTCATTTACTACGGCCCGGCCGGAGTAGCGCTTTACCAAATCCTGAGTTTCCAGAAGAGTTAAATCTGCCAAGATAACACCGTTAAAAGCACAGTTTACCCTAATTGTTTACGAATATGGGGTATTATAACAACCATAAAGACTAAAGCAAACGTATTTGGCGGCAAAGAAGAACAATTGAAAAGCGGACAAATATTCTGGCATTTTTCGGACATTTTTGCTATATAGGTGTTTTCTGTGTGATAAAAGAAAGCTTGTATTTGTTATTTAAGAGCATGTTATGTTTGCGGTCATAAGTGATGTGCATTCGAATTTAGAGGCCCTGACGACGGTTCTTGCCGATATTGAGGAGCGTGGCATCAAGAAGATTTACTGTCTTGGGGACGTTGTCGGCTACGGGCCTAACCCGAGGGAATGTCTGGATTTGATTATCGAAAAGACCAAATGGTGCGTGCTGGGCAACCATGATTATGCGGTTTTTTATGAGCCGACGAATTTTAACTACGGTGCCGAACAGGCCAGTTTCTGGACCCGGGACGTTCTTGAGGGCGAGAAGAAAAATGATTCCCGAGACCTCCGGTGGCGTTTTCTGGGTGAGCTTCCGATGCGACGGACACTTGAGGCTGAGCTCGGTGATAATGGTGCCATTGTGGATTTTGTTCACGCCTCGCCGCGCAAACCGATAAACGAGTACATTTTTCCCGATGACGTTTATACCAATCCGATAAAGGTGCGGGTTCTCTTCGAGCGGGTCAGGCACGTGTGCTTTGTTGGCCACACTCATCTGCCAGGCGTGTTTCTGGACGAGCCGGACTTTTATCTACCGGACGAGCTGGGTGACCGCTATCCGATTATCAACACTGAAAAAGCGATTATCAATATAGGTTCGGTGGGCCAGCCACGGGACAAGGACAACCGCTCGAGTTATGTATATGTCGAGGACAACGAGGTGAACTTTGTTCGTGTGCCTTACGATTTTGAGACGACTATGAAGAAGATTAAGGCGATAGACCGCCTGGATAACTTTCATGCCGAACGTCTGCGTGATGGAAGATGATAACGTTGTGCTTTTTTTAAGAGAATAAAGGATTTCGAAAAAAGGTTTGGGCCTTTTTAGGATTCTGCCGCGGGCCCTGCCGGAAAGACTAAAAGGATATGGCGCAAAAAGCGAAATTCCCAAAAGTCCTGTTTTTTATTTTACTGTTTTTTTTCTGTTTTTGTGGTGTACTTGTCTGGGAGTCCGGATTGTTTGAGAACAAGGTTCCTGCGACCGGGGGCCTGACGCTGTTGCAGCAGACAACTACCGAGCAGAAGCAGGAGGTATCGGTTCCGCGGGAGCCGGAAATCGTAAAGTTGGAACCGGCGGCTTTGCCCACATTGGGGGCTGACAACGCGCCGGCTGAAACTATTGTGCTGGGCTCGACAGACCCTGACAGCGGCTATAATTTTGAGCTGGAACTGACCACCAAAGGCGCGGCGATAAGAAAGGCGACGTTTAGCGGCTTTAATGACCGTGACCCTGATGACCCGCAGCCACTGGTGATTCTTTCACCTTTGGAACTTGGCGGCGGCAGGGAGATTCTGCCGATGGCCAGCGGCGGGTTTGTATTTGTCGAGCACAAGTTAAAGCTTGCTCTTGATAGGCTGCACTGGGAGAGCCTTGGTGTTGAGAGATTGGACAATGGGGGGCAGGCAGCGAGCTTCGAGGCGATGATAGTAAATAAAGACAGCGGCGAGCCTGTTATTAAATTGACGAAGACCTACACCGTCGCTGTGGGCAGTTATCTTTTGGGTTGTGATTTGGCTGTCGAGAATCTTTCGGCTTCCGAGCAGAAGTTTAACTACAATTTGTCCGGGCCGGTCGGAATCGGCATAGAAGGTATCAGGAGCGATATGAGAAATGTTGTGGGCGGTTTCCTGACGCCCGACGGACAAGTCGTTGCTTCGCAAAAGGACCTTCTGATTGGATTTCCTATGAATCTTTTCACGAAGAACGTCGGTCTGAAGGATACTACGCGCAAATACGAAGAAGCCCTGCGGACACGTGATCCAGCTAAAATCAAAAGGGCCAAAGCGGACCTACGAGTAGGGCGTAATCTCGAAGACAGCCAGAAAAACGCCAATTTTTTGTGGGCGGCAACAACGAATAAATATTTCGCTGCTATAGTGAGACCCGTGCCGCGTGAAGGTAAAGATTATTGTGACTGGATAAAAGACACAACGGCACAATACTATAATCCGGACGAAGATCAGAGAGGTAATACCGGTGATGAGACTATCGGTGTGAATTTGGAGATCGCACCAAGCGCCTTGGCGGCGGCTGGGCAACCAGGCAACACAAACAAATACAACTTTCAGTTGTATCTCGGGCCGAAAGACAAGAATCTGTTCGATGGGAACCAGCTGTATAGTGAGCTTGGATTTATTCATACGATAACGTTTATGTCGTGTTTTTGTTGTCCCGATGCTCTTATAAACCCGATTTCATTTTTTATACTTGCGCTGATGAAGTGGCTGTACGGGTTTATCGGCAATTACGGCGTTGTGATAATCGTATTGGTTTTTCTGATGCGGCTTTTGATACATCCTCTGACCAAACAGAGCCAGATTTCGATGAACAAATTCACCAAGTTCAACGCGTTGCCTGAGGTACAGGAGATAAGAAAGAAGTACGCAAAGAACATGATGGAGATGAACAAACACATCGCGGTGCTGCAGAAGCAACACGGGGTTTCGCATCATCATATGGTTATGGGGATGCTTCCTATGCTGATACAGATGCCGGTATGGATTGCCTTGTGGCGTGCTGTTTACGGGAGCATAGATTTGCGAGGCGCGGGTTTTTTGCCGTTCTGGATTACGGACCTTTCAATGCCGGATGCTTTGGTCAGATTTACAACGATAACCCTGCCTCTGCTGGGCTGGAAGATAGAATCGCTGAACCTGCTGCCGATTTTGATGGGTGTGGCATTTTATCTGCAGCAGAAATTGATGCCGTCGCAGACCTCGGCTCAGACAAATCCGCAGATGGCCCAGCAGCAGAAAATCATGATGCTTATGATGCCGCTGATGTTCCCGCTTTTGCTTTACAAGGGCCCTTCCGGAGTTAATCTTTACATTATGTCCAGCGTATTTGCCGGAGCGGCCGAGCAGTATGTTATCCGCAAGCACATTCGAGAAAAGGAACAGGCCGAATCCAAGGGGCTGGTTGCGGCGACGAGCAAAACGGGCGGAAAAGTTAAAAAGAAAAAACCCAAGCCTTTTTACAAGAACATGTAGCGGCATTTCAAGCGGCGAAAGTGCGGATGTATGACCTCAAGGACACTATCGTAGCAGTCAGTTCTCCCACGTCGGATGAAGGAGTGATATTTCGTGTAACCGGGCCGGCGACGTTCGAGAAAGTTTCGGCGGTTTTCAGGCCGGCATTTGCGGTGAACAAACCGGCAATAGTTAATGGAGGTGTGGTTATAGACGGCGGGCTTGTCATTGACGCGAATCTTTATCTGTTTGTAGCGGGTCATTCATATACCGGTGAGCCCCTTGCCGAGATTCACATGCGCACCAATCGCAGCGTAGCGGAGGTTTTGATGGGTCGTTTTTTTCAAATGGGCCTTCGGATGGCCGGGCCGGGCGAATTTACGGCGAGGAGTTTTCTTAACGGCAGGATTGATCTGGCCCAGGCAGAGGCGATTAATGAGATTATTGTAACTTCCAACGAGTTTCAGCTGGATGCTGCGGAAAAGCTTCTGGCAGGGCGGTTGGCCGAGGTGGTTTCAAAGATTAGGGCGGAAATCATGGATTGCCTTAGCCTAATCGAGGCGGGACTGGATTTTAGTGGCGAAGAGATTGAATTTATAAGCTGCGCCGAAGCGGTGAGAAGGCTTTGCGGGATAAAAGACGAACTTCAGCGGATGCTTTGCGGCAGCATCAGTTACGAATCCATGCTGGAGCTGCCCTCGGTCGGAATTGCCGGTGTGCCCAACGCGGGCAAGAGCAGTCTACTCAACAGGCTGCTCGGCAAAAAAAGGAGTATTGTTTCATCGCAGCCTAAAACCACGCGGGACGTCCTGACCGGACTGCTCGAGTTAAAGCACAACAGGTGTGTGTTGTTTGATTGCGCGGGACTTCTGCCGGAGCCCTGCAGTATTATAGAAGAGTTGGCGCAGCAGGCGGCGATTGAAGGGCTGCGAAAGAGTTCTGTTGTTGTGTTTTGCGTGGATGTTTCGAAAAAAGACTGGGCCGAGGATATTTCGATACGCCGCCTGGTAGAATCTGAAAGTTTTCTGCCTGTCGCGACGAAATCCGATTTGCTGAGCGGGCAGCCGCTGTCTGAATGCCTTGCCAGGCTGGAGGGATTGTTTGGTGCGGGGTTTTTGGCTGTCAGTTCCAAAAACGGTGTGGGTGTAGAACCGCTGCGTCGGGAGATTGATAAAAAACTTGTTGAACGGTTTTCTGTCCCTGCGGGTTCTGAGAGCGTTGCGGCACTTACTGCCCGACATAAACAGGCCGTGACCGAAGCGATTGAAAATGTGAGCGAATCGATTGATGAATTAAAGGCCCAAAACGACGAGGTTGCCGCCATGATGCTTCGGGCAGCTTACGAGGCGCTTTCTGCTATTGAGCGGCAGCACATCGACGATAAGATACTGGAGAATATTTTCGGGCGGTTCTGTATAGGCAAATAAGCCGAAGCAGATTCATTTGGCGTATCCGCTTCGGCTTATTCCCAAATCATCTATTTGCTATAAGGAGCCGGAACTTTATTTGTCCTTGGCCTCGAATTCGGCATCGATAACATCATCGCCGCCTTTTCTTTTCGTTTCGTCTTCAGGAGGTGGGGCTTGTTCGGTCTGCTCGGTTTGGGCGGACGCAGCCTGTTTTTTGGCGGCCTCTTCGTAAAGTGTTTTGCCCAGTTCCTGGCTGACGTTACCGAGGTTCTCGATGGCCTTTCTTATTGCGTCGGCGTCTTCGCCTTTTGCGGCTTCCTTGAGGTTGTTCGTGGCGTTTTCTATTTTACCCCGCGTATCCGCCGAGACCTTCTCGCCGTGCTCTTTAAGGGTTTTTTCGGTCGCGTAAATCAACTGGTCGGCCTGGTTTTTCAGGTCGACAACCTCTCTCTTTTTCTTGTCTTCCTCGGCGTGTGATTCGGCGTCTTTAGTCATTTTTTCAATTTCCTGTTCGTTCAGGCCCGAGCTTGACTTTATCTCGATTGACTGCTGTTTGCCGGTGCCGAGGTCCTTGGCAGAGACTTCCAGGATACCGTCGGCGTTAATGTCGAAGGCGACCTCGATTTGCGGAATGCCTCTCGGTGCCGGCGGCAGGTCGGCCAACTGGAACCTGCCGAGCGTGCGGTTGTTGGTGGCGAACTCTCTTTCGCCCTGCAGGATGTGTATGTCTACCGTTGTCTGGTTGTCGGCTGCCGTGGAGAAGATTTCCTTTTTGCTGGTTGGAATGGTGGTGTTGCGCTCGATGAGCTTTGTCATTACACCGCCGAGAGTTTCGACGCCCAGCGAAAGCGGCGTTACGTCCAGAAGCAGTATGTCCTTTACGCCCGCGTCACCGGCCAGTACTGCGCCCTGGATGGCCGCACCGAGGGCGACAACTTCGTCAGGGTTGATACCCTTATTAGGGTCTTTGCCGAAGATGCCTTTGACAATTTCCTGTACTTTTGGGATTCTTGTTGAACCGCCCACCAGCAGGATTTCTACAATGTCGTTGCCTGTCAACTTTGCATCTGCCAGAGCCTTGTTGCACGGCTCTTTCAGTCGTTCGAAAATAGGTTCAGCGAGCGACTCGAACTTGCTGCGTGATATTGTAATCTGCAGGTGTTTTGGGCCGGAGGCGTCGGCGGTTATAAAGGGCAGGTTGACGGTGGTCTCAAGCTGAGTGCTTAATTCGCACTTTGCTTTTTCGGCGGCTTCTTTTAGCCTCTGGTGTGCCATCGGGTCTCCGCGGAGGTCAATGCCTTCGGTCTTTTTGAACTCGTCGCCCAGATGATTTATCAAGACCTCATCGAGGTCGTCGCCGCCTAAGTGGGTATCGCCGTTGGTACTGAGGACCTCCACGACGTTGTCGCCGATATCGAGAATTGATATATCGAAGGTTCCGCCGCCGAAATCGAAGACAGCGATTTTTTCTTCCTTTTTCTTTTCCAGTCCATAGGCAAGTGCCGCAGCGGTAGGCTCGTTAATAATTCTTTCGACATTGAGGCCGGCGATTTTACCGGCGTCTTTGGTCGCCTGCCTTTGTGAGTCGTTAAAATATGCTGGGACGGTGATTACGGCGCTGGAGATTTTTTCGCCGAGATAATCTTCTGCGGTTTTTTTCAGGTCCTGCAAAATCATTGCCGAGACTTCCGGCGGGGTATATTCCTTGCCGCGGGCGCCTACCTTGACCAGTTCCTCGGGGCTCCCTGTAATCTTATAAGGAACAATCTTTTCTTCCGAAGAAACTTCGCTGTGTCGTCGGCCCATGAACCGCTTTATCGAAAAGATTGTGTTTTCCGGGTTTGTCACCTGCTGATGTTTTGCTATCTGGCCCACGAGCCTTTCGCCCTTGTCGGTAAAGCCGACCACCGAAGGTGTCAGCCTTGAGCCGGAAGAATTTATCAGGACTTTCGGCGAGGTGCCTTCCATCACCGCGACAACCGAGTTTGTCGTTCCCAAATCTATTCCAATTATTTTAGCCATGTTTAAATTCCTTTCGCTGTTTTATAGCTTTATACACAAAGATACCGTCGTAGTAAATGTGCAAAAGCCGTGCCAGTTGTTGTGTGGGCGGGGGCACGTGGCTTAACGTGTTGAAATAAAGGGGGTTATGTGCGCAGGGACCTTTTTGGTGGCTATTTTTGCTGCTGTGTTTTGCCATTTTGGCAGGTTTTTTCGGCGTGCTAACGTTCTTTGCAGCAGCTAAGGAAAGGGGGTCATTTGTCCTGATGCAGGGCTGAGCGTATGATTTTTGCCCGGAGGATGTCTCTTTGTTCCGGGTCGAGGTTCTTTCCATGGTTGAGTTGCAGGTGGGCCGGCTGAGTAAGCATGAACAGGCGGTTAATCGTCGAAATGGAGATTTTGTCCTGCTTGGCAGGGGCATCTTCAGCGCCGAGTTTGCAGAGCCTTTCTATCGCTGGAGTCGAGACGCCCATGTGTGTGTGCATGTTGATTCCCATTCGTAGATGGCTCAACAAAAACAGGGCCTCCTGCGAACTTATCAGATGGGCATTTCGTAAAAGGGCCATGGCCCGTGAAATTTTGTCGTCGAGAACATCCGACTGTTTTGAGAGAAGCTGGTTTCTTGCGGCGTTTTCATACTCGACTATCTCGGGTATGATGGATTTTTCGAACTGCGCGACGATGTCAGCCTCGGAGATGCCGAGCGTTACCTGGTTTGAGAGTTGATAGAAATCGCCCGCGGCCTCGGAGCCTTCGCCGAACAGGCCTCTGACGGCTAAGCCCATGTCTCTTGTGGCCCGAAGAAACTTTTCGATTTGTCCTGTCATTTTAAGAGCTGGCAGATGCAGCATTACCGAAACCCGTATGCCGGTACCGAGGTTTGTCGGGCAGGCAGTGAGGTAGCCGTATCGTGGGCTGAATGCGTAGTCGATCTTTTCTTCGACCATATCGTCGATTCGATTTATCTGCTCGGCACATTGGCTAAGCTGACAGCCGCCTTTTAAGACCTGCATTCGAAGATGGTCCTCTTCGTTAATCATGGCGGTGAAGAACTCCCGTCTTGCGAATACCACGCCGCGAGGGCCCTTGGCGAAAGCGTGGTGCCGGCTGATTAGGTGTCTTTCGACGAGGAAGTGTTTGTCAAGCGCCGGGGCCTTGTCCACGCTTATATAGGTGATTTGGTCGCCGAATTCCAGTGACTTCAGAACATCACGCAGCTTGTTGAGTATTTGTAGTTTCTCGGCGGCCGAGCATCGACTTAGAAATTTGTGTCCTGCTATGTTGCGGGCAAGACGGATGCGGGAGGATATAACGATATCGGCAAGCGGACCGGAGCCGTTAAACCATTCGTTTATGTTGTGGCTTATCTCAGTCAGTTTCATATTCAGCGTTTCCTGCTGTTGTTTTGCCGACAGCAGGTCACTCCATTTGGTTTATTTTGTCCCGCAGTTCGGCGGCAAGTTCGTAATCTTCATTTTTTACGGCGGTGTCGAGTTTTTGTTGCAGCGTCAGCAGTTCTATTTGTTTTTTCGCGTCGGTGGAAGTTTTCGAGGGTACTTTTCCACAGTGGGTGGTCCTGCCGTTATGGGCCTTTTCGATAAGCGGAAGCAGTGATTTTTCGAAGACCTCGTAGTCATGGGGACATCCAAGCACCGCTTCTTTTGTGAACTGTTCGAGAGTAAAACCGCATTGAGGGCAGGAAATTGCCTGCTCGGCGGAGCCGAACAAGTCCTCGTCGGTCGGCTGTGTGGCGAGCAGATTGTTCAGCAGCTCGTTTACCGAAAGCTGGCTCTTGGCGGCGATGCCGTTTTCCTGCGCGCACGTTTCACAAAGGTGCATCTCGGTGCGGATGCCGTCCGTTATCTCGGTCAGATGAATCGTAGCCTGGTTTTTCTTACAAATCTGACAGTGCATAATCTATCAACCCTACTTTGGGTATTATAACAAAATCCGGCCTCAAGAGGTTATTAAATTTATCGGCACATCTCAAGACCGATTGGTTATCCCTCCTCACCTTCTAAATAATCGTCAAATTTCCGGTGCCTCTATAGGCGGTTTTTCCCTATTTACTCAGTTTTGCCGAATAGTTAGGCCCCTCCGTAACACGGATACTTTGTACTTTGAGCCCGTTTGGCAGTTTGGGCTCGAGTTTTTCGTATATGTATTTTGCTACGTTTTCGGCTGATGGGTTGTTTTGCTGGAAATAACCTATTTTTTCCAGCGTAATATTATCGAACTGTGCGACGATATTATCGAGCATTTTTCTTAGCCTTAAAAAGTCGATAACGAATCCTGAGCTGTTTAGCTTTTCGGCGCCGACTTCGGCCCTGACCGACCAGTTGTGGTGATGGGCAGGCTCTTTTGAGCCGTCGGGCATTGTCAGTTGGTGTGATGCCCAGAAGTGAGTTTCGACACTAACAGTAAACAAAACAAAACTCCAGTTTGCCGGCGGGGATTTTTCATTCTTTGTTTTTCAGATTGGGCAGTCGCCGCCGCAGACGTTCGTAGACCTGTTTCGGAATCAGGTTCGAGACATCACCGCCCATCGAAGCAACTTCGCGAATCAGCGTCGAGCTGGTAAATCCGTATTGCTCGCTGGTCATGATAAAGATTGTCTCGATACCCGCGACAGAGCGGTTGGTCATGGCCAGCTTGAATTCGTACTGCACGTCGGTAAGGCTGCGCAGGCCGCGCAGGATAACATCAGCTTTTTTGTGGGCGGCGTATCCGACAGTCAGACCGTCGAAGCTCTCCACGAGTACATGCGGCATATCGGACACCAGTTCGGCAATCATTTCCACCCGTTCTTCGGGAGTAAAAAGCGGGTTTTTAATGGGACTTCTGCCGACCGCGATAATAAGCTCGTCAAAGAGTTTTATGCCGCGTTCGATAACGTCCAGGTGTCCGTTCGTTATGGGGTCGAACGAGCCCGGGAAAATCGCTCTTGTAAATTTTCTTTTCATTAGCGTATACCTTATCCTGCAAATCTCTATTATACCTTAATTGGTCTCGAGGTCAAATAATTGGGTTTTGGCCTTAGAAAACGGCAGGTTGGCATCATAATTTCCTTGGCAGGAGCAATTTGTCTTCCGCGTAGTCGTGAAGGGTAGAAATACACATGCTTGGCCTGGCTGGTGGTCGTGTCCCGGCAGAAACATCAGGTTGAGATTCCTGGCCTGAAATAAAAAGATGCCAATAAGTAACTGTCCCGGAACTGTTGAGTGTTCATGAAGCTTCGCCGGCTTGGCCGTCATCTTCCTTGTTGTTTTTTGCAATAGTAACAGGGATGTCAAGCCAGAATGTCGAGCCTTTACCGAGTTCGCTTTCCATACCTACGTTGCCGGCCAGAAGGGTGGCCAGTTCTTTGCTGATGGTAAGGCCCAGTCCGCTGCCGGTTGACTGGCGCGTTATGGAGCCGTCGGCCTGTCGAAATTTCTCAAATATTTTTTCCTTGTCGGCCCCGGCAATCCCGCAGCCGGTATCGGAGACCGCAATCCGGACCGTTTGGTCGTCCTGAAATGTAGCACGAATCTCAATTCTTCCGCGTTCGGGTGTGAATTTGACCGCGTTACTTAGAAAATTATACAATATCTGGCGTACTTTGCCGATGTCCGTCGAGAGAATCGGGATATTGTCGCCTGCAACGAATTTGACCTTGATTTTCTTCTTTTTTGTAAGCGAGGAAAAGGAACCCACCACTGCTTTGCAAAGCTCCGACACTGAGATGCTTTCAATGTGAAGCTTCATCTTGCCCGCTTCGGTTTTTGCCAAATCGAGCAGGTCGTTAATCATGTTCAGCAAATTCTTGCCGCCGGTGATAATATTTTCAGCGTACCTCTTGCATTTGTCTTTGCTCAGGCGAGCGGGCTTTTCACGGAGAATTTCGGCAAAGCCGAGAATAGCGTTCAACGGCGTTCTGAATTCGTGTGAGATGTTCGCCAGAAATTCACCCTTTAACTTGTTGGCCTTGAACAGTTCTATGTTTCGTTCGGAAAGCTCGGCGATTTTTTCGTCGAGCTGTTTGTTGCTCAGTCGCAGCTTTTCCTGTGCGGCCTGCAGACCGTCCAGCATATGATTGAATGCGTTTGCCAGTTTCTCATATTCGTCACGGGTGCTTATTGAGCTTCTGATGTCGAGGTTTCCTTCGGCGACGTTGTTTGCGATTGCCCTTAGCTGTCTGATTGGCCTGAGTATTACACGCTGGGTGATTACATAGAAAGCAACAATTGCGCCGGCGCCTGCAATAAGCCCGGCGACAATTATCCAAACACGGTTCATCAGTATTGTTTTGCTTATTTCACCTGCCGGACGCCGGATGACAAGCGCACCTACAGGTTCGTTTCGGCTGAACGCCCCGGCCGAACCCTGCGGATTGTGGCAGCTTATGCAGTTGTCGCTGGCCCTGAAAATTCGTATGTAATTACTATTGAGTATGCCCTGGTGTTTGGACAACAGAATGTTGTCGTCCCTATCCTCTTCGGATTTCAGAGATTCAATCATCTGCCGTTGCTGCTGCGTGAGGCTTTCTATTTTTTTTTCATTTTCTTTTGTGAAGCGAATCCACTGCATATACTGGTCGTTTGACCCCAGTACACTGCCGGTATTATCCAGAGCGGGCAGGGTGGTCTCGCCAGGGTTTTTAAGCTGAAAGTGCGAGTGCATCAGTGTTTCGGCTTTTGCTCGCCCTGCATCGAGAGAAGCTTTTTTCGTCAGTTGACCCATCCAGATATAAGGCAAAAGAAGCGCTAGAACAAGAATAAAAACAACCGCTGCCCCGAATGCAACCCGGCACTTCTCGGCGAGCGAAAGGGGCGAGAGCCTCACAAGTTTCAGAAACCTTCGCCAAATTTGTTTGAGTTTAATCTGCATAGCTTCGATATTTGTCTGTTCCCGCGGCCGAGCGGCTTTGCTTTGTCTTAAAACAGTTGAATTATTGGTAATTTATCTAATGAACGTGATATAATAATACAGGTCGTGCACGAAGTAACAGAAAACAAACGGCGCCAGAAGCAGCAGCCATAACGCCCGTTTCCTTCGCGAATTTACAAGGTAAAGCCAAATTAAAAAAACGGTCCAGAACGCGGGGATAAAGCTGTTAATCACCGGAGTAAAACAGGAAGTGGAATGACCGAAGAATTTTAGAAGTTGCAGCCAATGCGAAAAAATCGGGAGAACCATCAGCAGGATTGACAATGTAATTCCGGTGGTGCTGGTGGCGATTTTTTTGCTGAGCTTCTCCAGCAGCGAGGGCAGAAAAAGATACCACAAAGTGCCGAATCCAAGATGAAATACAGTAAAAGTCATAAACATCAACATCCCACCAGTCAGATATGGCATGGTAATTCCGAACGCGGCCTTGTAAATCGGAAGGATAACAAGAGGCAGCAGCGTCGAGAGCGGAAAATCGACATAGCCGAGAAAAATCCAGAACATGTGCCACGGCTCGTTGCCGTTGCGAACCATATCTATGATGCTAAGCGAGATAAAGAAAAAATGCACAGCGGCCAGAAGCATGCCGATTCGCAGACCCAGAGATAATTTCTTGCCTCTTATGTTCAACTTCATATCAAATTTTCTTTCCGATGGCTTATATGTATCCGGCCCGTTTTGTCCGGCGGCTATTTGTCCGCTTGTTCCTGCGGCTCTATTGCGTGCAGGTGTTTTTGTGTTCGCAGGTTCAACTCGTCCAGTTGTTTCTGGTCTACTTCACTGGGCGCATCGGTTAACAGGCACTGGCCTCTTTGGGTTTTTGGGAAGGCGATAACGTCTCTGATGTTTTCCGTGCCCGTCAGCAGCATGACGATTCTGTCTAAGCCCAGCGCGATTCCACCGTGAGGAGGTGCACCGTACTCCAGGGCCTTTAGAAAGAACCCGAACCTTTCCTGGGCCTGTTTCTTTGAAATTTTGAGCAGCTCAAAGACCTTTTGCTGGACTTTCGGGTTATGAATACGAATGCTTCCACCGCCAATCTCCGAGCCGTTGACAACGATGTCATAGGCCTGCGAGATAATATTGGCAGGGTCCGTATCGAGCTTTTCCAGATCTTCCGGCACCGGTGCGGTAAATGGATGATGCAGGGAATCGTAACGTTTCTCCTGCTCGTTCCATTCGAATAGTGGAAAGTCAACTATCCAGACAAAATCAAAGGCGTTTTCGTCATAAAGCTTCAAATCCCTGGCCAGTTTGCACCGCAGCGGGGCCAGGGATTTGTTGGCGATTTTTTCGCTGTCGGCGACGAACAACAAAAGGTCACCGTCTTTGGCGCCGAAGCATTCGATTATCTTGTCGAGCTGTTCGGCAGTGAAAAATTTGGCGATGCTGCTTTTGCAGGTCAACTTGCCGTCTTCGGTCGTGACTTTTAACCAGGCCAGGCCCTTTGCCCCATAGTCACCCACGAAATTGGTTAGTGTCTTTTCAACATCGCTTCTGGAATATTTGCCGCCGGGTGCGCAAAGGCCCTTTACGACTCCGCCTTTTTCAATCGTGGAGGTAAATACTTTGAATGTACATTGCCCAGCAATATCGGATATGTTCTGCAGTTTCATGTCGAAGCGCAAGTCAGGCCGGTCCGTGCCGTAATTGTCCATCGCTTCTTTGTAGCTCATCCGCTTCATCGGTGCCCTGACGTCAACATCGAGTATTTTTTTCCAGATTTTCGCCAGCAGGTTTTCATGAACACCGATAACATCGTTACTGTCAACGAAACTCATCTCAACGTCGATTTGCGTGAATTCAGCCTGACGGTCCGCACGCGGGTCCTCGTCCCTAAAGCAGCGCACAATCTGAAAATACTTATCGACCCCGCTTATCATTAAAATCTGCTTGAATAATTGCGGCGACTGGGGCAGGGCGTAGAAGGAGTTTCGCAGCAGCCGACTGGGTACGAGAAAATCCCTTGCGCCTTCCGGAGTACTCTTGGCCAGTATTGGCGTTTCGATTTCACAAAAGCCAAACCGGTCGAAATAGTCCCGTGTTATTTTGCTGACTCGATGCCGAACTTTAAGCTTATGTTGCATTTTGGGCCGGCGAAGGTCAAGGTAGCGATTGGTAAGTCGGACCTCTTCGCTGATTTTTTCAGCCTCGTTGATTTCAAAAGGTGGGGTCTTGGAGGTGTTGAGGATTTCGAGCTGTTCGGTCGCTACTTCGATTTGTCCGGTCGGAAGCTTGAGGTTTTCCATGCCTTCGCTTCGCGGCTGAACAATGCCTCTGGCGGCAATGACCCACTCACACCGGGCGGTCCTTGCCAGCTTGTGTACTTCGGGCTCAGACTCCGGGTTAAAGACCAGTTGGGTCAGCCCTTCTTTGTCGCGAAGGTCGATAAATACCAGGTTCCCGTGGTCACGATAGGAGTGCACCCACCCTGCAAGCGTTACCTTTTTGCCGGCGTCTTCGAGCCTTAACTGTCCGCAGTTATGTGTTCTTTTGAGCATTGTCAATAGTCTCTAAAAAAATTCCCTTTGGCTGCAGTCTTAAACCGCTGCCGATACGGAAAATACACATAGGAAAATGCTGTCTAAAAGATTTAGGATAGCCTAATAGTGCGGTTTCGTCAATAACAGCTTTGAATATTTGGGTGAAACTGTCGCGGACTTTGACCCGGCTGGGTGCTGGAAAAGGCTTTTTCGCCCCGCTTAATGCTGTTTGTTTGCGTCTTCGACAAAGTTAAGAGCTGCTGAATTGATGCAGTAGCGAAGGCCGGTGGGCACAGGTCCGTCGCCGAATACGTGGCCGAGATGTGCATCGCAACGGCTGCAGAGAACCTCCGTCCTTGTCATGGAAAACCTTTTGTCTATTTCGGTATCGACTTTTGTATCTGAAAGCGGCGCAGAGAAACTCGGCCAGCCCGAGTTGCAATCGAATTTTGTCTCCGAGCTGAACAGTTCGTTGCCGCAGCAGATACAGCGGTAGGTGCCTTTGCTTTCGAAACCATAGTACTTGCCCGTAAAGGCTGGCTCTGTCCCTTTTTCTCTCGTGATTCTGTACTGTTCCGGGGTGAGCAACTTGCGCCACTGTTCGTCGGTTTTGATTATTTTCTCGGGCATAATCTGTTCTTTCAGGTTTGACGGTGTTGAGTTGGCTGCAAGGCTTGGTGGCTTTTCTTTTTCTGCATTTTCCCTGCTCTTACAGCCCGACCAAGTTGCCAATAGCAAACCGGTAAGAGCGAACAAAAAGATTTTGCCGAATATCTCTCTCATTTTTTTAAGTCGAGCTGATCAACAACTGGCTTTAGTTGGCATATTTCACGGAGCAGCCGTAGGGTTTTGTGCCCGGTGTGCTTATCTCTTTATCTGCGGTCAATTCTGCAAGAGCCTTGTCAACGTAATTGGTCGCGTCTTCTTGCTTTTTGCCCAGAGGCGAGTCGTCTATAGCGCCATTATAAACAATTTTACCTTCGGTATCTATGATGAACATATGCGGGGTTGTCTTGGCGCCGTAAGCTTTGCCGACTTCGCCGGACCTGTCATCGAGTATCGGATAGCTGACGTTGTACTTTTTCGCAAACTTCTCGTTTTTCTCGACCTTCAGGTGTTTCGTGCTGTTTATCGCAAGCCAGACAACATCCTTTTCCTTGTATTTCTCAGCCAAATCAGTCATTGTGTTTACGTCTTCGTAGTGATACCTGACAAAGGGGCACTCGTAATTAAACCACTCCAGTACCACGATTTTGCTCTCATAGTCCGATAGACCGACCTCGTTGCCGTCATAGTTGGTCAGTGTAAAGCCCGGCGCCTTTTTTTCTTCTTCGGCAGTGTCCAAATACTCTTTGCCCTCAGAGCCGTTAAGCATTAAGGCCGATAACGCAAGAACTATTGTTATGGTGAAAATTGTTCCCCTCATTTTTCTGCCCTTTCAAATCCTTATTTCCATTTCTTTGTTTTTACTGACATGCACCCAAATAGTCCGTTTATACACCCGTTTTTCACTATGATTTTGTACGTTTGGTGCTGGAATTCGGCCAGGTAAAAATTCGTTTTTGGGCGAAAAATATTTTTCCCGGATTTTTGGATATTCCGGCCGGATTGTGCCAAATCGCTGCATCCGGGCCGTTTTTGGGCGTGATTAATCAGAATAAAATCCCCAAATTTTTCTTGCAAAGTATATTTTTTCTGCTACAATGCAAGGGCGCGGTTAGTTACGAGAGGTTCTCTACCTTGTTGTGGGGGCCTGTAATTAGCTGATAATAATTTATTCAGAGCCGAACTTTTATAGATAAGGCTCGTATCTAACAAAAAAGAGTACTACGGGCTGGGGTTTAAAACTCCTCTTTCCTCCCTCCAACCTCAGCCCAATTTTTTTGCGCGACGGCTGCTTTACAAGCCGTTGTATGTAACCCCAAGCCTGACAATTCGGACTATAGCCATAGAATTAGGAATAATTAAAAAAAACCAATTTTTTCTGAAAAATGCTTGCATGATTATTAATGTTCCAATATAATATGTTTAGTTGAAAAACAGAGGCGACAGAGTCATCCATATCACACCCTGTGATGTGTTTTGTCGTGTGAGCTAAGGAGCAGTGTTTTAACATAAGGTATTTTAGCTTATAAAGCTTTTTGCAGGGTCGAGAATATATCGCTTTTTCCTCTCCCTCCGCGTCTCGGCCCTGTTTTTACGCGCAGAGGTCGATGACTTAATATCTCCTGCTTGAAGTTCTGCTGCTGTGCTGGTAGTTAACAAAGAAGTATCGCAATGCGTCTATCGGGTGGTCGTACACCCCGTCTTTGACCGGCAATTCGGCGCCTTTGCCTGCGGCATATTCCGGATAGTGGTAACACCTCATCGCCTCTATCAGCCTTTGGCATCTCGGCGAAATTATTAGCCTGCTCCTGCCGTCACCTGCCCTTACCGCACGCCTGATAAGCTCGATACCTTCCAAAATACCGCTTCGCCGGTAACGCACAACTATACCCATTGACCGCAGTTCACGAACAACGCTTGTCCCCGTAATGTCGTTCACACTTTTACCCGCAGGGTCACAAAAAGTCGCCGCCACCTGTGCCTCGCTACAGGCCGTGCGTTTTTGTATCTGCTCGGCGTGAACGTCAACCGTTGCCCTGCTGCGAACATACTCGTCTATCACACGCACCACACCCTCACTGTCAACCTGAATCCACAGGCACACAAAGGGATTTACAAATCCGAAATCCAGCGAGCGGTATAGTGGCAGCTCCGGGTCATAATCTATCTCCTTTACGTGTGTTTCAGGGTCAAATTCCCCAAATACGGCGTTCTCAAGGTTGGGCCTTTTACACAGCATCTCCGACTCCCATCCCGCACGGCTGGCTCGCCGCATGGCTGTTATGCAGTCCTCAATCTTCAGATAGCCGTTTGCGTCTCTGGCTTTGCCCTGACAGTCGCTCCAAAGCCGGCACTGGGAACAACTTCTCTCGAGACACTTTTCTATCACCTCCCATATGCACCATTTGAAAATCGGCGTGCCGGTCTTGTCCGCCGAAGATATGATTTTCTGCATCAGCCCGTAAGGCCTGTGCATTGTGCTGATTGTTTCCATCGCCGCCAGAAGGCCCTCGGTGCTCTGGGTGGTAAACTTCGCCGCCGCGAATACCTCCTCGCTGAAAAGCTCAACCTCATCGCAGCGCAGTTTATGTATGTGCTGGCCGCGAACGCTTGTCGACGACTGTGTCAGAACTTCCACTGCGGAATTGTTCACAAATCGGCATCTCCTTTTAAGCGCCGGCCCTGCCAGAAACTCACCGAAGCCCTCGCTTAGAAAACCCATCAGGTATTCATACATCCTCGCCGACTGGTCACCTGAACCCCCGAGAATCCGCACCTGGCAGTTCGGCTTAAACACACAATCCAGAAGCGTCGCGATTGCCGCCAGCTCGGTCTTGCCTCCGCTGCGGTTCGCCCAGACTATCGCGTCGCCGTTCGCTTTCTTCTCCGCCGCAAAATCGGCGACGAAACTGTACCACAGATAATCCATCGGACTGTTGTGTTCGCAGCAGATTCTTTTATCGGGGATATTGATGCCGAGAAAGACCTTGATATAGTTTCTAAGCTCCTTTTTTGTGGCTGGCCGACTCTGCCGAAGAGCCCCATATACCTCCGCTGCCTTTTCTATCGCACCGTCACTCTGCAACCTGCGCGAAGTGCGTTTCGCCATTGATTGGCCCCCTGATTTGAGATGTAATTTTAGATTGTTTGGCTTGTGATATGCCTAAGCGCAAACTGATAGCTTGTGTGTTTTTTTCACAGATGTTCTATCGGCTTAATTATTCTCAAGTCTGTATTCGTACAGCCCATACCCCACCTCGCGGCAGGCCGAAACGGTCTCCGGATAGGGCGTATCACAGATATCCACAAAACCGATTTGGTAGTTCTCACCGTCGCCGCGACCCGTTGTCGGCTGGTCCTTATATTGGAACCAGTGAACACCTACCAGATACGGGTTCTCCAGCGAGCCGCGCACATAACTTGTGTAAGCCTGCCCTCGCTCGTCCTGGTTCGCCACACTGCGAAGACCCGTATGAAACATCCCTCTGTCAATCGCGCCCATATGCCATTCGCCGATGATGACGGGCTTGTCGCTTCCAGCCGGCAGCACCAGACCCCGGCCGCTGAACCTGTAACGGTTGAAACTTACTATGTCACAGTATTCGGCGGCAATGGTGACAAGCCAGTCGTAGTTCTTTTGTTCAGCCGGGTAAAAGTGAAAGTCAAAACGGCATCCCAGGTACAGCTTCTTTGGCGCCATCTCCCTGATTACCTCACGAATCGTTCTAAAGTATTGCTTTACTATTTTGCTGTTAAAGTCGATAAGCTCTGCCCTTGCTTTCTCACGGTCGGGCTCTTCCCTGCTCTCCAGCAGCGCCTCCCAGGAGGCGTGGTTTGTACTCCAGGCGGCATTTAATTTCTCGATAGTTTTATACTTTGCCTTGAGTTCTTTAACAAAGACCTTCTTTACCGGCTGGTCGGCGCCGGACGCTATCGCCCCCAAGGCAAGAAATGTTGTATCTCCCCATGTTAGCTCGTTGTCTACAAAATACCCGATACACCACGGGTCGTTTGCCGATTCGCCCTTTTCTTTTTCCAGACGTACTCGAAAAGCCTCCTTAAAGCTGTCATCAAACGGGTCGGGAAACTTCCGCCAGTGCCCGGTAGCTCCCTCTATCGACCGGCCTCCGCTGCCGAGCGTCGTTACATACGGGGTCTTGCGCATCAGATAGATATCAGGGTCCGACCAGTTCGCAATAGTGTTTACCCCCCAGCTCCGCAGACGCCGGTGTGTAATGTTCGCAAACTCCTGCCGCCAATCCTCCCCGCATTTGCGGAACAGGTTCGCCTGTGAAAAATCATAACTCTTGTAGCTCGAACGGCCCTTGTAGTAACCGTGCGGCGCCCAGTTGCCCGTGCCGTAAAATTTTGCGAGCTTCGCCTCGGATTCTGGAAGCTCTTTAAAGTAATGCTCACGGTCGCTGATGGGGGTCGCATTGCCGCTGCCCACGCATGTAATACCGTGTGACCAGAACAATCTACCCTCCGGGTCAATCAGCCACCACTTGCCTTGGTATTTCTCAACGCGAAAGTGCCCGGTAGCCTCGAGTTGCGGCCCCTCTGACCAGCCCCCATATTGATTCCAGCCTTGAGGCCCAGGATGGGCGACCAAATCAGCCGCCTCTTGCCTGCGGCACTCGTCTAGTTCCTCAACTGAGTGTATCTTTCCCGGCCAGTCCTTGTGAATGTATTGCCCGAATGTATCTATACACGGAAAAAACGAAGATTTGAACTCCGCTTCGGAAGGCAGACTATACGAACCGCTCGCCCGAATGTTGTCTATCTCGATGACCTGTCGGGGGCCGCTCTGCTCGATTAAAACCACAAAACTACGGATTTTAGACATCTCTATCGGTTCCCAGATATAAACGTATCCCCCCGGAAAACCGTTCATCCCGAACAGGTATTCCCTGACTGAATCCGGTGGGGAATTTCGCTTCAAAAGAACACTGAGCGTTCGGGTTTCGCCCGCCGGCACGGACACGCTTCCATCGACCCACTTGTTATTGTCAACCCGGCAGCAGACCTCAATTGTCTCCGTTCCCTGATTGCGAACGTCAATAGCAATATACAGGTACTTCGAAAGGTCCCAACCGCCTTCCGGCGACCCCAGCGTAATGCTAGGATGCTTACCTTTCCTTGTCTTGATAAGCAGAGACTCTTTGCCGGACAACCTGACCCGGGCATTTTCGACGCGAACTGTGCTGATGTCAAAGCCCTCACTGAAATCAAAAAGAACCATGGGCGGGATATCTTCCGTTGCCTTAAGCTCAGCTGCTCCGATAACAAATAACGCGAAAATTAAAACCAAAACATGCCAGCCTGTGCGTCTCATGATATGTGCCTCCTTATAAAAAGATTTTCCGACCTTTCGACGGCGCTGTTCTGTGTTGGCAGCGTGACAATGCAAACCTAAGCTAACTCAATCTTGTCTATGCGACGCCGGTGCCTGCCATCTTCGAATTCAGTCGTAAGGAAAATATCCACTATCTCGAGCGCCTCCGATATGGGTATCATTCGCTCGCCCAGCGAGAGCATATTGGCGTCGTTGTGCTCCCTGCTGAGTCTTGCCGAACACAGGTCCCAGCACAATGCGCACCTGATGCTCGAAACCTTGTTCGCCACTATCGCCTCGCCGTTGCCCGAGCCGCCAAGGACTATTCCTCGCTCAAATTCGCCCGATGCCACCGCTTCGGCCGCAGGACGGACAAAATCCGGATAATCGCACGACTGGGCTGAATCTGTCCCGAAATCCTTCACCTCGTGGCCCTGCTCGGCCAACGCCTTTTTTATCTGTTCCTTGTAGCTGAAACCTGCATGGTCCGATGCGATAGCTATCTTCATAATTTTCCTTAAAATTCTCCTTTCTCTATGCGGCAATTATACTCCTCGAGCTTCTTTCTTCAACTATTTTTCACCCCTCGGCTTGGCTGTCCTTTCGCGACTCCGTTAAGCATATAAAAAAAATAATTTTATTTTTGTTTTTCGAACCACGTGACAAAAACTGGGGTATACTTTAAATAGGAAGACATAAATTTTAAAATTTTTGGCTTCGCGAGGGTGACATTGAAAATAGAATAAGGTTCTGATTATTAAGGGAGATAGTACCGCTAAAATCAAAGGGTGATAAAGGGAGGTGACTATCTCCCTAATTATACATACACACACCGGCACAGCCGGATTTTTTTTGCGCTTACGTTGACCCATTTTGTTACTTGCCATGACTTTCAAAAGCTATTTGTTTTTCTCACTGACCTTTTCTTCAGCCAGAGCCGCCAGCAGCCTGCTCGCTGTCCGAGGTGGCAGCGCCTTGGCCTGCTCAACCGCTTTGAAATCTCCTTTTTGCACTTTGCCGGCCTTTTTCGCCTTGGTATTCGGCAAAGATATAATGTCGAGGCACGCTCTCCGGGACGTCTCCTGCCTCTTCGACTCTATCAACTGAACTAATCTTGCCGCCGCCACAAGCGAATATCTCGCAATCAATGCCTCGCTCTGGAGACGCGCGCTTGTTACCCGGCGCGCAATCTCAGCCTTGAATCGCTCATCGGCCAGCCACTTATTGTAAACGTTCCGGCTTACCTTGTACTTCTCGAGTATCGCACGCTCCTCAAGTTCGGCGCTGAAAATCTCGTCTATTACACCGAGCTGCCTTTTGGTTAATTGCCTTTTCCTCTCCATTGCCTCTCAGCCCTCCTCTGCAAAATTCTTAAGATAATATTCGGTTGTCTTTACCAGTGCTGCCGCCCGCCTCACTGCCTTCGTGTCTTTGCATTCTTGCCTCTGGGCCTTCAAAAGGGCACTTTCTACAATTTGGTGCTGTTCTTCAGTAAGAAAAAACACCATCGCCCTGGCAAAACAATCTTTGGCTATTTTCGCCGGCGCCGCAGGTTTTTTCAGGCTAACAAGGGACTCTATCTGTTTCATTGTTTGAGGCAAAAGCTTCGACAGATCCGGCGCACCTGTCTTTTGGGTCAGCCGCTTTAACAACCTGATTCTCTTACCTGCATCGTCCCTGCCGCAAAGACGGTTCAGAGTGGCGAGCAAAACGTCCGTCTGCTCGTCGTCAACATCCCACACTATGCAATCGGCCTTGTCGTAGCCCAGCTTTGTCAGTGCGTGGCAGCGGTGATGGCCGTTGATTATTTGATAACGGTCTGCACACTTCGGGTCCGGACGGACTATCAAAGGCTCGTACCGGCCTGTCCGCTCTATGTTGCGGACCAGCCGGCCGAAATTGACCTTGCTTTGCTGGTTCGGATTGTCCGGATGCGCCCTGAGCTTCTCTAAGGCTATTTGCTGAACCGAATTTTCCATATTAACTTTACCCTCCCTCAACCTGTTCGTAATTTCAGCCTGGGATTGAACCAAATGTAGTAAACCGGCCTCTCACCCAGCTTGCTCAAAACGTATGCCGTACGCTCGAAACCGCTATCCATGCCAATCCGACTGCCGTAACCCTGCAAAAACTTACTTGTTTGAAATTCGATAAACAACGCTTCTTTACGTCCCAACTGTTCAAGCTTTTTCTGCACGCCTTCCGGGTCGATAAACTCCCGCTCCTCAATACCGACCAGACTAAATGCCTCGATAAGCTCCGCACACCGCCACGACCGCTGCGCTTTATAAGCCAGCATGCCCGCCTTCTCGAAAAAAGGATTAACTCTGCCCATCACCGCCATCCCCTCCACGAACGGAACATCCATCTTCGGCATCGTCTCACGGACCAGCTGGCTCGCAAGACCGAGACCGCGAAACCTCGGCTCGATTATCACCCTGCTGATACTGCGAATGTTCCTGTTGATAAGCCAAAGATATGTTCTCCTGTCCAGCCCGGAAAAAATACTGCCCAGCGCAGCGTTGCGAAGTTCGAGGCACCCAAGAGGCATGGTGTAAACAATCACACCCATTGCCCTTTTGCCTAACCGCCTTGCCAGCCTGCCCTTTGCACGTAAAGCGAATATCGCCGAATAAGGCCCTAACCGACCGCCTCGGTAATGAAAATGCGACAACTGACGGTAATCATCGCCGCCGCCGCGAACAATCTCCAACCACTTCAAAACACTACAACTCCGCATCAATTAATCCTTTTTTGTAAATGACCTCCGCCGGGCCGCTCAGTTCCTTCACCACAAGAACATCAGGGCAAAGGTCGCCTAAGATGTCGTCGTGTGTCCCCGCCAGAATAAACGTTACGTCCCTTCGCTTTGCGAACTTCTGCACGTTGTACGAAATCACCGCAGCAGTTATTCGGTCAAGATTGCTGCAAAACTCGTCACCGAAAATATATTTCCTTCCCGAATCAAGCGCCTTTGCCAGGCGAAAACGATACTTCTGGCCGTCACTTAAATCAACGGGCCTGCTCAACGCACAGTAAACTTCATTCAATCCCGCCATGCTGAGCAGCCCGAGCCCCTCGACAATGTCACCGTCAATGCAATCTATTACGGTTTTATTTTCAGCCAGCTCTATCTCATCTAAATTTATTCTCTCTGAAGCCGGCATGCTTTTCTCCAGCTCCCGCAAAAGAACGCTTTTGCCCGCACCCGATGGCCCCGTGATATAAACCACCTCTCCGGAGTTGATTTGAAGTTGACAGCTTATGCTGAAACTTTTCTCGCCAAGCCTGTCCTTCGTCAGTCCGAACATCCGCAGCACCTCTGCGCCTCGTTCCGTAATAGGACCCTCTCGATGAAAGCTCTTTGAAACTCTCCATATCGGCATGGAAATTTACCTGTACTTAAAAACCTTTGGAATGGTTGATGACCTTAAGTAGCGGTTGTCCGCCCCCATTAACCCGCCTTGGCCCTGTTGATTATGCGGATTAGTTGTTCAATTTTCTTTAAGGTCTGCCGAATACGATAGTAGGTCAAACCTCGTTTCTTCGCGATTTTCTTCATCGAAAGACCTTCGAGAAAATAATCTTTCGAAACCCTCATCTCTGTCGGGGTGAATTTGTCGCGGTTTCGAAGACACGTTATATATTCACCATCTATAAGACGTTGTGTGATTTTGTGTATCCTCCTGGCAATACTCACCTCGTTTACGCCTACCAACCTCGCCATCTGCCGAAAGCTTGTACCGTTCTTCAGATACATTGTCATCAAAACCTTGTCCTTACCCGTTAGCAGGTCCGCCCGGCTCCGCAAAAGGTCTATCCTGTCGCGAAACACGTTTCTCGATTTGACTTCTTCTCCCGGAATGTTTGCGTGAATATTCTCCATAAAAAAATCCCCCTTACTCTAATCCCTTAAAGTTCACTAAGTCGCTTTGCCCGGCCTAAAGACACCGGGACCGGCCGGTTTCCTGTTGAGTGCCCACCCCGCTTAGGTTTGGCATTTATTTCGCCACAGGCCTGTTATTGTGCCCATCGTACCGGCTCTTGTAAAACCTCTTTCGGCTCCTGTGCCTGATTCTGTCACACTGCCTGATTTCTGTTACAGGGCCTCGCTTGATTCTGTTACAGTGCCTGATTTCTGTTACGGGGCCTCGCCTGATTCTGTCACACAGCCTGGCTTGATTCTCCCACGCCGCCCGCTTCTGCCGCCTTCCCTTGAGCCTCTCACGTTGCCCCGATTTCTATTACAGTGCCTCACTTGTCCCTCCCGCACTGACTGTTGCCGCTGCAAGTCCTCACTTGATTCTCCCACACTGCCTTTTTTCTATTACGGGGCCTCACTTGATTCTGTCACACAGCCTGGCTTGATTCTCCCACGCCGCCCGCTTCTGCCGCCTTCCCTTGAGCCTCTCACGTTGCCCCGATTTCTATTACAGTGCCTGTTTTTCCCCGAAAAGGGGGTGTTTTCGAGCAACCTGCTTAAAAAGTTCAAATTTTACTTAACTTTATGGGTATTTTAACAAAAAACAAAACAAAAGTCAAGCATTTTGTACTATTTTTTACAAAATTTTTCAAAAATTCACTAATTATCCAACTTCTATCTAATCAAAATCCCATACAATCTATGATTGAAAACCTCCCTGTATATTCGCGCAAACCCTTATTTTGCAATCTGTTAAGTAAAGCAAACCATAGACCTGTAGGGGCAGCGGCAGGACCTGATATACCCACCGTTTTTTTGTTGCCAAAAGGCTATTTGCCGGGCAGTTGCCGAGACCTAATCGCTTTCATATAATCGATTTATGCGTGATATGAATGAGCTTTTTGCGGCTTTGCAAAAGTCGAAATTTCGCAGCCGTTTTCGGTTGCAATCAAAAGAAGCCGATTATTTAAAACAAAAAGGCCTCAAGACAATCCTCCAGCATGCCCGCGAATTTATAGTCTCTCGTCTTGCTGATGCCGAGCCAGCCAATGACGGCCAACAAACGCCGATAAAAAACCACCCCGTCTTTATCGCCCAGCACGCCACCGCCACCTGTTGCCGGAAGTGCCTTGCCGGGTGGCATTATATCCCGAAGGGCCGACCGCTTACAGAAGAAGAGATTAGCTACATAGTCGAGATAATAAAACGCTGGCTAATCAGCCCGGATATGTAGTGGGAGCACAATTTTCAGGATTAAAATTGACTTTTCATATTGTTATAAAAAAGTTTACTTTTAACGGAAGTCTGGCTATACTGAATTGCCATAGAAATTTTAAGGGATTAAAATGACAGCTATGGTTCCTAAGGTAGTTGTAGTTGGCGGCACTTATATGGACATTGTTATAAGGTGCAGCCGGATTCCCGCCCCCGGCCAATCCGCCATTGGCTCCAATCTTTCTTACACCGCTACCGGCCCCGGGCCCAACCAGGCCGTCGAAGCCGCCTTGTGTGGCTGCCAGGTGCATCTTATCAGCAAAATCGGGAGAGGCCCGTTCGAACAGATGGTCAAAACATCTCTGGCTGAGTTCGGCATAAACACCGATTTGGTTTACACCGCCGAGGCCAAAAATACCGGCGTGGTTGTCACACTCGTCAACGCCGAAGGTGAAAACACCACCCTGACATACGCCGGCGCCAACAGTTCTTTGTGGCCACAGGATATCGATGCCGCCGAACAGGTAATCTCCGAGGCTGATGTTTGCCTGATTCATGGTCAGTTGCCACAAAATACCGTCGTGTCGGCTATTCGCTGCGCCAAAATGCACGGCATTAAGGTCATACTAAACCCCGCAAGGCCGATTGAACAATCTGAAAGCGGGGGCAGTGACTTCCCCCTCGACTATTTCAGTGCCGATATTCTGATGCCTAATCTTTGTGAAGCTGCTGAAATTGCCGAGCAGTCAGCAGGTAGCACTGCCCGTCGGGACACCGCCAAACTCGTTGGCTCGGACCTGGTCGCGCGAGGTGTTTCCGTAGCTGTGATAACAATGGGCAAAAGGGGCTGTCTGGTCGTTGACAGAAGCGGTGCCGACCACATCAAGGCCTTTGACGTCGAGCTTGTTGACCAGACCTGCAGAGGTGACGCTTTTGCCGGTGCGCTGGCTGCCTCCATCGCTGTTGGCGATGACATAAGGCGGGCGGTTAAATTCGCGTCTGCGGCTGGGGCACTTGCTTGTACGAAGTTCGGCTCGATAGAAGCCTTGCCGACAAAGGCTGAAATTATCGAACTGCTTCAAAAACAGGATACTGAGTAGTTAATCAGGCGGCCAATGACTTTCCAGAGAGAGAAACAGAGTGTATCCGCAAGCCAGTTGCTTCAGGCACTTGCCGACGCCGAAGACATTCAGCTTAGCCGGTGCACTGTCACGGGCTTACTCGATGTAAATCGATTCTTCGACCCCGCCGAAAAGTTCCAGACGGAGGAGCTTCTGCTAAAGCAGGGTGAACAAAGCCGAACATTATCATTTACACAGAAGATAGTTTTTGACAATTGTGTTTTTGAGGAGAACACCATTTTTTCCGGTCCCTGGTCCGAGCCTGACAGTGTTTCTGTCGAATTTAAGTCCGATGTTATTTTCAACAGCTCGGTTTTCAAGAGCCAGGCGCGATTTAGAAACTCGATATTCTCCGGCACGGCGAGTTTTGACGGCTGTACTTTCGGCGGTGTCGTCACTTTTAAAAACGCCGTTTTCTGCGGCGACGCGAAGTTCAGGACTGTTTCTTTTAACGGATACTGCCTGCTCGGCAGTGCGGTTTTTAATTCTTCTGCGAGGTTTTCGAATTCTCATTTCGCAAAGGGCGTGAATCTTTCGGAAGTAAAGTTTTATGGGCCGACCGATTTCGGCGGCGTATATTCTTCCAGCAGGGCGGTACCGATTTATGAATCAGCCTTTTTCGCCAGACGAAAATACGGCGAAGACGAAAGCTTCTGGCGTTTTGTCAAGCAAAGCGCCCAGGAGGCCGGCTATTACCAACTGGCGGGCGAGTGTTTTTATAACGAGCGATGTGCCAGGCTCTGGAAGAAGTTCCGGGGCCAGGGGTACTACGATGTTCTTTCGCCGCCAAAGAAGCTCTTGCGTCTGCTGGCGGCGGTGCGCCTGATACCGGAGCTTGTATTCGGCCGGCTGCTATTCGGATATGGCGAGAGACCTGTAAGGGTACTTGTTGCAAGCGCGATAATTATTATCGCCTGTGCTTTTTTTTATTCTTCCCCCGGCTCACTCGTATATCGTGAAGGTCACATAGAACCCTCATTCCTGCAGGGCCTGTATTTTAGCACTATAACATTTACGACACTGGGTTATGGCGACTTGTACCCTGCGCCCGATGGGTTCTGTCGTCTTATTGCGATGGCCGAAGCGGTCGCTGGCGGCTGCTTGATAGCACTGTTTATAGTGTGCCTTGCCAAGCGGTTTTCCCGTGGTTGAATCAGGTTTAATATTTACCGGAGCGAAATGGTCGCTGTTATTCCTGGCTGATTTCCTCTTCGAGCGTTTTTTCTAATTCGTCAAGTTCAGAGGCCATATTCTCTTTGTTGATTTGTTCTTCCGCTTCGGCCTTGTATTCTGCCGCCGTTTTAACATCCTGACCGGTTTCAGCTTGACCGCTGTCCTTCTTGCAACCGTTAACGTAAAAAACGACCATTGCTGCTAGAACGATTATCAACATTAATTTTCGAGACATTTTCTTATCCCTTCTCAATCCATTGATTTTCATTTTAGGTCAGCTTATTCCTACTCGTCTTCTTCGGCTTTGCCTTTTTTCTCGCCCTTGCCTTGTCCCTGCACTTTACTCTTGGCCTTTTTCATCTTGCCCTGCCCATTATTCTCTTGGTCCTTGCCGAATTGCAGGGCCTGTTGTTTTCTTTTTTCCAGCCGATTGCGTTTGCGCTCATGGCGTTTTATTTCCTTGTCCAGGAGATTTTGCGCTCTTTCCATTGTCTTTGCATCATTTTCCTGTTCAGCCAGTTCCCTGATTCGTTCCAGGCGTGCTATTCTTTCCTGGTGCTTTGCTCCTTCGTGAACCATCTGCTGTTCAACAGCTTTGAGTTGCTGTTTGTGCTGTTCGCCTTTTGCCTGTGGGGTTTCTTCGGGTTTGCCTTCACGGCGCCGGGCTTTTTCGGCGCCTTTTTTCGCTTTGCCCGCAGGTTCGTTGGCATCGAGGCCGGCCCGGGTCTTTTGTCTTTTTTCACGCCTGGCTTGCCGTTGTTTTTCCCGTTCTTTTCTAAATTGCTCACGCTGTTCTCGTGTGGGAAGCTCTTTTTCCTTGCCTTCGGTTTGCTCGTTGATGTTTTTTTGTTCACGCGTCCTGTTTTTCTGGGCATTTTTGGCCTGACTGCTCTGGCCTTGCTTGCCCTTACCTTTGCCTTTTCCCTGCGCGAAGGCCTGGTTGCTGCTAAGGACCAGAACAACAATAAAAAGTGAAAGCAGAATCTTTTTCATAATATGTTTCCTCCAAATTTGTGATTGGCACTTAGCTTCCAATACAGCTTTGGTTATTTGAACCAAATACGAATACCTTATTAGTTTACCATCTTTATCGAACAACTACAATAGATACATCAATTTGACAGAAAAAATGTCAAATTGGCAGTCTGTGGAATCCGGGAAGCCGTAATTTTTTGGGTTTTTGGCTGTGGTGGGGGGCTTGTTGGTTTGGCACGGCTTTTGCGAGTCCGATAGTTGAAAAACATGGAAATTTCAGAAGAAGTTTTAGAACAAAATAACTACTGTTTTTGAGCTGTTAAGAAAGGGGGCGTTAAAATGGAATTACCTGTGAGAAAAAGAACAAGAGGAGATTTGGCCAGACTTCATGAGGAGATGGATGATTTGCTTAGCGGCTTTTTTGAGGGTTGGAATATGCCGTTTTTCCAGCGCAGCCGGTTTCCAGCCGTCGATATTGCAGAAGATGAAAATCAAATTGTTGTAAAAGCGGAAGTGCCCGGTTGCGAGGCCGATGATATCGACATCTCCGTTCATGGCAATACCATGACAATCAGCGGCGAGAAGAAGCAGGAACAAGAGAAAAAAGAAAAGGGCTATTATCACGTCGAAAGGCACTACGGGAGTTTCAGACGTGACCTTACCCTTCCTGCCGATGTGGACACAAAAAGTATCGAGGCAGCCTGCAAAGATGGGATACTAAGCATCGTGTTGCCGAAGGCTGAGAAGGCAAAATCCGTCAAAGTTAAGGTCAAATCACAATAAACCTGCTTTAACTGTTTGTGTTTTGTTCCGTAGAGCAGAACGAAAGCCTGTAATTAAAGGGTTTTTTTGCGCCTAAGAACGACCTGGTTTTTAGTGAAATCCCCATTATTCATACTGTTACAGGGGCTTTTTATCGGCTCGTCCCATAAAAAAATAAAGTTTTCGAGGTTTCTTTGCCGAAGAAATAGATACGAGATTATAGCTGTTTTTAGTATTGCAAAGGGCATTTTTGTATCTGATTGGGGTTTCAGGCTGCCACGTTTTAAGCCGCAATTTTCTGTGCCTGTATTTAGTGGCTGCTTGAAGCAGGAGACGTACTATGAGAACTATAGCGATTGTTAATCAAAAAGGCGGCTGTGGCAAGACAACGGTGTCGATAAACCTCTCGAGCGCGCTGGCTGAAAAGGGCCAGAGAACACTTCTGGTCGATATGGACCCTCAGTCACATTGCGCTGTTGGGCTTGCCGTGCCCGAAGAGCAGATTGAGCAAAGCGTTTATGACGTGTTGATTAGCAACAGTAGAAACGAACCAATAAGGCTCTCGGAGATACTCTGGCAGATTAGCGACAGGCTTGAGATGGCGCCGGCCAGCATCGACCTGTCAGCATTCGAGCAGCAAATGGCCGGAATCGCGGAGCGAGAATGCTGTCTTAAAAAAGTTCTTAGCACTATGAAAAGTGAGTTTGATTGCGTCGTGGTCGATTGCCCACCTGCGGTTGGACTTTTGACCTTCAATGCCTTAAGGGCGGCAACCGATGTGATTGTGCCCGTCGAAACCGGTTATTTTGCGATGCACGGCCTGAGCAGGCAACTCGAGACCCTGAGCATACTATGTGAACGCTGCAGCCATAAGGTGAATGTCAGGGTGCTGGCCAGCATGTATGACATAAGAACAAGAATGGCACGTGAGATACTGGCAGAGTTGCGAAACCACTTCGGCGACAAGATGTTTAGGACGATTGTTAACTTTAATACTAAAATTAAAGAAGCCGCCAGCCTGGGCCAGCCTATAAATGAGTACGACCCTCTCAGCAAGGGGCAGATGGATTTTCAGTCTCTTGCCGAAGAAGTTATTCGCTCCGAAGTAAAGCAGCAGCGTCACGAAATTGTCAACTCTCTCGCCGCTCAGCTTGAGGCAATCAGCACAAGTGCCGACGAACTTCTAAAGACCACGGTGCCTGTTGTACCCAAACCTGCTGTAGCAAAACCCGCAGCGGCTATACCTGCTGTAACGGCGCCTGTGATAAAAAAACAGAGCGTGGAAAAGCCCGCAGCGGCCAGGTCTGCTGTAACGACGCCTGTGATAATGAAACCGGTTGGGGAAACGCCTGTAGTGGCAAGGCCTGCCATAAAGGAAATAAAGGCCCCAAAGCCGGAAACGTCTCCACTGACAAATGTTGATGCCAAGCTTTCCGACTATTACGGTGTCAGTCAGGTAAACGACGCTGTGGTGTTCGTGACGCTTTATCCCCACGCCGAGAGCGTGCAGATTGCCGGTGACTTTAATAATTGGCAGCCGCAGAAGACTCCCATGCAAAAAGTCGGCAGCAGTGGTGTCTGGCAGACAAAATTGAAACTGCCCGCCGGCAAATACCGCTACCGACTCGTTGTAGATGGCCAGTGGCAGCAAGACCCATATAATGAAATGACCGAATTGAATCCTTTCGGCGGATACAATTCAGTTATTAAAGTAAAATAACTGCTGGTCTTAGAGCCCATAAGTAAATCTCCTTTTTGGGCCCTCGGGTGTGCCGAGGGCCTCTTTGTTTTGGTTTTTGGATATTTAGGTGCGGATTTTTTATTTTTTTGCTCGCCATTGGTCTATCCCCGCATTATAATTCAATCCGTAGTAGCGCAACTGCCCGGTCACATCTGAACAACCGGTAGGTTAAGAATGGATATTCGAAGCGCCGTACAACGGATTGTTACAGTCGTTATAATAGCGGCGGGGGGCGCAGCCACCTGTTTTGCCTCACCCGGCAACATCTATAGCTGCGAGTTTGATTTGCCTATTCCAGCCGAAACAGGTAACACCGCAGGCTGGATGGCCGAAGCGATCCTGGAGGTGCCTGACCATGTTATCGTCTGTGATATCGATGTCGGTATAAACGTTGCCCACACCAATGTATTCGACCTGCAGATATTCCTGCAAAGTCCTTCCGGTACGAGAATATGTCTGAATATGTATGACTCGTTTGAAGGGTTTTTTGCCGGTGAAAACTATACAAATACCATATTTGACGATGAGGCACAGAACTCTATAAGCCAGGCTGAGCCACCTTTTACCGGCCGGTTCAGACCGCTCGACCCTTACACGCTTTCCGAATTTGATAATGAAGATGCGTTTGGTCTTTGGCGACTGCAGATTTATGACGCATTTTATTATAACAGCGGTACGTTGGACCGCGTTGAGCTTATGATTACAACTCCCGAACCAGCAACTACCCTATTTTTAATATTCGGCGCAGGGTTGTTAAAGTTATTTTGTACCCGACGCAACGACTGATTTTTCTGCAAAGTGGGATTTTATCCGATTTACTTGTTTATCAGTTTAAGCCCGACACATTTTCTTGACATCCGATTGAGGAATGTTAAGCTTGTTTTGAGGTTTTTGAGCGATTTATATCTGAAATATTATACAGGGAGCAATATATGGAATTCGGTGGCGACAAAAAGTTTGGAGCATCTATTCTCCACAGAGCAGAAACCGGAATGAAAGAATGGATGGTTCCCAGAGTGCCTAAGCGAGTGGAAACTTACCACCTTACTTTAACGACCGTTTTGTGGAGTCTTTTAATCATCGTATTTAGTTTCCTTGCAAAGTATAACATAAACTGGTTATGGCTGGTTTCGCTTATGATATTTTTACAATATATCACGGATTTGCTCGACGGCGCCGTCGGCAGAGCACGCGACACGGGCCTTATAAAATGGGGCTTTTACATGGACCATTTTCTGGACTATATTTTTCTCTGTTCAATACTAATCGGATACTCACTGATTCTGCCGGACCATTATAAATACATCCTTTTTTTTATTCTGGCAATGTTCGGCGCCTTTATGGTTAATTCCTTTCTCTCTTTTGCCGCGACCAATAAGTTTAAAATCAGCTACCTTGGAATCGGCCCGACCGAGGTTCGTCTGATTTTTATCATGGTTAACACGCTTTTGATAATTTTCGGGAAAACCTATCTGGCAGTCGCACTGCCTTTTGTACTGGCCTTTTCTGTCTTTGGCCTCTTCGTCGTGGTCTTTAAAACACAGAAATATCTTTGGGAAATTGATATGGCGAATAAGGAAAAATGAAAAAATTCGCAAAAATTCTGATAAGCGGCCTGCTGATTTTGGTCGGCTATATAATAATAAGCATCAAGGCTCTCTACCCGTATCACAGAGCACTTGCACTGATGTTTTATACTGTCGGTGGGGTTGTCCTTTTTCTGGCTGTAAGGGATAAATGGAAAGAATTGGGCAAAACAAGACATATTCTGAAAAATAAAGTTTATGCCTATTCCCCTCACATTATAGTTGCTTTGTTGCTTGTGTTATTCACCCGTGCAGCATGGGTTTTGGTTCCGGTTGAGCCCTCTATTCTGACCGCTATGTCCGAGGGTGAACTTCGAAAGAATATCCAGCAGGACCTCAATAACATTTCCGTCCTGCATGCAAACACCGACGCTTTGCTTGGTATGGCCGAAACCGGTAATTTATTCCATAAAAACACCCCGCCTATGCAGGCGGAAGACAGGGACCGGCTGAGAGAACTTTGGCATGAATACCTGATGAACTCCTTCGAGTATGACCTTCTGAAAAACAAGTACAAGGGTTTTTATCAACTCGATTATATTGCCAGGCCTGATTTGCATTCAGATGCATTCTTCATCGCGTTAGCTTCACTTACTTGGCAATATACCTCTGCGTTTAGGCTTGTGGAACTGGTTGACTCAAATGCTTTTATAGAAGCCGTTATCAACGAAGAAACTGAAAAGTCTGCCGCAAACAGCTATTACAAAATGAAGCAGCGTCTGACCGACCCGGATATCCTTCTTCAACTCAGCGCAGGGGCGGCTTACCTGCAGATGGTCAAAAAAGACATCTCTGTTGAAGACGAATCTATAAGCGAATTGGTCGGACAGATAGAGGGCATATACAGGTCTATCGGCAGAAACCCGAGACTCTTTTTCGAAAACCCGCTTGAGTTTCTGGAACGTACCGCCTTTGAATCATGGTATCCGCTTCAAAAGAATGTCGCCTTGCAGGCCAGTTGCATCAGAACGACCGGAAGGGGTTATTTTATTCCCGCCACGACCATCGAGCAGTACAAACGAAAACTTATGCCGGGCGATATTCTTTTGGAAAGAAGAAACTGGTATATGTCCAATATTGGAATACCGGGTTTCTGGCCGCATGTTGCCCTTTTCGTCGGCACATTTGAGGATATCGACAAATCCTTTGAAGGACTTACGATGTTGGAAGGAAAGTCGCCTTCCGATTACCTCAGAGAACAATACCCGCAGGCCTGCGGGGCCCTGGACACGAAAGATGATGATGGCTTTCCAAAGAGTGTTATTGAAGCGCTCAGGGACGGTGTGATTATGACCTCGGTTGAAAACAGCGGGCACGCCGATTACCTTGCGGTCTTAAGACCAAAGCTGTCGAGTAAGGAAAAGTTTCAGGCAATAGTTAAGGCGTTTAGCTATTGGGGCAGGCCGTACGACTATAATTTCGATTTTGCAACGGATAACGAGTTAGTGTGTTCGGAGCTTGTGCACAAATCGTTTCAAGGCAGCAGCTTGAACTTTGGGCTTTCGATGATTAACGGCCGGATTCTCCTGCCGCCCAATCTCATCGCAAAGAAATTTGGCGAAGAGTTTGACACACCTGCCCAGCAACTCGATTTGGTTTTCTACCTTGAAGGCAATGAGGAGAAACAGCAGTTTTTTGAGCGTGGCCTTGCCGCGTTTAACAGGAGCTGGAAATATCCCAAGTGGGACATTATGCAGAAATAATCGTATTTGAAAAAAAGATTGTTTGTGCTGAAAAAGTGCTTCCTAAGATTTAGAGAGCACTTACCGTTACTCTACAGGGCCGAATCTGTTTCGATAACCTTTTTTTCCTGCCTTTTTTTGAAGTCATCCAGTTTTTTCGCCAGAGTTTCATCCGACAGGGCCAGTATTTGCACGGCCAGCACCGCGGCGTTTTTCGCTCCTGCTTTTCCGATGGCCACGGTTGCGACCGGCACCCCCGGCGGCATTTGCACCGTGCTTAAAAGTGCGTCCAGACCCGCCGGACCTTCCTTGGCTGCTATCGGGACACCTATAACGGGCAGGCATGTCCTTGCCGCCAAGGCACCGGCCAGGTGGGCGGCCATACCTGCTGCGGCTATAATCACCTTTATTGAGTTTTTCATGGCGTTTTGAGCGAATTCCGCGGCTATTTGAGGTGTTCTGTGTGCTGAAATTATCCGAACTGTCGGCTCGATGCCGAAATCACCCAGCATATCGATGCAGCTTTGCATCACACCCATATCGCTGTCCGAGCCCATTACCACCGCTACGGGGGTTGTTTTTTCAGATGTCATTTGTTTTTTCTCGCCCTTTTGTTTACAATAGTATGAAAGTTTTTGTTTAAGCGGTAATGATAACCGCTCGATGCGGCAAAGACAAGAAAAAGCATGTAAATTCAAGTAAAAGCAGTCAATAGGAAGGAAAATGCAGACGAGAAAACCTATTGTTGCAGGACAGTTTTACCCCGGTCAACACGATAGCTGTGTTGATGAAATTAACGAATGTATCGATGAGGGCGCACCTGGTGAGTCATTACCTGAGACTATCGTTGCGGGTATTGTCCCGCATGCGGGTTGGGCGTTTAGCGGCTCTCTGGCGGCGATGGTCTTTTCAGCTATAAAACAACAGCATGAAAAGGTACATACTTTCTGCATATTCGGAGCTGCGCACGGGTATTTTGGTCGGTCGCCTGCTCTATATGACAGAGGCGTGTGGGTAACGCCGCTCGGGGAGGTTGTTATTAATGAAGAGCTTGCGGATATGGTTGTAGCAAGCGGCACCGCGGGCCGTGACTCACAGGCCCACTACTCCGAGCACAGTATTGAGGTTCAACTGCCGTTTATCGAATATCTTTTTACCGGTGCCAAGATACTGCCTATTATTGTTCCGCCGGATGAAAAGGCGGTGGCTTTGGGCCGGGCGGTTGGCCGGATTATCAGTGCGGCTGGGAAGAAGAAAATTGTTTGTATTGGCTCGACGGATTTGACACATTACGGGCCTCGATACGGTTTTGAACCGAAGGGAGTCGGGCCGGAAGCGTGCAAGTGGGCAAGTGACGTAAATGACAGGCAATTCATAGACTTAGCGTTGAAGCTGGAGGCGGAGCAATTGCTGAAAAATGCCGCTGAGAAGCATAATGCGTGTGGTGCTGGAGCGGCGGCAGCGGCGGTTGCGGCGGCGAAGGAATTGGGTGTTACTGAGGGGGTGCTTTTGGGGCAGACCAGTAGTAATGAAGTGATGATTCGTAAGATGGGGACATCGAGTGCCGAGAGCGTGGGGTATGCGGCGATAGTGTTTTAGGGGCTCTTAGTCCTTATATGGCAGGGAGTTAGCAGGGGGGGGTAAAAAGCCAACGGTCGGATTCGAACCGACAACCCCTGGTTTACAAAACCAGAGCTCTACCATTGAGCTACGTTGGCGAGTTGGCATATAAGTTTATATTTAATCGGCAGATATTGCAAGCGGATTGAAAAAGAGGCAGAATTAACGTTAGGTATAAGGGTGGGAGTAGTCCTTCGATAAGCTCTGGGTAAGGCCATTTCGATTTGTCGCATTTGGGTAGGTTTGTGACTGATTTGCGGCAAAAAAAGGTGTATTTTTTGTAATTTTTTGTAATTTTTTTGTAAAAAGCGCGCACTTTTTGTCATTTTTTGGTAAAAATTCGTATTTTTTGCGCTTTTTTTGACAATTTTGGGCAGTTTTGGGGTGGTTGTTACATGAGGCTTCGACAATCGGACACTTAGTCATATAGGAAAAAGTAGTGGTCGGGGGTCGGGGGTCAGGGGTCAGGGTTCTGGGGCCAAGGGTTAAGATAGGTGATTTGGTTGCGGAGACGGCGCGGCAAGGTTTTTGGTTTGACGTTGTCTGGAAAGTTGGTTATGATTTTTGGCAAAGCGATTTCATTCGTATTTAGTATATCGCAATTCGTAAGATGCATTTGTAATTTGTAAAAATGTTGTGGTGAAAGCAAACGTATTGAAAGGGGAAATTATGAAAAAACAGATAATTTCAGCTGTTATTGTGTTCACCTTGGGGCTGTGTTTCATTGGTCTGATGGGTCTACTCATTCAACGGTTAGAAACGGCAAATCAGAACGGGCAAGTATTCCCGAAATTAATTCAATTACAAAGAAGCAAAAAAAGCACACTGTCTAAACGTGACAAAGAAATGATACAAGAGTTAGCCAAAGCCCAAGCAGAGAGAGACTACATCGAGATGAGAAGCTTGTTGTCCAAGACAGAGCAAGAATTACGTGCCCAACAGGTACAAGAATTGCGAAAACTCCGAGAGAATGTGGAGGAGATAAAAAAGTCGGTTAGCGAGATGAATTGGACGCTTCAGATGTGGCGAAATGAAGCACGTCGGTAAAACTAAAATATATTTTTGATTAGAGGTAAAATTTTGTTTTTGTGTGGTGAGGGGAGAAGAGGAAAATAGATGGCTGTCCGTAGTTAACCCCATGGGAATAGATTTTACTAAACAATTACTAGACTTTCTTAACCACCCGCCGAATAGTCATGCGCATGTATTAGCTGGTCCAGGAACCGGCAAAAGTACTGCTGTCATTGAGTTTGCTACTCGCTTTGTAAAAAAAGGATTTACTGGCCTGAAACTTCTAACGTTCACCAGAGCAGCAACGAAAGAACTTGCAGAGGGAATCCCAGAGGCCCACGAAGCGAAGCTTAAGCCAACCACAATTCACTCGTTTGCCATTTCACTCATTTTACGAAATCCTGGCACCGCGTATATCCCAACGCCGCTACGAATCATGGGTGACTGGGAGTGGGAAACGCTTTTAAGACCTCGTCTTACCAAGTTGATGAGGCTCGGTAAAAAATGGAGAGATGCTAACACATTGAGAAAGGAGATGGCGGCAAAATGGCAGTCTCTATCAGAAGAAGAAACAGAGGGTATCGACCTACAAACCCGCGCTCAGTTCGTCAGCCAATGGCAAATCCACCGCGACCTTTTTGGTTATGTTGAGCTCAGTGAAATACCATACCTCCTCTATTCCGGACTTCGCAGCCATCCTGACTTTGATATTGGAGACCTAAAGCTCCTTATTATCGACGAGTACCAGGACCTCAATGCCTGCGACCTTGCTTGTATAGATCAACTAAGTAAACGTGGTATTACAATTTTTGCAGTAGGTGACGATGACCAGTCAATTTATTATAGCTTACGAAAAGCACATCCAGCCGGCATCCGCAAATTCCCGCAACAATACGCGGCTCCAAGTTACCCTCTCACTCTTGCTCATCGCTTTGGAAAGAACATCCTTTCGTGGGCTAATTACGTTATTAACTTTGACTCTGGAAGAAACAAATGCAAGCCAAGCATCACCCCGAGTGAGAACAACCCAGATGGTTTTGTAGCATACCTCGAATTCAAAGGTCAAACTGCTGAAACAACCGGAATCGTTGGTCTAGTTCGTTGGTTGCATGAGAAAGCGGGCGTTCCATTTGAAGAAATCCTTGTTCTCGGCCGCACAAAAACGATAACGACACCGATCCTCGCTGCGATGAAACAAGCAGATATTCAGGCAACAGATCCAGATATCATCAAAAAAGAATTTAGAACCGACGAAATGCGAGAGACCATGTCTATTCTCCGGCTTCTCACCCATAAACATGATTCACTATCGTGGTGGACGCTTCTGGATTTAACTTATGGCATAGGTGAAACAACAATACAGGCACTAATCGATAAAGCAAATGAATCAAACCAAAGATTTGGAGACACTATCCTAAACTTACATCAGAATAAAGAACTCGAAAACCTGACCGGTACCACTGTGCTTGAAAAGGTTTCCAACGTCCTCGGTCTTCTTGAGAGAATCGATGTTCCCAAAAACCGTCAATGGGGCGAATGGATCTTAGAATTGGTTTCTGAAGGTTTAATACCGCAAATCCCAGAGACTATTGCCGGATACCTCGCTGATATAGATTCCCTACTTGGAATTGATGTTACTCTTGATAGCTTTGTCAGCCAGATTCAACCGATTTGTAAAGACCTTTCGACCAGAAAAAAAGAGAATTGGGTAAGGGTAATGACAATGACTGGTTCCAAAGGTTTAACTGTAAAAGCATGTATCGTTGCAGGTTGTGAAAGCAACATTATCCCACTTCCAAGGGGGGTTCGAAACGAAGAATGTCGTCTCTTATACGTAGCAATGACCCGTGCTCGTGAGTATCTCTTCCTCACCAGAGCTTTGAGACGAACAGGGACAACCGCAAGAGCTGGTAGAAGTAGGGTACTTGCCCCTCGAACTGGCTGCCCTTTCTTGGAACATGGCCCTGAGAATCCAAAATCAGGCGGACGGTTTATTAAGAATTTGTGAAAGCCGAGCAGATTGGTAAATTGAAGTGGAAAGGTGAGAAGAAGGAATAGGTAGAAATGTTGTGTTTTTGTTGTTATTTTAACGGCAACTCTTTGGCACTAAGCAGCGTCGAGGCAGGTTAGGCTAAGCGTGCCGGCGAGGCACACCCGTGAGATGGGAATGAATCTCACGGGTGGAGGTTTCGAGGTTAGGCTGCGCGTGTTTAAGAAGGAACAGAAAGAGGCAGGAGAAAAGAGGGTTATAGAGTTATTGAAGAGGCGGGAATTTGGGGGGAGGGCTTATATTGTTCAAAAAAGCCATTCAACAGTTAACAGTTATAAAACTATTTTACCGGAGTAGTACCTGTTATCATTTTGAATCCCCACCAGATAGCACAAAAGCCGACACTTATACTAAGAAAAAAGGCAAAACTGTATGCGAACAGCGCCGATATAGCCATGCGCAGTTTTAACGATTTACTTCTTAATTTTATGATTGTGACAGAGACAAGCATAAGCAAAGATGCGGACAATCCAAAACATGCCAGTGCTGCCGTAAAACCAGAAGTTGCGAATACTATGTTTGCAAAATTCTTTGTACCAAAAATTCCCGCGATCACGCTAACTGCAAAGCTTCCAAGCAGAGCGATTCCTATTGAAGCGATGCCAAAGACAATAAAGAATTTGATTGTGATTGCTCCTATTTCGTCCATAGATTTAATCTGGGAAGAACATAGAAACTTCATAAATGCACTCCCTTTCCTGCTTTTTCCAAAGATGCAGGGACATTGTACAGGGTCGTTTGCGGGCAATCAAGGGGAGATATTTAAATGATTATTGATTCCGCCGTCCCGCCAAACGAACGTCGGGTAAAAGGCGGACAGGTATTGATTAATGGGGGAAAAGAGGGATTCGGGCAGGTCGGCGGTGACGTAATTGAGATAGAAGGGCTTGTTGATGCAGGGCGGGTCGGCAATTGCTTTGAGTACGGCGCGAGCCATTTTGCGTTCCCATTCGGGTCTATTAATTGAGAAGCACTTTTGTGTGTTTTGATGCCTTAAGCCGGGTCAAAGGCGTTGTGAGAGAGAAAATCTTAGAAAAATAAAAAATTTTTGAAAAAGATGGAACAGCAGGGGGGTGTTGCGCATCGTATGAGGTGAGAGAAAAAATATAGATGAGGAACGAGGACGCGAAGAGAATTGTGCGGAGTAGAATTGCCCATCTGTTAGATAGAAAAGGTGAGGTGTATTTTTTTATTTTTGGTGTTTTTTTGAGGATATTTGATATATAGTTTTTTTGGGAAATAAATGAGCCGGGTTTTTTACTATTGGTCTTCCTCCGGAGCCCGGCCCTGTTCTTTGATAAAAAGGTTAGTAATTCCGGATATAAGTTAACAGGGCCGGAAGCGCTCGTTATCTCCTTCCGCGTCTCCGGCCCGTTGTTTTGATTTTTAGTATATTTTTGATGCTGTTTTAAGTACAGCAACTATGTAGGATTAATTCTTTTTGGCATATTATAGTTGAGTTTTCTAATGTTTTGTATGATTTTTGCCGACATTGTTTTCGGCGGGATAGCAACAATGTGACTTAACAGGGCTGGGTTTATATCCTCCTAATCTCTCTCCGCGCCCCGGCCCTGTTTTTTTTATAAAGCGTTTTTTTGAGGGAACCAATAACAGGGCCATAATTAATGCGTATTCTCCTCCTCCTCCGCGCATAGGCCCTGTTTTTTATGCATTCGAGAGGGATTGTTTTTTGCTTTGAGTTTTTCAGCATGGTGTTTATATTAGTCTGCTACATTGTGGATTGGCATTAGGTCAGAGACAGGAGTTATTTATGCTCAAGATAAAGTGTCCGAAATGCGGCATGCTGATAGGAGGTATTTTTGTCGATTATATTCTGCTGCGTAGCGACAGGCGCAAGTGTCCGGGATGCGGGTCATGGATGAAGCTTGAGTTTTTTAGCCGTTTATTATGCGGTTTTGTTTTAGCGGCAATATTTGCAGCTGTTTTGATTTTTTTGATGAGCACAGCAGAGGGTTTATGGTGGTTGAATCTGTTGATTGCTTTTGTCGTTTTGTGGGGATTGAATCCTGTTTTGGTTCGTGTTTTGGGTCGTTGGAAGGTTTTTGAACGTGTAGAGATGGGAGTGAAGGCTCGGATATGGACGGTAATTATCCGGGGCAGCTTATTGATTTTAGCAATTTCTCTGTGTATCGGCATTTTCAGATTTGCCAGGGCCTATGCAGAGTATTTACAGGGAGTCTTCGATTTGGAGGGGGGTTCCGATGCGGGCGGGAGAGAGGGGAGATTTTCATTTGTTCCGGTAGAGTCGCTTGTGAGTTTTGGTGTAGCGATTGTTGCTCTTTTGGTTAATTTTTTCGCGAGGATGATACAGCAGAGAGTTTTACTCGGGGAGAAGCAGCAGTCGTTAGAGTCGAATTTAGAGAACCTGGTCGAGTGAGAGGTTTGCGGCAACGTTGGAGATATGGCAGGGGGTTGAGTTCCGGGTTTTTTAAACGGTAGATTCGACGAGTTGTTTTGATTTTTCTTCGACTTTTTCAAAGACCTTTGCGAAGTCATCACACCTTGCGAGATAGGCATCGACGATTACGGGGTCGAAACACTTTTGTCTTTCTTCTTCGATGATACCTTTTGCGACTTCTGATTTGAAGGCGGGTTTGTAAACCCTGGAATTAGTCAGGGCATCGTAGATATCGGCGAGGGCGACAATTCTTGCGGGCAGTGGGACGTGCTGGCCTTTTAGTCTTTCGGGGTATCCGTCTCCGTCGAAACGTTCGTGATGGTATCTTGCGATATCGGCGGCCATATCGAGGAAACCAGCGTCATCTGTGAAGGCAGCTGTTTTTTCGATGGCTTCTGCGCCGATGATAGTATGCTGTTTCATTATTTCGAATTCAGAGTCGGTTAGGTTTCCAGGTTTTAGCAGTATTTTATCAGGGATACCGACTTTTCCTATGTCGTGCAGCGGGCATGCCCGCTGGAGGTCCTCGAGGAATTTCTGGTCGAGTTGGTCTTTATAGGGGCTGTCGTCGGCGAGTTGCTCTGCGATAATCCGGCAGTAGTCTCGAATTCGTTCGAGGTGTTCACCGGTTTCGGGGTCTCTTGATTCAGCGAGGCTTGCGAGAGCGAAGACGGTGGCGTCTCTGGCTCTGGCGATTTGCATGGTTCTTTGTTTTACAAGCAGTTCGAGGTTGTAGAGCAGGTCCCATTTTTTGGCAAGGGAGCATGCGAGTTGTCTTAGTTCGATGCTGTCGAAGGGTTTTTTGAGTATTAGTAGCCTGTCTGTTTGTCCGAGTTGTTTAATCATGTCGTGCCAGGAGTAGTCGGAGTGAGCGGTGCATATGATGATTTGTAGTTGTGGGTATTTTTCCCAGATTCTTTTTATGGTTTCGATGCCATCCCATCCCGGCGGCATTCTGACGTCGACGAAGACCATTACGTAAGGTTCTTGCATCTGCTGGGCTTCGGTGATTTTTTTTAGTCCTTCCTGTCCCTGGAAAGCGGAATCGATTTCAAACTCTTCTTTTAAAACACAAGTCTGGTCTCCGAAGAGCGTGTTTTTTGTCTGGTTAAGGACGTAGTTTTCGTTTTCGGAGCTGCAAAGTACAGCACGAAAATCATCGTGTATAGCCTGGTTGTCGTCTATTACGAGTATTCGTCTTTTCTTTTTGTTTTCTTTTATGTCAGACATTTAGAACGATCTCTGCTTGTTTTAAGGGTAGTTCCAGAATGAAGGTGGCGCCTTTTCCGGGCCCGTTGCTTCCGGCGGTGAGCGAGCCTCCCATTTCCTTTGCGGCCAGAGCGCAGGAGTGCAATCCGAAACCATGTCCGTGTTTTTTTGTTGTAAAGCCGTGTCTGAAGATTTCTTTGATGTTTTCTTTCGGGATGCCGACTCCGGTGTCGGTTACCTGTATTCTTATTCGGCTTTCGCCGTGTTTGTAGAGTTTTATGTTGAGGGAGTTTTGTTTGTTTTTGTGGTTTTTAAGTGCGTAATTTGCATTGCTTATAAGGTTTACAAGAATTTGCAGTACCTTTTGCCTGTCAATGTTGATGTTACCGAGCTGCTGGTATTGTTTTGTAAGATTTATTTTGTGGCGTTCGAGTCCAACATGGTTTATTTGTATGGCGTCTTCGATGATTTCTTCGAGCGTGGTTGAGATTTCGACACCGGAGGCCCTTGCGTACATTTGCTGCGTTTTTACGATTTCCTTGATGTGCTCGATGTACTTTATTAGCGACTGCAATTTTTCGACGATTTCATTGTGTTCGTTTACGAGCTGTTTGCTGACCTCGGAGAGATAAACCGGCACGAGTTTTCCTTTTGGGTCATTGGTGAGGAAGGCGGACAGATTGTCGTTGTGCTGTCGAATCATGTCGGCCAATTTTCCAAGGTTGGTGACCTCTGAGTTCATGATTTTTTCGGTTATGAGGGTGGCGGAGACGTTGACGCTGTTTAGCACGTTTCCGACATTGTGCAAGACATCCGTTGCGACCTCGGCCATCCCGGCCTGATGCGAGGCCTTCATAAGCTTGTTGTATGTACTTTCAAGCTGGACATTGACCTTTTCGATTTGTTCCTTTGATTTTTCGGTTTGCTCTTTTGCTTTTCTGAGTTCTTCTTCGGCGAGTTTTCTTTCGGTGATGTCTGTTTTGAGCATTTTATTTGCTGTGGTCAGTTCAGCGGTTCTTTCTCGCACTCTTTTTTCGAGTTGTTTTTTTGCGTCGATGAGGGCGGAATTGCGCTGTTGGATTTGCTCGAGCATTTGGTTGAAAGCGTCGATAAGCAATCCGACTTCGTCATTTGTTTTCTTTATAGCTCTGGCGGCGTAGTCCTTTTTTTCCGAGACGGCCTTTGCGACTTTTGCGAGGCTTAAGATAGGTCCGGAGACGATTTTCTGCAGCAGAGCCGACTGGAAATATGCTATCGAGAGTACGATAGCAGCGATAATAGCACTTGCTTTTATATCTTCAATCAAGTCTGTGTGTATATGGCTGAGGTCGGCCTGTAGATAGATGGAGCCTATTTTTTCTCCGTCGAGTTCAATTTGTTTAAACATGCAGAGATAGTTGCGGGTAAAGACGTGCTTGTTTTTCTGCGGTTTTGGTGCCTGGAATTTTTTTGTTATGTCTCCTCTTTGGTATTCTGTGAAGAGGTTGTCCCTGTCATCGTAGATGCAGGCGTAGACGACGGAGGGGTCAGTTCTTAGTGCCGCAAGGATTTTTTTTGCATCGTCCTTATCAGCGGAAGCAATGGTATCTTTTGTGCTGTCGGCGATGATAGTTGCGTGGCTTTGCATGCTGGAGAGCATATATTGTCGTTTTTCAATCCATTCCCATGTCATGATGGATGTGATGGCCATCAAGAGTACGACTATACACGTAAACATGAGGATAAGCGTTAGTTTTTGTTTGATTGTTATGTTTCTCAGTTTGAACATAATCAGCAGTTAGCCTTCTTGAACAAGGATAAGATATTGCGGGTTCAGGCCTGTAACCACGAGATCTCTCAAAAACCAGCGGTCTTTTGTCGGCAAAAGTCAGGCCCCAAAGAGGGTTCAGAAAATAAATCGACCCTCTCTACCTTGTTCATTTTTTCGCTGTTTAAGTTGCAGCTTTTTGTAATTTCTCGTCAAAATCTGGGGGTTAGGTAAGTTTCTCAAGGCACTAAATTTGACGTTTTCAGGGGTTTAGTGCGCTGATAGGCGATTTCGGTGTAAAATCGGCGGGACTCGAAAGACTTTGACGGCAAATTTTCCCCTTTGCGGCTTGTTAGAGTCCGAAAATCGCGTGGATTTTGATTTCGGACGTTATGAGTGTATAGCTGTGTTTTTTTGCCTTTTGATTGGATAAAAAAGTGCTGACTCAAGTAGTCCTCCAGAGTACCTCCGCGCCGATATACTCCAGATTCGCACCCGAGTCAGCACTCAAGCTATTAGATAGAAGAGTGTTGACCCAAGTGGTTCTCCGGAATACCTCCGCGCCGATATACTCCGAAATTGCACTTGAGCCAGCACTCAAACTCACAAATACAAATAAAAAAGGCACAATCCAAACCGCTCTAAATAAGAGCAATTTCGATTGTGCCTTCGACTTACAGGCCTTAATCCTGTACGACAAGGCGACTCACACCTCACTGCAAGCCCATCTCAACCCTGTTATCGGGCAATTTTTAATCTTGCGTTAGTTTTTCTTAGCCTTTTTCAGCACGTCTTCGAGCTTTTTACGCACTGTGCCAAGGTCTTTTGATTTAAAAGCCCCTTTCGTTTTTTCCAGCGTTTTTATGGTTTCTTCCACCGCACCAACAAGCTCATTTTTTGTAGGGCAGTTTAATAAACGACATATTGAGCGATTGACCTCATTTTTTGATTTTGTAATCTGCTTGATGTCCGTCAGGGCACCAACCGCGTTCTCAACCGTCAACTCAAGGAAGTTGCTTAGCGAACCGTTAGTTGTTTTATTGCCCTCACCGCTCATGGTGTTTTCAATGTTCGTTAAACGCTCCTGCCAGTATTGCAAACGATTCTTGATATTCGCAACCGCACGATGGAAGTGAGATTTTGTAATTGCAATATGGACCTTTTCAAGGAGTTGCTTGAAGTCGAGGGGTTTGACCATATATGCAACGACCGGCAGGCCGACAGCCTGGATGGCCGATTCTCGTGACGGATAGCCCGTAACAATTATCGCCGGAGTACCTTCGGCAAGTCTCGGTAAGTCCTGAACAAATTCCAAATCTCGATTCCCCGGCATCTTTATATCTGCAATCAGCAAGTCATATTTGCTTTGGCCAAGCTTTTCAATACCCGTTGTCGTATCCGGCACACAATCACACTCATAACCCTGCTGCCGAAGCAAATCTGCGGTCGAGTGTAAAAAGGTCTCTTCATCGTCGGCAATTAGTATCCGGCCCACCTTGCCCATTCACTGCCTCCATATTAACTTTTTGCGAGGTGTCGAACATTGCCGCAAGCTATTACCGCGGTTTTTAAACTTAAAAACCACACCTGAAATACCGGAATTGATTAACTTCCTTGATGATATGCCCGTTTCCGGTACAACCACCTTTTCTCCACACAACTACGAAAAATCTAAACCATTTTGCGAAAATAAGCAAGAATTTTTTTGCATATTTGAAATTATATTTGAAAAAAGCTCCTTAAAGAAAAACAATTTTTGTCTTATGGGGATTTTTACGCCAATTGGGGCCTAAATGCCCCGCGAGGAAGATGAAAATCACCCCATCCAAGGCTCGACCTTGCCCCTTTCTATTCTCCTGTTAGTCGTAGTAATTACAGGTGTTTAACTTCGCCATCTCCGCCTCTGTCGTTGGCCTGCTCCCTGAATCCGGAAAGTGTACAAAAACAAAACCATATTACCGCTGTAGATTCAGACTCAAACAAGACTATCTTTATGGGAAATAAACAGGTTTTTTGAAGATTCAGTCGCGCCGACCGGACGGTTATAGCTCAAGAAATTCCCTTCAAAAGGCCGAAAATACACTTAATTGTCTATCCTGTTTGAATGCGGGTGATAAATATGCAGAAAACCGAACAAATGACAGATTCGCAGTTGCTCGGATCCGCTTTAAAACTCAAAAAAGCACTTTTGCCCATAGAAGAATATGCCGCCCGGGAGAGGCTCTCGGCGGACATTATCGAAAAATGCGGCAAAATGGGAGTTCTACAGCTAAGAAAATTCAAAGGTAAAACTTTTGTCGTAGAGACTCCCTACCCTCCGTTTAACGGTATCGATGAGATTGACCCCGAACCGACTCAGCCGGCTGACGAAACCGAAATTGCCCGCAAGATATCAGATATGGCCCACAAAGTAACCGACAAAGAACCTGATATTATTGAACAGACTGTTGACCGGGCACTCGAAAAAAACGACGTTTCCGAATTGTTGAAACTCTTCCAGAACGAAGAGTTACCTTTTGAGGACCTGCTCGCCTCACAGATAAAGGCGAAAAAAATCTGCCGGGAAATCGCTGTCGCTTCCGTCGTTTTTGCTTTAATTGTTCTCTTTGCCGGCCTTTGGTTTTATGTCGGCCCAAAAATGCGGCTCACAGATTCCCCCATCTCGTATGCGGGCCTTCAGCCAACAATCAACAATTCCGAAATCACCGCTTCGCAGGTTGAGGCTTTGCAGGGCCGGCTGCAAAACTCCAGAATACAAATCGAAAACCTGAAAAGCCAGCTCGAAGATTCCAGGGCACAGATAGAGACTCTTGAGAACCAGCTCCAAAACTCAGCACTAAAAGCCGGGCCCATGCACGCGGAACTGGCAAACTCACTCGCCGAGTTAAAAAGCGTCCAGGACAAGCTCGTCCGGGCCAGAGAGGATTTTGAATCCTTAAAAAGCCAAAACGCCGGAGCTGCCCCGTAGTCTTTTTACCAAAACCTCGACCGCTGCCGAATCGAATAAAACTCGATAAAAACCTCTGTGCACATCCGACACACACTTGAAATTTCCAGTCTAAACATTTATGATTTAGTGGCGCTTTGGCCCCGACGTTGCCGAAGGCCCTTTGGTATGATGTTCGCAATAAAAGGAGTTTTGCATGTCCGTCTCACGTTATCCTGACAACCCCATAATTGTCCCTCAGGACATCAAACCCTCAAGAGACAGCTTTGAAGTTGTCGGTGTCTTCAACACCGGTGTCGCGCGTCTCGGGGACCAGGTTGTTCTACTGCTTCGGGTTGCCGAACTGCCGACCAGTTCCCATCCCGATATCCAGACGACGGCCGTTTATGACCCCAAAGAGAAAAACGTTGTTAAAAAGGAGTTTTCAAAAAAGGACCCGAACATCGACTTCTCCGACCCTCGAATAACCGTAACTCCCGAAGGGAAGTACCTGGCTTCGTTTTCGCATTTCAGGGTCACAACAAGCAAAGACGGAATAACATTCGATGTCCCGAACACCCCGGCAATGGTTTCCGAAAACCAGTATGAGACCTTCGGACTCGAAGACCCGCGTATAAGCCGGATTGATAAAACATATTATATTACTTATGTCGGCGTTTCGCCTCTGGGCATAACTACGCTGCTGGCCTCGACCGAGGACTTTAAATCTTTCTCTCGTCACGGCGTAATCTTTTGCCCGGACAACAAGGACGTAATGCTTTTCCCCGAAAAAATCAACGGTAAATACTACGCACTTCATAGACCTGTTAGTTCTCTGTTTAAAAAGCACGAAATCTGGCTTGCCGAATCACCAGACCTTACCTGCTGGGGAAACCACCGTTACCTTATGGGCACCGTCCCACATAACTGGGACAGCTCAAGGGTTGGCGGTAGTGCCGTTCCGTTCAGAATCGAACAGGGCTGGCTCGAAGTTTACCACGGAGTCGATGAAAATAACCGATACTGTCTCGGAGCCGTGCTGCTCGATGCCGAGAAGCCCTGGAAAGTCATTGCACGAACACAAAAACCTATTCTCCAACCTCAGGCGGATTACGAAATCGAGGGTTTCTTCGGAAACGTCGTATTTACCTGCGGGCTGCTCTACGAACAGCAAAAGCTCAAGGTCTATTACGGCGTCGCCGACACTTCAATAGCCTACGCCGAAATTCCACTGCAGGACGTACTCGAAAATTTGAATTTGTAATTGCCCCTGAAGACTTTGTGTTTTTCCCCACTCGATATATACTGCTGTTATTGTCTTGCCTTTTGTTTGTCCTTGTATTAACGTACCTCGCTGTATGAGCGATGTAAAATCGAAAGTGAATTATAAAAATTGGCCCCTTCTGCTTGTTAAAGAACTTTATAATCTGCTTGCTCCACGCGCGCACTCGGTAATTATGTTTGGCGCACTTTTCTGCACGCTCGCTGCTAAGTTCTTCCATGCACATCGAATGAATATGCTCGACGAATACATAGGATGGGTTCTTGCTGATATCACTGTCCTGCTTACAATAGAAATTCTGCTGGCGCTTTTGTATTTTCGCTGGCCGCGAAAATGGATCTTCCGCTGCGTTACCGTTCTTGCCGCACTGGTCTGTACCTGGAGCGTCATGAACGCAGGCTGGCTCATAAGAACAGGTACGCAAATCCTGCCCACTGTCATTGCTCCTTTGTTTCGCGACCCACTTAATACATTTGGAGTCATAGGGGTCAATCTTGTCAAAATGCCTCTCGCTGCCGTAATGCTCCTCGGCCCCAGCGCTATCGCACTGGCCTTTTTCTTCTGGGTCCTTGCAAAACCTCAGCCGCCTGCATACAACTCAAAACGCTTCATCTACAGAACTGCCGCCTGCGCCCTGGTTGCCTTGGCCTCTTTCCTAGCCGCAAATACCTTCAAAAACCAAAGTTCCTCACAAATTTTTTCCGAACCGCTGCGATACAATTGCCTCAAAAGAGCTCTGGCATATTTCATTTCACCCGATTATGGCTGGCGAGCCAAAGACGACCTGCTCACTGCCACCCGCCGGGTTCCTGCCTTCGACCAGCTCCAGATTGACCGCTCCTCGCAAAACCCCGCTACAAACCAAAATGTCGTAATCATTGTCCTTGAGGGCATTCAGTACAGACACACTTCCCTGTACGACAGAAGAGGCAACCTTACTCCGCACCTCGAAACCCTTGCCGCCAGTGGCGCCGAATTCACAAATGCAAGGTCCTCACTGACCCACACCACCAAGGTCCTGTTCTCGCTTCTTACGGGCCGTTTCCCTTCGCCCTCACACGACCTTGCTGAAGCCGTTCCCCTCGAAAAACCCTACTGCAGCCTGGCCACCATCTTAAAGTCCTCCCTTAACTTCCGGACAGCGTTCTTCCAGTCCGCAAAAGGCAACTTCGAATCGAGACCCGGACTCGTCCACAACCTCGGCTTTGAAAAATTCTGGGCAAGAGACGACCTCAACGACCCAAACGCTTATCTGGGCTATCTTGCCGCCGATGAATTCGCAATGCTCGAACCCGTCGTCCAGTGGATAAAAGCCGACACAAAACCATTCCTGCTGACCATACTCTGTTCGGTCACCCATGACCCGTATCAGGTACCTGACTGGTTTGCCAAACCTGCAAAAGAACCCATCGAAAGGTACCACCAGGCAATTTTTTACACCGATAAATTTCTTGCCGAACTCGACGCCAGACTTGATGAGCTAAACCTCATTGGCAACACTATCATCTGCGTTATCAGTGACCACGGTGAAGCCTTTGGCGAGCACGGTCTGCTCGGCCACGAACGAATAGCTTTCGAAGAAGTCCTCTCCATACCATTTTGTCTGAGGGCCCCTTCGTTGATAAAGCCCGGCACCGTCATCACAGCCCCGGTAAGCTCCGTCGACCTGACGCCCACCTTGCTCTCGCTGCTGGGCTTTGATTTCGACGACACAGATTTTGACGGCCTTAATGTCCTTGGCCCTGTGCCGAAAGACCGAAAAGTATATTTCTCCGGCTGGCTCAATCAAAGCCCTATTGGTTTTGTAAAAGAAAATAAAAAGTTCATTTACTATCCAACTACAAAAATGGTCTCTGTCTATGACCTGCGCACAGACCCTCTTGAGTTGTTCGCCAGAGAATTGCCGCCCCAGGATACCCAGGAAATTGCCGACGAAATTATCACTTGGCGGCGGGAAAACATTTTTCAGCTCGACCGGAACCGTATCGGAGAAAAATACCTCTTTCAACGCTGGAGATGCCGCTGGGAAGACCGAATTGCATGGGCAAAATACTTCCCCGAAGACAAAAAATGATTCTACAGCTGTCCTTTTCTTTACGTCGAAAGTGTTTATTGTTATAGCAGCAGCGTTGTTTTTTGTAAACATTGCCCCAAAACCTTTATCTTGCAACAAGTTAATGTCGTGATAATGAGTTAATGTCCTGATTATCCGATGGGAAAGCAGAGCCTGTGTTGTAAAAAAACAACACCACTGCAGAGTTTGGCATTTTCCATACCTCTAAACCCAAAATGTATTTCTGTGCGCAACTTCTTATTTCACAGTCTTTTGGCCAAAAAACTTACCCTTTTACTCTGACATTTAGTTCTTTTGGCATACCTTTTGCGAATAATTTAGTTTTCGCTTATATGGCGTCGATATTGGGCGGACGTCCTAAAAACTTCTCAGAGGAGGATGGGTCCGCCCGATTTCAAAATCAGTCAAAACCAGTCTTGAGCACAAAAAGACGCTAAGCTGGTTTTGCTAAACTTATAAGGGGCGGGGTCGTGCCGGAGGAGGGATGACTCCGCTTTTCCTTTGCGCAGCCGGTTTTCACTACTAAATACACTCCCGCGTACGTATAATCAAACACGTTATGCAAAGAAGCGTTTACAGAATTATCGATGCAAATTTCAATCGTGCACGAGAGGCCTTGCGCGTTATCGAAGAGTTCTGCAGGTTCGCCCTCAACTGCGAACCGCTTACAGAACGCACGAAACAGCTTCGCCACGAACTTGCTTGTTTTATATCCCAGCTTGACCAGGGCCGCCTCATCACCGCCAGAGACACCCTCGCAGATGTCGGTGCAGGAAAGACCGTCCAAAACCAAATTTCCCGCACTGACCTAAAGGATTGTTTTACCGCCGCCGCAAAAAGACTCCCGGAAGCCCTTCGTGCGCTTGGAGAAATGACCCAGACTCTTAATCCTGACCTTGCACAAAAAATTGAAAATCTCCGTTTCGCCGCATACGCCCTCGAAAAGGACGTCACTATTGCCGGTGACACCACGGAGAAATTCAGGCGCGTTCGTCTCTATGTAATAATTTCTTCCAGCCTGCCCGCTGATGTTATTAGCCTTACCCAAAAATGCATCGCCGGCGGCGCCGATTGCATCCAGCTGCGAGCAAAAGATATGCAGGACAACGAACTGTTCGCGCTCGCCGAACAATTCACACAACTTTGCAAAGACGCAAATGTCTTAAGCATAATAAACGACCGCGCCGATATCGCCGTAGCCTCTGCCGCTGATGGTGTCCACCTCGGACAAAGCAACCTGCCCATCGAGCAGGCTCGCAAAATACAGTTGAGACCCTTAATCATCGGCCAAACCACGCATACAATCGAACAGCTGCGCCGCGCCTGTAAACAAGGCCCAACCTACGTCAGTATCGGCCCGGTCTTTGCTACCTCCACAAAGCCCAGCCTTAAACCCGTCGGACTCGACTATGTTACAAAGGCTGCCGAGGCACTTGCCTCTACTGGTATCTGCCATGTCGCTGTCGGCGGAATAAACCTCGATAACATTGGCCGGGTCATCGATGCCGGAGCCGAGAGAATCGCCGTCTGCTCTGCCGTAACCGATACCACCGACCCCGCCGAAGCCTGCCGTGCCCTAAAGCAAAAAATCAACACCTTAAAAGCAACCTGATTTTTCAAAAAAATCTAAAAAAAGTTGAGATTTTGCTTGACAATGTTAAGCTTGTGTTTAATATTATTAAGAAAAGTGTGCTTTTTTTCAAAAAATTGCACTTTTCACAGATAGCCGAATATGAGCTCTGAGATAGAAAAAAGAAAGGCGGATATGCAAATGCTGAGAAAAATTGCGGGCTTCACAGGCCTTGCCCTTTGGTTGGTACTGATTGTAGTTTTAGTGGCATTTCAGACAAAAGCGAACGGCCAGCCGGTTTTTGAAAATCCGCCCGACCAGTGGAAAATCGAAAAAACTGTACACGCTTCACCCAACCAGCTAAAAGATTTCAGCAGAAAGCTCCGCGGCCGAGTCAATGAACTCTCAAATACCCATTTCTCTGTCGACGGACAGAAAATCCAAATCAATCTCATCGGCTGCCACACACCAGCCGATGCGCAGAAAGTCTACAAAGATGTTCTAAGAGAGCACGGCGGTTCCGAAGAACACGTCCTGCTCAGTGACACTTTGGTTGTCGAATTTGTAGAGCCTGTCGATATAGACCTCGTCGAGCAGGCAAAAAAAGTTTTTGGTTTTGAACTTTTTCAACTCGATACGCTTGCCAGGAAATGGATTACCACAATCCCCGAAGGCTGGAAAATAGAAAAATCTTTCCTGGTCCCGAGGAACCAGGCCGCCGACTTTGCCAGAAGACTCGGCGGAAGAGTCGAAAACCTCTCAAACACCATCTTTTACATTGACGACAAAAAATTCCAGGTAAACTTTATCGAATGCCTTTCGCCTCGTGGCGCGGGGAAAATCTATGGCAGCATTCTCAAATTAAAAAGCGACCCCGCCTTCTGCCTTAAGTTCGAAAGCACCGTTATCGAATTTGTCGGTGATGACATCGAATTGGCAATAGACGCCCCTGTCTTGCTCGGCTTCCCGCACCAGGCCGAACCCGGCCCCAGCGAAAACAAAAAACTCAGCCTCAACGAGAAGGTCGCAAAAATAAATATCAAAACCGCAAAGCTGCGCCAAATCTACCGATTCTTCGGCGAGCCGCTCGAATATAAATGGGGTGATGAAACTTTCGAAAAGGGCAAACTTCCCGACCGATACATCATGGTTTACCCCGGGGGCTTTCATATTTTTATGCTGAGGGGCAGAATCAACGAGCTGCGATACCATGAGCCCGGCTACCGTTTCCTCGGTAAATTCCAGGTCGGCTCCTCGCTTGAAGAAGTTATCGAAGCAATAGGGCGGCCGAGTAAGACCGTCATCGGCCAGCCAAACGAGTCTAAGAATGGCGTCCTATACAGGGACATCGACGGCGAAGAAGGTTTCTGCTATTACGGCCGTGAGAAAAAAGGCGTGCGGTGTTTCTTTGCCGACTATAAAGTAAACGCCCTCTATGTTTCACGCAACGACCTGAGCGGCAAAAGACCAGACAAAAGCGCTGCCGGTATCCCCGCTGTCCCCGAGCAGATACAAATGTCGCTTTCTGAAAACGCTCAGTTTGAGACTATGGCCCAGGACATTGTAAACCTTCTTGCCGATGCGCAGTTCGAAAAGGCGACCGAAAATTTCGACGCTACAATGAAACAAGCCCTGCCCCCCGACGAGCTAAAACAAATCTGGGACTCACTCGTTACCGATGTCGGTGCCTACCAGGAGCAAATCGGCACTCGAACAGAAAAAATCCTCCAGTACCAGGCCGTCTTCGTGACCTGCAGGTTCGAAAAAACACCGCTCGACGTCAAGGTCGTCTTCGACTCCCAGAAACAAATCGCAGGACTCTTTTTCGTCCCCGCGAAGGAAGAATAGAGGCAAAAAAATGACAGACTTTCTAAAACAACAAAAACACGTGAAAGTTTTACCTTCCGTATGCCCGGCGTGCGGCAACGGCCTCAACGTGAAAAGCCTCATCTGCCAAAACTGCCAAACCGAAGTGCAGGGCCGATACGACCTGCCACCGCTCGCAGGGCTCTCACTCGACGACCAGCAGTTCATACTCGATTTCATAAAGGCGAGCGGCTCACTAAAAGAAATGGCAGGCCTGCTTGGCCTTAGCTACCCGACCGTTCGAAATCGGCTCGACGAAATTATAGAACGTATAAAACTCGCCCAGCAGCAAAATGAAAATACCTGAGGGCAAAACTCATGACCCAAATCGCAACCCCCGTAACAGCCGTATCCCATAGAAGCCTGGCCCAATGGCTCTTTAACCCTTTCAGATTCATCGCCGGCTTCAAGGCCCTGCTGCTCGGCCTTATCATCATCGCACTGACATCCCTGCTCGGCTCGCTCAGCAACACTCATTTCGACGGAACGCTCGACGTACACACAGGTCTCCAGACGGCGTATACGGGTATGCAACTGCCGCTCTGGCTTTTCCTCGCCGAAGGCCTCATCAATTGGCTCTCCCTCGCATTGCCCCTCTATTTCTTTGGCCTGATTCTATCACGCTCCTCGCTGCGCTTCATCGATGTCCTCGGAACACAGGCACTCGCACGCTGGCCGTACCTGCTCACCGCGCTGGTTATGATGCCGCCCTCCAACAAAAGAATCACCCGGTACTTTATGTCCCTTGCTATGCAGGGTCCCGCCGCTGACCCACTCAACTATCTCGATATGACCGTATTTATCTTCGCTATGTTAGTGACTATACTTATGGTGGTCTGGATGGTCGTTCTCATGTACCGCGCCTACTCCCTCTGCTGCAACATAAAAGGCGCTAAGGCCGTAATCACATTCATCATAAGCCTAATCGGCGCAGAAGTACTCTCAAAACTTGCCATCTTTGCTGTTTTCACACGAATCTAAAACCACAACCCCCAAAAACAAAAAAACAGGGCTGGGAACGCGGAGGGAGAGGAAAAAGCGATATTGCCCAGCCCTGTTTATATTAACATTTTAGGATCGTTGTAAAAACTTCAACAAGTTGCTTCCGCACCTGAACATTAATTCTCGTATACTCAAAAGAAATTGCAATCAGGATATTCCTGATTTAAGGGGCGAAATACCTTGCCCTATTTACCCGGATTTTAAACCGACTCCCCCAAAAACAAAAAAACAAGGCTGGGAGCGCGGAATAAGAGGAACAAAACCCAGCCCTGCCAATATGCAAATATCAGAAAAATATTAAAAACCTTCCTCTCAAGGCGTTAGAAACAAAGCCCCGCGGAGATATCTAAAATTTCTCCTTCCTCAAGTAAATAAGAATAACCCGTTGAGTGAAAAACTCTGCTCTTTTGCTACTTGTCTAACCTCAAAATACCCGATTTGGCACATTTTTGCAATTCCATTTTGCGTTGAACTCCTACCATTTTGCGGCACCAAAATCTCCGCCTCCTGGCCGGTTATAAATTAACTCACCCGCTTCTTGCTCGACGCCATTACTGTCCAAATCTACGAAATGCGCTTCGCTAAAACGCAGGCATTTAGCTGCTATTGACTTGGTTTGCGAGCCTCCTGACAGAACCTGCCCATCAGCATCATCGCCCGGTTCATATTCTCCGTCGAGCCGTCCATCTTCGCATATGCATCAACCAGTTCCACCAGTTCAGCCGCAGCCTGCACCTGGCCGTACTGATGCGCAACATTAACAATAGCCGCATCCAGCCCATACTCAATTGCCTTTGCAACATAGGCCCTGCAGATGCCGATTTTTCTACCGGGGAGGTCGCGGGCACAGTTGCTAACCCCCAGTGAGCAATGCACTTGCTTCATTTTCGGGTCGCTTTTGATTTTCTTTATAGTTTCAAACGCCCGGTATGTATAGCCCGGCACGCCCGGCTCCATCGGCATATCTATCGCAAGCGGGAAAACAGTTGAGTCAAAGAATACCTCCTGCGGCTTAAAGCCGTATTTATCTACCGCGGCGTTGAAAATGCGCTTGGCAAGTGCGTATAACTCGTCAACGGAATGCGAGCCGCCCGGTCCCGTGGCAGCTTGCTCGCTTACCAGCAGAGCCACAAATGCAAAATCATAATCCTTTTTCAACGGCAGCATATTGTCCATGGTGTAGACCTTTACCGAGTTAATCAGCGGCTGTTTAACCTGCTGGCTGGTATCGTACCACTGTTTCAGGCCGGCTTTTAGAACATCATCATTGCTGCTGTCGATGCAAACAGGTACACCCTTACTCCATTTGCGGACGAGCTTTACGTATTCAACCATCATATCAATGGTAACCTGGGGGTCAGTTTCGCCGAAGGCATCAAGGTTGACCGCTATGTAGTCGGCTTTATCGTCGGCCTGTGATTCAATCAGGCCTTTTATGTAGTCCATGGGCTGCGAAGCGGTAGAATATGCATCAGGGCCGAACTGGGCAAGTTCTGTCATTATCCTGCCGGTCTTTGGAATTGAAGCGTGAACCGATTCGCCAATTGTAATCAATGATTTTCTCACTGTTTTTTCCTTTCAAATGAGTATTCCAAGGGTAAAGGCCTACTATAATTTTCCATCGGCAAAGCACAACAAAAAAGCAAAAAAACCTGACTAGCTGGTTATCGCATCTATGCTTATAATCTTTATTAGTAAGGACTTATATAAGTCGAAGGCTGTTTTTTTGTCTTATGTTGCTGGTGGAGAAATCGAGGGAATTACCCTTTTTGGCGTATATGTCTTGTGGACAACTTGTTAATAACTTGGAATTTGGCGGTGGGTATCATTTTGGGCAATGTTGAGCGGTGGTTTCGGCGGCTGCGACGTTTTCAGATATGTTTTGATGGGGGCGGCGGAGAGGTTCTTAACTGCTTTTTTATAAAGGGCTTAGCGTTCACGACAAAGCGGCCCTTAATATATTGTTTAATTTTTTGTATGTTGATATTGTCGGGTTCGGAAACTTCCCTATATTCACAGCTGTTTTGCGGAATGGTTTTGTCGGTGGTGGATAATTCGCGGAAAGATAGAGGTGAAAGTGTTAAAAAGTGCGCCAAAATGCGCACGGAGAGAAGTAAGAGGTCGGGTGGGTAGCGTGTTGGGGTTGCGCGTTTTGACAAGTTGGACTGCAAAAAGCGCAAGAAAAATGGTGAAAAATTGGTATTTTTTGTGATTTTTTTGTAAAAAGGGTGCGTTTTTTGTCATTTTTTGCGCAATCTTTGTAAATTTTGCAACTTCTTCGACAATTTTGGGCGAAGTTCGCGCTTTCTCTCTCTTTTGGTCTATGTGGGTGAGGGATTTCTTAAAATGGGTAGGTTAGTTAAATTGGGGAAGGTTTTTCGTTTTGGGCGGGTTTTTTGCTTTCGGTGGTTTTTCTCGCGGGCGGGTTTACACTGGCCGTGTGATTTGGGGTTTCTATTTTTTTGAGCTTGGTACGATATTTTCGCTCAAAAAAGTTTTGTTCTGGGCTGACCGCCGTGAATATTTGTGGGTCCCCTGCTGTTTGGCCGGAACTGGCAGGTTCTCGGGTACCCCTGCCTAAGACTTGCAGGGGCAGGCAGGGGAAAAGTTGTGGAGGTTTTTTGGGCTGGAAAAGTAGTTGCAAAGGGGAGGGGAATGGTTTATAATGTCTGGACTTACAGGAGATTTGCAAA
>Ga0307378_10000613_pt1 | contig 62121 bp, 49 predicted proteins | sample UN1MG_FD_202238 | JGI IMG/M metagenome (GOLD analysis project Ga0307378, IMG submission 202238) | Soil microbial communities from Risofladan, Vaasa, Finland - UN-1 | ecosystem: Environmental > Terrestrial > Soil > Coastal area > Acid sulfate soil | place: Finland: Risofladan, Vaasa | collected... | reverse complement strand
TTACAGTCTGTCATAGAAATGGCCTTTCTGTTTGAGTATGATTGTTGTTATAACTACTTATACTACAGACAGTTAGGCCATTTGTCTATCAAAAAATCTGAAAATCCTGTGAAATATGCGGGCTAACGTATTCCCCGGTTGATTGCCCTTGACTTGGCCAAGCCGCCAGTCTCCTTCATAACCAGTTACCATTCACCAACCGCTACACTGTATCGATTTACTCATCCACAACTCACGGGCTTGCCCGCCACGTCGCTTGGCGGGTCACGGCCCACGAGCCCCGAGTCACAACTTTACCCATCTATTATAAAGGCGTTTCTCACCCTCCAACTGTTGATAAAAAAAATCCCACTTCCCGCAATTTTTCTGCAAATTTCTCTCCTGCCACCCGTATAGGCACTAAATAGCCATTCCCGTAAACGCAAGGAACCATCACACCGCTGCATAACTGCCCCCCAATTATAGACATACCCACCCAACAGTCAACCAAAACTCTCCCCAATTTCCCTGCCAATTTCCCTTTTCCGTCCTCCTTCAGTCAGCTTCACCAAGCGGGGCATCTGCCCCACGGACGAAGCCAACAAGCCGCGACAAAGCTCGCTTTACGAGCGGCTTGTGGCAAGGCTTGTCCGCCGATTCTCTCGGTGGCGGAACGCCAAGCTGACTGATACTCAACAATCCGCGTCCATCTGTGAAATTTATGCCCAAGGTATCCGTGGTTACCCTTTTCGTGCCAATTAGTGTTAATTCGTGGCTAATTCTTTTGCCCTTCTTGGTTGACTTTTCTTCCAAAATCGAGTATAATACCCAAGATTTGGCGGGCTTGTCCGCCGTTTACCCGCCATTCGTCTGGCGGGTCCTTTTGGCGGGAAGGCGGATTTGCCACCGACGCGGCTTTGGCGGGCTCAAGACCTAATGCTCCGCAGTAAACATCAAATCCTGAATCGCAACCCTCAAATGCACAATCGTACATCGGACAAGTTCGATTTCTGTCGAGAATCCTCTACAAATTCGCCCTTTTCGTGCAAAACGAACCCAATTTCGAAAAAGCCCAAAATCAACGCAAACCCATTTCCCACAAAGGATTACGGAAATCAAGCCCCTCCGGCAGGCCCCAAAAGCAAACCCAAACAAACCCAATCAAACCCAAAGCAAACCCAATTTTTCGCTCGTCAGGGGCCCCCAAAGCCAAAACGAACCCAAACAAACCCAAAACGAACCCAATTTCCCAAAAAACCAAAAAACAACGCAACCTCCGTAGGGACTTCGCACCGTTGCACAGACTAATGCGCCGACAGCAGATACCACCGACCGCCAGGGTAGATTATCGGCCCAAGCCAACGCCCGATGTAACTTCACTGTCTGCACCCGCCAGGGCAGCCGATCGCAGCCCTTTCCATTTTCGCTACTCCAGCACTGAAGCTGCCATTTTCTCTAAAGTTTCCGAAGGCAAGACACCGACAACTATATTGCCTATTTTAACATTTGTGCTCTTTGTAACCTGTGAATTGATAGTTTGGATAAATACGGAGAAATGGAAAATCTTAAGGAGACTGTGTTATGGTGGGAAATAACATTCTCGCACGTTACCTCGACGCCCTCCTCAAAGGCGACAGAACTCTCTGCCGCAAAGTTATTGAAGAGGCTCTGCAAAGCGGAATACCCGCCAACGCGGTCTATGCCGACCTGATTTGGCCTATCATGATCGAAATAGAGCAGCTCAAGCGCGGTGACAGGATAACCTCCGTCCAGGAGCACCTCGCAACGCGAATCAACCGCACAATCGTCGACCAGCTTCAGAACAAGCTGCCCAGGAGACCAGGCAAGGCCAAAAAGATTGTCGTCTCCTGCGCCCAGGATGAGCTCCAGGAGCTCGGCGCCCAAATGGCTGCTGACCTCTTCGAAAGCGATGGCTGGGAGGTGAAGTTTGTCGGCGGCGGCCTGACAAACGACGACATCCTCGCATTCGTAAACGATTACGCCCCGGACATTCTGCTTGTTTATGGGACCGCCCCAAAGCAGGCGCCCGATGTCCGCCGACTCATTGACAGGGTTAAGGCCGTCAACGCCTGGCCGAACATGCGCATCATGTTGTCAGGCGGTGTATTCAACCGCGCTGAAGGTCTATGGGAGGAAATCGGAGCCGACCTGTTCGCTGAGACCGCTGTGAAGGCCCTGCAAGCAGCCTCGGCCAACCCCACGACCGAATCCCAGCCGCGACAAGATAACAGCAGCCGGCGAAGAAAACATCGTCAGCCACCCGTCTGCGCCCCCGCCTTGGTGTAGTACCAACTAAGACTTGCCGACACTACACCCCAAACACCTCCACATCGGGCTCAGCCGTAAATGCTCTGCCCGGACAAATCCACACTCAGGACCCAAAGTATTGTCATGTTGCGTCTTTTTGCAGCTTGTACTCAACCGAGTCCACCAGGGCCTGCCACGACGCTTCGATAATGTTCTCCGAAACGCCGACCGTCCCCCAGATGGAACTCTTGTCACGAGACTCAATAATCACGCGGACGCGCGCGGCAGTGCCCGCCCTGGCGTTGACCACGCGAACTTTATAGTCGATCAGGTGGATTTCCTTGATGGCCGGATAGACGTTTTCCAGCGATTTTCGCAAGGCCGCGTCCAGCGCATTGACAGGGCCGTCACCTTCGCCAACAACGTGCTCAACCCTGTCGCCCACCTTCAACTTAACGGTAGCTTCGGTAACCAGCTCCCCCGAAGCGCGTTTTTCCGTCGTCACATAATACTTGACCAACTCGAGCAAGGGCTTATATGTGCCCATTACTTTTTTAACCAGCAACTCGAAGCTGCCGTTGGCTGCCTCAAACTGGTAACCTTCGTTTTCGAGCTCCTGAACACGGCTCAAAATCTTTCGGGCCAGCTTCTTATCGTGTGCCAGTTTCGCCTTTTCAAGCTCTGCCAGAACATTTGATTTGCCGCTGAGCTCGGAGATTAGAAATCGCCTTTCATTGCCGACAAGCGTGGGGTCGATGTGCTCATAAGTACGTTTGTTCTTGCGCAAAGCGTCCACATGCAGACCCGCTTTATGGGCGAAAGCACTCTCACCCACATAGGGCATATTCATCACAGGCGTCAGGTTTCCGATCTCGAAGACGAAACGCGAGACCTCCGTGAGGCTTTTGAGCTTGTCCGGCGCAAGCACCTCGAAACCCATCTTAAAGGCAAGGTTGGGGATTAGCGTGCAGAGATTGGCGTTGCCGCATCTTTCGCCCAGACCGTTAAGAGTCCCCTGGACGTGGCGAACGCCCGCTCGCACGGCAGCCAACGAGTTCGCCGTGGCACAATCGGCATCATTGTGGGCATGAACACCGATGGTAAGAGTGCTGAATTCTTTGCAGACCGCTCTTGTAATTTCGTAAACATCCTCCGGCAGCGAGCCGCCGTTCGTATCGCACAGCACCAGAGCATCCGCCCCGGCCTCGGCGGCCGCGCCAAGAACCTTTATAGCGTATCCCGCATTCTCCTTGTATCCTTCATAAAAATGTTCGGCGTCGAAGATGGTCTCAAGGCCGTGGCTTTTCAGGTACTGCACCGACTCGGCACACAGCGCGACGTTATCGTCCAGCGAGCAGCCTAACACGTTGATAACGTGGAAGTCCCACGTCTTGCCGACGAGCGTAGCTGCCGGGGTCTTACAGGCAAGAATAGCATTGAGCGATGCGTCGTCAGAGACCTTGGCATTGGCGCGACGCGTGCTCCCGAAGGCGACCATCCGCGAATTCTTGAAACGCAGCTTGGCTGCTTCGTGGAAAAACTGTATCTCCTTGGGGTTGGACGCGGCGTAGCCGCCCTCGAAGTAGTGTACGCCCAGCTCGTCCAGACAGCGGGCGATTGCAAGCTTATCCTCAAGCGAAAAACTCACGCCTTCAGCCTGCATCCCGTCCCTAAGCGTCGTGTCGTAAAGCTCTATTTTATCCACGAGTATATCCAAAATAAACCCTGATTCCCGATTCCAGCCACCCGAGCAACCACCATTCTACCCTGCATTATCGGCATGTAAAGAGCAAAGATTTGCAGAGCGTCGGGCCCTGACTGCGGCAGATCCTGCCCAGCCGCAGGCACCCGCTCCGTTTGTGGGCCACCGTGTTTTCCGCGTCTAACCTCTTTATTTGAACAGAATTAGCAAAAAATGAAAAAGTCCTATAATTCTTGAATTGACATCGGCAGGTTGATTGTCTATAATATCAGAAACAATTGGATACAAGAGGTGATAGGTGGGGAGAAATTATTCTTTTCTCGCCGGCCGAGTCTTCCCCCACCAGCAACATTCGGACTTCGGTAGTCCGGGCCGGGCAGCTCTGTGAACCGTACACCGGACCCGCGTGCCGAATCAGGAGGATTTCTGCACAGATACATATTCTTGGTCCAAACTGTGGGATATCGGTCCCTGAATACAGGCCGAAAAGCTCAGGAGACGCAAAAATGCGATATTCTTGCCGTTCAAATCCAGCTCACACCACGTTCCTGTTTCTGTTGCTCTTTCCCATCCTCGCGTTTTTCACACAAGACCAGGCAAACGCTCTCGGCCCCGCCTCGTCAGAGACTCGCGAATTTGCTTATGCGAGGGTATTCAGCGCGAAGATACCGCACGAAGTGGACGGGTCTCTGGATACATTAGAGGCCGTTGCGCGTGAACACGGAACCGAAGAGATACTGATGTTTCTCCGGTCGGATGGTCCCGAAAAGCAAGTGGAGCGATGGGTAATTCGACTCGGCTCCGAAGAATACGGCTATCCACCCGGCTTAACGGTAAAGGCGAGGGGGCATCTGGCCGCGCAAAAAGCGATGGGCGCCTTGAAGATGAAGGACCGAACCAGAGCTGCAACTGCACTGGCGCAGCAGAACGCTCGTCTGGAATGGGTTCTGCCTGAGTCCGTGCGTTCGCCTCTGTTGTGCGACATTTATGAGGACAACAGACTCGTGGCCGTTAACACTATTCATGAAAGGCTGTCACCATCCGGAAAGCAGCAGTGGCCAAAGGTTATCCATATCCGTCTTGCCCAGAGGGGCTGGAGCATAGTCCAGGTTTTCGAATATCTTAACGAAAAGCCGGATGGGATTTCTTTGCTCGAAAAGGGAGTACCTGAGCAGGCACCTAAAGAAACAGATGAGCAAACGAACCGAAGTTTACCTTCCGAACGAGTCATCGCAAAGGCGTCGGTCTTCGAGCAGATGGAATCCATTGCCGAGGGCTCCAGCAGCACTACGAATGTTAAGACAGAGCCTGCTTCTTTTTCCGCATTGTGGCCGGAGTGGGGTCTTGAATCCAGTTATGATACGGGCTGGAAGCCAAGAGGCAGTCCCGTGCAGTTTCGCTTCGAGGCCGATGCAGCCGCTTATTTGTCCGCTTCGGTTTGGGGCGGCCAGTTCAGACTCGAATACGACACCGGCAACCCAAATGACGCAAACCTGATGCTGCAGGGGTCCGGCCAAGGAGACCTTGAAATAAATTTCGGTGTGGAAGCAAAAACACAGGGACGCGTAAAGGTCGATCTGGGGTTGAGGGAGGTGGACTTCAAGTTCAACATCCCGTATGCGCCCAATTTTGATTTTCGATGTTATGATATCAACTCATTCGACGGCTACTTTCCCACCCATCCTGTACGCGTTGCAGACAGCATCGAGCCCCAAACACTGTACTCAGCCCCTGTAACGGGTATTCCGAAAATAGCCGACGTCACGGTGAACCTCAAGGCCGAGATGGAGGTTTCAGCCGAAATGTGGGCGGAGTCCATTACCACAAAGCCCATTTCAGGAGATCCCAATTCCGCACAAGAGCGCTGTGTATTTACGGCGGACGGTGACGTGTTCGATGTAAATGCGGGGCAGGGCGGACAGTATCTTGCACTGGCAGACTACGATGAGCATTTGGATATGCAGATGGTCCTTACTTTTTACCCGGATGTCTGTGTGGAAGTCGAGGTGTTTATATACGAGTGGGATTACTGCGTGTCCACATTTGCACTGCCGTGGAAGCTGGCTTCGGGCACGATAGATGCGGACTTCGGTCACACATTGAATTTCGAATCATCGTACGACCTGGTGATTACCTCGTCTTACGGCGCGATTAGCAATCCGCCCGCCGGCGCGCACGCCAATGATGTCACAGAGATCACTCTCGACTGTGACCCAAATGAGCTTCCGGTCGCCACGACCCACACCTGGAACGACACAAGCGACCCTCTCACGGTGAACGTCACTGCGGTGACGATAACAGACCCGAATTATGCATTTGACTATTGGATACTGGACGCAGACGCGGAGAATCCTGTTTACGATACCAACTGCGCCGTTGACTTCGACAGCAGCAGCAACAACATGTTCCACACGCTCCGCGGTGTATTCTACCGGGCCAAGGCAACCGAGCCTTTTCCGGACGACCGAATGGACAAAACGGGAAAGGTGCCTACCCTTAGCTGGCGGCCTGGAGAGCACGCGGACTGGCACGACGTATATTTTGGCACGGATTACAACGACGTCAACGACGCCGATACTACTACGGCGGACGTCTACATACGCCGACAGTCACTTAATGAGCTTGAGTTTGATCCTTGTGATTTCGTTGAGGAGCTTGGTGACTGCATCACTTACCACTGGCGCATCGACGAAGGTAACGACTCTCAGACCTGGAAGGGTACAACCTGGTCCTTCAGGACGGTGGGCTGCTGCGCCTCCCGTCCATGGCCCGTCGATGGCGCTGGTGACGAACCCAGAGACGTGTACCTTGTATGGAAGGAGGGAGCCCGTGTGGCAGATGCCAGTGGGCACCATTTGTATGTCGGCATCGATTACAACAGTGTCAAAGATGCCGACCCGTGTACGACGGGTCTGGTACATAATGGCCCGTTGGATAGTAACAGCTATCAACTGCCCGAAAATGAACGGGCGAGTCTGTTACCTGCGACTTACTATTGGCGGGTGGATGAGGCAAACGATACCTACCAGAGCAGAGTCATAGACCCGTGGAAAGGGCCGGTCTGGGAATTCGCGGCAGGCCATGTCGTAGTGGACGATTTTGAGGACTATAACGATACAAGCGAACTAAAGGCTACCTGGACGGTCCGTCTGTGGAACACTCTGCCCACCGGCGCCGATATTGATCTTGGGGTCGCTCCCAACGACCCTGTGCACGGCGGCAGACAATCCATGATATGCGAGTACGACAACAACCGACCTGAGCTGAATTACTTTTCTGAGATTCAGGCCGATACCGTCGGACCGGACGGTGTCGCAAGCGAAATCAGCGGAAACTGGACCCTCTATAACATCAGGGCATTAGTGCTGCAGTTCTACGGCGAGCCAAACAAACCTCTCGGCGACAGCGAACGTATGTATGTGGCACTGCAGGACGGTGACATCTTCCCTGGCCCACCGGGTTTAGGTGTGGCCGAATGCGACAGAGAGGCGAACGACGTAAACGAGGTTAATCTTGACCTGCAACGGTTTGCGGAACAGGACGTGAATCTGGCGAATATCGCCAGGATATATGTTGGCTTCGGCGACCCCTGTGAAATCTTCTTCGGAAATCCCGCCAGTCTGCTGCCCGGCGGTACGGGAACCGTGTTTTTTGATGATATCAGGCTGTATCCGCCCAGGTGCCGGCCTGAGATGTCTCGTCTCGACGGCGACTTCGATGGCGATTGCTTCGTTGATTTCAGAGACCACGCGACCATTTCTTCGGACTGGCTCATTAGCGACTTGCTTGCCGGGCCGCAGCCGCCCCCGCCATATCACAATGACCCCGATCTGCTCGTCGAATACACGTTCACCGGTGACGCTAATTTCAGCGACACATCAGGCAGCGGCTATGACGGTTACCCCGGCGGCGATGCGGTTGTGTCAGGCGGAGTTCTTCAACTGCGCGGCAGCGGCTATGTGGACGTGGACCCCAACTACTTCGGCGAGGCCAACCCATTCGACGGGTCAGGCGATTTTTCCATCGCAATAGCCTATAAAACAAGTACACCGGGCATCCTCATCAGCTCGGCCAGAGATGGCAACCTACTCAACCATCCCATGGCGGTTTTTCTGACTGATACGCTCCGCCGGAAGGACACAGTGGTTCGTGCGGCGGTTGTCTGCGGCAACTACTATGTCAACACAGTTGCGGCAGATGATGAAGAAGTCAATCCGCTCGACGGCCAGTGGCACCACGCGGCCGTCACGTATGAGGCTGCCACAAACATTCACAGCCTGTATATCGACGCCAATTCGATATGGCAAGGGACGTTTGACCCCTGCATCCCCTATATCGAGCAGGACACCGTCCGCATCGGCAGTTCCCTCAACTTCGACTTCCCCGATGTAAACGATGTAAACTACTTCGACGGTGACATCAACAGCGTCCGAATCTATACCCGCGTCCTCTCGCCGGAGGAAGTATGTTACCTGTCGAACGCGGCTACCGGCCGCCTGGAAGGCGTGTGTCATTATGAACTGATATCGCCAGCCAATATATGGGATTATGAGCCCCCCGGGCAAAAGCAGGTGAACTTCAGGGACTATAAACAATTGGCGGATAATTGGCTTCAAACAAACCTCTGGCCTCAGCAGTAGTGGGCCTCGCTGCTCGATAAGTCTGGACCAAATTCGAGGCCTGTACTGATATCGGCGTGGACCTCGGTTGTTTGTGTGAGCGGAAAGATTATCTTACCGCGGCGGTCAGTGTCCTATTTGCCCAAATCAAGAGAAAAAAATGTCGAAAAACGTACCATAATTTCGTTGACATTTCTGTCCCACTTGCTATAAAGCGTAGAGGGACGACAAAGAAAACTGGTTACGTGGAGAGAAAGCATTTCTTGTGCGTCTGACCAAGCTTTCCCCCCGCACCGGAAAAGATACAGTCCAGATGTGCGAACGTATTAGAATATTTGGCCCGGCGAGGCGAGCTGCGTGACGACGTAACCTCACAAACAGAACGTCCGGGTGTCGGACGCTTGCAGGCCGCCAACTGATAGGAGGTGAAAGAGATGAAGATTTTGGGATATAGGAAGGGTCGTTTAGCAGGTAAAGGTTTGTTTTTGCTGCTCGTTTGGGCTTTGGGCTGGCCGGCAGCACTGTTAGCGGCCGAGCAGGACTTTCCAGCGGGCAAGTCGGAGGACTTGGTTAAGGAAGCGATAAAGTTTATTAAGGACAACGAGGGCGAGAACCCAACGGATGCAGATGAAGACTTGACTGCAATGCTCGGCACGAATGCTGCGGATGGAAAGAAAGAGTTGCGAGAGCAAACTTCCTACCCACTGGGCAGCGGCGACACGAACAGTGCTCGTATTGCGGTTGGCTTGCCGCCCCAAGCTGACATAGAGACTGACATCACAAAGCGCGAGGGTTTTCGGCAGGTAAAGACGCTCGCACAGACTCTTTACCATGAGTGGGTTCACTGGGGGCGCTTTCAGCAATACGATGGCGACCTCATCCCAGCCTTGGACCAGAACTGGGCTAAATGTGAGCCGCTGTGGGACGAAGTGGAAGCGTACTACAACGAACTCAAGCTAAAACTGGAATGGAAGCTCGCCCGTGAGAGGCGTCTGTCGCAGATTCCCGGGTACGGACCTACTTACGGCCCGCCAACACCAGGACAGGAAACAGAGGGAGACCGGCTGCAGAACGAGATCAGAGACCTGGAGAATCAGATTGATGATGTGGTTAACAATTACCTTGGCGGATTGCGCGAAATAAACGGGAAGAAGAAGCGCTATGAAGATAACGGCAGGCCACTGGCCGGTGCGTTTGCTGGAAAGACAAACCAGCAGAGATATGACGAGGTTGTCGACAGACTCAATGACGTAAGTGAGATTGACCCGCGCGAGGATGAGCAATCGCTCGATGACAAGATTGATGAGAAGATAGAGGAGTATCGACGGTGGAAAGAATTCTGGGAAAAGTGGTACATAACGCCGGACTACGGTTGGACAATCATGTTGGCCGCGAGCGAGGGAGGATACCCACATTCCTTCGAGATGACGGGGCAAGTAGGAACGTTGTACGCAGCCACGGAAATAACCGCCACCTGGATCAACAGCGATTTCATGGAGCCGTGGACCCAGTGGGGAAGAAGGATTCTGAGCCCGGTGTATCATGTATCCGCGCCAGCAGGAGCTATGGCAAATCCCGCTTACCCTTCAACAGTGAGCTTAACATACAATCCGGGACTGGTCGGGGACAGAAGCTTTCACGTTTATCATCTGCGTGCAACAGTGGTGGACGACAGCCACGGCATGGGTGGCGACGAACCACCCTGGAAATTGCTTACCGCCGAGTCGATAGACTATAACACCGCCGTTATCTCCGCGAACAGCACCGACCCTTTTTCCCTCTATGTGGTCATGGAAGAGATGCCGGTACTGATCGCCGGCAGTCCCAGTCCGGCCCAGGGTATTGAAGGGGTGGCCCCGGAAGTGATGCTGAGCTGGTCGCCGGGAGAATGTACACAGCAGGCAAGCGGGCACCACGTTTACCTCGGGACCGATTATGTTTCCGTGCGTGATGCCAATATGTTTGATTCGACGGGCATTTATCTTGGCGCCGTGGACGTTAACTACCACAGTCCATCCGCCGCGCTTGCCTTAGGTACAACTTATTATTGGCGGGTCGATCAGGCAAACGACGTGAATATTTGGCAAGGGCCCGTGTGGTGGTTTACCACTGCCGAGGCAAAGGCACACAACCCCGATCCTATCAACGGCTGGGTAAGTGTCGCCGCAGATGCTGTCCTTGCTTGGGACTCAGGCTTTTTTGCGGATTCGCATGATGTGTATTTTGGCACGGACTGGGAGGATGTAAACGACGCCAATACGACTGATACAACAGGGATATACCAGACTAACTTGCCTTCGGGTGGAAATACCGGCTATGAACCGTGGTATAATTATGGGCCCCCTGAATTGGGCCATACCTACTATTGGCGGATCGACGAGGTCAATCAGATGCATCCGGATAATCCCTGGAAAGGAGATGTGTGGACCTTTACGACAGCGTATCATCTCGTCGTGGACAATTTTGAGCAGTACGACCTGGATCAGAACAGTGTCCAGTACACATGGTACGACCAGTATTCTCAGGAGTGGGGCGAGGCGACGGGGGCGAGGCTGGAGCTTGCAAGGTCTCCTAAACCCGTCCATGGTGGCGACCAGGCCGTGGCATACACGTACGACACCGACGACCCGTGGGCCGACCTGTATTATGCCGAGGCCTGGCTGCCGCTGGAGGAGATCGGCGGGCTGCAGGATTGGACCGACGCCGGCGTGAAAGTGTTGACGCTGTTCTTCTGCGGCGACCCCAACAATGACGCCAACGATACCGAGCAGATGTACGTAGGGCTGGCGGATAGCGACGGCCTTTACGCAGAAATAAGATACGGCGACTACTGGGGCGGCGAAGACATGAATGACCTCAAAATCGAAGAGTGGCAGCGCTGGGACATAGCCCTGCAGCACTTCAGCGACCCCAATTACGCCGCCGTCCCTGATGATGTCGATCTTGGTGCTATCGCCGGGCTGTACATCGGCTTCGGTAACAGGCGCGATCCGGTGGCGGCCGGCTCAGGTGTCGTATACCTTGACGACATCCGGCTGTATCCGCCTATATGCGCTCCTTCGATCATAAAACCCGTTGCTGACCTGAACGGCAACTGTACTGTCGACTGGCCCGACATGGGGATAATGGCGGAAGACTGGCTTGAAATCGAGGAGGCAGCAGAATCTCCCGCGAATCTGTACGACGCAGAGCCGCCAGATGAGCAGGTAATTAACTTCAGGGACTTTGCTGTGCTCCTGAATAGCTGGCTTGAGCAGAAGCTCTGGCCGGAATAGTCGGCGTTAATGGCATTGAGATTTGTGCTAAAAAGCCTGCCCCATGCTCACTTGCATGGGTGTACATCTTCCTTTTTGGCCTTGGCTTCTTGGCGATCGGGAAGCGTTTACTGAGAGGCAGCGGCCGTGTGGTAACATTGTGCGGGGCCGACGGTTGATTTGTGGAGGGCTTTTTCGGAAAAGAACTGCCGGATGTCGGTGCAGAGGTGACATTTGCCGGCGTAGAGTTGTGCGGGTCGGTAACCGAGCTGCTGAGCCTGTTCAAGCAGACCTGCCGGACCGAGATTGAATAGTATCTTGATGATTTCGTTCTCTTCGGGCTGAAACTCCTGCCAGATGTCCTCCAGCGGGCTCTGGTTTATGTTGCCTAAGATAATGCCGCTGCACGTGCCGCTAAAGACATTGCCGTAAGGGTCGATATGAACGCCTTTGGCGCCGAGGAAGGTCGCTTTGCAGTTTCTCGCAGCGAGTTCTTCGGTTGATTCAGTGGTCACCAGCTCCGCGAGTCCGGCGCCGGCCCGTCCGGTAAAACGACAGGGGTAATCGCTCATGGCCTTTACGTACACTTGCTCCTTCTGAGTCTGCGACAGAGCGATCAAGTCCACCGACTCATCAAGGTATTTCCGCCAGTGGACCTGAAGACGCGCCGAGCCGAGCAGCGAGGTTCCCAGCTCGGCCAGACGCCGGACCAATATGATATCGACGTATTCCTGATGAAAAGGGTCGCAACTGATTTTGAGTCGCTGGATCCCAAGTTCGTCCAGAGTTTTGAGTCGTTCAGTGATAACTGTTTCGTCAGTGGCCCAGAACCCGTTTGTCTCTATCAAATCGACGGGCCCCAGCTTCTGTTTTTTTGCCTGTGTGAGGATCTCGCAGAGCCGGTCCCAATATAGGAATGGTTCACCGCCGGTGATGTGGACCTTTGCCCTTTCGCCGGCGAGGTCTTTCAATGACCGCCAGGCCGAGACGGCTGTCTCGACGGTCATCAGGCCGGTCTTTTCCGGCGAACAGTTGTAATAGCAGAACTCGCACGCGCAGTTGCATTTGTAGGTCAGGAGCAACCCCGCGCTGGTCCAAAGCTTGAACTTCGGCTCGCTACGGGAGAGTTTCCTATTGTAAGCGTTTTGTAAAAGGCGATTCATTTTTTTGAGGGCGCGTGCCGGATTGCATCTTGCTGATGGTATTTCTTCAGGTGGATTTGCAGGACCGTTATGTCGGCCGGGGTGATGCCGCTTATTCGTGCCGCCTGTGCGAGCGTGGCGGGGCGAAAAGCAGACAACTTCTGCCTGGCCTCGGACTTCAGATGGGCCACGCCCTCGTAATCCAGATTTGTGGGTATCTTTCTGCTCTCCAGAGTTCTCAGGTCGGCCACAAGTTTTTCCTGTTTCGCAAGGTAACCTTCGTACTTGCCATCAATAGCAACGGCCTGAATTACATCGTCGCCCAGATTCATTTTTCTAACGTCGGGACTCGCTGCCAGCATTGCGGCAAGAGAATTATTCGGTTTTCGCAACTGCTCCCACAGGCTCAAACCATCGGATCTCGTATTCTTGAGGAAGTTTGTAAACTCGGCGAGACCTTCGAGTTTCCGCTGGAACCTTGCCCACCTGCTCTCGTCAACCAGTCCGACGTTGCGGCCAATTTGAGTCAGCCTCCGGTCGGCGTTGTCGGCCCGCAGTGACAATCGATACTCCGCCCGCGATGTAAACATCCGGTAGGGCTCGTCGATGCCTCTGGTGAGCAGGTCGTCTATCATCACGCCGATGTAGGCCTGGTCTCTGCCGAGGACAATTGGTTCCTCATCCCGTAACTTCCGCGCAGCGTTTATCCCCGCCAGAATGCCTTGTCCGGCGGCCTCTTCGTAGCCGCTGGTGCCATTGATTTGACCGGCCAGAAACAGCCCTGAGATTCTTTTTGTCTCCAGACTGCTCTGCAATTGTATCGGCGGGCAATAGTCGTACTCGATCGCGTATCCGAAGTGAATTATCTTGGCGTTTTCCGTTCCTGGCAGGAGTCTGAGCATCTGCTGCTGGACGTCCTTGGGAACCGACGTACTGATGCCGTTGCAGTAAATGACCGAAATCTCCCGCTCCTCGGGCTCGAGAAAAACCTGGTGGCGATTCTTGTCGGGGAAGCGAACGACTTTTGTTTCGATGCTCGGACAGTACCGCGGGCCGACGGATTTGATTTGTCCCGAATACAAAGGCGCTCTGTCGAGGTTGTCCGTGAGCAGCCTGTGTATCTCATCGTTGGTGTAGGTGATCCAGCACGGTATCTGCTCGCGGTCAATAGTGTCGGTCATAAACGAAAACGGGCTCGGCGAGGCGTCGCCGTATTGTATTTCGAGCTTATCGACGTTCACGGTCGAGGCGTCGAGGCGGGGCGGGGTGCCGGTTTTCAATCGCAGCAGTTGAAGGCCCAGCCGCTCGAGCGATTGCGACAGGTGCTCCCCGGCAGGCTCGCCGAGACGGCCTCCGGGCCATTGCTCCGGGCCCACGTGAATAAGGCCGCGAAGAAATGTGCCGGTAGTCACCACAACCGTTCGCCCCCGGTACGTGGTCCCATCAGAACAGGTGACGGCGCGTACCTTTTCATCCTCGGCGACAATATCCACGGCCATTGCTTCGATGATGGTCAAATTGTCCGTCTGCTCGAGCCTTTCGCGCATCCAGGCGGCGTACCTGTGCTTGTCGGCCTGGGCGCGTGGCGATTGAACGGCGGGGCCTTTGGAACGGTTGAGCAATCGAAACTGGATACCGGTGGCGTCGGTAGCAAGCCCCATAAGGCCGCCCAGTGCATCGACCTCTCGCGCGATCTGTCCCTTCGCCAGACCGCCGATGGCCGGATTGCAGCTCATTTTGGCGATGGTATCTTTTCCCAGGGTAATAAGGGCCGTGCTGATGCCCATCTTGGCTGCGGCGTGAGCGGCCTCGACGCCGGCGTGCCCGCCGCCTATGACAATGCAGTCAAACCCATTCCTTTCTGTTGTGCTCAACATATTAGGTCAGTATAGCTTTTGCAGCCTTCCAATCAAGGCTTGACAAGTAATGTCGTTTTTCCAATAATAGTATCAGAGTAAAGGATTCGGAATGTATTTTGAGATAGTAGGTGAGATTGGGAGCATTGAAACAATAGCCACCGGCGGCAGAATCAAAGATATTATGCGGCTTCGGAAACAATATGGCTCCGCCTAGTGGCGAAAACTTAAAGGGGTTGCCAAGGTCCCCCTTCAGAGCGGAAGTATCTGCAGTGCTGAGATTCACTGGTATGAAGCCCATGGCATAGGCAGAAAGAAATTGAAAATCAAAAGATTGCTGGATTGAGATTATGGCTAAAGAGAGCAAAGAACAGTCATTTGCGCTTTGCATTGAGAACAAGGAATGTGAGGATCTGGAAAAGCGTAAGATTTACAGAGTCCTGCCCGACGATGAGGCGACAAAGGAAGGATACCTGAGAATCGTTGACGAGTCCGGCGAGGACTACCTGTATCCTGAGTCCTACTTCATTCTCGTCGAACTGCCTCGCGAAGCGCAAGACGCCTTGCAAGTGGCAAGGTGACCGCTGCGTTACCATAACATCTTGATAAAACATTGCAGAATTCGCTAAGTTCGAGTTCTTACACGGAAACCATATAAGCGATATTTGCTCAATATGATAATAAAACACCAACAGCGAACAGCATCTCATCTGACACCATTTGACTTGTTTGGCACAAATGAAAGAGGACTATCTAAAGCATTTGCATACGTTCTCGCCAAAGAGAAAGATGTACTATTCGTTTTTCTCCGTTTCCTTGGCATCTACACAAAGAATAGCTATAGAAACTTCCGCGCTACCTCTATCAAAATTGAAAACTTCAGACCAGAAGGACGAACAGATATCGAGATTCTCCACTCAAACTTATTCCACGTGATTGCTGAATGCAAAATTCGCAAGGGAAGGATTCGGCATCAGCGCACACAGTATCTTGGGTGCTTTGAGGACGTTCCAAACAGGGTTATGTGTTTTATTACTCAGGAGCGCGATACCAATAAACAAAAGTATAATGGAATCATAACGCGTCACGTTTCCTGGATGGACATACTCGATGTCCTTGAGAACGCACGGTTAGCGACCAATTCCATTATACGTCAGTTTATGATGTACGCCATAAGGACTTACAAAATGAAAACACAAAAAGAAATACTTGTACAAGACCTCTCCAGACAAACTGAGCTTAAGCGGTATCTTAATTACTCAATCTACAAGCGAGACGTGACATTCGGTAGTCCGCTATACTTCGCTCCATATTTTACACAAAAGGTGAATGAGACCATCGGCAGGGGCATCAAATATCTGTCGCGAGTGCTCGGTGTCTTGACACTAAAACCTTGCGATATCAAAGAATACCGCAGTGATTTGGAGTCGTTTTTTGAGAAGCCCGGCCAAGTGAAAAAATGGATACAAGGAGTTAAGGATGGCGATCAGAAATACCAAAACACAGAACAAACATTCTATTTCTTGGATGAACCCGTCGAATTGCCTCTCCCCTTGCTAAAGGACGGGACGATAAAGAAAGGTAGAGGTAAAAACTGGATTGCAGGCATGATTCCCAAGAACAGATGTGTTACGTTTGCTGAATTTGTCAGGAGAATAGCAAAGAATAGAACGAGCTAATAACCGCATTGAACCAACACGGGATTAACGCTGTTTGGTTTGCACTGAGGTACCTGGAATAAGTTTTTAGACAATCGTGGTCCCAATAGCTGGCCTGATGTGGCATATATGCCCCAATCGGCGTTTTTATTGTCTAAAAACTTTGTAACAGTAGCTTAGCTTCTTCTTCCGTGCAGTTCATGCTGCACATTATGTGCTTTGATTGAAATTGAAGACAATCCGCTCCGCCGTCGGCGGAGAAACACGAAGCACTAAATCCGAAATCCTAAACAAATTCCAAATTCAAATGACCAAATGACCGAAACAGCCGTTTGTTATATTGGGATTTTGGTAATTCGTGCTTGTTTAGGATTTAGAGACTGGGATTTCGGATCTAAACCGCTATTCCTTTTTCATCAGCGCTACTGCCGATGCAATTGCGAAATTGGCCGTGTGCGTGATACTGACGCTTATGTGTGTGATGCCCAGCTTCTCGGCAAGCCTCTCAACCTCGCCCGACAGCGTGACCTCCGGCTGGCCCGCGGGATTATTAACCACCTCGATGTCCGTCCAGGCAATCTTTCCCCGCCAGCCCGTCCCCATCAGCTTCAGGACAGCCTCCTTCGCGGCAAACCGGCCGGCCAGTTTCTCCATCCTGTCCTTGTTGGCGTCCGCGTACGCCTGCTCCTTTTCGGTAAAGACCCTGTTGAGAAATCTTTCACCGTGCCGTTCGACCATCTGTTCTATTCTCGGCCTGTCAACAAGGTCTATGCCATGCGCTATGATTTTCATTTTTTTCCCAATCAGTGTTTTTCAAACATTCGCCGTACTCGCGTGACATCAGCAACGGCAAACCTTACGAGTTGCTCATCCGGTAAATCTTTTCAAGGCAAAGATTCAGGAACTGGTCTTTTTCCGCGAGCCGGGCCTGGGCCCTGAATTTGGTCTCCAGCTCATCGACTGCGCGGTTCCTCCGCTCGGCAAGAATAATCTGCACGACCTGCCTCTGAACTTCGGCCAAAGGTTTGAAGTCGGCGCCCTGTTTATCCAGCAGCTTCATAATGAATATGCGGTCGCCCCCGGGCGATTCGATGGGTTCTGAAACCTGTCCCGGCTGCATTTCTTCGGCTTGTCGGGCAAGAACATCATACGGTCTGGCCAGTGAATCAGGCCTTACCGGCTCGCTGAACCTGATTAACGACACGGCACGGAACTGGTCGGCGACCACCTGGAAATCTTCCCCCGCTCCAATACGGGCCACAAGTGCATCGGCGAACTCTCTTGCTAACTGCCCGGAACTCTTGTTCGGGTCGTTGACGCTCAATCGGCTGCTTTGGATATCAAGCATTTCGAATTTGATGGTGGACGGCGCCGCGAAATACTCGGCCTTTACCTGGTTGTAGCGTTCGAGCAGCTCACTATACGTGACCAGCCTGTCCTTCGGCAGTTGTGACGATATGTAATACTGCGTGAGAATGGATTTCTTCTGCTGCTCCCGGAACCGCTTCCAATTCATTTCGTTTCGCTCGAGATATTCCTGGGCGCGCGTGTAGTCGCCCTCGAATTCGTCAGTGACGAACGTCCTCACCTCCTTGTCCACAAGTTTTGCTATCTGCTCATCGACTTTTCCTTTGCCTTCGAGCTCCTTCTTCGCCTGTACGTACAGCAAGAGGTTGGACAGCCTGGTGATAAGGATTTGCTCCAGCTCCGGACCGGCCTGCTCTTTGAATCGTTCGAGACTGCCGTTTCGGGCCATCGGCTTAAAGCGTTCCATCAGAGCGACAAACCGGCCGTTGCGCTCCGTGAACGAGCCAATGATGTCGTCGCCGGTCACTGTTTCGCCGCCGACCGCGATTACGGGACCTCCGGAGGTTGTCAAAAACAGCGGTTTCGCGGAAGAATCGTTCTTGCCAGGGGAACAGCCGGCAAACAACAGCGCCGTAAATAACAAAAACAAAAAAAGCCACTTACGCATAAATCCATCTCAAACAAAGCGTTCAATCCAATCAGATGCAGTATCTTACAGTATAGAGCGACAAAAATCCAGAAAAACACATTGACCGGGCGGTAAATACGACTAATATTGCCTTCATAGTTGCAGGAACTGTCACATTGTTATTGGTCACTTGCAGTTGGAGAAAGTCAGGGATGAACAGATTCGGTTGGATTACAGCATTGTTGGCGATGGGCGTATCGGCGGGATGCCACTCGGACATCGTGTGCACAAAAAGCTTGAAGCAGGTTGACGAAAAGTGTGTCTATATCGCGCCCATTGAGGCCGAGGACCCGCATGTAGGCCAGGTCCTCAGCGAGGTCCTTCAGAAGGAATTGATACGCAAAAAGGTCGCGGTTTGCGACGAGAACACTGCCACGGTTCTGATTACCGGCTCGACGTTCATGACCCTGCGGTCATCGGCGGACGCCGGCGGCCTCGGCAAAAGAAAATCCGCCGCCGCTAACCAGGCCATCGAAAGCATCTCCCTTACCGCCAAAGACCGACAAGGCACGATCCTCCTGACCGCCTCATACGATAACCAGGAGCAGTACACCGCCAGCAAGCTCGCAAAGGAGTTCGGCTCCGCACTCGCAGACAAGCTAAAGTAATCCGGTCACGCTATCTGTCGTTCCCGCGGCCCGATGAATCCGGAACATTCAGTCCCCGCTCTTATTTGGGCCCTGCTGGCTCTTCTCCGCCTCCCACTTCAACTTGCCAAGGTCTTGTATTTTCACGAATTCGACGTGCGTATCGACAAAGGCCACGTTGCAGCCCTCACCCGCATGATTTTCGGTAGTAAGTATCTCCGGCCCGCCTACATGGTTCCAGCCACCGTTGGTTTCGAACAACAATACTACGTCATTTGGCGAACTCGGCTCAGCTTTCGGATTAAGGGCATAGTGGCAGCGCTCGGTATCATCTTCTCTCTGGGCTGGTACGCATATGAAGTCTTCTTCGCTTACTTCGGTATGTTCAATCAGCAAGTCACACCAGTTGTCTGGCCTGGGATATTTGTCGCCGTACTCGTTCGCATAAGCCTCTATTGCTTTGGCAAGTGTGCGCATGTTTGTGCCGCACACTAACTGCCGGGCAAGTTGGACAGCACGCTGCTCGTGATGCCTTGGCCCAACAGTCGCACCTAATGTCAGTACTATCGCAGCCGTAATGATCCCGATAACCGCTGATCGTCGCCCCAGCAATAATCCGCGGCTTATTTTTATCTGGATTAGCGCCAGAATGCCCAAGATAAGCGCTGCCGCGCCGAGAACGAATACTAATCCCGGCACACAAAACCCAACAACTGAAATAACCGCCAGACCCATCGAGGCCTCCGCAAATCCGGAGGTCCTCGGTTGCTGGTTCTGCGGTCTGTTATCTGTTTGGCTCATCATCTTTGGTTCCATAAGACAGAGGGCAAGCCCCTGTTGGCTATTCGGCGGTTGGCTTCTTCATCTTTTCGTACATCTTCAGGTCGAAGATGAGGATTCCTCTTCCGACGCCGGCCCAGTCGCCTTTCTTTGCGTACTGAAAGGCCATGAATCGGCCGTCGTCGCTGATGACGGGGTTGGTGGCCTTGTAGCCGGGATAATCGTTGAAGTGTGTCAGTCGTTCCATCCTGCCGGAGCCATCGAGGGCGAGCTTGTAGATATCGATGTAGTCGGTGCCTTTCGGGTTGTGCTTGTCGCACTCGACGAGCGTATGTTTGCCGTCGGGGAAAATGCCTTCCGGCTCGTCGTACTGGTCCGGGGCGTTGGAGTAGTTGACGGCCTTGCCGGTTTCGATATCCAAGCCTGCGACCTCCGAGCCCTGGTAGCCGTAGGCGCTGAAGATAAGCTCCTTTTCATCCGGCGGGCGAAAGTTCTGCGTCTCGATGCCGCACTTGAAGGGCAGATTCTTTTTATCCATAATCATCTTCTTGTTCGTCAGTTTCGGCGTGCCGTTTTCATAGACGATGTCGGCCATCCAGAACTTATCGCGCAGCGCCCACGCTATCCGCGTATGCTTTCGGGACACGGCCGGGCCTTCCTTGCAGTTCTCGCCTAAGGCGGCAGGGGGGCCGGAGAGGTCCTTCTTCAGTACCCAGAGTTCGGCGTTCTTTTCGTCTCTGCTGGCCCGCGGATTATCCACGTCGAATTTTCGGGCGCCCGATAGCAGAATGTCACCATTGGCCAGGTACAGCGCCCGGGTATAACCCTCGTGATAATAGTGGTGCGTCATCGGCCGGATAATCTTCGTCGCCAATTCGGCCTCATAGACATCGCCGAAGGTCTTCTCGATAAACAGTATGCGTTTGCCGTCGTGCGAGAAGTCCGCCCGCTGTCCGAAGTGCGTCGCCCGTGTTATCCACGGCGGCAATTCGTCCAGCGGCGGTTTACCCTCTTTGCTCGCAGATTCCCCAAAGCTGTTTCCAATCAGCAGCCCGGCCAAAACCAGTAATGCAAATTTGGCTTTTGCGTACGACATGTTCGTTTCTCCTTTATTTCACGTCCTTCGCTTCTCTTACGCTCCATCTGAGCACACTCAGCTCATTGCGCGGGACAAATCCTGCATGGCCGTCGTTGAAAAGTATATTGCCCGATTTTCTTTATTTGAATATCCTCCTCCAAAGACTTTGAAAGATGTTTTGAGTCCCTGAAGAGATTTTGATGTCATCAATTTTACTCCCGGGCGGCAAGTCCTTTACCTGATTGAGGAGTTGACCCGTCACGCTGTAATAGACATAGACATCTATCGGTTCGATATTGTCCGGCTCCAACTTTCCACTCAAAAAAGCAGGTATTTTCATACCATAGCACTGTTTTGAAGCCAGTGTCATTCCCATTTGTATATTAGTTTCCACGACTTCCGGCAAAAACCACTCTCCTACAATTTCGGGATCATGAAGTTTTTTTTGAAATTCTTCCACAGAGTCAGAAACAATACTGAACTGTCCCTCCATCAAGTCCAACAAATGTACTTTTCCATCGGGTGAGGTTAAGAACATATCACCCATGGCGGTCAGGACTAAAGGCGAATAAGAATCATCAACCAACCACCTCTATTCTGAAAGTAATTCATTGTGGTCAAATTGACCAAGATCAAGCATCAATTGTTTACTGTCCATGTTATTCTCCTATCCTCTTGGCTTCAAACTCATTCCACGCGTCTATATTAGCAGAGAACTCCCGTTGCTGTCGAATACACAGAGCCTGCCCTACAACTCGTCAGCGCAGTAGATTCGTTGTTTACTGTCAATCGCAATCACCGGCCTGGAAGTTGTTGGCTCTTTGCCCTGTGAATTATTATCCGCTTCGCTCATCTCTTTGCTTGCTCCACCTTCCATTTTAGCATGGCAAGCTCTTGTGGGGGCACAAATTTCACGGTGCCGTCGTTGAATAAGATATTGCAGCCCTTTCCTCCGTGGTTTTCGGTCGTCAGTATCTCCGGCCCGCCGTACTGGTTCCAGCCGTCGCTCGTCTCGAACAACAGTACCGTATCGGGCGGCGAATTGGGCTCACACGCCGGATTCATGGCGTAATGGTACTGACCCTTCGCCGCAGTTGGACAGCGCAGCCCTGCCGGGTTCACGTAGCCGCTTATGATCAGAACATGGCACCACTTGTCGGGCGCAGGGTATCTGCCATTATTAGTCAACCGGTAAGTGTCAATCATTCTGCCAAGCTGACGGAGATTACCGGCACAGGTTGGCCGAGAAGGACGATACCGGGGCTGAAAACCCAAGACTACCAATATCAGCACAATTGAAAGATACAACGAACTTGCTGATAAGCTGGCAACCGCGTTACGCAACCCATTAGCTTTTTTGCCGGCAGCTATTATCCAAACCAAGGCAAATATGGCAGTCCCGCCCGCCGTAAGATTGAATATGAATGAACCTACACCAAGTGTGGCCCCTAAGTAAATTAGGAACCACAGCGTAGCGGACGCGTCGCTATGTTCGAACCGCGGGGCAAGGATGCAACCCAATGCTATTGTGAGTGCGAGGAATAGGACCAACGCCCAACCGATTCCTGCAAACCACAGCGAAAGTCTCGCCAATTTTGCAGGACCGACTTTTCGTGCTTGTGCACCATTATCCATTCCGCTCATTTCGTCTCTCCTAATACTTTTCGTAGCAGGGTCATCAGAGTTCTCGGCTCAAAGTAGGTTTCTTTGAGGCGCAGGTACGCGGTCCCGGAGTCGGTGGTCCACACTTTGCCTGCCGCCTTTGACAACATCGATTTGGCATCGCCTCTGTGCTCGTTCGTAAACGAGAATATCAAATCCTGACCGCTGGCTACAATACTTTTTATATCCAATTTGCTCGCTTTGATCCGCAGTTCGGCCAACTCCAGCAGCAATTTGACCTCGGCGGGCAGCGGGCCGTAGATATCGTCCAGCTCACTTTCGATTTGCTTCAGGTCGTCGCTGTTTTTTGCAACGGCAATCCTGCGGTAAATATCCATTCGCTGCCTGTCGATTGGCACGTAGTTTTTCGGTATGTAGGCCGTAAAGCCTAAATCGATTGTGGCAGTCGGTATCGCCTCGACGGGCTGGTTCTTCAATCTCCGCACCGCATCGGCCAGCAGCTCGCAATACATCTGGTAGCCGACAAGTTGAATGTGTCCCGACTGCTCCGGGCCCAGAATGTTGCCCGCGCCGCGAATCTCGAGGTCGCGCAGCGCGATCCTAAAGCCCGCACCCAGATGCGAGTATTCTTCGATGGCCTTGAGGCGTCTGGCCGCTATCGGTGAAATCGGGCGGGACATCGGCAGCAGCATATAGGCGTATGCGCGGTGCTTGTATCTTCCGACGCGGCCGCGAAGCTGGTGCATCTCAGCTAACCCGAAGCGGTCGGCATCGTTTATGAAAATCGTGTTGGCGTTCGGGATGTCCAGGCCCGATTCGATAATCGTAGTGCACACGAGGACATCGACGTCACCGAGGACAAAATTTATCATTGCCTTTTCGAGCTCGGTCTTGGCCATCTGGCCGTGGGCGATGGCAATCTTCGCGTCGGCGACGAGCTTCTGAATTTCCCATGCCTTTCGCTCAATCGACTGGACGCGGTTGTGCACAAAGAAGACCTGGCCCTGCCGGTTCAGTTCGCGATATATGGCCTTTCGGATACGCTCTTTGTTGTAAGCGGTGACGGTCGTCACTATGCTTCGCCGGTCCAATGGCGGCGTCCCCAATGAGCTTATGTCACGCAGCCCCAAAAGCGCCATGTGCAGGGTGCGAGGAATCGGCGTGGCGGTCATCGTGAGGACGTCAACGTTGACGCGCATCCGCTTGAGCTTTTCCTTGTGCTCGACGCCGAACCGCTGCTCCTCGTCGATTATCAAAAGGCCGAGGTCCTTAAAGGCCACGTCGCCGCTCAGTAGCCGATGGGTGCCGATTAGTATATCGACCTTTCCGGCTTTCGTCCGGGCAATGACGTCGGAGGCCTGCCTCGACGTTCGGAAGCGATTCAGAATCTCGATGCAGACCGGGAAATCTGCGAATCGCTCGGTGAATGTCCGGCCGTGCTGCACGCACAGGACGGTGGTCGGCACGAGGACGGCGACCTGCCTGCCGTTCTCGACGGCCTTGAACGCGGCCCGCATGGCCAGCTCTGTCTTGCCATAGCCGACATCGCCGCAGAGCAGCCTGTCCATTGCCATGGGCTGCTGCATATCCGCCTTTATCTGCTCGGCGGCGGTGCTCTGGTCGGGCGTCTCCTGATACGGGAAAGACTCCTCGAATTCCACCTGCCAGTTCGAATCGGGCCCGAACGCTGTGCCGCCCATATTCTGGCGCGCCGCCTGGACCTCGAGCAGCTCGCCAGCAAGGTCCTGAACCGAGCGCGTGACCTTTTCCTTTTGCCTTTGCCATCTCTTGGAGCCGATCTTGCTGAGCGGCGGCCTCTTGGGGCTCGTCCCGATGTATTTCTGCACCAGCGCGATGTTACGCACCGAGACCTGCAGCTTCGCATCGTCGGCATATTCAATTGTGAGGTACTCGCTCCTGCCGCCTTTTTCCTCGATTGTTTCTATTCCCAGAAATTTGCCGATGCCGTGGGAAATATGCACGACGTAGTCGCCCGGTTGGAGGTCGCCGAGCGTCTCGACGGGGGAGCTGACGCGGATGGGGCGCTGTCTGCGCCGGATGGCGTACTGGCCGAACAATTCGTGGTGACTTATGACGACGGTATCAAGCGAATCTATCACAAAGCCCTGATGTACGAAGCCGTGCAGCAGCCTGAAATTCGCGGGCAGTTTCTTTTCAATCTGCTCGGCAATTTCCGTTACCCGGTTGATTTCGGCCTGGCTTTCGCAGTACAGCAGGACCTTCCTGCCTTGTTTTGCGTCGCGCACCAGCTCTTCCAAAGCCTCTTTGTGTCCCGCCCACAGGGAAGTCGCCTTGTGCTGGAATTGCTGCACACTTTTCACATTGATTTTCAAAAAGTCCTCCGGCTGCGATGTCGCAAACCTGCACAGATGCAGTTGGGTAAACTTCCGCAGCGCCGCGTAAATTTGTTCCCAGCTATACAGCCGGCTCGAATCCTCCACCCTCGCGAAGAACACCTTCGCAACTTCTTCGACGTCGTTCGGCTCTTCAAGAATCACTATCGAATCATCGGGAAGGATATTTGCGAAAAGCTCCCGCTCTTTTTCACCCGCGCCGCACACCGCCGAGGCGACCGCGATGGCCTGCATCTCGGCGGTCGAGCGATGTGTATCAAGATCGATTCGGCGAATGCTTTCGATAACGTCGCCGAAGAATTCGACCCTTATCGCCTCGGCGCCTTCCGAAGACCGGGCTGCTTCTTTCTTATCGGCGAGAACCTTTTCCATCGCCAGCGGTGCATAGATGTCGACTATTCCGCCGCGATGCGCGAACTGGCCCGGCAAATCGATGCGATCCACTCGCTCGAAATTGTTGTCCGCCAGCCAGGCTAAGACATTATCCGGGGGGATGGCTTCGCCGGTCTTCAATCGCAGACGGCTCTTTTCGAGGGCCTCGGGTTTTGGTACCGGCTGGCACAGCGCCTGGATGGATGCCGGGATAACAAGTCCGGCGTTGTCTGAGCCGGTTCCGGGCGCCGAGATACGAGATACGATTTTGAGCCTTTCGGCGCGGATTTCATCGGTGGCGTCGGCCAGATCCTCTTCACCTTCCCAGGCGGGCAGCGGCTCGACCCGTGCCGCTCCAAACGTTTGCATGTCGTCAGCCGCCCTGTCGGCATCGTCAATATGGGGACACACATAGAGAATTGGTCGCTTAACCTGCTTTGAAATGTACGCGGCCAGCAAATGCGCAAACGACCCCCATGTCCCCTCGACCTTGACCACCCCCTCACCGGGGGCGGCCCTGAGCCGGGTGATTAGCTCCGCAACCGTTCTATCCCGCCCAAGCTCCATAGAAATCCGTAAGTGCCTTGGGCTTTACGTATCAAGAGCCGGCCATGACTTTCTTGGCCGCTTGTACTACATTTTCCGCGGTGATGCCGAACTTTTGGAAGCAGACCTTGGCGGGGGCCGAGGCGCCGAAGGATGACATACCGATGAACACACCTTTGTCGCCGAGCCATTTGCTCCAGCCCTGCCCGACGCCGGCTTCGATGCCGACCCTTGCCCTGACGCTCGGCGGCAGCACCGAGTCTCTATAATCCTGTCCCTGCTTTTCAAACAGCTCCCAGCAGGGCATACTGACGACCTGAGCGCCGATCCCTTCTGCCGCCAGTTTTTCAGCCGCCTGCAGGGCAAGCGAGACTTCCGAGCCGCTGGCAAGTAGGAGCACGTCGGGCCTCTCGGCCGCGAGCAGAACGTAGGCACCTTTGCTCAGGTTCTCGGCCGACGCGTATTTAGTCTGGTCCAGCACGGGCAGGCCCTGGCGTGTGAGCAGCAGGGCGGTCGGCCCATCTTTGTGTTCGAGCGCGAACTTCCAGGCCTGTGCGGTCTCATTGGCATCGGCGGGGCGGATGACGAGCAGATTCGGCATCGCCCGCAGCGACGCCAATTGCTCGACCGGCTGATGGGTCGGGCCGTCTTCACCGAGCCCGATGCTGTCGTGGGTATAAACAAAAATGGTGGGATACTTCGATAGCGCCGCCACCCGAACCGCCGGCCGCATATAATCGGAAAAAACCAAAAAAGTTCCACCGTAGGCCCGCACCAGGCCGCTCACGCAGATTCCGTTCATTATTGCCGCCATCGCGTGTTCGCGCACGCCGAAATGTATGTATCTGCCGTCAAACGCGCCTCTTTGGAAGTTCTTCGCGCCGGCCCACTGGGTGTTGTTGGACGGGGTCAGGTCCGCCGAGCCGCCCATAACCAAAGGCAGCTTGGGCATCAAGGCATTCAGCACCTTCTCTGACGCCTTTCGCGTGGCAACCGAACTGCCCGCCTCGAACTTCGGCAGAAGCTCACCAATATTCGCCAGCAATCTGCCTTCAACCGCTTCGCGGAACTGGCCGGCCAATTCCGGATAAGCTTGTGCATATTTCCCGAACTTTCTGTTCCAGGAGGCCTCCGCCTTCTTTCCTTTATCGACGGCCTTTCGCGTATGGGCAAGGACCTCGTCCGGAACGTGGAAGCTCTTGTCCGGGTCCCACCCGAGATTCTGCTTCATCAGTCTGATTTCATCCTCGCCCAACGGCGAGCCGTGCGCCTTTTCGGAGTCCTGCAGGTTGGGGCTGCCGTATGCGATGTGCGTGCGAAGCTTGATAATGGTGGGGCGGCTCTTTTCTCTCCTGGCCCTCCTGAGGGCCTTCTCGAAGGCCTCCATATCGTTGCCGTCGCCCTCGACGACCAGCACGTTCCAGCCGTAAGCCTTATATCGTTTGGCCGTATCTTCGGTAAATGAAAGTGCCGTGTCGCCGTCAATCGTGATGTGGTTGTCGTCATAAATAACGATTAGATTATTCAGTCCCAGATGTCCCGCCAACGAGCTGGCTTCGGAGGAGACTCCCTCTTCGAGACAGCCGTCGCCGGCTATAACATAAACCTTATGGTCGATGATGGGAAAACCATCGCGGTTGAAATTACTCGCCAGATACTTCTCGGCTATGGCCATCCCCACCGCGTTCGAGATGCCCTGACCGAGGGGCCCTGTGGTGACTTCGACGCCGTAATCGGGCTCGTATTCCGGATGCCCCGGCGTCTTGCTGCCCCACTGGCGAAAATTCTTGATTTCCTCCAGGCTCAAGTCATATCCCGTCAGATACAGCATCGCATAGAGCAACATGCTGCCGTGTCCCGCCGAGAGCACAAAGCGGTCCCGATTGGGCCAGCGGGGATTCGCTGGATTGCAGCGAAGGTGCCTGTCCCAGAGCACGTATGCCGCCGGCGCCATTCCCATCGGCATTCCGGGATGCCCGGAGTTGGCCTTTTGGACGGCCTCGGCAGCCAGAAACCGAATCGTCTGAACACAAAGCTCGTCAAGCTCGGATAAACCCGGGCTTCGCACCGATACACTCATCGTAGACTTCCTCATAAACAGTTCTTAACAGCCTTCTTGATAGAAACCAAGCTTTTTATGCTACCGCCGAATCCCCGCTTTAGCAAGCATTTTGTAGTCTCAAGCCGAGGCGAGGGTGCACTTCATATTTGCAGGTACTAAATGCCCTTCTAATTCGCAAAATAGCAATAACAGAATTTCTCTTGCGAATGAACGTCGACTCGCTATATTTGTCAGGAACGCTGGTCATAACCCCAACCTGAGACAAATTGAAAGGAGAGTTGATGGTGGAACACAATGTCGAACAAATGGTCCCCGTGCTCGGAGGGTGCTTCGTGGTGTTTATCATCCTCGTCAGCCTGATAGTGACCGCCGTTATGGTATGGGTCTACTGCAGGATATTTTCCAAGGCAGGGTACCCATGGGCGCTGGGGCTCTTGATGCTTGTGCCTATCGCCAATATAGTAATGCCATTCGTGCTCGCCTTCGGGGACTGGCCTGTTCACAAGGAGCTGCGTTTGCTCCGGCAGCAACAGAGCGCCACGCCACGGACGTGAGCACCGGCTTTCTGTTGCTTCGTCATTTTAGAGGAGGCCTGATATGGCGTCGGAACAACCACGTATAAGCGTTATAGACCCCATTGGTCCGGCCATTGACAGGGTCAAAGCCATGCTTTTTGCGCCCTTCGACCTGGTACGGTGGCTCGTCATCGGCTTCTGTGCGTGGCTGGCCAATCTGGGCCGAGGGGGGTTATCAGGAGGCTTCAACTTCGGCTTTCCGGGCCCGGGCCCGCGACGCGAAATTGACTTTGAAGGAGTACGCCACCACGTCGAAAGCTTCTTTGGCGTGGAGATGGCCCTTATCATAATGATAGGCGCGTTTGTGTTCATAGTGGCCGTGGTCGTTGCAATCCTGCTGTTGTGGCTCAGCAGTCGTGGACGCTTCATGTTTCTGCACTGTGTTGCTCAAAACAAAGCGGAAGTCAAAATACCGTGGCGCCAATACCGAGAGCAGGGCAACAGTCTGTTCCTTTTCCGCCTGGCCGCGGGCATTATTTTCTTTATCTCCGTCGCCTTGTTTGTCGTTCCCATCCTGCTGCTGACGGGAGTAATCGGCCGAGGCGCCGGCCTCGCCGGCTTCGGCATAATCGCCGTCGTGATAATGTTAGTGCTCGTGCTGATACCTGTGGGAGTAATCTACAGCCTCATACTCAAGTTTACGAACGATTTTGTGGTCCCGATTATGTACCTTCGCGGATCCAGGTGTATCGAGGGTTGGAGGGAATATCGGCGGCTGCTCGCAGCCAACGCGGGCGGATTCACCCTTTACATACTCTTCCAGATACTAATCGCAATGGCGATCAGCGCAATTGTTGCGGCTTTCGGCTTCCTGACCTGCTGCTGCGGGTTCTTTTTACTTGCCATACCATACGTGGGCACAGTCCTGATGCTGCCGCTGCCGGCCTTTATGAGGGCTTATTCCCTGCACTATCTGGCACAGTTCGGTCCGCCCTTCAATGTCTTTGCTCAGGCAGAACCTCCGGCTGCTCCCGTACCACAGGCGCCTTAGTTTATCAGCAGCAGCGGCCACGTCGGCCCCGGTTCCTATCGGGCTGCGCATTCCTGAGCCAATCCGGCGCGCGGATGCGGCAATTGGTTGCAAAACTGCAAACTCAGATGCTTGACATTCGTATATCTTTCAAATAACGTATGGCGCTCTGTTGCTCCTGTAGACTGTTAAAGACAGCGTGGAGCTTGACGTTGGCATAATCATTATCCCGTTTATGGCAGGTCGCAATGGAAATTAGGCCGTTCAGGGCATACAGGTTTGATGAAAGTGTGGTCGGCGACGTCGGTAGCTGCATCGCTCCGCCGTATGATGTTATCAGCTCCGACCAGCAGGGGCAGTTCTACCAGAAGAGCGAGCACAATATCATACGCATAATAAAAGGCAAGGCCAAGCCCTCCGACAACAACGGCGACAACGTCTACACCAGGGCCGCCCAATATCTCACCGCCTGGATAGATCAGGGCGCCCTCAAGCAGGATGCCCGGGAAGCGATATATGGCTACGTCCAGGATTTCGACGCCCTCGGCAGGCGCTTCCAGCGTCTGACTTTCATTGCTTTGGGCAAGCTCGAAGATTTCGGCAGGACCGTCATGGCGCACGAACAAATCATGCACGAGCCCATCGTTGACCGGCTTAATCTCAAACGCGCCACTCGCGCTCGCTTCGGCCTGGTCTTCATGCTTTACGACGACGACAAGGGCGTCGCCGACAGGATTATCGAAAGTGCTGCCGAACGAAAACCCCTGATTGATTTTGTCGATGAGAACGGCGTCCGCCACCGACTCTTTGACATAACAGATAAGAACGATATTGACGCCATCGCCGAAATGATGCGCGACAAGAGCTGTATCATAGCCGACGGCCATCACCGTTACACCACCGGCCTGCTCTACTCCAAAGAGAATCCCAGCCCGGCGGCAAGGTATCAGATGCTTGCCTTTACAAATACACGACATGAAGGACTTGTCGTCCTTGCCACACACCGGGTTGTGAGCAATCTCGAAGCCTTTGATTTCCCACAGCTAATCGAAAAGTTGAAGACAAACTTCGAGCTTACGCAGTATCGTTTCGACTCGCCACCAAGCAGGACCGATGCCAAAGAGAAGATGCTGGCCCAAATGCGAGCAGAGCACGACAATAACAGCAACGCCTTCGGCATATACGGCGGCGACGGCAGCTTCTATGTGGCGGTCCTGAAAAACGCTCGAGCGATGGATACCGCAGCGCCTGAAAAGAGCCTTGCCTGGAGGTCCCTCGACGTTTCGGTGCTCCACAAACTCATCCTCGAGCAACTGCTGGGTATCGGCGAGAAGCAGCTTGCAGAAGGCCGGTACCTCGAATACGTAAAAGATAACATCAGCGCTATTGACAACCTGGCGACCAGGGTGGAGGCCGGTCAGAAACAGGCCGTCTTCTTCATGAACCCGACCAAAGTAGAGCAGATACAAATGGTGGCCGAGCACGGCGAAAGAATGCCCCAGAAGTCCACGTATTTCTATCCGAAAGTTTACACAGGCTTGACGATTAACAAGCTTTGAAGCTCTAACATCTCGTATTAGGAGTTGGTGAATATGGCAGATTGGAAAAACCCGCCGCGACTGTTCATTCCCGGACCGGTGAAAGTCAACGACGACGTCCTTGCCCAGCTCGCACGCCCCACATTGGGCCACCGCGGCAAGGAATATGCTCAACTGCACGCCGAGACGCTCGACATGCTCAAGAAAGTGCTTTTTACCGACCAGAATGTGTTTCTGTTCAGCTCCTCCGGTTCCGGCGGCTGGGAGGCGTCTATTCGCAACTGTGTCGCACTCGACGAAACGCTCCTGTGCACCTGCTGCGGGGCTTTCAGCGACAAATGGGCCGACGTCGCCAGGTCCTGCGGCAGAAATGTCGAGGAGCTGAAGGTCGATTGGGGAAAGCCCGTTCCGACCGAAATGATTGACGAGAAACTTGCGACCGGCAAGTACGCGGCCGTTACCCTCATATACAATGAGACAAGCACCGGCCTGACCAATCCGCTCTACGAAACCGCAGAAATGATGAAGAAGAAATATCCCGATGTGCTCGTTTTTGTGGACGCGGTCAGCGGGATGGTGGGTCTTCCTTTGCATTTCGACGAGCTTGGCTGGGACGTGGCCCTCGCCTCGGTACAGAAGGCCTTTGCAATTCCGCCGGGACTCGCAGTCGTTGCCGTCAGCACCCGGGCGATGGAAAAGAGCAAGAATGTCCCCGGCCGCGGTTATTACTTCGACTTCCAGAACTTTGCAAAATCAAACGAGAAAAGCCAGACGCCTACGACGCCGAGCATACCTCACATTATGGCCCTGAACTACCAGTGCCATAAGCTACTGGCCGAGGGAATGGAGAAGGTCTGGCAGCGACACAAGGAAATGGGCGATTTCGTAAGAGCCTGGGCAAAAGAGAAATTCGCCCTGCTCTGCGACGACAAGTACGCCTCCAATACCCTTACGACCGTCAAGAACACACGCGGCATCAACGTCGCCGCGGTCATAAAGGCACTGCAGGAAAAGCACAACACCGTCTTTGGAAACGGCTACGGAAAGCTCAAGGAACAGACCTTCAGAATCGCGCACATGGGCGACATTACGCTCGACGACCTCAAACAGCTCCTCGCCTGGATCGATGAGGAGATCGGATAGAAAACGTTCTTGGGGGTGTGCTTTACGGAATGGTTCAGAGCAGGGTAACACTTTTCTGAGGTCGGCGAATCCCCGAATCCTCGGTAACTCCTGCTCCAAGAGATGGTTATGAGTGTTTCTGGTCATTAAACTACCTTGAAGACCGGTACGCTTGGGCATGCTAAATTGAACCATGCCTGGTTTAGGCAAGCATGCAATACCGCCAGCGGCGCCCTCGGGCGGGTTTTATGGCTCGGGCTCATGCTGCCGATGGAATAAGGCTCGAATTGCTAAGCGATTAGCTCGCTGCGCAAGCTATTTGCTGAGATTGACCGCTCTCCCGCAAGGTAAGAGTTCAGCCGCACTCCCGAGAACAGTCGTACTCGTATAGCGAACATTGATTATTGCGTCAGCCCCCAGCTCTTTAGCCTTTGATGAAGGCACTTCAACGCATCGAGATACCCACTATTATATAGTTGAGGTTTGGCTGGTTATACCGTGATTATTTGCACAATATTTTCGTGCCATAATCAACATTTCACTTCCCTGCAACGCCTATATAGTGAATAAGCCTGTTTGCCGGGACCATCTATGACCCTAAGTGGGCACAAAATGGAAGACAGAATATTGCTCGCAAAAGCGTGCAATGATGGTTCTGTCAAATCTTTGGATGAAATCTATGCCAAATACTGGCGCATTGTTCGTAGTTACCTGGGGACGGTTGACCCCAACGACTGTGTGGACGACATTTGCCAAGAAGTTTTTGCTCGCATTTGCGATCGTAAGTGCAGTTATGGAGGTAACTCTGAAGTGGAAACCTTTTTGCTGGCGGTAGCCAGAAATATACTGCATGAAGCTCTAAGGGCAGAAAAAATAAAGACTTGCCCTCAAAGACAAATGAAAGTTCTTGCCCATTTTCTTACCCGTCACACTCTACCTGGTAGCCCGATAGAGGCACTTCAAACCAAAGAACTTAATCACATAGTGCGGACAACCATATGTGGACTGCCGCCAAAATCACGTCAGGCGGTAGAGCTTGTATACATTGCTGGGATTCCGGCCAGCAAGGCAGCCAGGTTGATTGGGTGTGATTTCAAGGTATTTCGTGACCGCCTTAATTACGGACTTAGACGTCTTCGCCAAAAACTGAAAGATTCTGTGTAGTATAAGTGCTTGTTTTACAAAGTCTTACGGCTTCGGCTAAAGTTATTTCAGAAAAATGGGAACATTGCTTCCGGCGCACACGGCTACTTATGCCACTAATATGCAAAGGTGCTTTGCCTCCAATAATCAATAATGCCAAACCAGAGAGTGCCTTGGGCATTTGAGCGCGCTTTCTTAGTTTAGTATGGGAGCCATATTTCGAGTTACGGAATCTCGGTTTAGTCCTTTGATGGCGGATATCCGAGATTGGGCTATATTCAAGAACCACACCATGAAAGGGCCAAGTTGTTATGAGCAAACTCATTCAAAGGTCAGTCCGTTTCAGAAGTTTTCTGATCCTCACGTCTGTTGTCCTGATGTTTGTGTTTTCCGTATGTAGCTATGCCGACATCGTACGCACATGGAAGGTACACCACGACTGCACGGACAATGTTGCTACCCTCTGTTCGGGGGCTACCACCCGTCTCCAGACAAAGGACCAAGATGATGACTACGCGGTTTGCGCGACGATCAAGAAAGGCGCAACGGACCTAAGCTGGTCGTTCGCTGGCGACGTTAGCGACGACGGCAAGGTGCTGTCGTCGGCCGAAGAGACATCCTTCGATACTGCCGCGGCTGCATCTGGCAAGAACTCCTTTAGGCTCGTGACGTGGAACGTGACGGGGGCATGGACCGGCTTCTACACAGCAGCCTATGGTCTGGCCGTCATGGACGGTGGTAACGCCGGTACTTTGGCCCACGAGGTCGGGCATTATGCCGAGTGCGAACACAATGAGGAGGGCAAGACGCACCGAATTATGTACTCGACCTTCGTTAGCGATAAAAACACAGTAAATAGCACTGAGAAGGGCAAATACCAAGCCAAGAACTAGACCACACGGGTCGACACCTCGGTGGGCTGTATCGCACATCGACTTCGTGGACAGATGGCGGCAGACTGTCCACTTGTGTTTTTTCTATAGCCTTCAGGCCCCAAAAGTGGCTGATGTGTCTGCCAAGCGATAGAAACACACAGACCAATGATAGTAAGAACATACAAGTCACTTATTGCAGTTGCGATTGGCGGATTGGTCGTACTGGTCGGTCTGCTTGTTTTCAGACCCTGTCGATCTCCGGAGCCGACGCCGGCGCATTCGCTTGATGGACGCGATCACAACCCGGAGCCGACCCCGGCGCATTCGCTTGATGGACCCAATGACAAGGGGGCTCTCTACACACGCCGAGAGCCAAGGCAGTTGCCACAACAGCCCCAGCGGGGGTCCAAATCACCAACCGACATCGGACTCCCACCGCCGGAGTTGGGTGGTGACGAACTCGACTTCATGGCGGATGACACGGTGGATCTTATTGACTCAGAATCCACTCAGGTCATGATGCGAGATCCCCGACTACTGGTGAAGATTCACTTTCAGGGCGCGACGCCGTACCACAGCATAGCAAAATCTCTTGATGCAACGTCCCTGCCAGCCTTCTATGAAGTACTGAGAGACGTTAACAGTTCAGGCTATGAACTGGACCAGGCGGTTATTTTTATCGGTCAAATCAGTGAGAGAGGAAACGAAGAGGCAGCAAACGCACTGGTCGAGTTTGCCAAACAGGGCGTGAACTGGGACAAATGGAAATGGCGAGACGATGAGCCTGAAGTCGATCTGCATGTGATATCAAAGTGGCACGCTTTGGATTCGCTCGGCTATATTGGCGGGGAGAATGCGGAGACGGTGCTTAGACGCGCGATGACGGCGGACGGCGCCAAGGAGCTAACAAAGGAATGGCTGGGGGGAGTCCCAGTGTCCGCTTTCGCTCAAGACTCGGTTGTGGCCAACCTGCGCGGGTATGCGGCAAAGGGGCTCGCATTTAGCCCCAAACCCGCGATGCACGACCTGATCAGGTCGGAGTATGACAGAGAACGGCAGGCTTGTATTGACGCCGGAGTAATCGCGGCCGCCTACTTCAACCAACTATGCGATGCCATGGCAAGAATGGACGTGGTCAAGGAAGTGGGTATCGAGGCCCACCGTGCCCTTTATGACGGACAAGGGTCGTACTCAGCCCTGTATGGAAAGCATATCCGCAAGTACCTCCTCTTCGAGGCTGTTGACGTAGTTGAGAAGCAGCCCTAATAGCACAAAGGGTCGTGCTGCATTTCGTAAGCACGTCGAGTACTCGACTAAGTGATAATTAGGCCTGCTAGACATACTCGGTAGAAAAGCTTTCGAAACGGGTGGTGCAAAGAATTTCCCGAACATCCTGTAATAGAGTTTAATCCGGTCATTGGGCCGTGCGTGCACGCACTTGTTAAGCTCGCCCACCCTCATCGTCCGCAGTTCTCCGCCGTCGGCGGGTCCGCCTGCCCTCCGCCATCTTTCCATCGATGTCCATAACCTTGTCCGGATCGTGGGTACCATGCAGAAGGTTGTAAATGCTCCGGATATTTTCCCAGTAGGAGTCCCAAGCCTTCTCCTCGCGAAGGTACAAACCCACACACAACACCACAGCTACCACTAGCCCTACCAGTACTCTTATCCAATCCATCTGACCCAGCACACTCTTACCCCATATGAGCGATGCCACAACCATATATTCGACATAGAGGATGCTGATTAGTATGACGGCAATCATTGCTGTTCGACTTGTCTCAAGCACGCGAGCCTCAGCCCTGAGTTTGACTATTCGGAACCCGGCTGCCGGGTGGGACAACCGAATCCGCTGATACTTCGTGTACAGCGGCTCCGAATCCCCGCTTTCCTGATGTTTCTTACGCATTGGCTCTTGTTTCGAGCACCACGTAAACGACAAGAAAACCCACCCCAGCAAATAGGACACCGCAACAACAGCCACGCCCCTCCCCGCCGAGTCCATTACGTTGCCGCTCGCACCAAGCCCAAGTGATACGACACGCGTCATCCCGTCCGGTATGCCCATACCCAAAATCAGCAGAAAGAAGAGTCCGGGCAATACTCGCGCGATGACATCATAAAATAACTGGGGAACTACTATTGATAACCTCGCACCGTTTCCTTCATAAGAACTACCACCTAAGGTTAAGCATCATACACCGCGATCGTGAACCCTGAATCCACAGTATGCCCCGCTTGTCAGCAGCTAATTTACCCTGCCTCCACTCCATTTACAACCGAAAAAAATCAAAAAACCCTTTGTCGAGTTTTCTACTTTTGTCTTTTACCTTTTGCCTTCTGATTTCCCTTCCTATCCGCCGCTTTGCCCCCCGAGATACGAGATACGAGATACCTTTCATTCCCCCCTTTCATAAGCCCTGCTTATAACATCTTCAAAAATCAAGCGCGCAAAAACTGTTCAAAACGGTTCAATTCCTGTCAATTTCCGCGCAGAAACGCGCCAAAACCGCTCAAAACCTGTCAATTTCGGTTAATTTCTGACCCTATTTTTCACCCAAAAACCAACCTCCCTCGAAAGCGCCTCATTTTCAGCCTGCAATCCAACCCTTTTATCAGCAAAATTGAATTCTTCCGCCAAAACCGCAAATTGGATAAGTCGCACTTATACTCCTGTGCCGCCATTGCCGATTCTTAGCGCGACAGGATATGAGAAACCGCCCGTATTATTGAATTCTTCCGAAACCCTCCCAGCCTTTGGCGGGCCAGTAGATATAGTCGGCTCTGCCTTTTATCAGGCCCAGATTAACGGGGCCGTAATGCCTGCTGTCACACGAGCTGTTTCGATTATCACCGATAACATAGCAGTGATGTTCCGCAACCTTTATTGGCTCAAGGTCGGCCATCTTACAGTCGTCTCCGTCATTCGTGTCGGACAAGAAGATTCTGTACTTGGCGTCGCCGTTTCTTTCAAGAAAGACTTCTCCCTCGACTTTCTTTTTCTCCGTTTGCAGTGCCGTCCGCCCCAAGCTGGTCCGTTCGAGTTTTTCACCGTTTATGTACAAATCATTATCTTTCATCTCGACCGTATCGCCCGCCACTGCGACTACCCTCTTAATATGATTCCACCGGCGGTTTTCAGGACATATAAAGATTACGACATCGCCTCTTTTGGGATCGCTGCTGCTGTAGGCGATTTTGTTTGCCAGGAGTCTATCGTTCGGGCCAATCGTCGGATACATAGAAGGTGAAGGAATCCTGAAGGCCTCGAGAAGGCTCGATCTGACATTGAGAGATACTTGGGTCGAGCCAGCCATGGACATCACCAGCAGGATTACGTACACGTACCACCTGTTGTAGTCCTTCGGTCTGTAATCCGCCGCGGTGTGGCTGGCCGTATGCCATGAATCAATTATTGCCACGACCCATACCACCATATAGGCAAACGAGAGCACGATAATAACCGCCATGTGAACAGAGGAGGGGCTTACGAACAATGCACCAATAACCATGGGGACAAGGATACCGAAAAGAAAAGCCAGGACCAATCCTCTTACGATTCTGCCGCAGTATATGTGCCCAAGCCCGGGCATAATCAAAGACAGGACCACTGCCAGCCACGGCCGCCTTCTGTTTTTGACCTCCATCGTTACCTCGCTCATTTTAGTGTCTCCTTTAATTCGTTTCGTCAAACAAAACTACCCACAATAGTCGTACTGTCCCAACAGGGGCAGCAAGGTGCACGCAATTCTAATCAGCCCGATTACAGCGCCGGTCCCCAACAGTGCCACCTTCGTCAACGGACGCGCCGAGATAAGCTCCACCAGGTGCTGTATCTCGAACGGCCATCTTCTTTTCTGTCGTTCACGTTGATATATTTGCCTCATTACCTCTTGTGAGAACTGCCGACTGACCTCAATGCGGCGACTTTGCTCTGCCCAGGCACTGTAGATTTCTTCGTTTTTCATAAGCCATTTCCCTTAAAGTCTTCGAGGGCCGCCCGCAACCTGGTCTTTGCTCTGTTTATTCTCGACTTTATTGTGCCGAGCCTTGCGCCCTCTATCTGTGCAATCTGCTCGTAGGACAATCTCTCGAATTCAGCCATGACAAATGCTCTCCTCTGTCGCGAAGGCAGAGCTTTCAAGTGGCTGTCGAGCTTCTCGAAGAATTCCTTTTGGGCGAAACTGTCGCAGGGGTCGTTCGACCCGACCGCTTCCGGAATGTCAGCCATCACAAGCGGCCTTTTCTTCTTCATTGCGTTCAGACTTTTGTTGCGGGCGATCGTAAACAGCCATGTTGAGAAACCGCTGCGCGCCGGGTCGAAGGATGCGAGCCTCTTATAGGCGGTCAGAAACACATCCTGGGCAATGTCTTCGCAGGATTCTCCATCTGCGGTAATATTGCGTATCATCCGGACAACGGGCCGTTCGTACCTCTCCAGGAGCAACCTGAAAGACTCGATGTCACCGGCCAGTATCCCGCGTATAGTCTCTGTTTCCTGAATCATTATCACCGACCCGACTGCCCAATAGGCGGTTCTGCTCTGTTATACAAGCGAGACTGGCCAAAGTTCCACACAAATTTACCCACCGTGTTGTCCGGCTTCAAAATCAACTCCGCCCTCGAAAAAGGCCATGAAGAACTCGTTATCCGGCGACCGGGAAAACGCCTCTCGGCCCAAGAATCCGTCATTTTGATTACCGCCTACTTATTCACCGTGATTTGACGGAGAACATTATTTTTGCCGGAGCTGAAGGAATCATGAGCTGATTTTTGACCTATTGGTGCAAAAAAGTGCTTGACAGACTCTGACCGTCGGTTATAATTTCTATTTGCAGGCTCGAAAATATTATTGATGATGCCTGGGGGGTGAAAGGAGAGATGAAAAAATGGAACGGAGGAGTATTACCGAGGGTGGGCGGTCCAGCCGTAAACTGACTATTTCTGTAATTCTTGTGTTTTTGGCCCTTCTGCTGTTATGGCCCGCTGAGCTATGGGCGAAGCCCGTAAACGCCGGACAGGCCCGAAAAACGGTAAGGGGCTGGCTGAACGCGAGTCCAAAACCTCTCGGAGCGGCGTTGGGCAGTCAAATCGCAGGGGTAGATACATTCACCGGCGACGCAGGAGAGCCGGTTTATTATGTTGTCTATCTGGCGCCCTCGGGGTTTGTGGTTGTTCCTGCGGACGACCTTGTTGAGCCGATTATCGCCTTCGTCGCAAGCGGCAGCTATGACCCTTCTGACGATAATCCGCTAGGTGCGCTGGTCAGCGGGGACGTGCCGGCGCGGGTTGCCGCTGCGCGCACCCTTCAGAGCAACGCGCAGGCCCTGAGCAGTAAGAGCCAAAAGGCCTTAAAGAAGGCCGGCGCAGCAGCTCAAGGCAAGTGGGCCGACATACAGGCCTATGCGGATGGGGTGGGGACTCTGGGACTATCAGGCATTTCCGACGTCAGGGTGGCTCCGTTAACGCAAAGCACGTGGGGACAGACAACGGTTGGCGATTATTATGGCGGAATAACCTGTTACAACTACTACACGCCCAGCCATTATCCCTGCGGCTGCGTCGCAACGGCAATGTCGCAGTTGATACGGTATCACGAGTATCCCGGCTCAGGCCCGAGCGGCAGTTACGTCTGGAGCAATATGCCCCTCGAACCCAACTGGCACATTGCGGATGCCGAGCGGCAGGCCATCGGTCATCTATGTTACGACGCGGCCGAGTCGGTCGACACCACTTACGGCTCGGGCGGTTCGAGTGCATCCCTATACGACGCGAGCCGCGAATTCAGAGACACGTTCAGTTACAGCCGGTCCATATACGGCTACAACAACTACAATGAAATCGGCAGCGCGCTGACAAACATGATTCTTCCGAATCTGGACGCAAGTCACCCCGTGGTTTTAGGCATTCACTCGCCCGGCGCCCACGGTGTTGTGTGTGACGGATACGGCTATAACACCGCCACTCTGTATCACCACCTGAATATGGGCTGGAGCGGTCACGATAACGCCTGGTATAACCTGCCGACTATCGTCTGTGCCGAAACGGGCCAGTCGTATAGTATTGTGGATACGTGTGTCTACAATGTTTTTACCTCCGGCTCAGGCGAGATTATCAGCGGGCGAATCACAGACCCGGAGGGCCAGCCCATAAGCGGCGTGACGGTCAGCGCCGGAGGCGGAGCATATACAGATACCAGCAATGCTCAGGGTATCTACGCCCTGGCAAAAGTACCGTCAGGCGGGGGCTACACAGTCAGTGCAAGCAAAGGTAAATGGAACTTCTCGAACCAGCCTGTAACAACGGGAACGTCCGCGCAAAGTTCGACAACCTGCGGCAACCGCTGGGGGATTAATTTCAGCGGCACAATTTCTGCCGGCCTTGTCGAGTTCGGTAAGGAAGCCTACGCCGCTCCCGAAAGCATCTCCATCAGGCTGATTGACAGCGACCTGCATGGCGCCGGCCCTCAAACCGTGGTGTTGACTATATGCGGCGGCGACGAAGAGACGGTTACGGTTACCGAGAACCCCGGCGGAACGGGCGTGTTCAAGGGCTCCATTGCGACCGCCAATGGCGCGACGGTAATAGGGGACGGCACCGTCCAGGTTCTGGCCAGCCAGGTCGTCGGAGGCGTTTATCAAGACGCCGACAACGGAACCGGCAGTCCGGGGACCTCATACGGTTCGGCGATTCTCGCCCCTCAGAAAACCACCATCTACTCGACAAATTTCACGGGCGGTCTTCCCGCCGGGTGGTCGACGGTCGACGGCGGTACGAGCACCGACACCTGGTCTGCAACGAGTGAATGGGCGGACCGAACCAGCCCGTATTGGACCGGCACGTTTATGATTGCCGACAGCGACCTGGCCGGCTACGGAATTGCCATGAACGAAGAACTGATAAGCTGCGGGATCAACTGTTCGGCCTACCGAAATGTCGCCCTCAAGTTCGGGCACTATTTCAAGTGGTCCGTTTACAACTGGGATGAATTGTGCGACGTGGACGTTCGCGCTGACGGCGGAAGCTGGCAAAGACTGGCGCGCTATACGGGAGCCGACGTCTCCGGGCTGGTGGAGCTGGATTTGTCCGCGTATGCCGATGGTCAGGCCAACGTCCAGGTGCGATGGCACTACTATAACGCGCTGTGGGAGTATTGGTGGGGCATCGACGATGTCCAGGTTATCGGCGTCCTGGCAGCCGAACCAATCAAAGGGGACTTTGAGCCGGACTGCGACGTGGACTTTTATGATTTTGCCGTTCTGGCTTCGGCATGGCGCAGCGGCGACGGCGATGCCAACTGGAATCCAGCGTGCGACATCTCCGAGCCAAAGGACGGCCTTATCAACGAGCTTGACCTTGACCAACTGACGGAGAACTGGCTTACCGGGACGGGCCCATAGTGAACTTTCCGCGCCGATCCCCATGACGGCGCCGTTTCCATTCGCTGCGACAAAAAAACTTTGACCCAGCGAACCTGCGCCCGCTGAAATCGTATAAGAATCAAGGTTATTGGCATCAGGTGTTCTGTATCCAATATCATTTTGTCGTCCACGAAATTAGGAGGTCAAGCAATGCGGACGTTGAGTTTGAAGCAGAATAAGTCGGTATCACGCTACGTGCTATCATCGCTGATTGCGGTTTTATTGCTCCTGGCGTTGTTGCCTGCGGTCGCCGCCGATAAGGGCGATGAAAGCATCAAGATTTTGCAGCAGATGGGCAAGGCCTTTGCCGGGATTGCCGAGAAGGCATCGCCGGCGGTCGTGTCGATCAAAGCCAATCAGCAGGTATCGCAGGAGTACTCGGGCGCCCCCGACTGGCCTTCCGGGGACCCCTTTGGCGACGATTTCTGGGAGCGATTCTTCGGCCGGCCTTACCGCTACAAACGCTCACCCCAGCCCAAGGCCCTTCGGCCCGTGGAGGGTTCCGGCTTCATAGTCTCATCGGATGGCTATATCCTTACGAACAACCACGTGGTACAAGACGCAGAGGACATTACCGTGACGCTCAGGGACGGCAGGGAGTTCAAGGCCAAGACCATCGGGACAGACCCACAGAACGAAGTTGCCGTTATTAAAATAGATTCTGAAAAACTGCCCGTGCTTGAGCTGGCCGACTCCGATAAACTGGAAGTCGGCGAATGGGTAATCGCCATCGGCAATCCCTTCGGCCTGAGTCATACCGTCACACAGGGCATTGTAAGCGCCAAGGGGCGCAGCAACATCCGTCTTGCGAGTTATGAAGATTACATACAAACCGACGCGGCCATAAATCCCGGCAATTCCGGCGGGCCTCTTATCAATCTTAGCGGAGAAGTGGTTGGCATCAATACGGCCATCATCGGCCCCGGCGGGAATATCGGCATAGGCTTTGCCATACCAATAAACATGGCCAAATTCAGTTACACCCAGCTCATTGAAGGCGGAAAAGTCGTACGGGGGGCACTGGGTATCCAGATTGACGACCTCGACGCCGATTTGGCCAAGTCGCTGGGTGTAAAGGAAACCAAAGGCGTCGTTATTGGACAAGTGAGCAAGAATTCGGCGGCGGAAAAAGCAGGGCTGGAGAGGTACGACGTGATTGTCGAGCTTAACGGCGACAAGATTGAAAGCGCAAACGAGCTGAGAAACAAGGTGGCGATGCTCAAGCCCGGCACCAAGGCGAAAATAGTCGTCGTGCGCAAGGGAGAACGCAAGACAATCTATGCCGAGTTAGGCGACAGCACCGAAGAGCTTAAGGCATTCGCCACACCCGCCGAAAGGCTCGAACAATTGGGCCTGGCGGTGCAAAACCTTACCGACGACCTGGCGCGGCGGTACGGCTACGAGGGCCTCAGCGGCGTCATCGTTACGCAGGTCAAATCGGACTCGGAAGCCGCACGCAAGGGTATCGAGCCCGGAATGCTGATCATGGAGGTTGACCAACAACCGATGAGGAACACCAAGGACTTCGATGAAGCGATAAACAAGGCCGCCGAAAAGGGACAGGCACTTCTGCTGATAACCGACGGCCGTTTCTCGTATCTCGCAGTATTGAAGCTCGGCAAGGAGAAAGAATAAAGCCAAAAGAAAATAGGGCACAGCCATTGAAAGGGCATGAGCCGCGCTGCGAGGCGCGGCTTTTTTTTTGGCCCTCTCGGTATGAGCCCACAACCCTGTGACTATTAGAGCCTATCCTGATAACCTATATGGAATTATCATGTTGAGCGTAGCGAAACATCCGGCCGGCGAATGGGCAAAGAGCTCATCTGCTGGCTTGAGATTCTTCGCTACGCTCAGAATGACAACGACTCTCCGGTTTACACGAGTAACTCGGATAGCCTCCTGGTCTGAATAAAAAGGGTTTGTCACCACGGCAAGACAACATTAGACTAATCGACCATGATAAGACGACTACTGTCCTTCTACACGAAGTACTTCGCGGTTTGGGTAATGCTGTGCGGCGCGGCGGCGTTTTTGTGGCCTGGCCCGTTCCTCAAACTTGAAAACGCGATAACCTGGTTCTTCGCAGCAACGGTCGAGCGTTTGCTCCCGCCTGTCTGTCGGCTCGACGGCGGAATGAGCTGGTTCTTCGCATTAACCATGTTCGGCATCGGGGCGGTTTTGCAGGTGCAGGACTTCAAGCGGATAGCTGAAAGGCCGAGCATCGTATTGATAGGTTCCATCGCCCAGTTCACCATCATGCCGCTCGGCGCCTTTGCCCTGGCCAAAGCGTTCGGACTGCCGGCTGAGCTTGCTGTTGGATTGATATTGACCGGTTCGGCGCCCGGCGCGATGGCAAGCAACGTAATGAGCTATATCGCCGGGGCCGATGTCGCATATTCGGTATCCCTGACCACGTTTTCCACTTTGCTTTGTCCGCTGCTGACTCCGGGCCTTACCTTGCTGCTTGCCGGGGCCCAGCTCGATGTTCCTTTCTGGGCCATGGTCGCGAGTGTGGTGAAGATGGTTATCGTGCCGCTGCTCGCCGGCTTTGCGGTAAGGCACTTCTCCGGAAAAAGAATCGAGAAGATTCTGGTTGTCTTCCCAGCCATTTCGGTCACGTTCATAATCTTCATCTGTTCGCTGGTCATCGCCCTCAACAAGGACCACCTGGGCGGCGTAACAGCAATGGTTTTGGCCGCAGCGATAATACTGAATGTCTACGGCATGGCGGCGGGTTACGCCGTGGGAGCGACCTGGCGTATGAATATCAGCCGAAAAAAGACCCTCGCCATTGAAATCGGCATGCAGAACGCAGGACTGGGCACCGTCCTGGCATTGAAGCACTTTGGCGAACGAGCCGCAATCCCGGCGGCGGTTTTCGTGTTCATTTGCATCATCACAGCCTCGATAATGGCCGAAGTCTGGCAAAAAAGACCGCCCGAAACAGCAGCAGAATGAATATTGTATATTAGCCCCGCAGGGCTTGCGGTTTGTCCTTGCAATGGTATAATATACTGTCAAAATTGGCTTTAGTCCGTAAGGGGGCAGTCGATACGCAGGCTGCCCTTCCGTTTGAATGTCGGTTTTTCAGGAGACGCAAAATATGGGTTGTAATCTGGCAATTGCAGGGGTGACCGGAGCGGTCGGGCAGGAATTTCTGAAAATCCTCGAAGAGCGCGATTTTCCGTTCGATTCTCTCAAGGTGCTGGCGAGCAGCCGGTCGGCCGGCAAGAAAATCGAGTTCAAGGGCAGGCAATACATAGTCGAGCAGCTAACCGAGAACAGCTTCAGTCGCGTTGATATCGCCCTGTTCTCCGCCGGCGGTGCACGAAGCAAAGAATTCGCTCCCGTTGCCGCCAAGGCCGGCGCTGTGGTAGTGGACAACTCTTCGGCCTTCAGAATGGACCCCGATGTGCCGCTGGTGATCCCCGAAATAAACCCGCAGCAGATTCAGAAACATAAAGGCATAATCGCCAATCCGAACTGCTCGACGATTATCGCGATAGTGCCGGTCTGGCCCCTGCACAAGGCAAATCCCGTCAAGAGAATGGTCATCAGCACCTATCAGGCGGCCAGCGGCGCCGGCCACTCGGCGATGGTCGAGCTGGAAAACCAGACGCGCGAAATACTTGAAGGCAAACAGCCGACCTGTAAGGCCTTTCCGTATCAGATTGCATTTAATGTCTTCAGCCATAACTCCGAGCTCGATGCGACCGGCTATAATCTCGAAGAAGTGAAAATGGTCAAGGAGACCCGGAAGATATTCGACTGTCCGGACATTGCCATCACCTGTACCTGCATCCGCATCCCGGTATTTCGGGCGCATTGCGAGAGCATCAACCTTGAATTCACCGACCCGATCACGCCCGACCAGGTCAGGGACCTGCTGAGCACCGCGCCGGGCGTGTCACTGATTGACGACCGCGAGCATAACCGTTTTCCTATGCCCATCGACGCCACCGGCAGGGACAACATATACGTCGGACGCATTCGCCAGGACGAGTCGATTCCCGACAAGCGGGGCATCAATATCTGGGTCGCAGGCGACCAGTTGCGAAAGGGTGCGGCGCTTAACGCTGTCCAGATTGCCGAGAAGCTGTTATAATCTGCCCGCATGGGCGTTCGCACATTGAAATTGACCATTAGCTATGATGGCGCGGATTACAGCGGCTGGCAGCACCAGTGGGGCAAGCGCACCATCCAAGGTGAGCTTGAGCGGGCTTTCGGCGAGCTGACGGGCGTTGTTGCCAAAGTAAACGGCGCGAGCCGGACCGACGCCGGTGTTAGCGCAATGGGGCAGGTTGCAAACGTCACCGTTAATTCGCCCATACCGACCCGGAATTTTGCCAAGGCCGTCAACGACCGTCTCCCGCGCGATATTATTGTCAGCGAGGTGGTCGAAGCCGATGAGACCTTCGATGCGTCGAGCTTTGCCAGAAGTAAGCTGTACCGCTACACAATTTTCACCGGCAAACACCGCAACGTCCTCAAGAGCCGCAATTGCTGGCACTGCCCCCGTTCTCTCGACGTCTCGAAGATGGACGCCGCCGCCAAGGTCCTCCTCGGCACGCATGACTTCAGGTCCTTTGCCGCGGCCTCGGATGAACGGGAAAATTCCGTCCGCACGGTGACGCGGTGCGATGTCACGCAGGAGAATCAGTGGATATACGTCGACATTGAAGCCGACCGCTTTCTGCATAAGATGGTGCGAAATATCGTCGGCACTCTGGTCGAGATAGGCAGAGGCCGATGGAAACCCGAACGAATGCAGGCAATTCTTGAGGCGAAGAACCGGACCGCTGCCGGACCCACCGCGCCCGGAGAAGGCTTGTGTCTGATTCGGATCAACTACTGAATATCGGAGAAGTTGACAGTGACAACCTTCCGAGCAGAGCAGATCGGTGATGAGACTGCTGTCCGAGTCTTGAACGAGCAGGCCTTTGGCCAGCCAAACGAGGCAAATATCGTCGATGCCCTGCGCGAGCGAGGCGCTGTTGTGCTGTCGATGGTCGCGACGGACAATGACAAGCTCGTCGGCCATGTCCTTTTCACCGAGGCCATTGTCACCGATGCTCACTCGCCATTCAGGGCGCTGGGGCTGGGACCGATGGCGGTGCTGCCCTCGTACCAGCGAAGGGGAATAGGCTCGTCACTGTTGCGGGGTGCTCTGGATGAATGCCGAGAGCTTGAGTACGATGCCGTGGTGGTGATAGGTCATCCCGAGTTCTATCCGAGGTTTGGATTTGGACCGGCCAAGCTGAAAGGCATCCGGTGCGAATTTGACGTCCCCGATGACGCATTTATGGTGCTGGAGCTGCGAGAGGATGCGTTGGCCGGTCGCACCGGCGTCGTAAAATACCAGCCGGAGTTCCTGGAAATCTGACTGGGTAGAAGAGCGCAAAGTTCGATGAGAATTGTTCACATAATAACACGGTTGATTTTGGGCGGGGCGCAGGAGAACACGCTGATTACGTGCAAGCTCCTGGCCCGGCGGGGACACGAGGTCACGCTGATAACGGGCCCGGCCCTCGGTCCGGAAGGCGACCTCTACGACCAGGCGAGGAATCAGAAATTCAGACTCATAATCCTCGACAGCCTCAGACGCCAGATAAATCCGATACACGACATCCCGGCATACTTTGCAATCAAGAAGCTGCTCCGCGAGATGAGACCTGACATCGTGCACACTCATTCTGCCAAGGCGGGCATCCTCGGGCGATTTGCCGCGCACAACCTCCGACGGGTCACGGGTCACGGGGCACGGGGCACGAAGGTAGTGCATACCATTCACGGTCTCGCGTTTCATCCGTATCAAAGCAAATGGCTCAACCGATTCTATATTGCGGTCGAAAGGGCGGCGGCGAAGAGAACAGATTTTTTTGTTAGTGTGGCCGATGCTATGACTGCTCAGGCGCTGGCGGCAGGTATCGGCAGGGCGGGGCAGTTTGTCACGGCATATTCGGCTATCGAAGAGGAGGATTTTTTGAGCCCTATTTCGCGAGACCGCCGCATGACGTTTCGCCACAAGTATGAAATTCCGGAAGATGCGGTCGTTTTGGTGACTATCGCCCGGCTCTTTATGCTCAAGGGACACGACTACATAATCGAGTCGGCAAAGGAGCTGTCCAGGCGGTTCGACAAAGCGGTTTGGCTCTTCGTCGGTGACGGCAATCTCGCCGACCATTACAAGAGACAGGTTAGTGAGCTGGGCCTTTCGGGAAAAATCAAATTTACCGGCCTTCTGCCGCCCGGTGAAATTCCGCTGGCCGTACAATCCTCGGACATTCTCGTTCACTGCTCGCTGCGAGAAGGCCTTGCCCGAACACTGCCCCAGGCAATGCTGTGTGGCAGGCCGGCAATATCCTTCGACGTGGATGGGGCGCGAGAGGTGGTGAATGAAAAGACCGGCCGACTGAGTGAGCCAAAAAACGTCCAGCAGTTAATAAATGCGTGTGCCGAGCTTATAGCCGACGCCGGATTAAGAGACAGACTCGGTTCGGCAGGGCGAGAATCGGTAAGGGAGAAATTCGCACCGGATAGAATGGTTGATACTATTGAAGGCGTCTATCGAAAATTGCTGGAGTAGAACGATGTACGGTCAAAATGAATTAAAGCATGAAAGGAGGCCTTAAATGAAAAGTTTATCTATTATGCTGCTCATTGTAATGGTAAGCATGGCCTCTTGTGCGATAAATCAGGAAGAAGAAATCGCCGAAGAAAGTAAGGCTTCCTCTTTCCAGCCGGAACCTCTTGGTGATGAATGGAGCGAGTGGCTTGTTGGCGAATGGGAAGGCTCAGCCGAATCAGATGTGGGAACAGGCAGAATTTGGGCAAAGATAGATTTCGGGATTAATGGTCAGTTTTTAATTTGGAACAGTGAGAGCATAGTAACTGAGTTAAGTGACGAGCAAAGGCAATACATAAAAGATACTCTGCACGCCTCTGATGAAGATATCGATGAATCTCGAAGTTCTACTTTCAGAGAGCTGCAAATTCACACAATCGATCCGAAGACCGGCGAAAGACTCGGGTATCTGTTTGACAGCATGCGTTGTATAGCCGAAGGTAGAGGCAGACGCCAGGGGAATAGAGAAATCATAGAGTGGAAATGGTCCGTTACCGGCCAGGGGGCTACAAGTGTACGCATCATAGAAACAATCAACGACAATAAGTTTACCCTTAATCACAAATATATTCTGTCCAACGGTAAGAAAATGGAAGACAAAGTAGAAATGACTCGCAAGAAGATAAAGACCGAAAAGTGAATCAATACCCAACAATTTAGTTCTTTCAGAGCAAAGTAAAAGTAAATATGACCCAATGGGATCGGTAACCAAAATTGTTAACTTAACCATATAAGGCTAGAAAGATGGACGAAATAATTTCTTACTGCGGTTTGGTCTGCCAAGGGTGCCCAATCTATTGGGCAACAAGGGAGAGCAATGACGAAAGAAGAAGGAAAATGAGAGTTGAGATCGCACTGCAAACTAAAAAGCAAGGTGGGGGAGAATATAAACCACAAGATATCACTGATTGTGACGGGTGCAAGACAGAAAATGGAAGACTATTCCCAAGCTGCAAGAAATGTGAAATAAGAAAATGCGCACGCCAGAAGGGTATTGAGAATTGCGCGCATTGCAATGAATATGCCTGTGAAAGACTTGACAAGTTCTTTACTACTTACACAGAGGCCAAGTCGCGATTAGACGTGATAAGAGCGGCCCTGTGATTTTTCCTGCGTTTAGGAGAAGAAGCAATATGAAAAGTTACAGAAACGAGCTTTGGTTCAATACGAAGAGCAGGCGGGAGTTTATCAATATCACGCCGCAGGTCCAGCAGTGCCTCGAAGAAAGCGGCATCAGGGAAGGGCTTGTGCTGTGCAATGCCATGCACATTACGGCGAGCGTCTTTATCAATGATGATGAATCAGGGCTGCATCACGACTTCGAGGTCTGGCTGGAGAAACTGGCCCCCGAAAAGCCTTATTCGCAATATCGCCATAACGGCTACGAGGACAATGCCGATGCGCACCTTAAGCGAAGCGTGATGGGCAGGGAGGTGGTCGTGGCGGTGACCAATGGACAGCTTGATTTCGGGCCCTGGGAGCGGATATTCTACGGCGAATTCGACGGCAAAAGAAAAAAACGGGTCCTCATCAAAATCATCGGAGAATAAAGCATGGAGAAGGTCGAGCGCGCTGTCCGGTATTTTGAACAGGGTTGCAACTGCGCCCAGGCGATACTGGCGGCATACGGCGAACAGTTCGGGCTTGAGCGTGAGACATCATTGAAACTCGCCTGTGGCTTCGGAGGGGGAATACAGATGGGTCAAACGTGCGGGGCCGTAACCGGGGCCTTTATGGTCCTCGGGTTGAAATATGGGCAGACGGATGCAAAAGACCGCAGGCCGAAAGAAAAGACGTACGAGCTTATCAGTCAATTCGTTGAGAAGTTTCAGTCTCGCAATGGCAGCGTTGTGTGCAAAGAACTGCTCGGCTGCGACATAAGCACCCCTGAAGGTATGAAAACCGCGCGTGCGAGGAATTTGTTTGTTTCCTTTTGTCCCAAAATGGTTCGCGACGCTGCCGAGATTCTCGAGCAGATGCTGTCGGAGTCGCCTTAACCGGAGTAAGTGACACGCGAAGGTGTAACCTATGATAGAAGTGAAGGGTTTGAGCAAGGTGTTTCGCCGACGCCAGAAAAAGGCGCGGGGGCAGGTGCAGAAGGAGCCCGCAGGAAGCGGCAAGTCGTTTTATGCGCTGCAGGACGTGAGCTTCAGGGTTGCCAACGGGACGATTCTGGGGCTTCTCGGGCCAAACGGAGCAGGAAAAACGACTTTGCTGCGAATCCTTTCCACCTCCATAAGACCCAGCGCAGGGACCGCCTGTTTCGAAGGGCTTGACATTCTTGAGAGTCCTCTTGAAGTCCGCCGAAAGGTGGGTTTTCTATCCGACAACACCGGTCTTTACGGCCGGCTGACCGCCCGGGAGATGATCGAGTATTTCGGAAGGCTGCACGGTATGGAAGCGGGTAATCTCCGGCGGCGTGTCAATGAGCTTATCAACGTGCTGGACATGAGCGCTTTCGCCGACAAACGCAACGACGCTTTGTCTTCCGGGATGAAGCAGAAAGTGTCGCTGGCCCGCACTCTCGTCCACGACCCGCAGTACATCATCGTGGATGAGCCCACCACCGGTCTGGACGTCGCCGCCGCTGAGGCTATCCTCCAATTCATCGAATCGTGCAGGGCAAACGGCAAGACAGTTCTGTTCTGCACGCATCACATGCACGAAGTGGAGCGCTTGTGTGACGCGGTGGTGATTCTTCACCAGGGCAGGCTCTGTTTCGAAGGCACCGTCGAGCAAATGCGCACCCGCAGCTCAGAGGCTCATCTGGACAAGGCCTTTTTGCGGCTGATTGCCGGCGGGGAGGTGGGCAATGTTGCATAACATTCTGATAGTCTACCTCAAGGAGATGAAAGAGGTCCTGCGGGACCGCAAGTCGCTGATCTTTATGCTGTTGCTGCCTACGATCATTCTGCCGGTGGTGATGAGTCTGGCGATCACTTTTGTGACTCGCGCCGAAAAAAAGTCACGATCTGAGACGCTGGCTTTTGCGATCTTCGGAGTCGAGCATCTGCCGGAGCTTGCGGAAGGTTTTGATCAAGAAAAGGGATTTCATAAAGTGGAGATAGGCACGCCGAATGATATAGAGTCGGCCATTGCGGCAGGCAAGATTGAATTCGCGATTGTCATCCCCGATGTGGCCCGGCAGCGGATTGCCGACGGCAATCAGGTTGCTGTCCGCCTGTGCTACGATGATGTCTCAGTTACGAGCAAGGTGAAAGAGCGGGCGGGCAAGATTATTCGAAAGGTAAGCGACGGTATTCGCTCGAATCGTTTGGCCGGTCTTGGTTTGGACAGTCCGCGTCAGCAACAGGGTTTGCTCAACCCCATTGTTGTCGAAGAGCGTGGCGCCGCCGAGATGAGAGGTGTTCGCGGGATGCGAGAGATGTTGGGCGAACGACTGGGAGGGATGCTGCCGTATCTTTTCATAATATTCTGCTTCGTCGGTGCGATGTCCCCGGCCATCGACCTCGGCGCCGGCGAAAAGGAGCGAGGTACACTCGAAACCCTGCTGCTGGCTCCCATTCCCCGCAGCCAGCTGGTGCTCGGAAAATTCCTCGTGATTGCCACCACCGGCATAACCTCTGCTTTGCTGAGCGTCTCGAGCATTGGTCTGACATTGGCGGTGAAGGTGGAGGCCCTGACGGGAGAGCTGCGTCAAGTGATCGAATCGGTGAGCGTGTTGGACCTGGCGTTGATCGCGGCGATGCTGATTCCGACGGCGGCGATATTTGCGTCGCTTCTTCTGAGCATATCGATTTATGCGAGGACTTTCAGGGAAGCGAGCACGTACTGCGGCCCGCTTAATCTGGTGGTTTTGTTCCCTGCTTTTATTGCGGTGCTTCCGGGTGTGGAGCTTAACTGGGTTTGGGCCATGGTTCCGATCACCAACATTTCGCTGGCCACGAAGGAGCTGGTCAAGGGCACTATGGACTATCCGATGCTGATTGCCATTCTCGGCTCGAGTATCGTCATTGCCGCCGGCCTGCTTTTTTTCTGTACGAAGTGGTTCGAGCGTGAAGCCGTACTTTTCCGTCAATAGAAGGGCAACGAGGAGTTACTGAAACAGTGAACTTGCTGTTTTTCCTGGTACAGGTATTTGTCATATCATTTTCGGGCGCCATGCAGCCCGGGCCCGTCACCGCTACCGTCATCACCATGGGCGCCCGCAATCGCTATGCCGGTGCGCTGCTGGCCGTCGGACACGGCATAATCGAGTTTCCCTTGATGATTCTGATAATACTCGGAATGGGAAAGCTGCTCCGATTGGAAAAGACCCAAGTAGTAATCGGCCTGGCAGGCGGGGCCTTTCTACTGATAATGGCCGTACAAATGTTCATCAGGTTGAATGCCGACAAGCCCGCACAGAACAAACCCCTACGGGATAGACCTGTTTTGGCGGGAATCATATTGTCCGCAAGCAACCCCTATTTCCTCATCTGGTGGGCCACAGTCGGCCTCGCATTGGCCACGCAGGCCGTCAAATGGGGCGTTTGGGCCTTTGTACTATTTGCTGTTGCACACTGGTCTGTGGATCTCATTTGGCTGCAAGTCCTCTCTTGGGCCAGCTTCAAGGGCTCCAGGGTTTTCGGACCGCGCGGTCGCCGCACGGTTATCCTGATTTGCGTGCTGGCGCTGCTGGCCTTCGGGCTGTTCTTTATCTACGCCGCCGTCGCCAAACTGCTAAGGTTAGTCTAACCGTGCTGGTCAATGTCGAGCATCTGTTTGAGGGTGTACTGGGCCAGGAGCTTCTGCTGGGACTGGGCTATTTGCTCGAGGGCCTCCGGACCTTCGGGTGTTGACTGCGCCAGCCCCGCTTCGGCCACAACGGCAGCAATATCGCTTAATTTGACATTTTCCGGTTCCCTGGCAGGGATGTAGCCGACCTTGGGCTCGGAAGTTCTGGCTATTAGGCCGTGGTTCACGAAATGGTTAAGAATCTTATCGCCGAACTCAGCGGGTATATCCAGCCTGCTGAAAATTGCCTCGCCTGCGATCGGTGCCTTGTTCACCTCGAAGGCGCCTGCTATCTCACGCAGAATGTTAATGGCCGTCAGGTCATTTGCTATGAAATGTTCCTGTCGCTTCTCTGCGGTCGCCATCTCGGCGGAATCCAGCGAACTTAGGTGCTGCGTGGTGAAGGTCAACTGCAGACCGAACAAAACGATAAGCCACGTTATGTAGATCCAGAAGACGGTCACCGGAACAATTGCAAGCATGCCATAGACGGTCCTGTATAGGCCCAGCTCCGTTACGGAGTACTGATATGTGTTCTTGGCCGCTATCCATACCAGTGCCGCAGCCGCCGCACCCCAGATTGCAGCCCTTGGCTGAACCTTTGTGTTCGGCAAAATGAAATACAGCAGGAAGAGCACAATGCCTGCGACAAAATAGGAAAACAGAATTCGCGTCATTTCTATTAGGGCGCCGCCCTTTATCTCCACCCTCGGCAGATACAATGTGGCCAGATAGACGCTCACGGCGATCACGAGAGGCCCAAGCGTCAGCACCGCCCAGTAGTTGATAATCCGGTGCAGGAAGCTGCGCCCTCTGCCCACATGCCAGATGTTGTTGAACGCCTTTTCTATCGTTGACAATAGGCCGAACGCCGCCCAGATTACGAACAGTACACTCACCAGCTTGATCAGCCCCGTGCTCACGCCCGTAAAGAACTTTTGTATAAGGTCGTCCAGGTGTTCGGTGAGCGATATCTTTTCCTGCGAATCTTCGTCGCCGGCGGGCGAGCTTACAAAGGCGGAGAGATTGGCCTGGTCGTATATGAAATCCTTAATCTTCTCTGCGTAGTCGCTGTATGTACCCAGCCCCTGGAATATAAGCAGCGTTACAATCGCCAGCGGCACGAGGCCGAAGATAGTATGATAGGAAAGGGCGGCGGCCTGCTGACCGGCGCGGTTTATCCGCAGAAGTCGGGCACAGTGCGACCACAGTTTGATCTGAAAAACCACAAACCGACCAGCTCTGCCCAACTGGGCGGTCGGTGTTGACAGAAGCTTGCCTATCATCTCTATCCCTTTCGATTCCAATCACTTGCTGATTCAGACCTATACGACAATCATTAGAAGAGCTTGTCAAGACTGTCGAGCAGCCCCTTCCTTAACAGGTCCTCAAGCTGCTTGCCCGCGTCAATATCCGGCTTGTCAACGGTCCCTTTCAGAAACACCGATACCCTCTTCGGATCGGCCTCCTGGCCCACCCTTATGGTTTTGCGTTCTATGGTGTAGGGCAGCGTCGCCGTCATGTTCAGAGTCTTATCCAGACCTATAACCCCCTTGAAATTAAAGGGATTGTCGCCAACGTCGATTTGCATATCGTCATATCGCACGAAACCATCCCACAGGACAAACCGCGTGGGATGCAGCCTGAGCACCTGTTCGCCCAGCCTCACACCGAACAACCCCATAAGGCTGCTAAGCACCGGAGACGACATGCGCATATCTTCTCCGGAAACGGTACCTATTACTTTAATCTGCTTTTGGGCCGCGGCGCCCAGCGGTATCGCCAGTTGCTCGCAGCTAAGGTTCACCTTCCCGCTGACATTGGTCGCCCCGGCAAAAATCGGATTCAGGTACGTCAAAAGCTGCTTCGCCGTTTTCTCGTTTATGTGCACGTCCTTTACTATATCCATCGGCTTGGGTATCTGAAGCAGCGGAGGCGTCTGCTTGAAGTCCGCCTTGGCGGCCAGGCTCAATTGGCCCTCACTGACCTTTGTCGTAAAAGGAGGGATCGTCAGAAGACCGCTCTTGATTTCAATTGCCGTTTTGGTTGGACCGAATTGCAGGCCCATATACTCGGCGCTATCGAAGCCGAGCGCCGCCTTACCCGTAAGGTTCGCCATAAGCTGGTCGGTCTGTCCTGCAGGATACTCGCTTGAGAAACTCACAGCGTCGCTCCTCTTGCCTTGCAGCTTCAAACCCACCGGCAGATACGGCCTGGCAATTGCCTCGATCGCCGCCCAGTCATACTCAAGCTCCGCCTGGCCCTGCAATTTCTCTTTGCCGCCCTTAGTGACCCGGCTGAGACTGCCCTTGCGAATCTTTATCTGTGGGCTGACCACTTCGAGCTTTCGGATGTCGAGCGTTTTCTCCGACGGACTGACCTGAACGTCGGCGACAATTGAAACATCCTTTTGCTCAAATGGAACTTTTCCCGGATAAGCAAGCTTCATATTTTGAATGTGCGTCGCCTCCGTCGAAATATGGTAACCGTCTTTTTGCCCGGTGACAGAGACCTGCGACTCGACAATCCCGCCCAACTGCACACCCTTTTCAAAAGCCCCCACGAGCACGGCAAAGGGCTGAACCTTTCCCAGGTCAACTTTGTTGGCTGAGACCGTCAGCTTCAAGGGATTTGACGCATCCTCACCCAACGGGATAACGCCGTCTTTCACGCTGACCTCCCCGAGGCCTGCCTTGACGCTGACTGAACTAAGATCGAGAACCTTTGCGGCGGACTCGTATGCCACTGAAAAATCAATATCGGCCTTCGGTTCCGAGGCGCTGACGCCGGCCGATGAATCCAGGCGAAGCTCCTTAACGGTTGCCGAACCCTTCGCAGCCATTCGGTCTTTTCCGCTGGAAACCTCGCCGGTGCTCGACAATTGACCCGCCATCTTATACGGGCCCAGACTCACAAACTGTCCTAATTCCGCCTGAAGTTTTCCGAGGTCCACACCGGCATCGTACTTCAGCAGCTTGCTGGTGCCCGTGCAGCCGATCCTGGCAAACGCGGACGAAACATCGAGTTTCTCGAACGTCACCGCTGCCTCATCTGAAGTCACCATCACCTCCGCCGTCACCGGCTCAGAAAGCGATATTTTCTTCTCGGCCATCACCCCTGCAAGGTCGGCGAGTTTGCCGCTGGCGCGAATACCCTTTTTGCCGGCCGCGGCGGTCGTTTCCACTTTACCTGTCAGCCGACCGGAAGTCACCTGCATCCCCTTCTGAAGGCCAAACGTGGCGGGCATCTGCGACAACGCCCTGGCCACATCACAATTGAAGTCACATCTGAGGTTGTAAGGCGAGTCGGCCTTTGTCAGCTCGGCCAATGACTTGGCCGTCATGGGAACGACGCCCGTCGCGTTGGCATCGACCCAGTCACTGTGCACCCGCAGCTCGTCGACGTTTATCAGCTCTTTCTCGCCGCGGAGCTTCACGCCCACATCCAAAACGCTCGTCTTCAAATGGTCGCCTTTGAGCGCGGCCCCGGTGACGTCAATGTCCTTAGCCGCAATGGTGCCGTTCACTGCCGTGACTGCTCCCTCTTTGACCTCGGCCTTGATATTGCTCGAAAGCATGCCTTTCGCGTCAATCTCAACCCCCGCCAAAGCAAAAATCGAGCCGAGCGAACCGAGATCCAGCTTGTCCACCTCAACGGTGAAATCTCCGCTGGTGCCCTTAAGGCTCCAGCCTGTTTTCTTGTCAGGCGTTACACGGCCGTCCGCATGAACGCTGCCTGCTGCGCCTGCGTCGGCTACCGACATATCGACCGCAAAACTCGACTGGCTGCCGGGCGGCCTCAAATTGACCTGCGAGTTTATCTGGGAAATCTCCGCCGTCCGAGCTTTCGGTCCCGTCACTTTCAAACCGCCGTCTTTCACCGTCAGATCGATTCTTTCCACCGGTAGTGCCACGGGAGGTAATGCACCTGCGGCCGGGACCTCTTCGGGCGTTCTCTCTTTGGCGGGCGCAGCCTCGCCGAGTCTTACCTCCACTCGCGGCTCATTGACCAGCGTTTGGCCGAAAGAAAGGCTGCCCATCAGCAAAGAGCCGTAATGCGGCTTCGTGCTGATTTGCCGGACCTTCACCGAAGTCCGCCCGGCATCGTCGTCAAAACTAAGGTCCCTGACCTCCACGCCTTTCCACCAGCTCATCGATAGTTTGGAAAAATCCATCCTGCCTGCCACGGACTCATTCACCTTGGCCAATATCATCCGACGCACCGCCCCAGACGAGACGAAAACAGGCAGCAGGGCTATCAGCAGAACAATGAAGACCCCTATGCCCAGCAGCACCCACCACAAAATCCGCTTCTTGCTCCGCTTTTTCGGCTCCGCTTGTGATTTCTTTTCAGTACCCATCGCGTGATCCCCCAAAAGAAACTCAAATATCGGGTTCGGCACAATACCAACCTATGCAGCTTCTCAGTATACCCCGCCATATACTTGTAAACAAGCAAAGACTGCCCCCATCCACGCCACTTGATAGGCCCTCGCTTCCGGTTGGCCGGCTTGCCCATCCACCAATATCGGGTGTATTTCTACCGTCCTGCTTGACTACGATAAACTCCCAGCATGCCTAAGGGACTTCCACAAGCAATGACTCCGGCATTGTTTTGCCGAAAGCGTACACCACCTGACAGGCAAAAACAGCCTTCTCATCCGCTGCCAGAGGAACTGTCAGCATCGCCCAGGCTTACTCGAGCATAATCTCATCGGCCTTGGCCTTTACCATGCCGTCAACCTTGTCGGTGCACTCTCTCGTAATGTCATCGATTTGCTTTTTGCCCTTTTCGAGGTCGTCTTCGGTGATGACCTTGTCTTTCTCCGCCTTTTCGAGGTGCTTGTTGGCGTCCCTTCGGATGTTCCGGACGGTGACTTTCGCCTGCTCGCCCATCTGCCTGGCCTGGTTGACGAGCTGCGTCCTTCTTTCCCCGCTAAGTGCCGGCAGGCTGAGCCTTATCAATTTCCCGTCCACAATCGGCGCTATGCTCAGGTCGCTGTTCTTTATGGCCTTTTCGATATCCTTCACCGAGGCCGGGTCAAAAGGCTTTATCACAATCGCATCGACCTGCGGCGCCGCCAGCGTGGCAATTTGCTTGAGCGGGGTGGCCGTTCCGTAATACTCGACCTTCAGGTTCTCAACAAGGGCCGTCGAGGCCTTGCCCGTCCGGACCGCCTTCAGCTCATCGCGAAAAACCTCGACCGCCTTGTTCATCTTGTGCTTATTTTCCGTGATAATCGCGTTGGCAGGCATTTACGACCTCCGTATTGAGCAAATCAGGAATCTTCTCCAAAAATCCTTCCGAAAAAGTCACCGGCCTCGGCACGGCCGTCAGCAAATCAGGGTGCCGACACGTTCACCGCAAAGGGCTCTGGTAATGTTGCCCTGTTTGAAAATATTCAAAACGATAATGGGAATCCCGTTGTCCCGGCAGAGGCTTATGGCCGAGAGGTCCATCACCCGAAGGTTTTTCTCAAGCACGTCCTGATATGACAGCCTGTCAAAAAGTTCCGCCTCCGGATTCTTCTTCGGGTCGTCGCTGTACACACCCTCCACTTTCGTCGCCTTCACAAGCAGGTTCACCTCCAGCTCCGATGCCCGCAGCGCCGCACAGGTATCGGTTGTGAAGAACGGGTTTCCTGTGCCTCCGGCGAGGATGGCCACTCTCCGCTGTTCGAGGTGCCTCAGTGCGCGCCGGCGAATAAACGGCTCACACATCGCCGCAACCTCGATCGCGCTTAGGACCCGCGTCGGCTGACCCAGCTTCTCCAGAACCTCCTGCAGGGCACAGGCGTTTATAATGGTCGCCAGCATGCCCATATAGTCAGCCGTGTTTCGCGGTATGTTGCTTACTTGCGAAAAATTCTCACCCCGAAGAAAATTGCCCGCACCCACCACGACCGCCACCTCCGGCCCGAGCCTGCATATCTCGGCAATCCGCTCGGCAATCGACTTGAGGGCGTCACCGTCTATGCCGAATACACCCGGCTTGCAGAAGCTCTCGCCCGAAAGCTTCAGAAGGACCCGCTTGTATTTCAATCCACTCATCTCTTCAACCCAACAATAGCGCACCCTGTCTGTTATCGACCCGCGATATTATTCCTTTCTCCCGTTGTGTTGTCAACTTTCTATTCGCAAAATTATTGCAATCTCCATCCGCGCCACACAGGCTAACCACTATGCGCTCACGGGAAATACGCTTCGCTCGCCACAAACCGCGATGTTGGCCTTCCGGCGCGCATAAAAAAAAGCACAAGCCTTCGCCCATGCCCCCATGCACTCCATCATTTACCGCGTCCCATCCGCTCAACTCGACCCACAAGTCATGGGCCGCAAGCCACCAACAAGGGCCTCATTCCACACCGGGTCTGTCAGCCAACCTCGAAACGCACATATCTCGTTATCTTCACTTCCCCCCCGGCTTCCTTGCCCGCCTCCACAAAAACCTGAGCCACCGACTTGCTGTCGTCCTTGACGAAAGCCTGATCAAGAAGACAGTTCTCAGCGAAGAACTTCTTCAATTTGCCTTCCACAATCTTTTCCACGATATTGGCGGGTTTATCTTTGACCTGCTCGGCAAAAATCACCTTCTCCTTTTCGATAATCTCAGCATCAACCCCGTCTCGGTCCAGCGCCAACGGCTTGGTCGCCGTTATGTGCATAGCGATATCCGCCGCCGCACGTCTGACCGCCTCCGCCGCCGCCGTCGTCTCATCGGTGGTTTCAACCTGCACCATCGTGCCTACCTTCTTATTGAAGTGGATGTATATGTGCAGCAGCCCGCAACCATCGAGCCTGAATTTCGCATAATCACCAACCTGTATCTTCTCCCCCGTTTTGCTGACCGTCTCGGTCAGAACATCGCTGAACTTCCTGCCGTCAACGACAGTCTCAAGCACGTCGGCGATGCCCTCATCTGCCGGACAGGCCAGAGCAGCGTCGGCAAGCAGCTCCGCCGCCGCCACAAAATCATCGCTCTTGGCGACAAAATCCGTCTCGCTGCATAGTGTGGCCAGCGCTGCCGTTCGACCGTCCTCGCCGTATCTGCCCACGACCAGGCCCTCTGTGGTTTCCCGCTCGGCGCGCCTGGCCAGCGTGGCAAGGCCTTTCTTGCGCAGTACGTCCATCGCCTTATCGATGTCCCCGTCTGTCTCCTGCAGCGCCGCCTTGCAGTCCATCATTCCCTGGCCGCTTATCTTTCGCAACTTCATTACCGTCGAAGCCGGTATTTCCACCATCTCAAAAACTCCTATCTCATATTCTGAATTCCTGCCTTTTCAACGCGCACAATTACGTCCTCTGACCGAGGCGCAGGGACAGCGGGCTACGAGGACGGCTCAGCTGGCGTCGGCTCGTCGGCTTGACCTTCCTGTGAGGTCGGCTCGGCCGACTCCGCCTCGCCTTGCTCCGAAGATGCGATGCTCTCGGCTCCCTCTGCAGCGGTGACATCTTCGGCCTGCTCGCCGGCGGGCAGGCTCTCGGCTTGCTCAACGGGGGCCGGGCCAGCCCCGGCTCGCTCTGAACGTGCGCTGGCCATCGCAGTTCTTCTGGGCCGGACACGCCTGGGCCGAGGGACGGGCTCCCGGCGGGCTACCGTCATCGTCTTGCCAATTGCGACGGCATCGCCCAGCTCATTAAGTATCAGCTCAACTGCCCGGATTGAATCGTCGTTTGCCGGGATAGCCACATCAACGCTGTCAGGGTCCGAGTCGGTATCGATAAGTCCGACGGTGGCAATGCCCAGCTTCCTCGCTTCACGCAGGGCCAGATATTCCTTCTTGGCATCCACAACGACGACAACGCCGGGCAGACGCGCCATGTTGCGCACTCCATCGAGATTCGACTTTATCTTTCTCATCTCTCGCTTGAGACGTGAGGCCTGCTTCTTGCTTTCGCTCTCGAGCCCACCGCTTTCCTGCATGGCCTCCAACTCCTGCAGCCTTTGCAGCTGTGAGCGGATGGTGCGGAAGTTTGTCAGCGTCCCGCCGAGCCAGCGGTGCGAGACGTAGTGCATGCCGCACTTGGCCGCCACGGCCTGAACGCTCTTCTGCGCCTGGCGCTTCGTGCCGACGAAGACCACATCCCGCCCCGAAGCGACCACCTCCGACAGAAGCTTCTTGGCAATCAACATCCCGGAGAGGGTCTTTTTGATGTCGATGATGTGGATATTACTGCGTTTCGCAAAAATAAAAGGGGCCATTTTGGGGTCCCATCGGCTGACGCCGTGACCGAAATGCACCCCAGCGTTGATCAGTTCCCGAACAAGCTCCTTTGCCACACAAACCTCCAACACAAACAATAATTCAGCATTTCGGCCGCCGCCCGCCGGCAGCCGAAACAAGCACTTTACCCAAAACCCCGCAATATGTCAATAATTTTTGGAAAATATACCAATGCCCGCTCCCTCAGTCAAGCACAAGAATAAATGATTAGGGATGAAGGATCAATGACTAATGGGGGATGCTCGATGCCGGGTCCTGTTTTGTCAACCTTGGAGTGCAGGGCGGATTGAGAAATGGGCTGTGCAATGACCAGTGACCGGGACGCTTTACAATGTACTACTGACCATTTGGGCCTGCGGGGAAGTTGCGGCTCGAAGGGGGGGATAGTAGGGAAACAGGGGGGTGCGTCTGCTTTCTCCAGTATCGTGACCGCGACTGATTAGCGGCGAAGACGCTAAGAGTTGGGTGACCATGCAAGACTACGCGACATCAAGTACCTATCCGAATAACCGGCGTAAACGGCACGGGCAATGTCATTGTGGGCAAAATGAAGAATCTCAGGCCCCCGCACGGCCTCTTCTTGGCAGTCGGCGCCCGGATGTTTCGCTTCCAGCATCCGTAGCAAAACTACCGCCCAGGACGGGTGGAACCTAAGCCCATTCTCGATGTTGCCACAGGCCGAATACGCTTTCAAAGAGCCAAAGCAGCAGCCGGGCGCATCTGCGCATTCCCCCGCCCTAGGGTTTCCTTGGACACACATTTAGGGGATACTATCGCCCGAAAGGAGTCAAGGTATGTCCAAGGATACAAGACTATCGAATGAAGCTCCGCTGGCAGCGGAGCGAGCGCAAGCGAGCGGAGCGGCCGGCGGTCGGCCCGCTGACCCGCCCGGCCCCCTTCGCCCAACCGGGCGTTTCTCAGCCCAGCGCAAAGCGCAAGCCGTCATCCGCCTGCTTAGCGGAGAGAACCTCGAAACCCTCAGCCGCCAGCTCGG
>Ga0307378_10000612_pt1 | contig 62143 bp, 54 predicted proteins | sample UN1MG_FD_202238 | JGI IMG/M metagenome (GOLD analysis project Ga0307378, IMG submission 202238) | Soil microbial communities from Risofladan, Vaasa, Finland - UN-1 | ecosystem: Environmental > Terrestrial > Soil > Coastal area > Acid sulfate soil | place: Finland: Risofladan, Vaasa | collected... | reverse complement strand
CGGACGAAGATTTGCCTTACGATTGTCAAGACCATTTTGGTTAATGTGATCGACAAACATATCATCGGGGATTTTAAGCACTTCTCGGTGCATGCGGATACGATAACATTTGCCCCCTCTGTTAACTGATCGGACCGCGTAGAATGTCGAGCAGCCCTTGACGGCGAACCATTTGTGTTTGGAAAGCCGAAAATAATCATCCGGATCGACGATGGCGTACTTACCCTGAGAGCAATTAAAGGTGTCCGGTACTTTTATTGAGAATGTCACGTACATTGATTGGTGGGTTACAACCCACCCTACATTAATTATTATCTCAGTGTTCTCTGTGTCCTCTGTGGCAGACTATTCCCATTCTATTGTTGCGGGGGGTTTGCTGGAGATGTCGTAAACGACGCGGTTGACGCCGCGGACTTCGTTAATTATGCGGTTGGATATGACGGCGAGGACTTCGTAGGGGATTCTTGAGAAATCGGCGGTCATAAAATCGACGGTCTCGACGGCCCGGATGGCGACGACGTTTTCGTAGCTTCGCTCATCACCCATGACGCCGACCGTTGAGATGGGCAGCAGCACGGCCAGCGCCTGTGATATTTTTCTGTAAAGACCCGCCGACTTGATTTCATCTATCAGGATTTCATCGGCGGCGCGGAGTATTTCCAGCCGCTGCGGCGTGACCTCGCCGACGACGCGGACGGCCAGGCCCGGGCCGGGGAAAGGATGCCGCCAGACCATATCTTCGGGCAGTCCCAGGTATTCGCCGACGAGCCTGACCTCATCCTTGAACAAATCCCTCAAAGGCTCGACCAGCTCGAAGCCCAACTCGGCGGGCAGGCCCCCGACGTTGTGGTGCAGCTTGATATTCGCGGCCAAACCCCGGGTAGAATCCGGGGCTAAATATTTAGCCTGCGGTTCTACCGCAGGTTTCGAGCCCGACTCGATGACATCGGGATATAGCGTGCCTTGTGCGAGGAATTTGGCGTTGGGAATTTTTACCGATTCGGACTCGAAGGCCTTAATGAACTCGGCGCCGATTATCTTGCGTTTCTGCTGCGGCTCGTCTACGCCTTGCAATCCGGCAAGAAACTGTTTAGACCAATCCACGACGCGCAGGTCCATGTGAAAATGGTTGCGGAAGGTCGAGATGACCTGCTCGCGCTCGTTCTTCCGCAGCAGGCCGTTATCGACGAAGATGCAGATGAGCTGATCGCCTATCGCCTTGTGAACGAGCGATGCGGTGACGGAGGAATCAACGCCGCCGCTCAGGCCGCATATCACGTTGGCATCGCCCACCTGCCGGCGGACAGCCTCGACGGTTTCGCCGGTGAAATCGCTCATCTTCCAGTCGCCGGCACAGCCGCAGATATCGTAGAGGAAATTCTCTAAAATCTGCGAGCCTTTGGGCGTGTGCGAGACTTCCGGGTGGAACTGGACGCCGTAGAATTTTTTCTTTTTATGCCGGACCGCCGCGAACGGGCACGTCCCGGTGCTCGCCAGTTTGGTGAAATTGTCGCCCATTTGCTCTATCTGGTCGCCGTGGCTGGCCCAGGCCGTGATGGATTCCGGCAAGTTCGCTAACAGATCGTTTTTATCTATAACAGACAGGCTCGTCCGCCCGAATTCGCGTCTCTGGGCGGGCGCGATTTTCGCCCCTAATATCTGGCAGCCCAACTGCATGCCGTAGCAGATGCCGAGAATCGGCACGTCCAGCTCGAAAATCTTCTCATCGCATCTCGGCGCGTTTTTATCGTAGACGCTTGCCGGCCCGCCGGAGAGGATTATGCCCTTGAGCGGCAATTTCGATAATTCCCCGGCCGTTACGCCGGCGGGAAAGATTCGGGAATATACGTTCTGCTCGCGAACCCGCCGTGCGATCAACTGGCCGTACTGACTGCCAAAATCCAATATGGCGACTATTTCCCGGCTCATAATTACTCGTTCCTGGTTCTCGATTCTCGATGCTCGATACTCGTCGAACATTCGGCGCCGAGTTTAAGGCTTACCGCGGAGTTTGTCAACTGTCCGGCTTCAATCCTTGTAATCGGCCTTGGCTTCTGTATAATGGGCCGGTTAATTTAGATTATTTAGGAATTCGAACATGGCAAAACTGACCAAACTTGAAGATATTGTATCGCTGTGTAAGCGAAGGGGTTTTATATTTCAATCGAGCGAAATTTACGGCGGGCTGGCGAGCTGCTACGACTACGGGCCGCTCGGCGTCGAATTGAAGAACAACGTAAAAAAGGCCTGGTGGAAGAGCGTAGTCCAGATGCGTGACGACGTCGTGGGCCTGGATTGCAGCATTTTAATGCACCCCATGGTGTGGAAAGCGAGCGGGCACGCCGACAAGTTCGCCGATTTGATCGCCGAATGTAAGAAATGCAATACCCGGACGCGCGTGGACCATCTCAAAGAAGATGCCGCCGGGCAGGCGGATGAGCATACCGAGCACATCGATATCGACGCGGCGATGGCCGGGGCGCAGGATTTGAGCAAAAAAGTCTGCCCCAACTGCGGGGCGGTCGGCCAGTTCACCGAGCCGATGCCGTTCAAGCTGATGTTCGAGACCCAAATGGGGGCCAACGTGGACGACTCGATGACAATGCACCTCCGGCCGGAAACGGCGCAGGGAATCTTCGCCAATTTCAGGAACGTGCTCGATACGACGCGAGTGAAAATTCCGTTCGGCATCGCCCAGATCGGCAAGAGTTTCCGCAACGAAGTAACCACCAAGGCGTTTATCTTCCGGACGCGCGAATTCGAGCAGGCCGAGCTGGAATTTTTCTGCGAGCCCGGCACGGATGAGCAGTGGTTCGAGCACTGGAAAGAGGCCCGCTTCAACTGGTACCTCGAACTTGGCATCAGGAAAGAGAACCTGCATTTCCGCGAGCATGATGCCGATGAGCTGGCCCATTACGCCAAGGGCTGCGTGGACGTCGAGTACAAATTCCCGTTCGGCTCCGGCGACTGGCAGGAGCTTGAGGGCATCGCCAACCGCACCGACTTCGACCTGCGCCAGCACCAGCGCGGAATGAGAACGCTCAACAAATGGTACGAAAGCAAGGGCGACATGACGGGAATCGAATTAGCCGACGAGGCGGAGGAATATCAGAAAGGCCCGCTCTCATATTTCGACGACCAGAAAAAGCAGCGATACATTCCTTACGTTATCGAGCCGAGCGCCGGCATCGACCGAAGCACGTTAGCCTTTTTAGTCGATGCCTACGACGAAGAGGAAGTCCGAGGCGAAACGAGAAATCTTCTGCGATTCCATCACGCCCTGGCGCCGGTTAAAGCCGCAATCTTCCCGCTCGTTAAGAAGGACGGCATGCCGGAGATCGCGAGAAAGATTTATGATGACTTGAAGCGATATTTCAACTGTTTCTACGATGAAAAAGGCGCGGTCGGCCGGCGCTATCGCCGCCAGGATGAGGCCGGAACGCCCTTCTGCATAACCGTCGACGGCCAGACAAAAGAAGATAACACCGTAACCGTCCGCGAACGCGACTCCATGGAGCAGGTGCGAGTTTCAACTGACCAACTCCACAACTATCTACTGGCAAAACTGGAGGTCTAAAACATGAAAAGTGAACAAGAAGTTGTAGACTATTAGTTAACAGCCTCGAAAGAAGACTTTGAAAGTGCAGAAATTCTTTTCCCTTAAATACCTCAAAAAGACACGGGAGATGTTGCAATGGTTAAGCAAATACGTTTAAGCAAATCCGAATTAGGCAAAATCGATAAATTCACTCAGATGGTCGAACAACGAGGCATCAGGATATCGAAGGTTATCCTTTTCGGCTCCCATGCCAAAGGCAAGGCAAATCCTGATAGCGATATTGACATTGCAGTTGTTTCCACTCATTTCGGACAAGATATCACAGAAGAAATGATGATGCTGCGTAAGATAGCCCTAAAGGTCGATTCACATATTGAGCCCGTGCCGCTTTGTCCTGAGGACCTGGAGGATAATTTTAGTACCCTCGCCCAAGAGATTAAAAGATATGGAATAGATATAGCGATAACGCGGGCAGTTATGTAGAACATTACGACAATTAAATTTTAAGATAGATAGGGAAAGAGAGGCAGCCTTAAAGCCGAAGGCTTTGAGGATGGTGAATGCCAGAGAAACCATCCCCAAGCTGCGCTTGATGCTGCCACCTGACGGGATTCAATGGAGCAGACGCGGGTAACGACCGACCGATTGCTCAACCATTTGCGAGAGAAACTGGACATCTGAGAAATGTCCGAAGGCAAAAAGCGAGACAGAAAGACTGATGAAGCCAAATGCCGCTTTGGGCGGTTTTGGTCTACATTCGCAGCAGTAGCGATAATTTGTTGCCTCGTCTGGAAGATTATTTTATGGAACTGCCGCTCGGCGGACGATCAACTTGCCGCGATCAATGCCGACCGCGTTATAACGGAGTACGAAGACGCCGGTGTTGCCTACCGCAAACTTGCCGAGGATTACCTGCCTCTTCCAATGGACCCAATTAGCTCTCTGACTTTCGAGACCAGTTCCTTTGGGACTTCCATTAGCGTACAGGAAGCATCCTCATACGCCGCTTCGTCCTCAGCCACGGCTTCGTTTTCCGACTGCCGCTCATAATGTTCGATTACCTTTCGGACGCGTTGCTCATCCCAACCGGATGGAAAATTGCTCTCTTTCATCTCTTTCCTTTCCGGCGACGTCGCCGCCGATATGCAAGTAGTGATTTTCCGGTAAGCTCGTATCCCGTAATCACAAAAATCTCATCTCGTTCAGGATCCAAAACATAAATAACACGCAGGTACCTTCCGTCCCTTGTCTGGCCTATAGCTATTCTCGAACCTTCCACACCCGGACGATCTTCGCCGGCGTTTAGCAAAATGTACTCAGCTTCTTTTTCGCTAATACTATGATTATATATGTGTGGTTGTTCTGTTTGAGCATCTATGTAATATCGTATCTTCAAAAAATCTTCACCATTCTGTGAGTAGGAGAACCGACTCGATTAATCCGGTACATCTCTTTTTCAGGTTATTGGCTCTGCTATCTACTACATTTACTGCTGCTATTATCATAGCCTGGATCTTATTTCGAACTCGCTGGTTTTTTTGTCATGTTGACACGGCGTATAATTTACTACAAATCGATAAACAAGTCAATATTTAAATAGTATTAGGATTATTACAAAAGCCAACAATAGAACCATCAAATATGTGTTTTTCCGGATTCAATTTTAAGTGTATAATCTGACTGACAAGAAAATTTGAAGAAAACTACTCTCGTAAGCGTATCTATTTAAGGGAGAGTAGGAGCGCTAATATGAAAAAACTGTATCGGTCCAAAAAGGACAAAGTGATTTTCGGTGTATGCGGTGGTATCGGCGAAACATACGACCTCGACCCGATAATGGTTAGAATCATTACTGTTTTTTTATGTCTGTCAACCGGGATACTGCCGCTGCTGGTGACCTATTTTATAGCATGGATAATCATTCCGAAAGCACCCAGAGTGTAAGCGAGATACAACATAGCCATTCGGGATTAAAACGGAGACCTGAATAATGGCCGAACAGAAGCAAGAAAAGAACACATGCAGCATTGTCAGGCGAATCTTCAAATGGATCGGCCTGAGCATATTAATACTTTTAATCCTTTTGGCTCTTGTTGTCGAAGCACCTAAAAAGATTGTCATCCTGCTGCTGATAATTCTCGCTGCTTTTACTGCTTTGCCCAAGTCGGCGAGAAAATGGTTCTGGCTGGGTGTGGGTGTCTTGGTTCTTGTAATGATCATCTGGGTATTCTTGCCCGAAGATAACGAAGGCTGGCGTCCTTATACATTCGACAAGGAATTAGCCGCTCTCGAAGCCAGGTATGCTATACCTGATGAAGGAAATGCGGCATTGGTTTACAACGAAATATTTGAAACTCTGGATACAGATTCCAATCAGCCCGAATTCTTCTTAAAAACAAAGCCCTCATCCAAAGATGAACCCTGGCTTTCAAAAGACCACCCGGAGACCGACGAATGGCTCAAAGGCCATCAGAACACAATCGAAAAATTGATAGAAACAGCACAAAAAGAAAAATGCCTGTTTCCGTTGATTACCGATCCTCTCACGCAAAGTGAGGGCATGAAATCCCTGGCGAAAATTCGCCGCTGTGTGTTTTTACTCGTATCGAGTGCCAACAACGATATTGCCGAAGGCCAAACCGATGCCGGCATCGAAAAATATATCTGCGTTCTACAAATCGCTCACCACCTGCACCAACAACCGATACTGCTATACTACCAGGTGAGTGTCATTGAAAGTCTGAGTTTACAAAAGCTGAATCGATTCATCATGGAAGGCCGGCCAACAGAGGCCCAACTTCAATTGATTTCCAGTTCCATAAAGAACCTGCACAATAACTGGAGTTCTGATTTAAGAAATATACTCGATATTGAAAATCTATATGCCAAAAACATGCTTTGCGGCATGAATTATGAAATTAATCAGCAAGGAAAAACAAGATTCAGCCGTGGTTCACTTGCATCAGCATTAGGACAAACCCGGAACGGGACGTACACCCGCAGAAAATGCGCCAAATTAGGCACGATATTCGCCTGGCTCTATATCCCTTCTTCGCCTGAAAAGATCGGCAAATTTGTTGATGCCGGCTTCGAAAAACATTATGCCATGACCAGGCCGGACTTCGATTGGAATACACAATCCGATCAACAAAAACCGAAATTCAAGTTCAATTATGGCTACATGGTGGAATTTATGACATCTATGACATATCCAGTCTATTACACGATACATGAAACATATCTAAAATACCTTACCTTGCGGAGAGGATCTCGACTCCTGATAGCAATCAAACAGTATCACAATGAAAATAACACATGGCCGCCTAATCTCAATGCGATAAAATCTGCCGCCCCGGCCGAAGCTTTCATTGACCCTGTCACCGGAAATCCATTACAATACGAAAATCATGGTGAACGTTTCTCGCTCTATGGAGAAACGGCGAACATTTGGCCGAAATAAGCAGATTTTTGGAATCGAGCACAAAAAATGACAAAAACAACCATCGACTGTTTAGAACAATTCAAAAGCAAAGAAGTTACTCTCTCCGGCTGGCTTTATAACAGCCGGGGAAGCGGGAAGGTGCAGTTTTTGATAATTCGGGACGGGACTGGGCTTTGCCAGTGTATCGTTGAGAAAGGCAAAGTCTCCGATGAGCTTTTTGAAGGGCTTAAGCACCTGGGGCAGGAATCTTCGCTGGCCGTCACGGGCCTTGTGCGGGCCGACGAGCGGAGCGTGGGCGGATATGAGTTAGCGGTGACCGGTGCGGAAATAATCTCGCCGGCGACGGATTACCCGATTACGCCGAAATCGCACGGCATCGATTTTCTGCTCAGGCACCGCCACCTGCACCTGCGCTCGCAGGGCCAGTGGTGCATCGGGAAAATCCGGCACACGGTAATCGACGCGATACGGAGATTCTTCAACGATAACGGCTTTATATTGATCGATACACCCATTCTCACAGCTACGGCGGGCGAAGAGGAGCAGTCGCTTTTCGAGGTTGATTATTTCGGAGCGCCGCTGTTCCTGACGCAGACCGGGCAGTTGCATCTGGAATCTGCGGCGATGAGTTTCGGCAAAGTCTATTGCTTCGGGCCGACCTTCAGGGCGGAAAAGAGCAAGACCCGGCGGCATCTGACAGAATTCTGGATGGTCGAGCCGGAGGTCGCGTTTATCGAGCTGGATGGGCTGCTGGAACTGGCCGAGAATTTTGTCTCCTCGATAGTCGCCCGGGTCCTGCAGGATAATAAAAGCCAGCTCGAAACCCTCGTCGCCGATATTCCGGCACTGGAAAAAATCAAGCCGCCCTTCTATCGACTCACTTATACCGAGGCCTCCGAGATATTGACGAGCCAAAGGACAAAGGATTTTCTCGCCGGGCAGTTGGAAGAGTTCAAGAATCGAAAGCAGCAAATCGAAAGCAGAATCGCCCTGCTCGAAGAAGAGCAGAAAGGCCAGATAAAACAGTGGAAGCGGGACAAGAACGCCGCGGAGCTTATCGAGCTGGGTTCGGAGCTTGCCGAAGTCGAAACGAAGATCGAGAATAATCCGAAGCACGCCCAACTTGCCGCCGAATTTCGCTGGGGCAAAGACCTGGGCGGCTCGGATGAGACCATCATCTCGCAAATGCACGACAAGCCGATCTTTGTCACGCACTATCCGAAGCAGGCCAAGGCCTTTTACATGAAAACCGACAGGGACAACGAGGACGTAGTTTTGAACTTCGATTGCCTTGCGCCGGAAGGTTTTGGAGAAATCATTGGAGGCTCGGTCAGAGAAGATGACCACGACCGGCTGGTTGCGAGGATCAAGCAGCAAGGCCTCAAGAGCGAAAACTACGATTGGTATCTTGACCTGCGAAAGTACGGCTCTGTTCCGCACGGCGGCTTCGGCCTCGGCGTCGAAAGGACCGTCGCATGGCTGACAGGCCAAAAGCACATCCGACAGTGCATCCCATTCCCGAGAATGATGGACAAGGTCTATATATAAATATGGATAAAGAACAATTAAAGAAGCTCGCCAAAGACCCAGGATTCATCTCAGGTATTTATAATTATTGCGACCGATGGTGCGAACGATGTCCCCTTACTTCGCGGTGTATGAACTATGCGTTAAATAAAGATGAGTTTGACAGCCAAGAATCGAAAGATATTACAAACCAGGCCTTCTGGGACAATCTCCACGGCATATTCCAGGTAACGCTCGAAATGGTCAAAGAATCAGCCGAAGAAATGGGGATCGACCTTAACGCTATTGACCACGAAGAATTTGCAGAACAACAAGAAATGGTTCATAAAATAGTCAAAGACCAGCCACACGCCAAAGCCGCTTTTGCCTATGCAGATATGGTAGATAAGTGGTTTGACTCAAACGAGGACCTGCTCAAAAACAAAGCCGAGGAGTTACTAATGCTCGCCCGGGCCGAGATCCCCGGCGTCAGACTCGACAAGGATGCGTTGAAAATTCAGGACTATCTCGAAATAGTCCGCTGGTATCAGCACCAGATACACGTCAAGATTTGCCGGGCAGCCAGCGGAATGATTCGCGGTGAGCTTGAACATGTCGAATATTTCCCTGAAGATGCAAATGGCTCGGCCAAAGTCGCCATCATTGGTATCGAACGTTCAATCGCCGCCTGGGGCGGACTGCTTGATCAATTCCCGGACCAGGATAATCCCATTCTGGATGTGCTTGTTGCCCTGAAGAAATTATTGCGCCAGGTTGATGCGGCCTTCCCGGACGCACGTGCATTTATTAGGCCGGGATTCGATGCGCGGAAAATAAATTAATGACAAGCGATGATACCTGGACAATACAGAAGCTGCTCAACTGGGTCACCGAGTACCTCACAGCCAAAGGAATCGAGTCTCCTCGCCTCAGCGCCGAACTTTTGCTTTCCCAAGTTCTGGGACTCAAGCGGATCGAGTTGTATACGCAATTCGGCCAGCAGGTGCCCCAGCAGCAATTGGACAAGCTGCACGATTTAGTAAAACGTGCCGGCCTGCATGAACCGGTTGCGTACCTGACCGGCGGGACCGAATTTTATTCGCTGGAGCTTGAAATAACCGCTGACTGTCTGATCCCCCGGCCGGAAACCGAACTGCTCGTCCAGCGGGCGATAGAATTTCTGCGAACACGCTCCGGCGTTCAACACATCTGCGATTTGTGCACCGGCAGCGGGTGTATCGCGGTTGCAATCGCCAAAAACGTCCCGGATGCCCTCGTGACGGCAACGGATATATCCGCCGCCGCCCTCGAAATTGCCGCTCGGAACGTTGAGAAGCATCGGCTCAAAGAGCAGGTCGGGCTTCTGTGCGGCGACTTATTCGAGCCTCTCATTCAACAATTGGACGTGAACGAATTTGATTTGATTGTCTGTAATCCTCCTTATGTGAGTACCGCCGAGTATGAGAAGCTTGACAAAAACGTGAAAGACTACGAGCCGGCCTCGGCCCTGCTCGCTGGAGCCGATGGCATGGATGTTTACCGCAGGATCATAAAGAAAGTGGACGAGTTCTTAAAGCCCGGTGCCGCACTAATGCTGGAAATCGGTTACGCCCAGGGCCCCGCCGTCAGAAAGCTGCTCGAACAAACCGGCGCTTTGGGCGAAATCAAGATCGAAAAAGACTACCATAACAACGACCGTATCGTTAGCGCGATGAAAACATCATACTGACTGCTCTGACGAGCCGCGCTCCTTGCCGCCTTTCAACTCCTGCCGCAAGAGATGAACTTCTTCTGCCAGCTTGCCCACATCCAGACGGATTAGTTTCTGCTCCTTGCCTGCGGTCCTGAAGTACCTTGAGACCAGAAACAAGCAAATGATGAGCAGTACAAGTATGACAGCGTAGGCAGTGAGCAAAAAGGGTTCTATCTTCTGCCATGTGTCAATGTTTAATGCTAAAACTCCCGCAGTCATATTCTCATCCTTTCTTCTTCTCACGTCTTAACTTTTGCAGACAATCAGCCTCGTCGTTTCCTCACGAAGCTTCTCCAGAGTGACACCAAGATCGGTCAACATCTGGAATCCCATGCTTTTGCCGGCAAGGAGTATTCCGACAAGCAGATGCTCTGCCCCTATGTACTCATGACCCCATTCGGTTGCTTGCTCGTGGGCACATTGAATGACCTTGTCGACATCCTCAGAGAGTTTAGCCTTCCCGGCACCACTTTGCCCCGATGGTTTGCACAGCTTCTCGTATAGCCCAACGCACCTGGCTGCGTCCACGCCGAGATTCTTGAGAATTGTTGCGCCAAGGCAGTCTTTCACGGACACCACCCCAAACAACACGTGCTCGGTACCTACGAGTTCAAATCCGTCCGCATGAGCCTGCTTTCCCGCCCGCGTCAAGACAGCCCGTGCACGTGGTGTCCAGGGCAGCTTGCTCGTCTGGATTACATCCTTGATCATTCTCTTTGAGTTATTAACCAGATTAAGAACGCTCATTTGCTTACCTCCCAAAACAGGAAATAACTTCTTAGATTCCAACCATGCGTCTACATCTGCCCGGTCAAACTTGATATTCTTGGCACTTATCCGCATATACGGCGGGCAATCGCCGCTGGCGATGTACTTGTAAATTGTGCGTTTCGAATCGCCAAGATAAGCCGCCAAATCTTCTATCGACATCAATTGCATAACAAATATTCCTTAATATGCAGCATAATAACACTATATGCACTTATATGTAACAATATTTTTCATATTTATTTTTATTAATAAAATTGATGTGGTCACAGCAGATCATGGCCGTGGGGTGTTTACCATTACATAGTTGGTGAGTTAAAGCCTTGAATGTATTGATAAAGTGAATAAATTTGCGTTCTGAGATTCATGTACGATTTATCTCTTCTCACATGAAGCGCTAAGAGAATTGAGCAGTTTGACATCATATGAAATAAAAGTACTAAAAATGCACCCCCGTGCTGCACATAGCCCCCATCTTGACGTATAATGGCTTTCAGCAATTGCCCATATTAAATAATAGTCAATAATAAAGCCAGATTCTAGAAAAACAGAATCTGGCTTCGGAGGAGGGTGATGAAAAGCTGATAATAGCGCGCCCCAAAAACTCCTTTTACTTGGTTTTAATCTTCCCTAATTATTTTATCGAGTAGATACTAAAGTTTTCTTTAAAGAAAAAGTGTAAAATCAAATAAAAGCTACACTTTATTTACCATAAATCAAGGCTTAAATTATAGAATTCCTAAATAATTTTTATTTATTTTCAAAAATATCCATATCCAACCAAATATCCCAAATAGATTACGCTTGATAAATTTACTTTGTTCCAATATTTTAACTATCTGTCTGTTATTTCTTTGGCACATATTTACCTGAAAGAATGATTATGAATACCCGGATTACAATTTCGGAAATTCTTGCAGCCAAGCGCCAGAGCCGCAAAATCGCGGCGATAAGCTGTTACGATTACAATACGGCGAAGCTTATCTCTCAGACCGGCGTTCAAATGATACTTGTTGGCGACTCGGCTGCTCAAGCCGTGCTTGGATTCGATACAACCCTGCCGGCAACGATGGATTTCATGGTTACCATTACCGCTGCCGTCCGGCGAGGGGCGCCAAATGTTTTTCTGGTTGCCGATATGCCGTTTTTGTCTTATCAGGTCGGAATACCCGAGGCGATAAAGAACGCCGGCCGGTTCGTCAGCCAGGCAGGGGCACAAATGGTAAAAATCGAAGCGGCCAGCCCATACCTGGATGTGATTAAAGCAATCAGTGACGCGGGCATAGCAGTAATGGCTCACATCGGCATAAGGCCGCAAAGCATCAGCAAGATCGGACGATTCAAGGCTGAGGCTACCACGGCAGAGATGGCCGCCGAACTTATAAGTCTTGCCGAGCAGATGATAAACAACGGCGCCAGCTCGCTGCTGATCGAAGGGACCGCCGCCGAGGCGGCCGAGATAATCACCAAACGCTTCGAAGTGCCGGTGATAAGCTGCGGTTCGGGGCCGGACTGTGACGGGCAGATTCTGATTGCACCCGATATTTTAGGGCTGACACAGGGACCGAGTCCGAAGTTCGCGAAGAGTTACGATAATCTGGCCGAGCGTACAATTAAGGCATTTAGCGCCTATGCCGAGGAAGTAGAAAAAGGCCGGTTCCCCGACACGGGGCACAGTTACCATATGAAATCGGGCGAGTTCGAGAGGCTGCAGAAATTACTTAACGGCAGACTTTAAGTATACGGCAACAAGCTCAAACTCAACGTCACCCAGTCTAGTACTCTGTAACATTTGATTTGCGTGCTTGTCATTGCGAGGTCTGCATTGCAGGCCGCGGCAATCTCATTCGTGTGGCTTGAGATTGCTTCGCTTCGCTCGCAATGACACCCATCGTTTCAGACGTTACGGACTACGAGGTTCTTCAATGACGAAAGTCCACTGAGAAAGTAAAATCACTTAATGACTAAGCATTTCATCCGCGTCTGATCTCTTATCAGCAGCTTGCCATCGGAAAGTGCAATAGGTGCCCAGTTCTGAGTTGCACCTCCAACTCTTAAAGCTATACCTTCACTGTCTGTTCCTGCTTCTGCAAGCAACTCTGCTGATGCAAGTGGCTTAAATCCAGATGGATTAGGCTCTATAAGATACAAAGTCTTTCTGCCGTCGGTAGCCAGGATCAGTCCGTCGGCAAGAATCATACTACCCTTATCAAATAACGGAGATCTGCCGGTTTTCCATTTAATCTCGCCATCCATGTTCATACACACCAGGCCGTCACGGCGATTATTGGATGCAAATTGTGCATAGAAATAACCATTATGTAATATCGGAGGTTTGGTATGATCGCCAAAATTATTGTGTCTATACAGTTCTGTAACACTATAGCTGCCATTTGCCTTTTTTTCGACTTTTATCATAGCTGTACCCAGTTCATATCCTCCCACAACGATCACTCTGCCCTCACCGGCATCAAGAGCACTCGCCACCTGAATATGATTCTGCCAGTTAGTATATTCCCACAGGATTTCCCCCGTGAGTGGTCTGATTCCGACAATCTTGCCCAGAGTTTGCGGCAATTCCCGATGTCCAATAGGATTAGTAGATGAAAGAACCATTGCTATATGGTCTTCTCCGTCTATTTGTACAATTGCCGGACTGGCATATGTTTCATTGCCAAGATTGGGCGTTTTCCAGACAACCTCACCCGTGAGTTTATTATAAGCTACCACACCGGCTTCAGGAGCCTGGGATAAAATAATAAGCAAATCACCATAAATAAGAGGGCACTGCGTAATTGCCCATATCGGCAGCCGTTCGCCACCGAAATCCGTCCAAACGTTCTTGTTCCAGACGGGCTTGTGTGTATTGATATCTATGCAATAAACATCGCCGTTATGACCGCACGAATAAACATTATTGCCCTCCACGATCGGTACACTTCGCGAGCCGGGAAACATAACACGTCTGGGAGCGGGAGCGTCGTAAGCAAAATTCCAGAGTTCCTTGCCATTTGACAGGTCAAAACACCGCAAATTATCGCCAACCTTGTCGTCTCTGTCGAGTAAATAGACTTTACCGTCTTTGATTACGGGTCCGCCAAATCCTTTGCCAACAGTTACAGTCCATAAAACTTCCGGCCCATTCTCAGGCCAGGAGCGCAGAAGTCCTTTTTCCGGCGACGTCGAATTCCGATTCGGGCCAAGATACTGAGGCCAATCGGCCAAAACGCTGCCGGCCGCTATCATCACAATCGCTGCTATCAATATTACATTAGTCTTCATTTTGTTAATTCCTTTCTAAAGAATTAATCTTTACACTAAAATAACATAGACGCAACCCCTCACGTTATCCGGCGAAGAAAGCTAACTAATTACATTTTAGACGCCTGAGAATGTTGTTTTATTACAAGAAAGTGCTTTTGGCCGGCAAAAACTTACACTCCATCAACTCGATTGTAACAGAAGACATCGGTTATTTCCATCCACCTGTTAAAATAGGCAGTATTGAAATCAGAAGAATAAAAAAACTACTCCGCAAGTAAAATCACTTAACGACAACGCATCTCATCTGCTTCTGGTCGCGTATCAGCAGCTTGCCATCGACCAGGGCCAGCTCACCCCAGCACTCATTCGTATCGAGCAGCTTGGCGCTCGCCAGCTCTTTATAACCCGCCGGGTCCGGCTCTATAAGATACAGAATCCCCTTCTGCCCGTCGACACTGAGAATCAGCCCGTCAGCCAGGATGAAGCCGCCCTTATCGAATACGGGCGAACGCCCCGTCTTCCACTTTACGTTGCCGTCGAGGTCCATGCACACCATTCCATCCCGCCGGGTGTTCGTCGTGCAATGGGCATACAGATGTCCCTTGTAGAGGATAGCCGGGTGGACGTGCGTGCCGAAGTCGGCGGTCTTATACACTTCGGTCACAGCATAAGAATCGCCCTTCTTCTCGACTTTAATCATCGCCGAGCCGGCCTTGTACCCGCCGGTGACAAACAGCCGCCCATCTCCTATTTCGGTGACATTGGCAATTGGAATCTGGCAGCTCCAGCCTTCGTATATCCACAGTTGCTTACCGCTGCCCGGATCCATTCCTATAACAGCACCGCCCCCGCCGCCTCGCGAACCTGCCGTGATCATGACCAGATTATCATTGCCGTCAATTTTCACGATTTTTGGACTGACATAACCAACCCCGCCCGGAAGAGCGGACGAGGCCCACTTGACCTGTCCGGTCAGCTTGTCATAAGAAACGACGCCGGCCTTTGATGTCTGCGACGCCGCAATCACCGTCTCGCCGTAGATCAGCGGGTTCTGGCTGATGGCCCACCTGGGGACATTGCCGTCATCAAAGTCCTTCCAGATGTTCTTGTTCCAGACCGGCTTGTGTGTGTTCTTGTCGAAGCAATACAAATCACCGAACGACCCACAGGTATAGATATAGTTGCCGTCTATCGCAGGAGTGCTTCTCGATCCCGGGTGCTGGACCCTGCCCGGCGCATCGTACTCATAGGACCACTGCTCTTTGCCCGTGAGAAGGTCGAGGCATCGCAGCACATCTTTGTCATTTCCATCCCGATCCAGGACATAGACCTTGCCCTCACTGACGGCCGCCCCGCCGTAGCCGGCCCCGAGAGAGATTGTCCAGAGCACTTTCGGGCCGTCCGCAGGCCAGGACCGCAGCAGCCCCTTCTCCGGCGAGATTGCATTTCTATCCGGCCCGAGATACTGCGGCCAATCGGCCAGACTGCTGCAAGCCGCCACCATCAAAATTATTGCTACCAATATCGTGTTAGTCTTCATCTTCTTTACTCCTGTCAAAAATAATTAGAGTTTCTTTATATTCACTTGTTTTCAATGTTTTAATTTGGCTTTTATGCTGCGGCGCCTGGGCAGGCGCTCGTATATCAGTCAGCCGGTATATGACCGGAATCCCTCATATAAATGATTTAGCAATCTATTCAGGCTATTCATTCCATAACATTACCAAATTCATCCCGGACTTTCAACTGATTTAATCCTTTTTATAGCACACCGGCCACGTCCTGCCCGGCTACCCGCAGAGCACGGGAATAATCGCTACAATCAAAATAGTCGTTACAAACAGAAAAACCGTTACATTTGGACGCAATTGTGTTGATCGGTGGGCCAAGGCCCACCCTACCTGCTTTCCCCTTCGTTGTTTGTCATGCTGAGCGGAGCGCAGCGCCGTCGAAGCATCTGGCCGCAAAATAAAATTCACCTTACGACATTCCCAACACAAACGACAACCACATGACAAATCCCAATGATCGCAGCTACAAAAACGATGCAATAGGCGCCTCTTTTGTTGTTCATTCCGGCAAACCGACTATATGATTCTACAATTAAGTTGGTTAGATAGGTTTGTTTCATTTCTCGTTGCTCCTTTAATTGGATTAAATAGGGACTTTTGCCGGTTCCGTACTACTATCCTTCAACTTCTTGTTTTTTGTGCGTGTTTTTTTTGACAAGGCTTACGTAATTATTTAGATAATAAAGAGTTATCCCAGCCTGCCAGGATTCCGAAATTTTGCGTTTTAGATTTTAATTTTTTAGTTTGGTTGCGGCCAGAGGCCGCGCCAGGTACTCTGTGGCGGATATAAGAGCGGCGTCTCACGGAGATTTTTTTGGAATTCACTTGACCTCAAACGGAATGATTCGTATAATATGTAACTAATATATGAATGATGAATTGAGAATTATGAATGGAGAAATCAAAGAAGTGAAAAGGTAAAAGGCAAAAAATGATAGTAAATAAGACAATTTCAGCTCTCATACTCAATTAAGAAGGGAAAAAAAGAAAAATATGAACTAAAAAATGCAAAACAAAGCCAATATGCCGGCCTTTGGCCGGAAATCCTAAATACTAAGCTCAAAATCCTAAATAAGGCGAATGGGTGCCAAATGAAAGAGCCCGAAGCACATTTGAAAGAATGCTATTTGAAAAAACAAAGCCAATTTGCGAAAGGGCGATATGACGCTAAGATAGTAATGACAATGGTTTATGGAGAATTTAACGGATGAAGGCGGCCAAAAAACAAAGCCAATTCAAACCCAATTAAAAGCCAATTTTGATTGTTCGCTGAGGGCAATGCCGAGTTAGGAGAGCGAACAGTTGATTAGCAAATTAGAGATTGGTGATTAGGAGCAGAAGGAATGAATGGCCAAATAGTAAATCGAAATTAGTAAATCCGGCGGTTTTCCGGGTATGCGATTTGAAAAAACAAAGCCAATTTGCCGGAGGGGCAATATGACGTTATTACAGTGACGACAATGGTTTATGAAAATTTTGGCGGGCGGAGGCAGCGAAAAAACAAAGCCAATTCAAAGCCAATCAAAGCCAATTTCACTGCCCCGCCCCCCTGCCCGGAAGGACCGGCAAGAAAAAACCCGACCTCTATAAAGGTCGGGCTTGTTGAGATTATATTACCTATTTTAACACTACGCTTAAAAACGGCGTTTGAGTAAAGCGAAAGAATGGCAACAGAACCCGCTTACATTGCTAACCTGAAAGTCGGCCGGCAGTTCGTTCCGCTTGTTGCTCCGGCTTATTATCCCTCGGCCAACCGTTTCCTGCGGATCTCTTCAATTTCGCTCTGGCCGCAATCGGGACAGCGGTCTTGGTGGTCGTTCTGGCCTGCAATTCCCCGGATGAAGATAATCCCACAAGACGGATTCGCACATTTACAAGCTTTGAAAACACTGTCTTTGCCGCATTTTTCGCAAGCCAGCGGCGGAGGCGGTGCCATAGGATTGAAACGCTCTCGCATGTCTTTTTGGTATTGCTTCTCACCCATTTCATACTCGGCTTTGCAGCTCGGATTGCTGCATTTGACCCAGGTCATCTTATCGTCCGGAATGTCATCGATACCGCCGCTTCCTCCGGAACGCCTGGCAAAGGTTATCAAGCCAGCTACAATTATGCACACGACGATAACGCCGATCATAATCGGTTTTTTCTTGCTGTCTTCCATGCCGAAATCTCCAAATTACTCAACAACAATATGGTTATCAATTCATACTAATACACTATTACTTGCTGTATTATTTGTCAAACGGTTATTTATATATAATTTACCGGGTTGTTATTCACTTGCCGCTTTATCAGCGCCGAGCGATGCCATCTGCAGGATTCGGGCTGGCTCCTCCGGAAAACCGGTACGGGCCGAAAGATACGCCGATTCGATGACGGCCATATCTTTAAGATTTTCTCTGCCGCTGCTGCAAAGCTTATTCTTATCCGGTGACAATATGCTTGAGGCGAAACTCTTGAGCAGCTCCGTCGTACAGACAAGCTCGTCATCGTCGTATTTCAATTTCTTAATCGCCCGGCCGAGACCGTCGCTCACAGTCAGTTGCGTGTCACTGACTGTCAGGATATTGTCCTTTGCGTACAGTTTCAAGAATTCCTGTTTGGGCCCGGTTCCCGGTCGCCGCGAAGCGATAAAGTTGCCGATGAAAGTATCGCTGAATTTCATCGTGACAATCGCCGTATCTTCCGTTAGATACAATCGCTGCTGCTTGTCCTGGGCCTGGTTCGTATTGAGGGAATAGATTTGTTGGGGTATGTCGAAATTCGAAACTACCTGGTCGATCATCTGGTAGCAGTCGTGCAGCAGCACGCCGCCGCCGGCGAGTTTCGGGTCGGTTCGCCAGCCGGGCTGCGGATGATCGCCGGCGCTGCAGAAAGCGGTCATAAGAAAAATATGCTCGATCTCGCCTTCTTCAAGATACTGCCGCAACTTCACAAAGCTCCGGGCGAACCGGCTTGGGTTGGCAATTGCAAATTGTATATCCTGCTCTTCGGCCAGGCGGACAAATTCCGCTGCCTCTTCAAAATCCCTCGCCGCCGGTGCCAGCTTCAATACGTTGAATTTCTTTTTCATCGCCATCCGCACATATTCATCGCAACTGTGCATCGGCGCGGCCAGCAACAGGCAATCGAGCTGATTCTGTATAATCAATTGCCTGTAATCATTAAAAGCAGCACATTGGCACTGCCCGGCGATCTTCTCGGCAAGATTCATATCTTTATCGGCCACTGCCTGAATCTGCAGGCAATCCACTTCCTCGGACGCTTTCAGCAGAAGCTGCCCGCCCTCATTGAGACCAAGTATCGCCGTGTTCAATTTACCTTCACTCATATTCGCAAACACTCCTACATTTGCGCTCTGTCAAAAGTCGTACGAAACAAATCCAATAAAGTGCTAATTTTACTTCGATTATGCAAAAAAGAAACAATTAAAACCAATTTTCCCCCTGGGATATGCCTTCTATCTGAAATCTATGCCATAGCAAGTTTATAAGGAACCAAACGATACGCCCATAAGGGTGTTGCCTTTCTCGGAATCGCCGGTACTATAATTTATGATTTGAATAGCAAAGCAGTGATTTTGTAAGAGACCGAAATGAACAGGAACAGAACTCTACTATTAACAATTGTCATCCTGTGGGCATTGAGTCCATCCTTACCGTGGTCACGTTCTTTTGCAAAAGAGTCCGGATGGATAGACATCGGTTCACGCCGGGAGCTGTTTGTCGACCATTATCTAATCGATCGACTTGATGGGGTCCGCCTGGTATTGCATCGCCCACGTGATGAAGGCCCGGTGCTGAAATTCGACGAACCATGGGAAGGGCCTTTCTGCGGCTACTGTACCGTGATGAGGGACGAAGATAAGTACCGCTTCTACTACCGGGGGCTCCCAGAAGCCGGCAGAGACGGCAGCGAGCGGGAAGTCACCTGCTACGCCGAATCATCGGACGGCATCAACATCTTCAAACCCAAACTCAATCTCTTCGCCGTAAAAGGATCGAAATCAAACAACGTAATACTGGCCGATGCCGCTCCGGTCAACCACAATTTCAGTCCGCTGCTCGATACAAAGCCAGGCGTCCCGGAGGACCGGCGTTACAAGGCTCTGGGGGGAACCCAAAAAAGCGGCCTGATTGCATATATCTCCGCCGACGGCATCCACTGGAGAAAACTCCGGGAAGAACCCGTCTTCACAAAAGGACTGTTCGATTCTCAGAATGTTGCCTTCTGGTCCGACAATGAACAATGTTATCTCTGCTACTTCCGAACCTGGACCGGCACAGGTTTTACTGGTTTCCGCAGTGTCGGCCGAACGACATCCACGGATTTTCTCAACTGGACCGAACCAGAGCAAATGAGTTTCGGCAATAGTCCGGCCGAGCACATTTACACAAACCAGACACATCCCTATTTCCGAGCGCCTCATATCTATATATCGATTGCCGCCCGGTTTCTGCCCGGCAGGCAGATTCTCAGCGACGAACAGGCAAAACAGGTGAATGTGAATCCCGACTATTTCAAAGACTGCTCCGACGCGGTCTTAATGACATCCCGCGGCGGCAATATCTATGACCGGACTTTCATGGAAGGTTTCATCCGGCCGGGCATCGGCCTGCAAAACTGGGTCTCCCGTTCCAATTATCCCGCCCTGAACGTTGTTCGAACCGGACCTGCCGAAATGTCGCTCTATGTGCAGCACGATTATGCCCAGCCGACCGCGCATCTACGCCGATACTCGCTGCGGCTCGACGGTTTCGCTTCAATTTATGCTCCATACGAAAGCGGCAGTATTACTACCAAACCATTCACTTTTACAGGCAGGAAGCTGTTGCTGAATTTTGCCACTTCCGCTCCCGGATTCATAAAAGTTGAAATTCAGGAAGCCGATGGCGAACCCATAGCCGGCTATCGCCTTAAAGACGCAAAGGAGCTGATAGGAAATTATATCGAGCATCCCGCGGCTTGGCGAAATGGAACCGATGTAAGCTCGCTTTCCGGCCGGCCGATACGCCTTAAATTTGTTATGAAGGACGCCAATCTCTACTCGCTGCAATTTCGTCCTTGATAAATATGCGTCTATTCTTTGTTGAAAATCGGGTCAGGCGTGTTGTTGTATTCGTCCTGTAATTTGTCAAGATTTACATCGTTGACACCGCCGCGGTGGATAATCAGGCGATAGCGCAACACGAGCGGTTTCTCGCGTGACAGCGGGACCGGGTGACGACCAGGATAGACCGGGTTCTGGGCGCTGCTCTTTCTTCTCAGGATCCATCGCTGCCGATAGCCGGGCGAGGAGCTGTGACATAGTATCGCCAGCCCGCTTGTTTTGCCCTGCCCGCCGAGATTGCCCGAGAAATCCAGCCAGGGGCCGGCTTCGACGGACAGATTTGTCGGTTCCACGGGACCGTTAGTGCCGGTGAATGCAAGGCCGTCGGGCAATGGTATCCGTGTCGTGAAGCCGCCGTAGCCTTTAGCATCTTCGGAGCCGCCCAGACGCATGTCGTCCTTCAACGCGAGCAGCTCAATCTGGAAATCAATCTTGCGGATGTCGCCTTCGGCACGATGAACCCGGATGGTCGTTGTCTCTTTGACAAACGCTTGCTGCTTTCCATTAGCATCGGTCAGTAGCGGCGATTTCCAATACATGTGAAGCTGCAGGGCGCGCGACTGCGCATCTATTGTCAAAATTTCGGCATCGTAGACGTCCCAGAAAAAATCATTTGCCGCCCAGCCGTCTCCGAGTTTCTTATCACCGAGCCATACCTGGTGCCAGGCCCAGAATATGCCGCGATGATGCGGATGGTCGGCTGGGAAATCCTCGGTCAGGATTTCGCCGTCGAGGCCGTAGAGGGGATGAATGTAATTGGCGCGTGTATATTTTCCATCCATGGATTTGTGCTGACGCTGATAGAACATTACCTGTTCTTCGCCCTCTTTGATGCTGAAGCCCTGGCCGGTTTCCGATATGTTGATAGGATTGAGTGTTGCTGTATCGGCTTGATGCCCGTTGGGGCTGCAACCAGCGAGCGCTACAAGGACCGCCGAAACTGCCAACATTATCGAAATGTGATTCCTGAAAAATCTCATATCTTTATCCTTTCTGAAGATAACAAGATAACTTCATGGCCTTAAGGTAAAGAATTGTTATATGCGCCGGTTATCCCGCAATCCAAGGCTATTGAGCGAGATGCTGCTTGCCGGGGTAGTGCGAATCAAGCCAGTCCAGATCAACGTTCGGCGGATTGAACTGCTGGTCCTTGCCAAAACCCATGGAAGCCGCTTTGCTTCGACTCATACAATAGATAACCGTCCGGTGGTCATCCCATTTCTTGCGTTCTGCGTGACCATCCATGAAGCTGAACGTGCAGGCATTGCTGTGAAATATGCCCAGCGGGTCCCACATGCTGCCCGCGCCCGGCCTGTACGACCATCCTCCGTGATTGTGGTTGCCCGCCGAGCCGTCGTATATCTCCTCGACGAAGAGCATCTTGGTAGCCTGGCTTCTGAAAGCGGACAATTTCTTCGGATCGGAAGATTTTGTGGCCCGCATATAGTCCGTCAGAGAATAGCTGCGGTAAATCAGAAATGCCAATCCAGTGCCAAGGCTTGTTCCCCTTGTGACACGATTGTCGCCGGGGCAATGATAAGCGCCCACATCCTTGATATATTTGTACAACTCGCCTTCCATCAGCCCGTTGTACCGCTGCCGGCGCGTGACCGGCACACCGGAACCGCCCATGGGAACAATGGAGCCTGATGAGTTTTCAAGGGGCGGCATGACCCACGGCGGCACACCGTTGACCGTGCGGTCGTCCGCCATGCCCCCGCATACGGTGTCATCGTTATCGCCGGCGTACATTATATAACCCAAGGCAAGTGATTTCTGGTTCGAGGAGCACGCGATTCCCCTCGCCTGCTCGCGCGCAATGTTGAGTGCCGGCATCAGAATAGCCATCAATACGGCAATGATAGCTATAACAACCAGAAGCTCAATGAGTGTGAAACCTTTTCGCCGAACCATGTTTTGCCTCCTTCACTTACAGCAAAAAATGTGTTCTTTTTGTGAGTGACTATTCGCCGTTTCGCAATCGTACTCACACCCGCCGGATAACCATTGGCGGCACAAAACCATTATACACCTTCGACCGCCATATCATCAACAAAAATCAGCTCTTACCCCATAGACTCATCGCCATGAGGTTCTTTAACATCCACAACGTACTTATTTTTCTCCCTGGTGAGAGTATGATGCAAAAGCTCTCGGACGGGGCGGACTATCAACTGATTCGCCGGCGACTTATAAGAGATGTTATCAGTGCAGCCGGGCAGATTCCTTACCAGGCAGTTCGTATTTGACTACCACGATATCCGGGCGTGTCATGCGGACAAAGTGGCGCCGTTGGACTTCATGTAGGCATGAAGGGCCGTTTCTACGACAGTCCCGACAAGGCGCAGGAGATATTTGAGAAAATGAAGTACTTCTATCTCGGGCACAGGACCGAAGGCGATCCTGGAGGGAAGGTTGAGGAAAAATTGTAAAAAAAGTTTGCATTACCGCGACCTATGTGTTATAATCTTACGGTTAAATTCAGCAGCGAGAGTGCATCAGGTTCGAATTAAATGTTGGCGAGGAAGAAGTTTCTCTAAAAGAGAAGGAGGCCTGTCATGCGCAGAGCAAAAGGCTTTACACTCATAGAGCTTTTAATGGTCATTTCCATTATTGTGCTATTGATGACGCTGTTGCTGCCGACGCTGCATCGAGCTAAAAGACATGCAAACGCCGTTGCGTGTCAGTCGAACCTGCACCAGTGGGGCGTTGCGTTTTCCATGTATACGAACGATAACAATGGCTATTTTTTTAGGGGGGACAACGGGTACGGTCGCGACGATTCGCCTTTGGCGCCAATACGTCCTTACTGCGACAGCAATGACCTTTTCTTGTGCCCAATGGCAGATAAACCCAAGAAAGAACCTTTGGATATGACCAGACCAAAGTTTTTCCAACTCGGCGACAAGTTTTCAGCTTGGTGCTATGGAGGAATTGACGTGGGTACCTGGTATGGCAGCTACGATTTGAACAGGTGGGTTATGGATGGAGCAGGCCGAGAAAACCGTCACTGGGAGCATGAAACTGAGTATTGGAGGAAATCCCATGTTAAGGGAGTCGCTAATATACCGGTGTACTTAGATGCCGCTTTTCCAGCGGGTGATGGTCCTGACAACTTTGCATCTCCTCCGGAGTTTGATGGTCAACCACCTTCACGGGCAATGTGGTCTTATTGCATAAACCGGCACAATGGGCATACAAACTGCCTTTTCATGGACTGGTCGGTAAGAACAGTTGGACTCAAAGAGCTGTGGACGTTGAAGTGGAGTAGGGAGTTCGACACGGCCAACATCTGGACCAGAGCCGGCGGCGCCATGCCCGAAGACTGGCCCGAATGGATGAGAAACTTCAAAGACTATTGAACAGCCTCACGATATATTGTTTTTCCTTTCATTTTTTTCGGGGTAAATGAACAAATAATCCTAAGTCGCCTCAACAATCTCTTGCAATCGCGCCGGTCCTGGCGACAATTGCGAGTATGAAATTATTAGGATTTAATCTGTCTAATCAATTAATTATGGTCAGGGTGAATGGTAGGGTGTGTAACTTGTTGCACACGCGGATACTTTCATACGCGTACCTCAGGCACGCGTGTGCAAAAAAAGAATTTGCACACCCTACAGGCTAATGAGCGTCATAAATCCCGGCCGCCTTTATCAGGGAAGAGAGAATATGGCTTCAAACGGCAGTCTTATTAACCGAACCGAATGCCGCAAATTCGCACTGCGATGGGCGCAGGAAAACCGAAAAGGATGGGCAACAAACCGGGTCAGCAAGCAATTTCTGGACGACCTGGATACCAAGGTTCGCATTATGATTCAGTCAGCGATTAAACGTCACCCGAGCGTCGGCCAAACGATAAAGGACTTGTCATGAGCCGAGTCGTCAAGGGCGATTCAGTGAAGGGCCTGCCGATGTTCACTGCATCGGCTCCCGAAATCCTCGCCAGAGAAAAAGCCGATCTTGCAGCGCTCGAAGGCAAAAGCTTTCCACATCGCTGGCGGGGTTATTTCGCCCGGACGGGACCGGGCTGGCTGCAGAGCGCTTTAGTGCTGGGAAGTGGAAGTGCCATGGCCTCGCTTTTTGCCGGAGCATTTCTCGAGTACAGATTACTTTGGGTTCAGCCGTTGGCAATGGTGCTGGGCATCGTTATGTTCTCGGCCATGTCCTATCAAACATTGTCAACCGGCATGCGCCCCTTTTATGCTATGAAACGCTATATTCATCCGGCCGTCGGCTGGAGCTGGGCTATCGGCGCTCTTCTGGCGACAGTCATCTGGCATTTGCCACAGTACGCACTTGCTGCCGGAATGACGGACGACATGATCAAGGCAACAACCGGCTGGGTGCCCTCTTCATCCGCGGTGCAGACAATCGTGTTGATTGTAATCGGCCTGGTTGTTTTGACTATATCGACTGCGGCGGCCTGGACGTACAGCAGCGGGCATAAAGGTATCAGGTTTTACGAACGTGCCCTGAAAGCCCTTGTCTGGATGATTATTGTCGCTTTCACGATTGTGATAGTGCGGCGTACAATCGACGGCGGCGTGCAGTGGGGCAAGCTGTTCAAAGGTTTCCTTCCGCTGTATATTCCGACGGATCCACGGGGAGTCTCGATTGTAATGGCGGCATTCAGTGCGGCTACCGGAATAAACGCCACGTTCCTGTTTCCCTATACCCTGCTTGCGAGAGGCTGGGGCAAGGAGCATAGAGGCTTATCGAGGTTTGATTTGATTACCGGCATGCTGCTGCCGTTTTGCATCGCGACCTCGCTGATGGTAATCGCTACCGGGTGCACGATCTATGATCCCGTGCAATTTGCTTCGGGATCCACGAGACTGTCACCCATGACAGCAGCAGCCATGCTTGAATCCGCCGGTTTGAGCATGTTCTTCTCGCGAATCGTTTTTGGGCTGGGAATACTGGGAATGGCGCTGAGTTCGATTACTATGCATATGATTATCAGCGGCTTTGCCGTATGCGAAATATTCGGGATTGAGCCGGGCAGCTGGCGTTACCGCCTGGCGTGCCTTATTCCTGCACCGGCTGTAGTTGGAGTGATCCTTTGGAAGTATATAGGGCCCTGGATCGCCATACCGACTTCGGCAATCTGCGGCCTGATGCTGCCGATCGCTTTCATCGCTTTCTTCATTCTCAACAACAGCAAAAAGTATCTCGGCGAAGACAAGCCAAGCGGCACAAAAGCAGTGGTTTGGAACATTGCTATGATTATTTCAATCGGCGTTACTATTGCCAGTATAGTCTATTATCTTGTTTCGCTGGTATGATAGCTGACAATGATGGAGTGATTTTGCGTTGATGTTTTCTCGCGGGATTTTTCAGCCTTTCTCAGGGCCCGAACCGGCCCAGATTGCTTTGATATCGTCCTTAATTCGCTCGCCCCGGCACATCCTCATGAAACGCCGCTGAATTTTCAGTCCGCTTGACTCGGCGATTTTTACAGCTTGGACGTTGCCGGTAGGTATATCGACAAATACGGCTTTTCCTGCACACCTGTTCAAAGCATCGGATAACAACGCCGGACCGGCATTCATGCTTGCTATACACGGGCCGATTTGGACCGCATTTGCTCCCGGACGCATTGTGATAAAACCATCTATTTTGTCATGGTGTGCCATGATACGGGCGTTCTCCGGAAATTCCGCAAATAGCAGGCTAAGCATCTTCGCTCGATTGGTTCCCGTCACCCGCCTGTCAAATTCAATCATATCCGCGAAGAACTCCGGCACAGCTTCGGTTATAACCGGCCCGGTTTTGCCCGGCCGTGATATGCCTTGGAACCGTACTAATTCGTATTCCGGCACGAATCCCAATTTCTCGTAGATAGGCCGGCCCGCAACAGTCGCATCAAGACGAACCGTCTTAACTTTTCGCCCGTCAAGATAACCGAGAGAATGCTTCAAAAGTTTTGTGCCGACACCCTGGCCCCGCGATTCCTTATCGACAAGGACCATGGCAATCCATGCCACATTCTCAAAGATACAGGTGGTGGTGGTCCCAACGGAACATCCGTCGAGCTCGGCCACAAAACAGCCTTCAGGCTCCATGTTCATAAAACGCAGCCAGTCCGGTTCGATCTGGTTCCATCCCGCCTGACGGGATAATCGTAATCCGAGCCGCAGGTCGTCGATTGTCATCTGTCGAATCTCTATCATATCCGCCAACTATACAAAATTCCCGGCAACTGGAAAAGCCCGACTTTCTTCCATCACTCACCCTTACAAAATTGGCTTTGAATTGGGTTTGTTTTTTCGCTGCCTCAGCACACTCAAATCTCCATAAACAATTGTTAATATTGACTTAACGTCATTTTGCCCATTTTAAAATTGGGTTTGTTTTTTCAAATCGCCTTTCAACCCCCAGCGCAGGTCTGGGGGCTAACACGGATTGGCTTTGTTTGGCTTTGAATTGGCTTTGTTTTTTCGCCGTCTCAAAGCGTAAAATTCTTCATAATCCCCTTTCAATAAAGAGTTTGCGCTAATTTTGCCCTACCGCAAATTGGGTTTGTTTTTTCAACTTAAGCACGAAAAAACACCAAAAACCTACACAAAATTGGCTTTTTTTTGCATTTTTTGGTTCTTTTTCACCTGTTTTTTTCATTATTCTGTCTTGTTTTTTCAAATTAACCACGAATAAACACGAATAAACACCGAGAAATAATCAATAACCGCGGATTTCGCTGATTACGCGGAAACAATAATCAATAGTAAATAGTAAATAGTCAATGGCAACATACTACATACGAAATACGATATACGAATTCGTTACCTATTATACGAATCTAAACGGATAAAGGCGGGCTAATTTCAGATAAATCTCCGATACACGGCGTCCATTATTCGTAGTGCGTGCTCCGTAAGGAGTCCCAAGGACTGCGTCGTGCGTACTGTGTATTGCGTACGGCCTAAGGACATCCAGACAGGTAGGATGGCGCAGCTTCGCTGCCCCGCCGTAAGGCGTCCCCAAGGGAATGCGGATTCTGGGCAAAGACGAAGGATAAACGCAGAAAAAATAGTCAATGACAAAGCCTTTTTTCTTTGCCCTATAGGCAGTCAGCATCTATAATCGAACATAGCGGATATGAAAGCTCTGAAGCGGCACCGTCGTAGTTCGTGATTTCTTGATTTATGCCGAGAGGCTTGGGATGTTAATAAACAAGAGTAGAAGAACTGAATAAGGTAACATAAATGTCTGGAAAAATAGTGGAGAAATAGGGTACGTCCCTATCATGCACTATTGTGCAAACAAATTCATGAGAGGGACATGAAATGGAAACCGAGGAAAATGGAGCATACATTGAGGAACTACAGGCAAATATTAAGCATCTCATTTCGTTAGGACACGCGGACTTCGAAAGCATCAGAGACAAATTACATGGCGCAGATCCCAAACTGGCTAATGCTTGCTACGAGAGTGTCATGAAAGAAATTGAGGTTTCCTCAAAATTGGTTGAAGATACGAAAGTTGAGGCAAAAGCAAGAGCTCTAAATGCCTCTCTGCCCATAGACTTACCTGCCCCTGACCCCCTCAGAGCGCAATGGTGGTTCACATTGGATTCTGCTGTCAGAATAGCGGAGAAGATACGTGAATTTAGCTTTGATAGACCAGTAGCTTTTCTCGGAGCACCTACGGTGGGCCATTATTATTCTCATCGCTACAAAACAGAAACTGTAATTCTAGATGTTGATCCGGAGGTTGTGAACGCTCTTAGATTACCGGACACAGCAAAGTCAATGCGCTATGATATACTTGATGAACTTCCACCGGATTTGAGAGCCAATTACGGAGCTGTATTTTTGGATCCACCCTGGCAACCTGTCGAAGTTGACATCTTCATTGGCAGAGCGTGCGAGCTGCTTTCAGACAGGAGCTATTTGCTTGCAGTTCTCCCGCCTCGATTTACAAGAGCAAGTACGATCGAAGAGAGAACATCACTTTTACGTAAGATCGTCACCTCGGGACTGGAGATCATATCGCTCGAAACAGAATACGTTCTGTATCGCATACCTTGCTTTGAAGGTTTTGTACTGAAACAGATACCAGATTCATACATCAAACCTTGGCGCAAAGGAGATTTACTTGTTGTTCGGCGCAATTCTTCATGTTCATTTAAGCTTGATGAAACAAGAGATATCAACAAAATTCTATCTTTCACAAGAGATCCCAGAAAATTGAGGTTCTTCCAATTTGAAGGACGCCAAGACAATGAGCTTGATGACCTAGTTGTGCCAATAAAGGAATTTGAAGAACAGCTAAGTAGTAGAAGAATACCACTAGAAAGAATAGCGGTATGGGGAACCAATAAGAAAGCAGTAAATGTGAAGGATTCAACACTTGTAACCAAGGTACTAAGTAAGTGGGCAGACGGTAGTTCTTTGGACGAAACCAAAAGATTCTTTGACGAGGAGGAAACTGATAACGAAGCTGTAAAACAGGTAGCCGACAAACTAGGTGATCACCTCGGACTTTGGCAGGATGAATACGAAGTCTCAGTTAGACGATCACCGAGCAAGATAGCCGAGTCTGTGAACATAAGCACCAGTAGTAGAATTTGTGCAAAAGCGTCAAATCGCATTCACCACCTTGATGCAGATGGATTTCGAATAGAATTCCAAAGAGATCGTGATCGTATATTGTGGTCTAATTCACTAAAACGTTTGGCTGGAAAATGCCAAGTCTTTCCAGTCGAGAGCGATGACCACCTGAGAAGAAGATTATCCCATAGTATCGAAGTCATGCAATTGGCTTCTACTATTGCGACTAGTTTTGGACTGGACCCCTATTTGACTGAGGCAGGAGCTTTGGCTCACGATATTGGCCATGCGCCGTTTGGCCATGCTGGAGAAGAGACATTGAACAACACGCTAAATATGATCAATACTTCAATAGGTGGTTTCAACCATTACGAACACGGTGTTGATATCGTATGTTGGCTCGAAGACGCCTACAGAGCTCCAGCAACGGGAGGCTTCGGAGGGTTGAACCTGTGTCCCGAGACGATAGAGTGTATATTTAAGCACACCTATGACAGATGTGACAAGCCTCTGAGTCAAACGGAACTAGTCAACAATACAAAGCATACCGAACTGATCAACGACACTTCTTGTCATTTAGAGGGACAAGCGATCCGAATTGCTGATAAGATATCTTACTTCATTTCAGACCTTGAAGATGGTATACGGATGGGAATATTTAAGCGCGAGGATATCATGAAATGCAGCTTTTTCCATCGTGCCCCAATAGATATGACGCCTCCCTATGGAACGTCATTGCTTGACCAATTCATATCACAAAGACGGTCAATATTAAAAGTGATCATGGAGGATGTGTTAAATGAAACTGATCGCAGGCTGTCCAAATTGAGAGATTTGGAGGAGGTAAGAGAAGAAAGAGGCTATACTATCGACCATTCGGCAACTTTAAAGCAGGAGGTCAACGAGGTTTGGAGAGAACTTCAGGAAGGACTTTTACACAAGGACCAGAGAGTCATCTTATCCAACATGCAGTCGGAAAGAATCGTGAGAGAATTGCTTCTAATATTTACATTCTTTCCGGAATTGGTTGACAGGAGATTTCAAGAAATACATTGTAAACTTAAGGGTGAGAAATATGGCAGGTTCTATTTGGACAAAGTTGGAGATGAGATAGAGATCCCGCCAAGCCTCCTCTTCCAATATCACTTCGGGCTTATGAAAGAAAAGAAACCTGGATCAGATACTAACAGCCTGAGAGTCGCTACTTGGAACATAATCTTAGCCAAAGACTATGTAGCCAGTTTATCAGATAAGAATGCACGTTCTGAGCACAAGAAACACGCAATCATATGAACAGGACACTTCGGTTATGAAAGAGAATCCTCACCGTCGAACTTGGAATTTATTGAATTTATGGAATTTATTAGGGACGCACCCCATTTTATGTTTCTCTAATTGAAACGAAACAGTATCAATAATAGGATTCATCAATATTATGTAATATATTAGGTATAGAGAATGACAGCATTAGCCTTCACAATACAACCAGATCAAATTTGTCTTGCGATGGACACACTTGTTGTTTCTGCTGCTGACAAAACCCCATTATGCTACCAGACAAAATTCTCCATTCTGCCTCACCTAAACCTCATAATTGCAGGAACAGGTCTTTCGTCTCTAATTGCGAACTGGTTCCACTTTGTAAACAACAATATGGTGGTTCGAGACATTGATCACCTTAATATTTTTGCAACAGGATCACTACTCTATATTGAGGCTGAATTGCAGGACACGGACCTAACTACGACTACGCTCTATCACTTCGGTTATTCCAAAACAAATAATCGCTATGTTGGTTATGCCTATCGGTCAGCCAAGCACTGGGAATCAGATCAGCTCCCTGACGCTCTAGGCATTAAACCAGAGGTGCATGTCCCACCTACAGACAATATCCAGTTTCCTCAGTTCTTAATCGATATTGTTTCCGAACAACGGAGACAAGACCTCTTATTACCTCAACCCGAACGACTAGGGATCGGTGGCGAAATTCAATTTGCAGTCATGGAAAATGGAGTAGTTAATGTCTCCACAGTGCACCGCTTTGAGTCATACGAATCTGATTACAAAGAAATGGCAAAGAAGGTTGGGGAAAACTAAGGACAGCTACCTATTGATAACAGAAAACGGTGATTATCAGTAATAAAAGTCCTAATAAAATTTAGGAAGAGCAAGATAGATGATTGACTTTGGAGTCACAGAACGAAAGGCGGCAGAGCTCGATCAGCGGATGGCCGGGTGTAAGTTGTGTGAGAAGGATATTGAAGAGAAGTTTGTCCGAAGCAGCGGGCCGGGAGGGCAGAAAGTGAACAAGAGTTCCTCTTGCGTTCATCTTACGCATCGTCCGAGTGGACTGGCGGTAAAGATGCAGAAGAGCCGGACTCAGAGGCTAAATCGTTATTATGCCAGAAAACGACTCTGTGAAATGTTAGAGAACAAATTACTCGGAAAAGAAAGCCCCGAGGCCAAAAGGTTAAATAAGATTCGAAAGCAAAAAGACAGAAGACGACGCAGAAGACCCACCTTATGAAGCGTTGGGGGTAAAATAGGGACAGCCTTTGACATGGCTAAGCCATAAATTGACGATTTTCTATCCATTCGATCTTGCTCAGGACAGGTTTTCTATTTATTATTGGCCAAAACAAGGGATCGCATAATATTCCTGCACTCATAATTTGGAGCCGCGTTTTATGAAATCATCTTTAAGTCCAGTATGTAGGATGGGCAGGTCTCCTGCCCATGCGGTTTGGATTACGTTACATTATCAGCATGGGCAAAAATTTGCCCATCCTACTTACTTTGTGCTGCTTTTGGCATTTTTGCTTATGCCCCCTTTGTGTGAAGGTCGCACACCGCAGGCTGAGAAGGTATTGGCCTTTGTCATTTATTATTTTCTATTTACTATTTATTATTGAGATTGCCGCGTCGACCTATTGGCCTCCTCCTAAGGAAATAGACAGTTTTTGCTGTGTAAGGATTGAGATTGCCGTAGTCATTGCGCTCCTTCGCAATGACATTCGTGGGCTATTTTTTTTCTATGTATGATGAGAATCAGGTCAGGTGCTCGCAATGACAACCGAAGGCGTTTTGTGGATGATAGGGAAGAATTAAGAAACTATGAAAGCCAGATACTCGGAGGCGAATGTATTATAATCGCCTCCACAGGGGCGTCACAAAATTTAATTAAGAATAGGCCGACTACCCGCTTTCGCAGGCACAAGCTTTGCCATATATTATTTTCTATACCTATGGCATAAATTGACGATTGATTATTGAGATTGCCGCGTCGGCCTATGGCCTCCTCGCAATGACAGGCTGGATGCACATACATCACAGCCTGGCTTAAGAACGGTTAGTTTGAGTAATTTAGTTTCTTTTGACCATGGACGCCATAGTCTGATTCTTAACGGCCTCACTTACGGCGTGTTTTGTGACTCTTGCTTGTGGATGATCGATTAGTATTTGCTGATTTATGTTGTTCGGGGCCTGCTTGAGTTGCTTTGATAAGGTCGGCTTCCAACTCGTCGAGCTTTTGAGCGTACTCTTCTTCCGGCGACAAAGTCCTTTTGGAATTAATATACCTGCCGGATGCGATTATGGCTGCTGCAAGCAGAAGCAGAACGCAGTAGATGAGTATTGTTTTATATTTTCCAGTCATAAAAGCAGTCCGTAAAATTGCGTTTTTCGCTGCATCTTGACATCACACTCTCTATGTCGGCTAAATATGAGCGCGTATTTTGTCTACGTCAGTCATTTTTGATGACAGTTCAAATTTACGCCGAAAACGAACACTTTTATGCGGCGTGGTCCGATATCATATCGAGGCGTGCTGTGGATTTGCATTTCGAAGCGGTTAATCCCCCCGTGTAATACGCATTTTTGCTAAATTTTCATGTGCCTTTAAGGTTCGTATCCCAGGGATCCCCAGGCTGCTTTCTGCAATTTCATCAAATCCACGTTGCCCGGCTGATTTTTCTCTATTCCCGCTCCAGCTTCGGAAATGGCCCAGGGCTCGTTGCCATAATCTATCGTCCGCTGGTCCCTCCAGCCCCACGATTCACAATGCCCCTCGGCAAACGCCAGGGTCGTGCCCTTGTGGTGACGCATGGGGATTGGATTCCACCACGACGGCTGCGTATACCAGACGGCCCAGCAGGCGTCCCAGTCTTCGCCGTAATCATCGAGAAAAACGATTCTTTCGCCGGGCCTCTTGATCTCGGACAGTTTCGTATATACTTCGCCGCTGCCGGTGAATTCGACTCCGTTCATGGAATGGACGGCACTGTACGTCCGCATTTCACCTCGCCCGGCGACCGGACACCGGTACTGCTTGGTCATCTTGGCATATTCGAATAAAAGGCCGTTTTCTATGGCATTGAGCTGTTCTTCGACGGGCCCTTCGTTTGGCAGGGTCCCCAGAAGCTCTATTAAAGTAAAGCCGATTCCTCTGCTCATAATGGCACCGGGGACAGATTTATTAAGTAGATCGTCTAAATATTTTATACCATTTACGGCCTGGGAGCAAGAAATTTATTAAAGCCGGATTTGTCAGAAATGGTGTTATCTACAGTGATAATGAGACGATTGCAGGATATCTGCCCGCCAGAACATCCAGGCAAGCAGAAAACCAACATCCGCCCCTCGCCCCAAATTATTTTTTTCGATTATCAGTATTTTTTTTATTTTTATTGGTGACGGGCCTGTTATTATAGTAGTATTAGTGCCCATGAAGTATATTCTTACGTCTCTCAAGAATATTCTCCATAAAGAAAACCGAGAGACAACATAAACGGCCTTAAATGGCCAAAGGAGCACAGAAGTGAGTACAGGTACAGTAAAATGGTTTAACGGGAAAAAAGGCTTCGGATTTATCACTCCAGACGATGGCGGCGAGGATTTATTCGTTCATCACTCGGAAATCAAGACTGACGGTTACGCCACTCTTGATGAGGGCCAGAAGGTGGAGTTCGAGATTGGAGAGGGCAAGAAAGGCCCTTGTGCGACGAACGTCATCCCTGGCTAATCCAAAGCAGCACGCCGAAAAACCAACGGGCTCCACTCAAAGCGGAGCCCGTTTCGCTTTGACATTTAATCCGCCGTATACCCACTCCACCGCTCCACTTTCAAATTATTTTTTTTATTTTTATTGAACTCCCGCTGGTTCCCGTAGTATAATATTATTCAGTGTAGTATATTCTCACGTCTCTCAAGAATATTCTCCCTAAAAAAACCGAGAGACAAAATTTATGGTCGTTAGAAGGCCAAAGGAGCATAGTAGTGAGTACAGGTACAGTAAAATGGTTTAACGGAAGCAAAGGTTTTGGATTTATCACCCCCGACGACGCCGGCGAGGATTTATTCGTTCATCATTCGGAAGTCAAGATGAGCGGCTACGCCTCTCTTGATGAAGGCCAGAAGGTGGAGTTCGAGATCGGACAGGGCAAAAAAGGTCCTTGTGCGACCAACGTCATCCCCGGCTAATTCAAAGCTAAACACCGGAAAACTAACGGGCTCCTCAAAAATGGAGCCCGTTTTCAATTTAATATTTAATCCCCGTATAACCGGCAATAGTCTCAAATTTATCTGGTTTGATTAAGGAGGCAACATCCGAAACTTTCGAGATGAGTACGGAACATATACGAAATTTTTCAATAATAGCACATATTGATCACGGCAAGAGCACCCTGGCTGATCGAATGCTCGAGCTGACCGGCACGATTACCGACCGTCAAAAGGTCGATCAGTTTCTTGACAACATGGATCTCGAGCGCGAGCGAGGAATAACCATAAAGGCCTCGGCGGTAACGATGAATTACCGGCACCAGGGCAAAACATATATGCTGAACCTGATCGATACCCCGGGACATGTCGATTTTCATTATGAGGTTTCAAGGGCACTGGCCGCTTGCGAGGGTGCTTTGCTCGTAGTCGACGCCAGCCAGGGTGTCGAGGCACAGACAGTGGCTAACGCCTACCTGGCGATTGAAAACAACGTTGAACTTTTGAGTGTAATCAACAAGGTTGACTTGCCCGCGGCAGATCCTGACCGGGTGGCAGAAGAGATCGAACATGTTTTCGGGATCCGTGCCAATGAGTCTTTCAAGATAAGCGCAAAGAGCGGATTGGGAATCGGTGAACTTCTTGAAGCGATAGTGACATTCCTGCCGGCACCCCAGGATAAAAGCAACGAGCCAACAGCGGCATTAATTTTTGACAGTCACTGCGACCAGTACAAGGGCGTGATATGTTACGTCAGGGTTTTCGCCGGGTCCTTGAATATGAAGCAAAAGGTCAGCTTTATGCGCGGCGGCAGAACTCATATCATCACCGAGCTGGGAAAATTTATACCTGAGATGACTACAGTTGACAAGCTCGGCACCGGGGAGGTCGGCTATGTTATAGCAAATATTCGCGAGCTGGCCGACGTAACGATAGGCGACACAATCACGGATCATGCCGAACCTGCTTTACAACCTTTGCCCGGTTATAAAAAGCCGATGCAGATGGTATTTTCAGATTTTTATCCCGGCGCTAATACGGACTATTCAAAGCTCAGGGACGCCTTCGATAAGCTTACTCTTAACGACGCAAGTTTCTCATTCACTCCTCAGAATTCACCTGCGCTCGGATTTGGCTTTCGGTGCGGTTTTCTCGGTCTGCTGCACATGGAGATAATCCAGGAACGGTTGGAACGCGAGAATGATATAGAGGTTGTTCAAACCGCCCCGACCGTAAGTTATGAGGTCCTGACGAAGGACGGTGTCGTCAGGAGGATAGAGTCGCCCGGCCAGTTGCCCTCTCCGAACCACATCGAAGAGCTTCGTGAACCTTTCGTTCGCCTTGAGATAATAACCGGCACCGAAACGATCGGGGCGATTATGAAACTCACGGAATCCAGGCGGTGCAAGCTCATAAAGACCGATTACCTGAGCACTACCAGGGTAATACTCGAGTACAAAGCCCCGCTCGCCGAGATCGTATACGATTTTTACGATATTCTTAAAGGCATCAGCCGGGGGTATGCAACGATGGATTATGAATTTACAGGTTTCGAGGCCAGTGACCTTGTCAAAATTGACATTCTCGTAAACTCGGTTGCGGTCGATGCGTTGAGTTTGATCGTCCATCGCAGCAAAGCAGAGAATCGAGGCCGCAAGCTGATTATAAGGCTGCGAAGAGCGATTCCCCGGCACCAGTTTGAAATTCCCCTGCAGGTTACCATAGGAGGCAAGATCATCGCAAGAGAAACCATCAAAGGCTTCCGCAAGGACGTGACACAGAAGCTGTACGGCGGAGATGTAACGCGAAAGATGAAGCTGCTAAAGAAACAAAAAGAAGGCAAGAAACGCATGAAAAGCGTCGGTAACGTCCAGATACCGCAGGAAGCATTCATGACGATCCTCGACAACAGCGAATAGCAAAAATCCTCCCATCGTAGTATCAGCAACCTAATCAATCCCGGATTTCCCAGGCAGCCGGTGACAATATGACTGAAACTCAATAGTATGGACTGCTTATGGCGGCAATCCCGAAATCGAATTAGTGCCGAAAGACAGAAGGAATCCTGGGGCTGTTGAGAAAGTCCCAAAGAAACATTTGAGATTGCGAGAAGCCTTTCGTCTACGCTAAGAGTCTGCCCTGAGGGTATCGAAGGGGCAAACTGCGCGACGAAGCAATCTCATGTCTTTCAACAGCCCAAATATCCCTGATCATTCACTCCTGAAGCTCAAAACTTCCAAACGAGTTGGCCGCCCATACCGGAGCTACCGCTCGTAGCCTGCACTTCGAAAGAGAGAATTGCATTTTGGCCCAACTCAAGTTCTGCGCCGATATAACCTCCTAATATCGACTCCTGGTCAAGGTCGGCACTGATTATTGCCGGTGAGCCATCAATGGTACCCTCAAAACTTGCATCCCCGTTGAGAAAATACAGAAAAGGACCGCCAAAAATTGTTAAGTCCTCATTGAGTTTTAAAGTAGGACCTGTAGCTATCTGAACTTCAACAATCTCAAACTCCGGAGATAATGTTACATCATGGACGCCGACGGGATAACTTTTTCCGTCAAAGTCATATTCAGCCCAGCTCACCTGGGTCAGTAAGCCCCATCCGAAGTTCGCATCATCATAAAGTGTCCATTTTGCTCCGCCGCCGAGAATAAGTACTTCATCACTGCTTCCCATGTGATCGGGAATACCCCCCCAGTCGTTGTTGTTGTCCGGATCCGCGTCGGTTACTCCGAATCGAAAAAATATCTCAGAACCTCGTCCCATTCCCAGGGCCAGTTTCGCAGTAATCTTATCTGTCTCGAAATCATCTATCGTGTCAGATATCAGGTCAAGAGTAGAAATACCGTCAGCATCAATTTCCATGCTGCTCCAGAAATATTCTGCCGCGATACTGGATTTGCCGCTGTCTTTCAGCCTGGATGTTGTGGGGCCCATAAGATCAAAAGCCAAAACCTGTGTACTTATTAACATAGTCCCGATCGTGACAACAATTAGTCGTTTCATTTCTTTCTCCTTTTCGTCAAAATACTATGTTACGAACCATCTGTTAAAAGTTATCAATAAGCATACATCTTCAGACAGCAGCAAAGAATAGAACAAAATGGAACAGAAGGCAATAAAAATCGTATTTTGTTTTCGTATATGGACTTCCTGCCCACACGGACTGACCGTTCAGATAATATTTTTATTATCGTCTTCGGTCTTGGCCGCCATTGAGTAGTTCTGGTCCTGGCGGGTGTGGTTGACTTTCAGCTTCTGCTCGTATAATCGGACAACATCGTCGGCGTCCAGACCGACGCATTGCGCCAGGCTCATCCAGAAGAACAGCATATCGACAACTTCGACTCTTGCGTTCTGTAGATCGTCCAGCATGTATCGTTTGCCTTCCTTGGCCTCCTTGCACCAGTGCTTCCAGAAGGTGCAGTCGCGCAGCTCCTCCAATTCATTACTCATGGCCGCGATGTAATTATTCAGCCAGATACCGGCCGTCTGCGGGTCAAAGTCCGCTCGCAGGGCATCGGGATCGAAGCCGGTCCGTTTATTCAGTTCCGCCTGTTTTCGAAATAATTCTCTCAGCATGATTCGTATCTTTCGGTTTATAGCCGCACCATTACTGTCACGGCTCTATTGATTCCAACGTTCTAAACGCTATATGCTATTTGCTATTTTTATTCGGTATTATAAAATGCTCCGGCACGGGGAACTGCGAGCACAGAAGCAGGACTTCTTTTCCGACCTGCTCGATAACCGATTCATTGTCGATGTTTTCAGCGACCGTATTTATAAAGCCGGCGATTTGCTTTGCCTGCTCCTGTTTAAAACCGCGAGTAGTAATAGCCGGCGTGCCGATACGCAACCCGTTCGGATTCATCGGAGGTGCCGGGTCGCCGGGTATCGTGTTGTAATTAGTGACAATTCGAGCCCTGTCCAGGGCCTTTGCGAGTTTCCTGCCGGGTATGTTTTTGTTTCTCAAATCGATTAAGATAAGATGATTGTCAGTCCCGCCGGTTACAAGATCGAAACCATATTCCAGCAGCTTTTCCGCCATGGCTTTTGCGTTTTTAATTATCTGCTGTGCGTAGGCGACGAACTCCGGGGTATCGGCTTCGGCCATTGCCACAGCGATAGCAGTCATTGTATGCATATGCGGCCCTCCCTGCAGGCCGGGGAAAACTGCACTGTCCACCTTTTTTGCGTGCTCTTCTTTACACAGCAGCATACCGCCGCGTGGGCCACGAAGCGTTTTATGTGTCGTAGTTGAGACAACATCGGCGTATGGAACCGGACTTTTATGGATGCCGGCAACGACAAGACCCGCTATATGAGCAATATCGCTGACTAAATACGCACCGACTTTTTTGGCAATTTGGCCAAAGATTTCAAAGTCAATTTCCCTCGGATACGCAGTGGCACCGGAAATGATTATTTTCGGACGGTGTTCCCTGGCAAGCCCCTCAATCTGGTCGAAGTCCAGCCTGCCGGTCTCGGTATTCACGGGGTACGGCACGGAATTGTAAAACTTGCTGGTCAGCGAGACTTTCCAGCCATGCGTAAGATGCCCGCCGTGAGAAAGAGACATTCCCATAATCGTATCGCCGGGATTTATCAGGGCGGCATAGGCCGCCAGGTTCGCTACCGAGCCCGAATAGGGCTGAACGTTCGCATGGTCGGCTTTGAATAATTTCTTCGCCCGCTCCTGAGCCGTTCTTTCGATCAGGTCTGTCACCTGCTGGCCTTCGTAGTATCGTTTGCCGGGGTAGCCCTCGGCGTATTTGTTGGTCAGGCAGCTCCCGCTGGCCAGCATAACTGCCTTGGATACATAGTTTTCCGAGGGAATCAAGCGGATTGAGCCGCTCTGGCGTGCCGCTTCCTGCCGGATAAACTCATAAATCTGCGGATCATACTGTTCAAGAGCATTTATCATCTTTACTTCTCCGTAATCAGCCTTTATTCAGGTTGTTTTTGGATTCCCAACGCAAAATAATACGCTTAGGATTTTTATAGCACAGCTTAACTTTTTATACAAGTATTTATTTGTTGACAAATTTTAGCCGAAGACTACTATATGCCGGTCGAGTAATGTACGAAACACTCATTTGGTAAGAACTTATGCCAGAAGAAGATAGCCAGGCAGCTGCCAAAGCCAGAGCTTTTTTTGATAAAGCCGGAAAGGTTGCTGAGACGAAAAATTATGATTACGCCATTGATATGTACCTGCAGGGCCTGCGATATGCCCCGGATGCGCTCATAGAAGGGCATCTGCCGCTGGCCGAATTGGCTCTGCATCGGCAGGGACCCGATAATAAAAAGCCTACTATGATGGAGCGAGTTAAGCGTTTGCGGGGCAAAACTCCGCTTGAGCAGATGCTTAATGCCGAATACCTTTTCACGAAGGATCCCGAACACATTCCATACGCCGAAGCAATGCTGAAGGCAGCGCTGGCTGGCGGCTATGACAAAACAGCGGGTTGGATTGCCAACCTGATTTTTCAGACCCTCAACGCTTCCAAAAATTCGTCCGCTCAAACATATCTCCTTTTAAAAGATGCCTATAGTACACTTGGCCAATTCGACAAGGCCATCGCTGCGCTTCAGCGGGCAGTCAGACTTCGACCTGATGACGGGGAATTGGCAGATGAGTACAAAAATCTCTCGGCGGAACTGACTATGGCCAGGGGCAAATATGACGGCGAGGGCGACTTCAGGAAATCCATCAAAGACCGTGAGGGCCAGGAGAAGCTCCAAGCCCAGGCCGGTGTGATTAAAACCGAAGATTATCGAGTTAAAGCGGTTGAAGACGCGAGAAAAAAAATAGCTCAGAATTCAGAACTGCCGGCGAATATTTTTGAATTGGCCGATGCCCTTTCGGATCTGGAAACCGACCAGGCCGAAAATGATGCGATCGCACTACTGGAGAATACGTACAAAACAAGAAATGATTTTAGTTTCAAACGGCGGGCGGGCCTGCTCAGGACTAAACAGCTCAAAAGGAAGTTAAAAGAAGCAAAAACCGCTCTTAATACTAATCCCGACGATGCGCAGGCCAAGGCCCTGACCGAACAGCTATCGGCACAATTAAAAAGTACGGAATTGGAACATTACAGGCTTTGTGTGCAAAATTATCCGACCGACCTTGGAGCTAAATACGAATACGCTCTTCGTCTTGTCAGGAATGAACAATATAACGAAGCCATACCTTTGTTCCAGGAAGCACAGAAAGACCCAAGGCGGAAGATCGCAGCAATGAATAAAATAGGCTTCTGCTTTTCCATGAAGGGATGGCTTGCCGATGCAATCGATGTTTTCTCTCAGGCAATAGATTCCCATGAGATAAAAGATGATGCAATTGGCAAAGAATTGCGGTATAATCTGGCACGCGCTCACGAACAGCAGGGTGATACGGATAAGGCACTGGAGATATATCGCAAGATAGCCCAGAGCGACTTCGCGTACAAAGACGTCAGCCAGCGGGTAGATAAACTAAGAAGTAAAAAAACGAAACCAAACTCACAGTAAGTATTTGTAAATAAAATAAGAACGGTTTTTAGGAGATTACAGTGGCACAATCGTTACAGTCTAAAAAAAGAGCAAGACAGAACACAAAACGCAGAACGATTAATCGCGCACACAAAAGCCAGGTCAAGACGCAAATTAAGCATTTTGAAACAGCCCTGGAAAACGGCAACGTCGAGGCGGCAAGCGAACAGCTCAGACTCGTTACAAAGAAGCTGGACAAAACAGCCTCGACGAGCACAATGCACAAGAAAACCGCCGCTCGAAAGAAATCACGCCTTGCCAAGCAACTTAACAGCCTTAAGGCAAAAAAGGGCTAATCATCTCGGATTTCGTGAAGCGCTAAATGTCAAGCGCCAGGGAAGGTACGAAGCGGACATCTCCGCCTTTGTTCGGCGGATAAGCTTCACAAAATATGCCTGAAATTTACAAAAACCAAATAATCAAGCTGTTGAAGCACACCGATTACGAGCCGCTCAAGCTGGCACAATTAGCCAAAGCGTTAGGTGTCAGTTCAGAAGATTATCCAGAGTTCAAAGACGCTTTCGACCAACTCCGGCACGCCGGGCATGTGGTGATTGGTGCGCGAAATCTGGTGAGCCTGCCTTCTTTGGCGGGCCAAATCGTAGGTACGTTCAGAGCAAATCCAAGAGGATTCGGCTTTATCGTGCCTCTCGAACCCAACTCGCACGGCGATTTATTCATACCGCCAACCGCTAAAGCCGACGCAATGACCGGTGACATCGTTATCGCAAAGGTCAATAGGCAAGGCAAACGCGGCGGCGAAATGCGGTACAGCGGTGAAATCATCGAAGTGCTCGAACGAGCACAGAACAGATTCGTCGGGACCCTGGTGAAACATCCGGAAGCATGGCTCGTCCAGCCGGACGGCAAGAGCTTTTTCGACCCTATTTCCGTCGACGACGTCGGCGCAAAAGGGGCGAAGGAAAAAGATAAAGTCATCATCGAGATACTTTCCTATCCGACTGAGAAATACCTGGCCCGCGGTGTTATCGTCGAAGTGCTCGGCAAAGCGGGACGTTACGATACCGAGATTAAATCGATAATTCACCAGTACCACCTGCCGGGAGAATTCGACGCCGGCTGTATCGAGCAGGCACGCCGGGCCGCCGCCGACTTCAATCCCGGAAAACGAGGCACCCGGCAGGACATCACGGATAAAGTCATCATCACGATCGATCCGCCGGATGCGAAAGATTTCGACGATGCGATAAGCATCGAGAAAGATTCGCACGGCAACCGGGTACTGGGTGTTCACATCGCCGATGTCAGTCACTTCGTAACGCAGGATTCGCCGCTGGATGCAGAAGCAAAGGCTCGCGGAAACAGCGCCTATCTGCCCGGGAAAACGATTCCCATGCTGCCGGAGATTTTGAGTAACGGCATTTGCAGCCTCCAGCCCGACCAGAAACGCTTCGCCAAAAGTGCATATATCACTTATGACCGGCAGGGCAATATTTTGTCCCGCAGCTTTTCCAACTCGGTTATATGCTCTAAGCAGCGTTTGACCTACCTGCAAGCCGACAGGATTTTAAAAGGACACACAAAAGACACCAGGCCCGAAGTAATTGAGCTTCTAAAAGAAATGGAAGAACTCAGCCGGGCAATTGAGCCGCGAAGAAGGAAAAATGGAATGATCCACCTGGACCTGCCCGAGACCGAGCTGGTCTTTGACAAAGCGGGCCAGGTCGTGGATGCTCATCCCGCAGATGACAGCTATCCGCATACGATCATCGAGATGTTTATGGTCGAGGCCAACGATGCCGTCGCCTCGCTCCTGGACAGGCTCAATGTGCCCTTCATGCGGCGGATTCATCCGGAGCCGGATGCCATGAGCATGAAAAATCTCACCAGGCTCGTCAGGGCATTCGGTTTTACTCTGCCGCGGAACCCGGACCGCAGGGTCATTCAGGATTTATTGGCCGCCGTAAAAGGCGCCGACGGTTCTTTCGCTGTGAACATGGCAGTGCTGCGAAGCTTCGAGAAGGCCCAGTATGCCCCGCTGCATATCGGCCATTATGCGCTGGCTTCGAGAAACTATTGTCACTTTACAAGCCCGATCCGACGGTATGCAGACCTGACGGTTCATCGCACTTTGGAATTTTATCTGCAAAATAAGCCGGTCCCCAGGGAACAAGAGCAGAACCTGGCTGAGACCGGCAAACACATTACCTTCACCGAGCAGCGGGCCGAGGACGCCGAAAGGGAGCTGACAACCGTATTAACGCTGCAAATGCTCAGCAAAAAAATCGGCGAGGAGCTCGACTGTATCGTGACCGGCCTGACGGGCTTCGGCGTATTCGTACAATGCAGGAAGTTTGGCATCGAAGGACTTATCCGGATGGCCGCTTTGGGGCCCGACCAGTGGAATTATAACGAAAAAATCCAGTGCATCGCAGGTGAGCGTTCGGGGTGCAGCATACGTCTGGGCCAGGCCATGAAAGTGCGTATCGTCTCGGTGAACGTCCCAGCCCGTCAGCTCGACGTCAGTCCGGTGGAGCTTTTAGCAAAAGAGCCGAAGCAGCGTATCAAAAGCAAAGCCAGGAAAAAGCAGACAAAAAAGAAACGAAAAAATCGAAAATAAATCCACAGGTTCGTAGCACATATTTCAAAGGCCTGATTTTCAGAAAACAGGAAAAACAGTCATGGCCATAAAAGTTGTTGGAATTGTCGGCAGTTATCGAAAGGACAAAACGATCGACAGCGCAGTTTCAGCAATCCTCGAAGGTGCCAAAGACAAGGGGGCGGAGACAAAGAAGATTTACCTGCTCGATAAGCAAATTGAATTTTGCACGAACTGCAGAAGCTGTGCACAGGAACAAGTCGAGGGCAGGAGAGGCAAATGTGTGCATAACGACGATATGGACAATATTCTGACGGAGATTGACGATGCCGACGCTGTGGTGCTGGGATCCCCGGTCAACTTCAGTACTGTTACTGCACTTATGAAAAGATTTATTGAGAGGCTGATTCCGTACGGGTACTGGCCGTGGGGCGGGGCTTTAGCGCCCGTGAATCGAATAGTCAAAGCGGACAAAAAAGCAGTAATCGTCACATCAAGCGCATGCCCTGCATTTCTCGGGAGAATTTTGATGCCGGGCGCACCGGGCACATTGAAAAAGGCAGCGAAGGTCATGGGGGCAAAGGTAATAAAGTCGCTCTACTTCGGGCCGGTTGCCGGCAGAGAAGATTCACAGTTATCCGAGAAAGCGTTTCGCAAAGCGCGCAAAGCCGGGGGAGAACTCGTCCGCCATGTCCAGGCGAACAGATGAACAGATTCGCAACCAATGTAAGCAAATTCGTTCATTTATTGACATTCGTTGTCAATTTTGTCATACTGATCCGTTCTTGGCATATAAATTAATGAATGAATGATTCTTGGTTATTTGGAGTAACAAATGAGAGCATCTGAGATGCGAAAAGGTCAGACCGTTAAGATTGACGGTAAATTGTACGCAATTGTGGATTATCAGCACGTAAAATTGGGCAAAGGCGGAGCGGTTTACCAGACAAAGCTAAAAAGTCTGGCCGACGGCTCAATTCAAAATATCCGTCTGCGTGCAGAGGAAATAGTCGAAGAGGCATATCTGGACAAAAGAACATACGAATACCTCTATTCCTCCGGAAGCGAGCACGTCCTGATGGATACGACAAACTACGATCAGATTACCCTCGACGATGATGGGTTCGGTGACAGTGCGAAATATCTTAAGCCCAACAGCCAACTGCAGGTCAGTATGTACGAAGGCAAGCCGGTGATTGTGACCCTTCCTAATACTGTGGATCTGGAGATAACCGATACGCCGCCGGAGATAAAGGGCGCCACAGCGACAAATCAAAACAAGCCGGCAACGCTCGAAACCGGCCTGATCGTACAGGTGCCGCCTTTTATCAAGCTCGGTGAGGTCATACGCATCGATACTCGTACCGGCGAGTACGTTACCCGAGTTAAATGACGGCACTTTTAATGTCATTCCCGCGTAAGCGGGAATCCATATCATAACGATTGTGGATCCCTGCTTCCGCAGGGATGACAGGAAGACGCAATGGTATTAGATAAAGTAAGTAAGACACTTGTCAAAGTCTTCGGCTCTCGTAACGAGCGACTGGTCAAGGCTTATTCGGTCATCGCTCTGCAGGCAAGCGAATTCGAAGAACAGACCAAAAAGCTCGACGATGAGGCCCTGAAGGCAAAGACTGCCGAGTTCAAAGCCGCTATAAAGGCCGGAACAAAACCGGAGGAGATTCTTCCCGAGGTCTTCGCAGTTGTCCGGGAAACGGCAAGGCGAAATGTCGAGATGCGGCATTTCGATGTACAGCTTATCGGCGGCAATGTCCTCTACGAGGGCAAGATCGCCGAGATGGCCACCGGTGAAGGCAAAACCTTAGTAGCAACCCTGGCGGCCTACCTCGTGCATCTGACCGGAAGAAAGGTCCATATCGTTACAGTCAATGATTATCTGGCCAAGCGAGACGCCGAGTGGATGGCGCCGGTCTATCAGGCTCTGGGGATGACGGTAGGCGCGATACAGGCGGACATGGACAGTGCCGGTGACGATAGAAAAGCACAATACGCCTGTGACATTACATACGGCACAAATAACGAGTTCGGCTTCGATTATCTCCGCGATAATATGAAAACTTCGATCGAGCAGATGGTCCAGGGCCCGCTGCAATACGCCATAATCGACGAGGTCGACTCGATTCTGATTGACGAGGCCAGAACTCCCTTAATCATATCAGGCCCGGCCTTTGATGACGTCACCAGATACGGCAAGGCCGACCAGGTATCAAGGAAACTGATCAGTCTTCAAAGCAGCTACGACCGAACTAAAAAACAAATCGATTTAGCGGAGCGTACTATCGCCAACGCCCAGGGTGAACTTGCCGAAGCGAAAAAAGACAAGAACAGCAATAGAATCGAAAAGGCCCAAAAAGCAATAGAGAAAAGCCAGACCGAGATCGACATCGCCCAGACCAGGCTTGCAAACACCACACAATACTATGAAGTAGAATACGACAAGAAAGCAGTAAATCTTACACACGAAGGCGTGGGGGCTGCCCAGGAAATTGCAGGATTAGGCTCATTCTATACCGGGTCCAACATGGATTGGCCGCACCTGATATCACAATCCCTGAGGGCCCACGTGACCTTCGAGAAAGAAAAAGACTACGTCGTCATGGAGGGCAAGGTCATTATCGTTGACGAGTTCACCGGCCGATTGATGCACGGCCGGCAATGGTCCGACGGACTGCATCAGGCGGTCGAGGCAAAGGAAGCCGTCACGGTAAAGGAAGAAAGCCAGACACTCGCCACTATCACGCTGCAGAACTTCTTCAAACTCTACGATCAGATAGCGGGAATGACCGGCACCGCCGCTACCGAGAGCGAAGAGTTCATGAATATCTACAAGCTCGAAGTTATCGTAATACCGACCAATCAGCCCTGCATCAGGGACGACCGGGAGGATGCAATATATAAATCGATGCGAGAAAAGTTTAATGCGATAGTGGAAGAGATAAACGAAATCAGCCAGGCCGGCAAACCGCTTCTTATCGGCACTATCAGCATCGAAAAGAGCGAGGCGCTTTCAGAAGCCCTCCAAAAAAGATACGGTCTCGATCATGAGGTTCTCAACGCGAAACAGCACACAAGAGAGGCCGTCATCGTCGCCAAAGCCGGCGAGCAGCACAAAGGCCGGGACGGCCGAATGCGGGGCAATGTCACCATCGCTACGAATATGGCGGGTCGAGGTACCGATATCAAGCTCGGCCCCGGCGTCGCCAAAATAGGCGGATTGCATATACTCGGCACCGAACGACACGAGGCAAGACGAATCGATAATCAGCTTCGCGGCCGGTCGGGCAGACAAGGTGACGCCGGCTCAAGTCAGTTCTTCCTGAGCTTTGACGATGACCTGATGAGTATCTTTGCTCCCGATTGGACCGTCAAGGCGCTTTCCTGGATCGGCTGGGAAGAGGGACAGCCAATCTACCACAAGCGGATAAGCAAGGGCATCGAAAAGGCACAGAAGAAGGTCGAAGAGCGAAACTTCGACGTACGCAAGAGCCTGCTCGAATATGACGAGGTTATGGATTACCAGCGAAAAATCTTCTATTCGCGCAGACGTCAGATTTTAGCCGGGAAAAAGCTTAAAAATGTCATCGCCGAAATGATCGACTCGGCTATTGAAAAAAGTTGCAGCACAATACTTCGTGACGACTATTTCATCAATTGCATTATCGAATGGTCAAGAACCAATTTCGGCGTCGACCTGAAGCCCTCGGATATCATCGACACCAAAGTGGAGGAAATTGAAAGAATAATAAAACAACAGGCCAAAGATGACACCGCCAATAATATATCCCTTTCCATGGGGGAATATTTAGAGGACTACAGCGACACGCAAAGCTGGGACATTACCGGCCTGTGCAAATGGGCCATGAGCGCCTTCCAGGTTAATCTTAGCCCCGGCAAAATTAAGAACCAGTCGCCGGACGAGATCCAGTCGCAGTTAATTTCCGCCGCCGGCGAGCAAATCGAGAAGAAAGACTGTTCGCCGCTCATCGAATTCCTGAAGGAAGATTTCTCGCTCCGCCGATTCGCCGAATGGGCACGAGCCAAATTCGATATAAAGCTGGAGATCGGCGAGCTGGCAGACCTCAGCGCCAAGCAAATCCGTCAGAAAATCAGTGAAATCACCGCGGCCAAATACAAACAACGGGAGATTGAGTATCCCGTCGAATTTGCAATGAACATGGTTTATGGCCCGCAGGGTGCAAACGTGTATGCGTTCGAAGCACTTGCCGAGTGGGCCAACAAAAAATATAACGCCGATTTGTCGGTCGAGCAAATACAGAACACCAAACCTCGAACATTGCAAAAACAATTGCTTGAACTAAGCCAAAGCTTCAACGATGGTGAATTGGACCGAGAACTCTCCGATAAAATTGCCGGCTTAAATAAAGCTGATTTAGTAAGTTGGGCCAACGAGAGATTCAGGGCATCTCTAACCGAAGACGACCTGCCAGGCGACGGCCCGGAACTCAAAGACAGCTTATCAGAAATAGCAACGCAATTTTTGCGTGCCGAGCTTAGCGACCTTGAAAAATATGTTCTGGTCCAGGTTTACGACAGCACGTGGAAAGACCATCTCTACTCAATGGACCATCTCAAGAGCAGCATTTGGATGCGATCCTGGGCGGAGAAAGATCCCAAAACCGAATTTAAACGTGAAGGTTCACGAATGTTCGAGGAGATGCTCGAAACCATCGAGGACCGCGTGACGGACATTATCTTCAAGGTGCACCTTGAGGCCGGCGCCAGGGCCAGGAACGTCTGGAACGTAAGCCAGACGAGCCACGATGAGGTTGGCCAGTTTGCCATGGCCGAACGCCAGCGGGCCGCCGCCCAGGCGCCACAGGGCGAAGTGAAGGTCAAACAAATCAAGCTCGAACAGCCCAAAGTCGGCCGAAACGATCCCTGTCCCTGCGGCAGCGGTAAAAAATACAAAAAATGCTGCGGAAAGAACTCGTAGAAATAATCTTAAGGAGACACAAATGTTTAATGGTATTTTTCGAATTCCCCAACCGGTCAATGAACCTTGCCTGCAATACGCACCGGGCAGTCCGGAACGAACCGAATTGTCCTCCAGGCTCCAGGAGATGCTGAACGGACAAATAGATGTTCCTATGATTATCGGCGGCGAGGAAGTGCGCAATGGTAATCTTGCAGATATTCGCTGTCCCCACAATCACCAACAGGTCTTAGGCAAGTATCACCAGGCCGATGGAGAATATGCCATTAAGGCTATCGATGCTGCTCAAGAGGCCAAGAAACAGTGGGGCCAGATGCCCTGGGAATCAAGGGCGGTTGTGCTGCTCAAGGCGGCGGAGCTTTTGGCCGGCAAATATCGCCAGACGCTCAATGCCGCGACCATGCTCAATACGAGCAAGACGCCGCACCAGGCGGAAATCGACGCTGCGTGCGAGCTGATAGATTTCTGGCGGTTCAATCCGCACTTTATGGAGGAGGTATATGGTGACCAGCCAATGTCCACGCCCGGCGTATTGAACTATATGGAGCATCGACCTCTGGACGGTTATGTTCTGGCGATAACGCCGTTCAATTTTGCATCTATCGCCGGCAACCTTCCGACCGCTCCGGCACTGATGGGCAACACGGTGGTCTGGAAGCCGGCATCGGCTGCGGTACTTCCGGCATACTTTATTATCAAAATACTGGAAGAAGCCGGCATGCCGCCCGGCGTAATCAACATGGTGCCGGGTCCCGGCCCGGTGGTCGCCCCGCCGGCGCTGGACGATGTCAGACTCGGCGGCATCCACTTTACAGGAAGCACCTATGTCTTCTCGACGATCTGGCTGGCTATCGGCAAAGACATCCGCAAATACGTCTCATATCCGCGAATCGTCGGCGAAACCGGCGGAAAGGACTTTATCTTCGCGCATGCCAGCGCCGACACCGAAGCCCTCGTGACCGCGTTGGTTCGTGGCGCATTCGAATACCAGGGGCAGAAGTGCTCGGCTGCTTCGCGGGCGTATATCCCCGATTCGACCTGGCCCGAGGTCAAAGACCTGCTGTTAAGCACGATCGGCGAGATTAAGATGGGCGATGTATGCGACTTTAAGAACTACATGGGCGCGGTTATCGATAAAAACTCCTTCAATACCATCAGCGAGTATATCGAATATGCCAAGAATTCTCCCGATATGGATGTTATCGCCGGCGGCGGATGCGACGACTCGGTCGGATACTTCATCGAGCCGACCGTCGTGGTCAGCAGGGACCCGAAGTCGAAACTCATGGCCGAAGAGATCTTCGGACCGGTCCTGACGATTTATGTGTATCCGGAGGCAGAATATGACCAGGCGCTGGACACCTGCGACCAGACGTCGCCGTACGCTTTGACCGGGGCGATATTCGCCCTGGACCGCGGAGCCGTTGTAAAGGCGATGAACACGCTGCGTCACGCCGCAGGCAATTTCTACGTCAATGACAAACCCACAGGCGCTGTCGTAGCTCAGCAGCCGTTCGGCGGCACACGCGCATCGGGCACAAACGACAAAGCCGGCAGTTGGCTCAACCTGGAGCGATGGGTTTCTCCACGTGCCATCAAGGAGACCTTCCTGCCGCCCAGAAACTTCCGCTACCCCTACATGGACGAGTAGCGACATTCGCTGGTATTAGATTGCCAGATTTAACGAAACATATTTTTGTTTTGGACTGCCGTATTTTGACTGTTAAAATACAGTTGAGTTATTTGTGAAAGGCAGCTAATGCGAACGGTGGACAATGTAGAACTACCGGAAAAAGAGCGATTCTCGATACTTGAAGCAGCCCAAACTCTCAAGTCAGACTTGCCTGTCACACGAGTGATATTGTTCGGCTCAAAAGCTCGTGGGGCAGGCCAGCCTGATTCGGACATTGACCTTCTCGTACTGACTCGCAGTCCAGTCAATAGCATATTACGTGAGGCTATTTCGGATAGGTTAGCCGACATCAATCTTCGCAAAGATGTTTCGTTAACATCCATTGTTGTGCCGGAACAGGAGTGGTCTAACGGGCTAATTCGCTATATGCTAATTCATAGCGAAGTTGAAAGAGATGGATGCGAAATATGAATGAAGGCGAAGCCCGGAAAACCCTGATTGCGCTATGGCTGGAAAAAGCTGAGGAGGCGCTGGCTTCGGCCCAACTTGAGCTAAACGCAGGCCATACAAACTTCGCAGTGAATCGTTTATATTATGCTTGTTTCTACGCAGTTACGGCACTTCTTCTGTGAGACGGTAAACAGTTTGCCAGGCATTCAGCAGTTAAATCCGAGTTTATACGAACCTATATCAAGCCCACCCGGATTGATGTCAAATGGAACAAGTTTTACCAAAAGCTATTTGATGACAGGCAAGAGAGCGATTATATCCCAACATCTGCTTTTGAGGCATCGGATGTTTTAACACGCATCCAACAGGCCCATGAGTTCATAGATTTAATTCGCGGCCTTATTAATAATCCCTGAGATACGAACTCCTGACTTTCAACTTAATAATGCCCGTACACCTATATTTTTTGTTGCAGGCCCACCAGGCGTTTAATCCGGACATTTCATATTAATTTACCGGTTTTTGCTTGTAATAGACCGAGCAGATTTTGTATTATAATATCTGCAGGAACAAGCTTGTGAAGGTTGATCAGATGAGAAGAACAATATCGACAATTGCGGCTTTAGTTTTGTGCGCGATGCTCTGGCCGGCCGGAACCGGCGGGGCTGCTGCGATGGATACTAATTCTGAGCTTATGGCCGTTGAGGCCGGCCGGCTCCCCTCACCGATAGTTACGGAAAACTCCGTGGAAGTATGCCTCAATAGCAGGTATTCGGAGCATTCCCTTCGCGGTACTGCCAGTGCCCAACAGATAAGTAACATCTTATGGGCTGCAGGAAATGTACCATTCACAGGTACTCACAGGAACATCTATCTCACCACACCAACAGCGACATATTTATATGACCCGGATGGGCATTCCCTGAGTTGGTATTCGAATGATGTCAGGGACGATGGTGCCTTCGCCATTTTCTATGAAAGCCAGCTTGATTTTGACACCGGTATTTCTTTTATGCCGGCACTGCTTGCCTCTGTTTCCTTGTGGAACAGTACCGAATCGCCTGTGGCGAGCTGCCCGAAAGGAATCGGATACCCGAAGGCAAGACTGATTTTCGGAGTCCAGCCGGTTAGAGGGTTGAAAACTGAACTGGCAGTGCATTCTTCCGTGCCCGAAGGCGAGCCCGGGTGGCTTCCCGATCCATGCACTGCGGGCGATAACAGCCTTGAACAAGTGTTGACAAATCTGAACTACGCCGGCAGTTTTACTCAAACGAATTTAACTTTGCAGCAGATATCTCAGATTCTTTGGGCCGGATACGGCTGCTCGGCCCATACTGCGAGCGGCAAGGCAGGCTTGACCATTCCTTCGGCCTGGGCCAACTATTACCTGACCCGGAGCATCTATCTGGCGAACAAAAATGGTGTTTTTCGCTATCACAACAGAAATCCGGACACAAGCATGACAACAAGAGACCATCGGATCGAGCAAATAGACTCCAGCAGTGCCGGCAGAGGCGGCACACGCCCCGCCGATTCCAGGGGCAGGCTGCAATCCGCCGTCAGCGGTTTACCTGAGGCGCCTTGCTATGTCATACTCTGCCTCGATTCTTCCTATGTCGGGCAGGAGTACGCTCAATTAGAAGTCGGTTTTGTGGCCGGTAGTATGCTCATCCAGGCCACAGCAATTGATTTAGGCTGTCACTTTGAGTCCGAATTAACCTCTGGTGAGCAAACAGGTATTCAGGCCGCCACAAATATACCCTCGTCACATATCCCGCAGGCAATAGTCAGCATTGGTCAAATAGAAACCCTGGTGTCTATTTCTGTGGTTCTTCAGGGCCAAGGTCGTCCCGATGCCGGGTGGGCCGTCCCATTGACCGTTAAGTTTTTTACGCCGGGAGCAGATGTATTGAACGATACCCCGATTTATGAGTTCGAACTGACTCCTGCAAAATCCGTCGCCGACAATACTGCTGTCTGCGAGGCTGACGGAATCGTGCCGGGCACCTATGATATCGCCGCTCTTAGCCAGACGACTCTGATGAACGTCAGGAGAAGCGTCGTCATCTCGCCCCCGGACATATCGGTAGACCTGGGCACCCTTCTGGAAGGCAACGCCAACCAGGATAATATAGTTGATTTTGATGATTATGCCATCCTCTCGAAATGCTGGATGACCTCCCAATCGCAGCCTGAGTACAACGCCCGGGCAGATTTTGACTGTAACGGGCTCATTAACCCGGCAGACTTATACCTGCTGGCGTCAAACTGGCTGAGCAGTTCTCCAGTAGAAATAACGCCATAATTGTTTTTTTACCAATTTCTCTGGTGCAAATTCTCAAGAATCCAAGCGTCCACCTTAAAAGCATAAACTCGCACCTCTTACAATTGTGATGGTGCGGACGACAGAGCCGGGCCACGGAACATTAACGGCCAAAACTGCGTAGAGAAAAGTTTAGATAATCGGGCAGCAGAGCCGATGATAAAGTAGGAAAGGAAGGTTTTCGTACGAGAAGTGTTATTTGCCGACGAAAAGGGATAGATGGCTGAAGGGCGAAAAAAACTGAAGTTTTTGCCGCTGGTTGTTATCGTGGCGGGGCTTGTTGGGGTGGCCTATCTGGGCCGGACGCCGTATAAGGTGATTGCGACGATCCACGAGCTTCTGGCCGAAAATAAGGAGCTTAAACAGGCGCTTACCAACCTGAGCCGTGAGGACCAGATCGGTTATGCCAAGGTAGTTGCCCATGAAATGAAGGATGGGGAGCTTTTCACGACGATACGGTTCGTTGAGACAGCCAGAGATAATAAGCTCAATAAGATATTAGAGAAAGAATACACAATCGCGGGCGATATTATCCATTTCGATGCCCTGATTGTAAAGTTCGGCAGCAAAATGGTCATGGACGGCAGGACGAGGGCGTTGTACCTGTGGAGAAGGGTTTACGGTGAGAAAATGACGCCGGCAGAAGGCTATGCGATCGAAGAGCCGGGAGCCGAACCCCAGAGATATAAGGACATTCTTGAGGCATTGCCGCTCGAGCACAGGCAAATGTTCTGGTCTGAAATCTGGGAGCTGGCGAATGACACCGAGAAGCTTACCGAATACGATATCGATGCGATTTATGGCAATGCCGTCTATTGGAAGCTCAGAGAAGGGCTGATTTACGTCTTCAAAATCAACTCTTCAGGCCAGGTCTACCCCGAAATCGTGCCGGATATATAACAGTATCTCCCCCGGTATTCTAAACTTGCGTTTAATACCAATTGTGTATAATCAATGCGCTTATTCGTGTCATTTCGAGCGCAGCGAAGCGGAGTCGAGACACGAAACGAAGTGGAGAGCCCCGAAGGGAAATCTTTTTTAATAGATTTCTCCACTTCGGGCCACTTTGCGGCCCTGTGGTCGAAATGACTAAAGCGCAAATCATAATCACAATTGGTATAAGTCCCACCTTGCATTTGCTTGAGTTTCACACACTTTATCAGCCCAACCGGCGCGTGGTTCTCGATTGACGCTCACCGATGTGTCGGTTATTGTATAGGACAACAGTATGATTTGGAATTTTGGAACTTAATGTAATGAATGGAAGCACTGATTTTGATATTGTCGTAATAGGCGGCGGGATTGTCGGTTTGGCGTCGGCCTATAAGATTATGCTGAGCCATCCCGATATTCGCATCGCCGTGCTGGAAAAAGAGGACAAATTAGCAACGCATCAGACCGGCCATAACTCCGGCGTAATTCACTCGGGGCTATACTACGAGCCAGGCTCGAATAAGGCAATAACCTGCGCTAAAGGGCGCAAGGAACTGTTAGCCTTTGCGAAAAAGCACAAAATCCCTCATGAGATTTGCGGGAAAATTATCGTTGCAACGCAGCAAAAAGAGATAGCCGATCTCGAAAGAATTCTCCAGAACGGTCAGGAAAATAACATAGAAGGGATTGAGAAAATCGGGCCGGACCAAATCAAGGAAATCGAGCCTGCTTGCCAGGGCATCACAGGCATCCGCGTGCCCGGCGCGGGGATTATTGATTTTACCAAAGTTGCAGAGAAATTAGGCGAGCTTGTGGAGGCAAAAGGCAATAAAGTTCTGACTGCGCATAAGGTCACAGCACTTGACAAGCACGATTTCTTTACAAAAGTTATAACTAATCAAGAGTCCTTCTCTGCAAAGTATATAATAAACTGTGCAGGCCTTCAATGCGACAGGGTAGCAAGGCTGGACAGTGTCGAGCCGAAGATGAGAATTGTGCCCTTCCGCGGGGACTACTACGAGCTGACAGAAAAAGCGAAAGAAAAAGTCAAAGGCCTGGTATATCCCGTTCCTGACCCGGCCCTGCCCTTTCTCGGGGTACATTTTACGCGGACGATCGACGGCAATGTCGAGTGCGGCCCGAACGCGGTCTTTTCATTCAAGAGAGAAGGTTACGGAAAAACTGATTTCAGCTTAGCCGATTCATGGGACGCCCTGTCATATCCGGGGCTCTGGAAAATGTTCTTCAAATACTGGAGATACGGATTGGGCGAATACATCAGGGCGTTCTCCAGAAAACTGTTCCTTAAACAATTAAAAAGACTCATTCCCTCGCTGCAGGACGATGATATTAAGCCCTGTAAGGCAGGTGTGCGGGCCCAGGCAATTGAACGAAATGGCCAGCCGATCGACGATTTCAGAATAGAAAGAAAAGGAAACTCAATTCACGTCTTAAATGCACCGTCACCTGCTGCCACAGCGTCTCTGGCCATCGGCGATTATATAAACGAGACAGTCTCAGAATACTTCAACCTGCCAATCACCCAAAAGCAAGACAATAAAAGCAAAAAGGTCAAAGCAAAGAAACGTAAGTCAGCAAACACTTCGAAATCCGAAAATTAGAATTTCATTAAGACTAATTTAAGTTACAGGATGGTTGTAATATGGCAGATTTGAAAAACAAGGAATACGTTGTGATAGTTCAGTGTCATATCGTCAAAGAACGCTGCTCCGGCTATAATTGCGAGCTGGCATTCAACAAACGCACCGGCGGCTTTTCTGCTTACCCCAAAGACAAGGCATATCGCACGCTCAATCTGACGTGCGGCGGCTGCTGCGGGCGGGCGGTGCATCGTAAACTGAGCAATTTAATACGAAGGATCAAAAAATCTGAAGGAATAACAAAAGAACAAATCGTCGTGCAATTGTCCTCCTGCATAACCAAAGATAACTTTCATTCTTCACCGTGCCCGTTTCTTGATTATCTCAAGAGCCTGATCGCAAAGCTCGGGCTGGACGTACGCGATGACACCTATATATACGAGAAGTCTGAGAAACGCCGCAAGGAAGGATTATACAGTGCCAACGATTGAAGTTTTGAGGTCACAATTTGTGACCTCAAAACTCTAAATAGAACGCGGAGTGGCTAATAATGCTTAAAAACACTGGCTCAATCATTCCTGTCGAACGTATCCAGAAGTGCATCTATCTAATCCGAGGGCGTAAAGTTCTGCTGGACAGTGATTTAGCACGGCTTTACGGCGTCGAAACTAAGGTATTGAATCAGGCCGTGGTCAGGCATGAGCAACGATTTCCACCCGACTTTATGTTCCGCCTCAGCCAAGAGGAGTTCAGTAACTTGAGGTCACAAATTGTGACCGCAAGTTGGGGCGGACGTCGATATCCGCCGCGAGCTTTTACCGAGCAGGGCGTTGCTATGCTTTCCAGTGTCCTGCGAAGTAAGCGAGCTATCGCGGTAAACACCGCCATTATGCACACGTTTGTCAAGCTACGTGAAATATTGGCCGGCAATGCTGCTCTGAGGCGTAATATCGAGGCTATGGAGCGTCGCTACGACGAACAGTTCAAGCTCGTTTTCAATGTTTTGTCGGAAATGGTAATGCCAATCCCGAAGTCGAAATCACAGATAGGCTATCTTACCGAAGCCAAAAGGCACAAGAAAGGAACTTCAAAAGTCGACGCCAAGTAATAGCCCTATGGGCAAATAGCAAGCTGACACTTTGTTTGAAACAGAAGAAACCGAACAAAGGCGGCATGCGAAAACCTATAAGAGTTGATTGGTCAAGGGTGGCACTTTATGAAGGTTAGCACGAGACGATAATGTGTTCAGAAGAGGATATTTCTATTGTTCGTTATGTAGGCTCAAATGCAGCTAAAAGTATTATCAGTGCTAACAGCACCTTTTTGCTTCGGTCATTGCAGTATTATCAAGATTTAGAGATTCTTTCGAATGATAAAACAAGAGGAAATCGTAAAGAGGGAGAAGTAGAGTTCTCGGATGGTTCAGTCTCGAGTTGGAATCCCCAGAGTTGGCTAATAAGCTGCTGGTGTAAATATGAGGTTGCTGAACTTAATTGGGAGTTGTTTGATGATAACATTTGGCTGGCGATTATTTCGACCCGGCAAAGAGTCAGGTCGATGCTTGATAAGGCCTGCAGTTCTGTGAAGCCCATCCTTGAAGATAAGGGAGTCATATATGAGGATAAATTAGCTAATGTAAATAAGTCGCGTATGAACTTAGATGGGCACGACTCATATTTTTATAAAAGAAGAAAATTCATGGCGGAAAAGGAGTACCGGTTTGCACTCCATTTGCCTCTCCAGATCGAGACTCTTATCCTCTACGTAAATCCTTATGACTATATCTATCAGATTTGTGTTAAACCCGATAACAAAGTCAAGAAATGTATCAACTACTATATCCTGCGTGCCGAGGCAGGTTATGGTTCTGGGGCAGATTTCGATTGGAGAGGGAAATTGACAGGGCCTTTACTTTGACAGTTCGAATCAGTTAAAATGCCAAAATATCAAACCGAAAGACTGTTTCCAGAAATGGATTCCCGCCTTCGCGGGAATGACACGGTGCCGGTTTGTAAGCATATTATTCGCGTGGCGTTTGAGTCGGCAGCCGATGCTGAGTTTGATTACGGAGTGCCGGATGAGATGTGGCCGATACACATTGGACAGAGGGTTGAGGTTCCATTCGGGAGGAAAGACAAGCTGGAAAAGGGCTTCTGCGTTGAAGCCGACATTCCTTTTGAACAATCTTTTGCCGCACACGAGAAAGGACGTAAGCTAAAAACGGCAACCGGTGTGATAGATAAAGAGCCTTTGGTTGATGCCGAGCTAATGGAACTGGCCCGGTGGATCAGCGGCTATTATGTCTGTCCGCTCGGGCAGGTCCTGGCAGCAATGGTGCCGGCGGCAGTCAAGAAAGGGGCCGGCGTTAAAACGCAGCAATACATTTACCTGACAATCAGTGCCGCTGAGGCCGAAAAAACAATCGACGAATTGAGGGGCAAAAAACAAAAGCATATTGTAACCTGTCTTTATGATCGAAAAGCTTTTGACTCAGATTCAGCTATGGAGCTAAACGGTCTCATAGAGGCAGTCGGATGCGGCAGGGAACCGTTGAAGAGGCTGGCTGAAAAACAACTGCTCAAAATCGCCCATAAGACAATATTAAAATCCCTTCCCGTTATTCCAAAAGGAATATCAATCAAACCGGAAGGCCCCATCCTGCTCAATGAGGACCAGCAGAAGGCGCTCGACTCAATCAAGGCTCAGATCGCCTCGGACAAATTTGGCGTCACGCTTTTGTATGGTGTCACCGATAGCGGCAAAACCGAGCTTTACATAAGGGCCATTCAGAAGGTCCATCAACAAGGCAAAAGTGCTATTGTACTTCTTCCCGAGATTGCCCTGACGGCACAGACGGTTCAGCGATTTAATGAAAGGTTCGAAAAAATCGCCGTGATGCATTCGGGCCTAACCGCCGCCCAGCGCAACGTGCAGTGGCAGAAAATCAAATCGAGTGCAGCAAACGTGGTGATTGGTGCTCGTTCGGCGGTCTTTGCCCCTCTGGCGAAGCTTGGCCTGATCGTCGTCGATGAAGAGCACGAGCCCAGCTATAAGCAGGACACAGCGCCGCGATACAATGGCAGAGACGTGGCGATCAAGCGAGCACAACTCTCAAATGCACATTGCATTTTAGGCAGTGCAACCCCGTCACTGGAAATGCTGTCAAATTGTCAGAGCAAGAGACATTTTACTCTGCTGAATCTGCCTAAAAGAGTGATGGATCTGCCGATGCCGCAGATGAAGCTTATCGATTTAAGGCAGGGAGAAATTACGCAAAAGGGCATAAACCTGATCAGTGAGCCGTTGGCCAGGCATCTGAAAGAAACTCTTGCAAGAAAAGAACAGTCCATTCTACTCCTGAACCGGCGCGGTTACAGTAATTTTGTGTTCTGCCCATCATGCAAGCACACACTGCACTGCCGCAACTGCGATGTCACCCTGACCTTTCACAAATCAAAGGCTCCCCGCTACAAGCGGATGCGAACGGTCACGGGCGAGCACATGAATTACGGCTATGCAATCTGCCATTATTGCCTGGCGCAGACTTTGGTGCCTGAAAAATGCCCCTTGTGCGGCAAAGGATTCGCGATGATCGGGCTTGGTTCGCAGCGGCTCGAAGAGGAACTGGCCAAGAAATTCCCCGACGCCCGCATCTCGCGAGTTGACAGCGATTCGATGGCAAGCAATGACTACTACCGGCTCCTCCAGGATTTTGGTGAGGGCAGGATCGATGTATTAGCCGGCACGCAAATGCTGGCCAAGGGTCTGCATTTTCCAAACGTGACTCTGGTCGGGATCATCAGTGCGGATACCTGCCTGTATCTGCCGGATTTCAGGGCAAACGAGCGGACGTTTCAGTTGATTTCCCAGGTGGCCGGGCGGGCGGGACGCTCTGCGAAAAAGGGAACGGTCTTCGTCCAGACATTTTTAGCTAATCAGCCGGCGATAAGATTTGCCGTATCCGGCAACTTCGATGGTTTTGTCAGGGAGGAATTGAAGCATCGCAGGGCCTGCAACCTGCCGCCCTTCTGGCGGTTGGCCGTGGTCGGATTGCGGGATATGAAATTTGACAAGCTCGATGCAGCGTGCAAGCAGATGCGTCAAAGAATAGACCGGATTATCGAGCGGGAAGCTTTGGAAGTGATCGTTCGCGGGCCGATGCCGGCCGTAATCAGCCGAATCCAGCGTTTCCACAGGATGCAAATCATTATTCAGGCCCCGGAAGCAACAACTATACAGCGGCTGTTCTCCCGCTTACGGGCCGAACCGCCCATCCGCCCTGCCGTCAAGGTCGCGATAGATATCGATCCAATAAATTTATTGTAGCTTGCATTGCGGCGATAGTTATGCTATATTTATAATCCGGTTTGACCGGGGAGTAGCTCAGTTTGGCCAGAGCGCTGCGTTCGGGACGCAGAGGTCGCAAGTTCAAATCTTGTCTCCCCGATTTCGCTAAGCCCATATAGTACAAAGGTATATATGGGCTTGTTGTTTTTGAAAAAAACGAATTGATGACTTAACCATCAATAATAAAAGCAATAAGCTCATGCTTTGTATAGAAGTCAACAAAGTTACCCTTGACGGTATCCTTTGAAATGCAAAAGTTAAGCTGTATCTTTAGAATGCTGCTCCATTCAGCCGCCGAGAGAATCCTTTATGAGTTTATTAGCCTGATCGATAAACTCCGAACCCATATTATATGGAATACTGCTGGTGAGGGGAATGACTTTCAGGGATGCCCGCAGACAATACAATTGTAATTCTGTCGGTTCACCTATGATTATATCTGTCCAGTTGTTTCTTTGCGGTATAAGAATGAGCATTGGCGTATTCTTGCCAAACATATTATAAAGAAAGCTTTTCCATAAAAGTATGCTTTCGAGCATGGTATCCTGAGATGTGGGTATACGAAGTGAAGTGGATCTCAAAGCCATACTGCTGGCACTATTAGCACGATGTCGTCCAACTTCACGTTCGATATGATATAATACACGGAATAAGCCTTCTTGATTTGGCCCCATCTCCGGATGCCGGGCAAGCCTTGCGATAGCATCCGGATACACAATCACAGGAGACGGCGAGATCTCACATTGTTGAGCTAATTGCCGAAGTTCCTGCTCAACACTTTGAATAGCCATCCGGACATCGTTTGCGGAAGTAGTCGCAGCACAGGTTGCTTCTACCTTCTCTAAACGAGGCAAAACATTCTCGAAGATCCACTTTATTGGTAATTTACTACATTGAACGCAGACCACAAAAGGATAACTTTTACGGCCTTTGCCATCCTGTGAAGACCACATGCGCCCTACAACCAGGTTTCCATTTATATACCAGAAAAAAACATGCTTGAATTCTTCGATGAGCTGATCCTCTTTGAGCTTATCCCAGCTTCCTGAATCGATGTTGCCGCCGATACCCTGAATATAAAGTATACGTTTTACCGTAACGAAAACGTCCGTCTCGAAACCAATGTCATCGATATGATCATCCCAGCCGGGATGTTTACCGAATGCAGCTACGAAGATCCCTTCAGAAGGGTTATCCTGCCCCTTTGGATTAAAGCGTTTGAAAAACTTTTTAAAAGCAGAGTCCAAAATACATGTCTCCGTAAGATCAACGCTTATCTTTCAATGACGGCCATTGATCCGGACCTGGAAAGCTGACCGGATATTTTTCGTCAACGCCTTTAAAGAACTCAAGCTGCAAAAATAACACTCCACCCAGGTCCTTTTCGCTCTTAACTTCAAGCTTAACGTATCCTTCTTTCCTTGCATCATTGTATTGATGAAGCATTCTCAAAGGAGCCCAGGGCGGTGGAAACTCTACACTCGTATGCTTTTCGGTGTCGGAAGGATACTGGTAAAATTCGATTTGCAGGGACGAACCAGGATACTTAAACATCCCAACGCTCATATTTGCGCCCGAACGAGTGTTAAATCGTTCACTCTTTTGATCTCCCTGGACGAGCCCGAATTCTGTCAGGTAGTCAAGCAGCACTTTTTCGTTCTGCCCCACAAGTTTACGCTGCTCGTTCTGACCCAACAGGGTTATTTTACAGTAATAAGGATCTTCAGCCTGGGGTAGAGATTTAAATACC
>Ga0307378_10000611_pt1 | contig 62158 bp, 48 predicted proteins | sample UN1MG_FD_202238 | JGI IMG/M metagenome (GOLD analysis project Ga0307378, IMG submission 202238) | Soil microbial communities from Risofladan, Vaasa, Finland - UN-1 | ecosystem: Environmental > Terrestrial > Soil > Coastal area > Acid sulfate soil | place: Finland: Risofladan, Vaasa | collected... | reverse complement strand
CAAGGCATTCGGGATGAAGGTGCTCTATTGGGACAAAGTCAAGCGCGGAAGGTGGCGGAGGATGACACAACTGAACAAGCTGCTTGAACTTGTGGATTTTGTGATTGTGTCCATCGCCCTGAACGAGAAGACTCGGCATCTGATCAACATGGACAATATCAGTTGTATCAAACGCGGGGCCGCAGTGGTGAATATCTCGCGAGGCGAGGTTATCGAGGAACGGGCCCTGTGCGTTGCACTGCAAAACGGCATACTCTGCGGAGTCGGAGTCGATGTCCTGGAGCTGGAGCTGAACGATTATAGACGGTCGCCGCTCTACAAGTACGCGCGCAAGAATCCTCGGGCGAACATTATCATCACGCCTCACATCGGAGGGGCGACAATTGATGCATGGAAAAAGGTTTTTGTATTGGTGTCTGAGAAGATTTCCGAGGAGGCCATACTAAATGGACGCTAAAATCGTTGTGGAAGTAGCCTCAAATCACCAGGGGAATATCTTTCTTGCCCGCGAATTCATAAAAATCGCTGCAATAATCGGCGCTGATTGTGTGAAGTTCCAGTCCTCGCGATACCAGGATTTGGCCGACAAGTCAGACCCTCAAGCGGAATGGGTCAGGCAGACTTCCTTGTCGGATAAAGACCATTTCGAGCTGATCGCAGAATGCAAGAAACATCAGATCGATTTTCTGACCACGTGTTTCAGCATTGGGAGAGTCGATTTTCTTTCGTCTCTGGGATTGAAGGAAATCAAAATAGCGAGTCCTGACCTCTTGAGTTTTGCGATGATCGAAAAGTCGGCTGGAGTATTTGACCATCTTGTTATCTCAACGGGAATGCACACCGTCCGGGAGATTAAGAAGGCGATCGACTTTCTGCTTGGCAACAAGATAAATGCTACCTTGCTGCATTCGGTCTCGATGTATCCGACGCCTTTGAACAAGGCTTTTATGTATAAGTTCCTGTGGCTGAAAGACAACTTTCCCAAGGTCGGTTACAGCAACCATGCTCCGGATGCCGAGCCGGTCAAATTTTCGATGGCGCACGGGGCTCAGATCGTGGAAGTCCACATGAAACTGGGCAGATACGGCCCCGGACGAGCTGCCGACTGGGATCTTTCAATAGAACAGGTGGAGGATATCGTCAGATACAGGAGTCTGCTGCGAAGCATGTTGGGCAAAAAGAAAGACTTGCACAACGAGGATTTCTTGCATGAAGAGGAGGTGTCTGCGGCCAAACGATTCGTAGGCAGATGGGGCCGTAATCGATGAAAATAATCTTTGTGACGCAGGGCGAATATGCCCTTTTCTACCTGGATTTGCTTCCATTGCTTGCCAAGGAGCTGACTCTGGACCGTGTGGGATTCTATGTCACTAGCAGGTCCAATAATGCACGGTATCTGAAAAGAGCTGTAAGCCTGAATCTGCAGGTAGATTTCCTGAAGGGTTGGGACTTGACCTCGGCTGAGGACAGGGCGGATGATGATTTTTTGAAAACACTTGAGGTTAAATTCGGGGAGCCGTTCCTATGGAACGCGCTGGTCATAGACAGAAGGATATACAACGGAGTCCTGACAAAATACAAGCAGGATTACAAGCCCAGATTCACGCACGATGAAATGCTGGCCGTGCTTCAAAAGAGCTTTAAGGCAATTTTGCAGTTCGTCGAAGATATCAGCCCGGATATTATCATCGGGGGGTTTACACCGGTCACGTCCGCCGAATACATTTTCTATCGCTGTGCGAAGATCAAGGGGATCAAATATATAAATCTGAATCCCACAAAGATCCTCAACCGTGTTACTTTCTCGGAGGAAATCTACAGGGAGTTTCCTCATTTTCGCAAAGATTATGCTGATTACCTGCAACAACAGGACCAAGATGTCTTTCTCGGGCAGGCGAAACAGTATTTGCAGACCAGGGATAAGAAATACGAGGGCGTCATCGCTTCTTCTGCCCGCTTTCCTTGTAGACAATGGCTCAGCAGTATATTCAGGTACCCGTTTGTGGTGGCCAGGTACTACTTGAGGAAAGCCTATTTGGATAATGAGGAGCGGGGGTACCAGTGGGGTTATTTCTATAAGAATATCCGCAATCCGATAAGGGACAAGATTCTTCGCATCGTTTTGCCGTACGGCTCTGTAGAGGAGCTGAATGAATGTAGCTACGCCTATTACCCGCTGCATGTCGAGCCGGAAATTGCCCTTTCTCTTTTTGGCAGAGAGTACCTCAATCAGATAGAGCTTGTTCGAAATATTGCCAAATCCGTTCCGGTTACGTGGAAGCTTGTCGTCAAGGACCACCCGGCCGGCGTCGGAAGGAGAAACATCGGATATTACAGGAAACTTCTGGGAATCCCCAACGTCGTGTTGGTCGATCACTATGTCGATTCGGAACGCATCGTTGAAAACGCTAAAATGGTCTTTACAGTATCCGGCTTTTCGGGATTCGAGGCAATCCTCAAAAGAAAACCGGTGATCACTTTCGGGACAACTTTTTATGATGTTCTTCCCGATGATATGGTGAGAAATGTACGGTCATTGCGTAAACTGCCAAGCGTCGTAAAAGGACTCTTGGACGGTTACAGGTATTCTGAAAAGGATGTTGTCTGTCTGATTGCCGCCACCCTCAAGAACTCCACACCTTTGAACTTGTATGAAGAAGTTCTCAACAAGAAAGGACGCATTACCGTTGACGGCAAAACGTTCGATGAGCAGAAAAGAGATTTCATAGACTTCTTGCTGAGATCGATGCGTTAGGTCCTTATGAACACGTGCAAAGATCGGTGTTTGGTGTGTGAGGGTAGATCCCTGGAAGTGCTTTGCCGGATGGCTTCCTCGTATGGCATCAAAATGTTCCACAAAGTCGCCATCTGTCGCGATTGTGGACACATTCAGGTGTACCCTCTATTTGATGAGAAAGAATGTTCCATAGTAAACAAACGTTTTTTCGGCAGAAAATATCTGCCTGCCGGAAGACAGAATCCTGACAATTTCAAGAAACAAGACAAGCTCAACGAAAGGCTTTCGCATTATCTGCGGGCAGGACTCAACGTTCTGGACATTGGGGCCGGTGAAGGGTGGGCAATGGACTGCTTTCGAAAGCGCGATTGCCACTATTTTGCCATTGAGGCTGTCGACAGACTGGCTGAGGCAATCCAGAAAAGGGGCGGCACGATGATTGGAAAGTCTCTGTTTGACGACTATGCTGACTATGAGAATTTTTTTGATATTGTGGTCTTTCGCGCTATTCTGGAGCACATGCTAAATCCTTTAGCGGCGCTATCGCAGATACGGCATTTCTTGAATTCAAGCGGTTTAGTCTATTTGTCCGTACCCAACGCTGCCAATTTCTCCATCAAGAAAGGTTTCCGAACAAGCTATCTCAGGCCGGTACATATTTCATACTTCTGCGAAGGCAACGTGTTGCGTCTTGCACACTCCGCGGGACTACGATCAGTGTGTTCGCAATCGGCGGATACGGAGATGTACTTCTTGTTGGAGCGTGGAAGGGACGAGGGTCTAAGAAGTCACAATTATTATGCTCAGCAGAAGCGTTTCTTCCGGGAGCAGTACCGCAGGGCTTTTCTTTTGGATAGTTTTCAGATAGCGAAGCTCTGCGCAATCCGAATTCGCAATCGCTATGTTTTCGCAGACAGGCCGAATGAAGAGAATAACTGAAAACGAGAAGATATTGGCCATTATCCCTGCAAGAAGCGGCTCAAAGGGTATTCCTCGCAAGAATATAAAGTCTTTCAATGGTAAGCCCTTGATTCATTACGCTATTGCATTAGCCGCAAAGGTGCAAAGAAAGGGCCTCATTGTCGGTCATATTGTATCCACCGACAGCAAACGGATCGCCTCCATAGCCAGAAAGAGCGGCGGAAACGCTCCTTTCTTGAGACCTCGCGAGCTGGCCACCGATGATTCTCCCGTGGTTGAGACGGTGATGCACACCGTGAAGTGGTGGGAGGAGCACAATCGAAGTATTATTCACAGCGTTTTAATTCTACAACCCACAAATCCCTTAACAGCCGCAGAAGACATAGAGGGTGCGGTAAGACAGTACCTTGACAACCAACCCAAGGCGAGGTGCCTGATTTCCGTCTGCGACGCCCAGCACATAAGGCTGCCCGCTCTTTATTATAAAAAAGGCAAATATCTGGAGCAGGCCGTGCGGCAGTTGGATCCTGCCTCAAGAAGGCAGTCCTTGAGAAGATTATATTGGCGCAATGGTGCGGTTTATATTGTCCGTCGTGACCTATTGTTGAAAAAACGCAAGATAATGAGCGAGAATCCTTGTTGTTACGAAATGCCAAAGGCTCGCTCTGTGGCTATCGATGACGTTCTGGACTGGCGTGTTGCCGAATGGCTGATGAACCGTGGCAGGAGATAAGCCCGGAAAGATATTTTGAGTAAAGACTTCAACATAACTCTCAGTAACATCAGTTTTGACTATGCCTCTCAGCCCAAAGAGCACGTGCAGTGCTGTAATGTATGTAGCTCATCTCGTTCCATTGTAATTTCGAGAAAGGACCGTTATGGCCTTGACGTTTCAGCTTGCCTCTGCCTCGGATGTGGATTGGTTTACCTGTCCCCACGAATGACCACGGAAGGCTACAGATTGTTCTACCAAAAATATTACAGGCCACTGGTAAGTTACTATCTGAAGCAAAAAGTTGACAGCACCACGATAATCAAAGAACAAAAGAAATACGCTCAAGAAATTTTTGGGTGGATAGAGCGCTACTTGCCCTCCCCAAAACGCGTCTTTGAGATTTTGGACGTAGGGGGATCAACAGGCGTAGTTGCAAAGGTCTTTAAGGAGAATCTTGAAGCCATTGGATTCTCTGTAGAGGCCACGGTCATAGATCCATCGCCTGATGAGCTGGCGGTCGCAAAGATGTCGGGTCTTGAGACTATTGAAGGGCTTGTGGAAGAAAAGGACATTCAGAAAAGGCGTTGGGATCTCGTCCTGATGTGTCAAACAATAGACCATCTCATGGATGCGGCCAAAACGATTTCCACCATCAGGAGTTCGCTCAGAGAACACAGCCTGTTTTTTGTGGACATTGTTGATTGGGAGTACATGGTCAGCTGCAAAGGCGTTCAAGGCTCCCTCAAAATAGACCATCCGTTCAATTTCACCAGGCAAACGACCATACCTTTCTTGGAAGGTAAAGGGTTTCGAATTGTGTCGGAGTCCGTACTATCGGACGACCATTTGGTCGGTTTCCTGTGCGGAAAAGCAAAGCCGAAGCCTCGTTCGTTTTCTCCGCTCCACGCGGAGTTTTTACTTTCTCTCATTAGGACAAAACAAGCTTTATCCCAATAGAGTTGCCTCGGAACCACCGATGACAAAATACGACAAAACTGAAATTCAAAATAAAGTGGAAGAACTGGGTCTGCTGCAGCCCTGGAACCACAGCATAGAGCTTCCTTATGGTATAAATACGATTGCCAAAGAGCAGGTCTCGCACGGGAAGAATCTGGTTAAATGGTCCCGCATAAGAAAATTTATCGAAATGATCAACGTTAGGGGTATGCGCGTTCTTGACGTGGGATGCAGTGAAGGATTCTTCAGTTTAAAGCTGGCCGAGCTGGGCGCGAAAGAAGTGGTTGCAGTTGATGCGGATGAGTTGAGGATAAGAAAAGCTAAATCTGTCTCTGAGATTCTGGGTACTGCTAACATTAAATATGAAGTTGCAGATATATTCGAGAGCGGCATGGAAAAATACGGGCATTTCGATTTTGTGCTCTGCATGGGCTTCTTGCATCGAGTCTCCTGTCCATATCGTGCTATTCGAGAATTGACTGAAATATCTGACATGATTTTTTTTGAATGGAAATCACTGAGAGAAGGGAGTTTTGATCTGCCGATAATGAAGTTCTGTGGAGGCCGGAGCAAAGACTTAAACATATACAGCAGTCAATACTGGCTGCCATCCGTCCAATGCATCGTTGACATCCTGAAAAGCTTCGGATTCGTACACAACATCGTCGTAGATAATTCAACCTGGCGCAGAACCATTGTTATTTTTTCGCGGTTTGAAAATCCTGCTCTTAAAAACAGAGATGTTCTTGACATTAATAAATTTACGGTACTAAGAAGAATCACCAGGAGCTATTTGGGGAGTATCCTGAGGACGTTAAAGAATAAAGAAATACGATGGCGGTAAATATTAAGGAGTATCTCAGAAAGACCGGCCCTCTCTATCACGCCTTGAGCACATTGTATGTGTACTTGAACAGACACGGCCAGCTATGTGAAGTGCCAATAGAGATATGTACGAATCCCATGGGTTTTTCGTTTGCGCCAAATGGCTGGAATTATCTCATCGAACAGCTAAAGCAGTTCGACAACAATCCGGACATTGCCGTAAAAGATTCGGCCTTATACAGGTTTCATCAAAGATATCAGCCTGAGGACATGTCCGATTTACCTGTTTCTGCAGGCGCCCAAGTCAATTTCAAGCCGGACCTGTTTATTTATCCTTGGGGTTCCTTTGATATCGAAAAAAGCAATAGCGGGGGTAAGGCGAAAAACTCGCATTTAACGCGCTTCTTTGGTCCCTCCAGTCTTGCATTGGTAGAAAGGGATCTTGTGAATTTGCTCAGTCTTTATGAATACATGAAGATGCACGGATACAGGCCGTGGCATTTCAGGAACGCGTTTATTGGAGGGATTTTCATGGAACGGCGGGATGGGCAGAGAAAATTTGTGGTCCTACAGGGAAATCACAGAACTGCCATTATGGCGCATCTCGGCTTCGAAAATATGAAAGCAAGATATCTCAAGGGCTATTACAGGTGCATCAACGAAAAAGATATGGCAAATTGGTTTTATGTTAAATCGGGAGCGTGCAGCGAACAAGACGCCAAAGTGTATTTTGACTCTTTTTTTATTTTGAACGGCCGGGAAAGAGCGAAAAAGATGGGACTTGATTCGTGAAAGCCGAGACTTTGGGAGAAACCAAGAGCTTGGATGTTTCCAAACACCTCTTTCGTAATACGATCGTCGGCTGGTTTGAAATGGTTGTCCTTCTTGCTTCCGGTCTCGTTATCCCCCCGCTTCTGTTGGCGAATCTGGGCAAAGAAGGCTACGGTGTCTGGCTGCTGGTGGGTCAGGTGATGGCGTATTTGCCCATCCTGGATTTGGGCGTAAGCGGCAGCGTTGGAAGGTTTGTAGCCAAGTACAGCGCCAGGAAAGACTACGAGGGTCTCTCTCGAGTCATTAGTTCTTCAGTATTCCTGTTTCTGGTGTCTTCAATATTAGTCGTTGTGGCAACGTCCGTTATCTGGCCCAACTTCTCGAAGTTTTTCCATCTGAGTCAGGAGTACTTCAACATCGGCAGATGGCTCATCCTCCTGACGGGCCTCGGCGTGGCCATCGACTTCCCGTTGCGGATCGGCCAGGGAATATTGCAGGGCATGCACCGGTTTGACCTGATGTATCTCCTAAGGGCATCGGTCGCGTCTTTGAGGCTCTTGTTCATCGTCGTCCTGTTCGGATGGTGGGGATGTAAGAGCTTGATCGTCCTTGGCGTTTTGTCCATCGCCGTGACCATTCTGACCGACGTGCTTATGTGCGGATTCGTGTATCGTAAGTCCGCGAAGGTTGTCAATATCAAGTACACGTTCGTTAGGCTATCGAGTCTAAAGGAAGTGTGGTCGCTGAGCTTAAGCACCCTGCTGGTTACAATCGCCGCCCTTTTGTTCAACCAGGGGCAGATTATTAGTGTGGGAAAAATCGTCGGCCTAAAAGCTGTTACTATCTACGCCCTGCCGGTTATGTTACTCACTTATGGAAGCATGGTGATCGCCTATATCATAGGGGCTTTCAAGCCGATGGCAAGCCACATGCAAGCCCTGGATGAAAGGGAGAATCTGCAAAGACTCAATGTTGCGGGTGTCAAGATTTCATTCATCATCAGTCTTTTCATTGCTGTCATAGCGATAACATTTGGCCACCCTTTTTTCAAGATATGGTTGCATGCTTCGAAAGATTTATCTGCGGACGATTTTGCCACGCTATCCAATGTTCTGACGATCATGGTCATCGGATTCGCCATCGGGGCGCCTCAGAATGTAACCTCCAACATGCTTTCCGGAGTAGAGAGGCAGTGGTTTGTTGCTGGCGTATCTTTAGTTGCAAGCTTGGTCGGCTTCTGCATTGGAATAACACTGATGATGAAGACATCTCTTGGGTTTTACGGCATGGCAATCGGTTGGGCGGCGGTTTTTGTCATCAGGGGAGTGTTCGTCCTGCCGGCCAGCGCTTGCCGTCACTTCAAGATAAAGTCCCTGTCGTATTTCGAGCGAGCATATTTGACGCCGATAGTAGCTGCCACCATATTGATAGCTACGGCTTATATCACGAGAGCGATTTTTGATGTGACGTCAATCGCATCATTGGCGTTGTGCATAGTCTTCTCCGCGGGTGTTTATGCCGTTGCGGTCTATTCTTTTTGTCTTGACGGGGAGCAAAGAATGCAGATTCGAAGCATGGTAAACCAACTCAAAGCATAATTGATAACGATATTCGTAAAGTGTTCTTAGTGTCTTGTATCAGAATATCGGAGCTTGAGAAATGACAGTGAGACTCAAGGATGAGACGGGCAACGTTAGCGTCATAGTACCTGTACACAGGCAAACAGATGCAATATTGGAGGTTTTATGGTGCGACAGAGAAGATAACCAACAGGCTCTTAGAATTGATAATAGAGAAATTCTATTCTTAGCGAATTGATGGCGATAATTGACAGCACAAATAGAAAAGCGAAAATAATTGTTACGTAGGGATTTCTGTTTCCTTTGAAAGAATTTGTGTTGGATAGCAAGTTTACAACACATAGCAGGGTTCCATTCCAGACAACCAATCGGATTAACTCTGAAGATAAAGAAATATTTGTTGGGAGGTGAAACATCTTTTCGAGCAGGTTTAAAGCCATTGGAACATCATCGCTCCGAAAGAAAATCCAGCCAATAACAACAAAGAAGAAAGTTAGTGTTCTTTGAAGAATAACGGGCATGTTGTCCCATGTCCGTCTAAATGCGTAGTATCCTGCTACGAGTGCTCCCTGGTATATACCCCATATGACGAAAGTCCATGCTGCTCCATGCCAAAGACCACCCAATGCGAAGACAAATAGAACATTAAATGCGGTGCGTCTCTTGGAAACTCTATTGCCCCCGAGGGGGATATATAGATAATCTCTTAGCCAAGTTGAAAGGGTAATATGCCACCGTAGCCAGAAATCAGCAATATTAGAGGCCTTGTACGGAGAATTGAAATTATACGGTAATTGCAGGCCGAACATCTTGCCCAAACCAATGGCCATATCACTGTACCCGGAAAAGTCAAAGTATATCTGAAAAGCGTAGCCCAAAGCTGCCATCCATGCTCCAAACTGTTCTAAATCGAGATAATTGTCGAACATGGGAGTAATCATTTTTGCTATGGAATCGGCTATCAGGACTTTCTTGAACAGCCCGAGTAAGAAGATTTGTAGGCCCACTGTCAAATTATCAAGGCTGAACGGCCTATCCATACGTTCGAGCTGCCCAGCAATATCTTTATATCGCACGATTGGCCCAGCCACCAATTGAGGAAAGAGTGAGACATAGGACGCAAATTTCAGAAAGTTCCTTGTGGCTTTGACGCATCCTCGATAGACGTCGATTGTGTAGCTCATGCTCTGGAAGGTATAAAACGATATCCCTATGGGCAGAACGACATTAAGAAGAGGGAACTCAAGCTCCAAACCAAACCATGCAAGGATCGCCTGAGCATCGCCCATGAAAAAATTGAAGTACTTGAAAAATCCAAGAATCGTCAAATTGCAGCTAACCGAAAGGATAAGAAATATCTTCTTGATTCTCTGATTTTGTTTATTACGGCTGATCATCAGTCCGAAAAAGAAGTCAACACATGTTGAAAACAGCAGCAGGGAAACGAATTTGTAATTCCATGCCGCGTAAAAAATGTAGCTTCCAAGCAGCAAGATCAGAAGACGATACTGTCTTGATTTGAGATTCCATACGGTCAGCAGGATAACAGGGAGAAAAAGAAATATGAAATAGAAATCAGTAAACAGCATCGGTATTACTTAGCCAGCAATTTGTTTAACATCAATGTCGAATTGTGGATACTGGGATGTGCAGCCCCCATGAACTCATCTACTCCCCCATATTTCTCTATGTGCGAAAAATCATAGATTTCATAGAAGTTATCCCTGTTCCGACTCTCAAGGAACTCAACGAGCATACGATTAAATCGACTGAAACTTCCGTCAAAACCATCCATACGTGTTATATAAGCAGGAGCGTAAGGAGTTATGATAATCTTCAGGGATATATCTTGTTTTCTGCAAGTATCCAGCAGTATGTCAAAATACTTTTTGCGTTTTTCCGAAAATCCGCTAATTCTTGTTTCAGGTTCTATGGGACCGGACCACAATGCTCCTTTTTCGTTGAACTTGTCTTCCCATGCCAAGAATCCGTTTGATTCGAAGGTATAATGTGCCAGAGGAAGTTTCTGTCGGCAAGATAATTTAATACTCTTTCTTACATCCTTGAGGTAATTATAGTTAAGCGTCTCAAAGTACAAAGCCGCCTTTTTTCTTATCCATACTATCGGATTTAAAGGAAGGTGATTCATCAAAGCGATGTTCGAAATTAGCCTTTTATCGAAATCTTCATCCTCTAATTTACAGAATGTTCTTGGACATACTCCAAGAATTATCAACTTTGGCTTAAGCTTAACTTCTTCTATTGCGTAGTTTACCAAGGCGAGAAAGTCCTCGATTTTTCCGGAGTTGACTGAAAGATTAAAAGTTCTTAATCCTGTAGCTTCCTCAACGACCGTTGGGGAGAAACGCATGCAGTGAGAGCTTCCCAGAATTAAGGCTTCGGGCTTGGGATTGCTTGACTCCAAAAAAAGAAGCTTTTCAGTGCGTGCCGTGGCAACGACAACAGGATATTTATTAGTGCCAAAAACTCCACGAGGATCGACATATACGCTCAGGGTGATCAAGGACGACGACAGCGCCGCCACGCAAACAGAGAATAAAATTAGAAAAACCTTATTTGAGTCTTTCATTGTTTTCTTGCAGATTGCTAACTTTCGGAGAAAGTTGTCCACTTGTCCATGGATTGAACCAACCGAACCGTTTGTGTCTCGCTTTATCAAATTCAAGGGCATAGCTGTTCAGTATCTTTCCACCACACAAAGGCATAAATGTCGTAGGCAGTAAATATACAGCAGCGATCTCTCAAAAGCAACAATCTTTAGGACTCCAGAACGGAAATTTCAGGGACAGATCTACTAATCTTGAAAAGGATTTTTGAACGAGACAGATGCTTAGATTTGAAAAGCTTAGGAACGATGTTCTTTGTTGGCTTGATTCATTGAAAGTCCCGGACAGCTGCTGCAGATACAAATTTCATTCGAATGCGGACGACACAATCTTCTGTACCTGCTTTGCCTTGTTCATCCTGGACCTATTTAAAGAGACCAGACGGTTCACAGAGGAACACAGAAGCGGCTGGATCTCATATATTCAGCATTTTCAGAATGAACAGTACGGCTACTTTGAACCGGAGCAATTTTACCATGAGGACAAAGAGCGTAATCGTTATCAATTGACGTGCTTTTGTCTGAGCGCCTTGAGAATCCTGGACGCAGAACCAAAATTCCCGCTGAAGTTCATCGAACAGTGGAAAACGCCTGATGACGTGAAGAAATACCTGTATGACAGAGGTTCTCATCTGGGTAGGCCCGGATCCGGTAACAAGGCGATGTTCCAGGCCATATTTCTTACCTACGAGTACGAAAGAACACAACGGAACGATCTGCTCGATAGAGTGAATGCGTGGTTTGAATTTCACAATGAGACACAGAATCGAAATGGGTTCTGGGGGAGGGATTTGAGGTCGCATTATCTATACGGCCTGCAAAATGGATTTCATCAGTTGGTTATGTACTTCTATTGGCACAAAGATATCCCCAGAATCGACAGAATAATCGATGTTGCCTTGATGTCTCAGGACAGGCATGGATTCTTCGCCCCGACGCCCGGAGGCGAAGCGTGCCATGACTATGATGCCATTCATATTCTTGCTATGGCCCGCAGAGCAGCAGACTACAGAAAGGATCAGATCGAAGCGTGTCTGAGCAGGGCATTCGAGGCCATACCGAGTACCCGCAAAAGTGACGGCGGATTTTGCCAGTCAAAGGTGAAGCTGACCGGCTTGACGGATTTCTTCAGACATATCCCGGTCTATTTTTCAACATGGTCACCCTATCTATGGTATTACAGGAGCAGGGCCAGCCTTGTAGCCTTGCTGAGAACCGGAGACCTGATCCATACCGGCTGGACGCGAGAACCAAGAGCGTGGAACCAAAGTAACCTATGGGACACATGGTTTCGTTGTCTGGCTCTCGCGGAGGTCGCGCAGACAATTGACGGGACCAAGATGCAGGATTTCCGAGATGTTAATTTCCAGAAGGCACCTGGTCTCGGCTACTATTGAGAATAGAGCCGGGCTGTGCCATAAACAGAATGCTTAAAAAACTTGTGTATCTCTCGACGGCGATTATTCCTTCGGCACAGGCCAACAGTATTCAAATCATGAAAATGTGCAACGCATTTTGTCGGTTTGATTTCGACGTGACTCTCTTGGCCGGCATGATGCCGGGCTACAGGAATGTCAACGTATTCGAGTATTATGGTATTGAGAATACGTTTTCAATAACCAGAAAAGTGAGCGGCTGCCATCGGGGCTCCACCTTTTTTCTTTCGCTTCGGAACTATCCTAAGTTGAAAAAGTTGGCCAGGAGTGAACAGGATATCCTTTTCTATGGAAGGGATGTTCTGGCCCTTTATGTATTGGCCCGGGCAGGCCGGCAGGTGATGTATGAAACGCACGAGATTGTCAGGAAAGGGCCGAGAAGCTGGGCTGAAAGAAGACTGATTGAGAGCCAAAATCTTCGCAAGATCGTGTTTATCTCCAACGAGCTTAAAAGGGCGTATCTGGAGAAATATGACACGGTTCTGGCAGACAAGAAGATGATTGTCGCGCCAGATGCCGCGGATGAACAGCCGAATTTCTCCGAAACCTTCCATCTCAACGGGGACGCCCAGTTCAACGCCTGCTACGTCGGGAGTTTTCACAGAGGCAGGGGAATAGAGTTGATTTTAGAGGTTGCCAGGAGGATGCCGGAGGTGGGATTTCACCTTTTTGGGGGTAAGGTGAATCAGATTCGTCAGCTTGAACAAACGAGTTCGCCAAACGTTTATTTTTATGGATACATCGAGCCCGCCAAGACTTACAAGGTCCGAAACGCGGCCGATGTCCTTCTAATGCCATACCAGAAAGAGGTGATGGTTTCGCAAAATGCCTCTGAAACATCCCGATGGATGTCGCCGGTAAAATTGTTTGAGTACATGTCTGGCAGGAAACCGATTGTCAGCTCCAATCACAAAGTCCTGCAGGAGGTGCTTGGACATAACCGAAACTGTTTGTTGTGTGAGCCTGATGAACCCACCCAATGGGTCCAGGCCATCACGAGTGTCAGAGAAGACGAGCAACTTTCCATGCGTATAAGCGAAATGGCTTACAAAGATTTTATTGACAACTACACTTGGGACAAGAGGATCAATCGCATTTTGGCTGATGATTAGGCTGCGTTGGAAGGATCGTCTGCCGAGAGCGCGTTTCGCAGAAGACCTCTGTTATGGAAAACGTTTTTATTGATATCGACTGTCCCGTATGCCGTGGGGAAAGATTCAAGACGGTCTGGCGGGCGACGCCAAAGGAGTTTCTGAGTGATTTCAGACAAAGTTACTATAACCTCGATGCCCCCGGTGTCGGCCTGGATACCTCTTTCTACATAAAGCGATGCAGAAACTGCTCCTTTGTTTTTGTCAACCCCAGGTTTCGCAACGATCTCTATGATGTCGTTTACAACGAGGCAAAAGTTGAGCAGAACCGTGAGAAAGCGTGGGCGCATCAGGAAGGTGATCTCAAATATCTCTATAATACGCATCATAAATGGGCGGCCTCCAGGATTCTCATGCGATCTCTCTCATATCTTTATGGAAGATTCGAGAAAACGAAAAATGAGAATCAGAAACAGATCAGGCTGCTGGATTATGGATGCGGTTATGGTCATCTGCTCGATCTATGCAGAGTTTTCGAGGTGGAAGCAGTTGGAGTGGACATCGATTTATACAGGATCCAGTTTTGCAGGGACAAGGGGCTTAACGTATGTAAACCGGAAGAGCTTGATGCCGCAAGCCGATTCGATGTGGTCGTATCAACTTCGGTCGTGGAGCACGTCAATGATCTGCATGAATACTTCCGATATATAACTGACCGGCTCAAAAGCGGCGGGCGTCTCCATCTGACCGGTCTCAATCCGGCGATCATAAAAAGAGAAAAGAGCCGCGGGACATAGAGCAAGTTGCCGCAACCCTCAAGAGGTTGACAGTAGCAGGTGGTGCTGGCGTACATTTGTTTCCTGCTCACAGGCATTTCGTCGAGATTCACCTTTTCATGCCCTTTGTACACTGGCTCCCGAAGAATAAGCTTCGAAAAATCTACATTTTACTTTGGCTGCTGCTGAGTAAAGGGCCCAGGTGGAAAGAGCTGCGAGGAAAAAGTAAGTGGGAACAAGCCCATGCCTATTATGAATATACCATATTTAAGACGTACTACAGAACACCTCGTAAGATCACCGACGTGTTTGTTCGCCACGGATTTAAGGTCGATTTCATACCTCTGGCGGACTTCGGGCTGGAAAAACATCCGCTGCTGGCTCGACTGGCAGGATTAAGACTTTTGCGACCACCGCTGGATTGGGGTATGTGTAACTTCGGTCAAGTCGGATTGTTGATTACCAAAAATGATTATTAGTCTGAGCACTTGCTCAATTAAACAGATGAAATTCCTACCCAAAAAAGTTTTCTCATTAGGGACCATAGTCTGGTTGCACGTGAGTTTTTCCGTGGCCTTGATCTTGGCCTGGACGATCATCAAGCGAGGCTGGGATTTCAGGGTGACGTCGTTTCCCAACGAAGGCTTCTATATGTCTGGAGGACCAAACGTATTCAATCTCGCGGCAGTTGTGATTGGTGCGATGTTTCAGTATCTGCATTTCAATCATTTGACTTTCTATTTATTCAACGTTCTCATAAGCTCCATAGCTGTCATTTGTTTTTTTCATCTCGCCCGGACATGCCTGGACAGGAAGTTCGCTCTCTACGTGACGGCGATTTTTGCCTTCAATCCCGAGCTTGCCTTCTACAACAATTTCGTTCTCAAGGAGAACCTTCTGATTTTGGTTATCGTCGTTGCGATGTACTGTTTCTTCAAGGCGCTCGCCACGAACGAGCTTATATACAAGATTTTATTTCTTATTCTGCTGCCTCTCATTGGTCTGCTGAGAGAGCCGCTGGTTCTCATGGGACTTCTACCGCTTGCTTTCTTTCGCAAGCCCACGCGAAGGCTGGTATTATTTTCCGGCATTGCGGCCGCTTTCGGCCTGTTGTACCTGATGCGCGAGCAAGCCGGCACACTAATCAGGGCCTATTGGGCCTCGCACACGGGTTACTATGGAGCCACCAAAGCGATTTCCGAAGACATCTATGGTGTCCCTACATCGGTGACATTCGGTGAAGTTTTCAGTTCGCCGGCATTGTTTACAGAATATTTCTTTCGAAGTTTCCTGTATTACATAAGGCCGGGCTGGAATGCCGGACTCAAGCTGAATTCTGCCCTGATACCTTACACGTTATTTGTCATTTATGTGTTTATCGCAAGCTTTCCATTCAGAAAGTATCTGGTATCAATTTATCGCACAGCATATGTGCTCATTGCTCTGATTGTTATCGCACTCAGTGTGATTTTAATTCTCTATGACCCCATCGAAAGATATCGCTACAGTGTGTTTCAGCTCGCCTTCACGTTGCTCGTACTCAATCTTAAAGGTTATCAAGAGCGTCTGCGACAGGAGCGACATCCGACAACCGGCATTGAAACCTGTTGTCGGACATAACATCGCATCAAGGCAGGCCCCAGCCGGCGACTATTGATGAACATTAGTGAAGCCAACAAAATCCGCATCCTTTATTTGGTGAGCCGGCTCCGCCCGGTAGGCCCGGTCTTTCAACTCTATAATATTATCAAAAACCTTGACCGAGATCGTTTTGAGCCCCAGATTATCACGCTTTCCCCTGAAGGGCAGGATTCTTTGATAGATCGTTTTCGAGCCATTGGAGTGCAATGTAACTCTGTCGGGTTAGGGTCAATTGCGGGGCTGGTCTGGGGCACCCGAAGAATCAGAAAAATGCTGCACGAGAATCCCGCCGATCTGATTCACGCGGCCGATTATCGCTCTATTCTCCTGTCTGCAACCAACTTCGCGAGCCTTCCATGCGTTGCTACTTGCCGTCAAGTTTTCGGCTACAGCCATTACAGTCTGGATGGAACACTCGACCCGATATCTGCTCGCGTGATGGTGATAACTCTCAAGATGGCTTGTAGAAAATCCGATCGCGTCGTGGGGGTTTCTGATTTCGTCCGCCGTTCCGCAGGAAACCGGCTTGCCGAGCGGATGACGGTTATCTACAACGGCGTTGACCAGGATTTCTTCGGTCCCTGCGACAAAGAGGAAAAGGCCGCTCTGCGGTCCAGGCTCAACCTGCCGCCGGACAAACATATTTTTCTTACCGTCGGTTTCCTGTCCAAAATAAAAGACCCGGTCACGATCCTCCAAGCCTTTTCGCAAGGCAACGCACACGGGACGGCAATCTTGGTGCTGCTCGGAGATGGCCCTTTGCAGGGAACATGCCTGCGTCTGGCGGATGCGAACAGCAATGTTCGCGCCGTTGGCTTCGTCCGGAACGTGAGAGATTATCTGAGAGCCGCCGATACGTTTGTTTCGGCCTCGCTCACCGAGGGCTGTCCGAACGCTGTCATGGAGGCACTCGCCTGCGGACTTCCGGTCGTCTTGTCGGACATCCCTCAGCACCGGGAGATTCTTGCCTTTAATGAGCGGGCGGGACAAATTTTTCCCATCAAGGATGTGGCTGCGTTATCAGAAATACTCTCAGAAATGGCAGACACGGGCTGCTCAGAGCCATCCGAAGCCGCGTTAAGTATTATTGAAAATCATCTGAATGCCCGAAAGATGTCGTTGAAGTACCAGGAACTCTACGCCGAGCTTTGCAGATAATGGATTTGTCTATTTCAATAGTCAACCACAATAACAAGGAATGTCTTGCGGCCTGTTTAGATTCCATCTATTCTCACACTACGGACGTAAGCTTCGAGGTTATTGTCGTTGACAACGGTTCTTGTGATGGAAGCACAGAGTTTGTCAAACAATCATTTCCCTCGGTAAGGGTCATAGAAAATTTGGATAATCGGGGATTCGTTAAGGCTAACAATCAAGGTATTCAAGTCTCTCGGGGGCGGTATTTGTTGTCGTTGAATAACGATACCATCATTAAGAATGGTTCGCTCTGCGGCCTGGTCCGCTTTATGCAAGAGCATCCGGATGTTGGCGTGTGCGGCCCAAAGGTTTTGAATCAAGACGGGACCTTTCAATCCCAGTGCAGAAGGAGCTTTCCTACCATATCATCGTCACTTTGCTACTTCTTGAAGCTGCACAAGCTGTTTCCACGAAGTGAATTCTTCGGGCGATACCTGATGACATACTGGAATTGCGATAAGGCCGGCGAAGTCGATTCTGTCTCTGGATGTTGCCTGATGGTTAGAAGAAAGGTGATTGAGAGCGTCGGAATCCTGGACGAAAACTTCATCATGTATGGCGACGATTTGGACTGGTGCTATCGGATCAAACAGGCAGGTTGGAAGGTGTGCTACGTGCCGCACGTTGAAATCGTTCACCTCGGAGGACAGAGCAGCCGGCGTCTGCCCTGCAAGTGCATCTTACTGTTTTATCGTGCGATGGGGGTCTTTTACCGAAAACACCACGCTCAACAGCATACTTTTGTCATAAACTCGATTGTGTATGCCGGGATATGGTTAAAAGCCATGATAACCTTGTGCGTCAACCTCTTCCGAAAGGAGAAGGTCGTAGGTTCAAAGAAGCCCTGTGCCAGGTAGTTTGTTCATGAGATATCTTTTGCTTACGCTAAACATGGTCGCCATAAACATAGGGTTCCTTTTGTCCTTTGTTATCAGATATGGTCTGACACTCCCAGCATACAATTTCCTGCCCTACAAAAAGAGCTTTATATTCGTGACGCTGATTTACATATCGGCATTGTCTTTTTTCAAAGTTTATAAAAGCCGGTTCAGATCCTCGTGGGACTTGTTCAAGAGGGTTTTTCTGGGGCTGCTTTTCGGGACACTTTTGAGCATCGCTTTTGTTTATGTCTTCAGGATTAATTGGGGAGCTTTCCCGACGGGCATTTTTGTACTTTCGTTTTTCATCAATCTGCTTCTGATTTTTAAGGTTAACCAGTATATCTTAAAAGCCAGGAAACAAATCAGAAAGAAGGTTGTCTTAATCGGCCGGGATGAAATAGATGACATTGTAGGAAAGAAGGCTATCGTAAAAAGATTAGAAATCGATGAGATCGAGCAATTGGCCAAACATCCGGATATCGATGAGATTGTTATTTGCGAGAGAATCAAAAATGAAAAGGACCTGAGCCTCCTGATCTACCTTGTACAGAAGTTAAAAATAGATATTGTTTTTAATCCTTCGATCTATGTGGAGCTGTTGTCCGGGAGAATTAACGGCGAGAATTCATTCCACTTCCTAAGCACTTTCGTTGGAGAAAAACGGGATTTAGAAGAGTTTTTAATAAGAAGCCTTGATATAATTGGAAGTATCCTTATGTTGCTTATTTCTACACCTGCGACTATTTTGATCTCTCTGCTTACCAAAATTTCGTCACCCGGACCGGTTTTTTACAAGCAGCAAAGAGTAGGCAAAGACGGCAAAATCTTCACTTTGTATAAATTTAGAACTATGGTGGAAAATGCAGAGAAAACTGTCGGACCTGTCTTAGCAAGCCGAGATGACCCGCGGATTACAAAAGTAGGAAGGATTTTGCGAAGAGCACGCTTGGATGAGCTTCCTCAGCTTCTCAACGTGCTGCGTGGGGATATGAGCCTGGTCGGACCCAGGCCGGAGCGACCACATTTTGTCAAGCAACACAAAGCTCTTCGGGAATTGAGATTAGCAGTAAAACCGGGGCTGACAGGCCTCGCTCAGATTCGCAGCTTTTATGACTTAAAACCCCGGCATAAAATAAAATATGACTACCTATACATCCAAAGAAGGTCGCTGCTGCTGAACCTTTACATATTGATTCGAACAATTCCCGCCGTCTTCTCCAGAAAAGGCTGGTAACCCCCCCCACACCTCCATCAATACTCAACTCCCCCTCTTGCATAATCGTCCAGCGATTTCTTCACACCCTTTTTCTGCAACTCACGACGCCCCGCTTCGCTCAGGACATGGTTTGGCCGCGGCACCCTTCGTCGTGAGTTTGGACTAATTCGTTGCTCGCGGCTCGTGTATCGCGCTTTACGAACAAGGCGTTAGTCGGCGTCTTTTTTCTTTGCGTATTGCGCGACGATTTGGGCCTGGACGTTGGGGGGGACCAGCTCGTAATGGCTCAGCGTCATCGAGTAGCTGCCGCGTCCGCCGGTCACGCTTTTTAGCTGGCTGTTGTACTGTGTCACTTCTGACAGCGGCACCTGCGCTTTAATGACAATATAATTGCCGGCCAGTATATCCTGCCCTTGCACTCTGCCGCGTTTGGAGGCCAAATCGCCGGTGATATCGCCGACATTTTCCGAAGGGATTGTCACTTCAATATTGACTATCGGCTCGAGCAAAACAGCTTTTGCCTTTTGAAGGGCGTCAACGAATGCGCCCTTGCCCGCTGCGCGGAAGGCGACTTCTTTCGAATCGACGGGATGATGTTTGCCGTCATAAATAGAAACGCTTATATCCTGCATAGGAAATCCTGCAACGATGCCGTTCTGCATGACCTCGTTGATTCCCTTTGCAACCGCCGGTTCATATTGGCCGGGGACTGAGCCGCCGAAAATATCCCAGTTAAACTGCAGCGGCGGGTCCGAGTTACGTTCGGCCGGCTCGACGCGAAGGTAAATTTCACCGAATTGTCCCGCGCCGCCGGTCTGCTTCTTATGACGGTAGTGCCCCTCGGCTTTAGCGGTAATTGTCTCACGGTAGGGAATCTTCGGCTCCTTTGTGGTTATCGACAGTTTATAGTGATTATGCAGCTTCTCGAGCGTCACTCGCAAATGCAAATCACCAAGGCCGCTGGCGACCAATTCTTTTGTTTGCTGGTCTCGGGTGATTTTGAAGCAGGGGTCTTCTTCACATAATTTATCAAGCGCGGAGCTTATTTTTTGCTCATCACCTCTTGTGGCGGGCTCGAGGGCCAACGAGAACATTGGCTCCGGCACGGGCGATTGTTCAATCTTGCCGCTCATTTTGCCATCGTGTATGATGTCTCCGATTTTCAACTCCTCGATCTTGGCCAGGGTTATGATGTCTCCGGCTACGCCCGCATCGACGGGATTATTTTCCCCGCCCTGTGACTTTAAGATATGGCCGGGGCGAATACCCTTTTTCTCGTCATTTCGAAGCAAATTCGTGTCTGATTTTATTGTCCCGCTGAAGATACGGATAGTGGAGTACTTCATATTGGACCGCGGGTCGTATCCGACGCGGAATACCAAACCAGCCAGCGGACCGGCAGCCTCAGCCGACAATTCCGTCAAGTTCTCGCCATCTTTGAGCTGAACGGCTTTTACCTGGAGGGGTGATGGGGTGTATTTTACAATAAGATCCAGAAGTTCCTGTATGCCGACCTCTCTGCGGGCATCGGTAAAGATTATGGGGATAAGCGTCCCGGCTTTTAAGGCCTCCACGAAGACGGAGGCTATTTTTTCGGCGGATATTTCTTCGCCGCCAAGATAGCTTTCCATCAACTCATCGTCAACTTCGATGACGCTTTCGATCAGCTCCGTATGGGCCTGGGCAACGTCCATCAAGGGCGAATCGCCGGTCTCGTTTTCGATGCAGTCGATAACAGACGCCCTGTCCGCAGAAGGCAGGTTGGCACACCGGCATTGCAGGCCAAAGGTTTCCTGAATACCTTTTATCATCTCAGCGAAAGCAACATTTTCAGCATCCATCTTATTTATAACGATGACCCGTGGCATATTGGCCTTCGTAGCTAATTCGAACATTTTGCGAGTGTTGGTCTCTATACCGGCAGCAGCACTAATAACGAGTACGGCCGTCTCGGCGGCGGGTATTGCTTTTATAGCTGGACCGATAAAATCCGGATAGCCCGGCGTATCGATGATGTTTATCAGCTTGCCGGCGTATTCGGCGTGGACCAGCGCCGATTGTATTGAATGCTGATGTTCTTTTTCCTCATCGTAGTAGTCGCAAACACTGGTTTTGTCATCGACGCTTCCGAGCCGGTTTGTCGCACCGGTTTTGTGCAGTATCGACTCGGCAAGGGAAGTTTTGCCACCTCCGCCGTGTCCTAAAAGAACAATATTACGAATATCATCTGTACCAATCACTTTCAAAGCCTCCAGAACGCAAGTTTACGGGTTTCCAATAAGAGCATTAATAGTACAACAACACGGCCGGAAATGAAAAGAAATTTTTCAAAAAACTCAATTCGACAAAAAACCTGGCTTCAAAACACCCAAAACCATTAGTAACTGGGCCATTTCTTCCATTAGAGAAGCAACTGTGGCTCCCCACAACTGCCTTTGTGGTACTGGAGCAATCGACACCCTGTTTTATCGAACAGGGACGACTTGCGTCTGATTAGAGTCACTGAAGTTCTAAGCCTATGCCCGACTCTCCGATTATATCCAAGGCCGCACACCTATTCGCGCAGCTGACGCCAAAGCAGGACACGCAGGGCCTCACCGATTTCTGGCAGCGGCACAGGCACGGCTTCTGGTTCGGCCAGTGTCCCTTGGATTCGCACAGAGGAGACGCCTGTCTGAAGAGAAGTCATCAGCCGATCCAGGTCGCCCATCCCGGGCAGATGGGTGCCCTTGAGCGGCCTGACGGAACCGATGGCATAACCTCTAACAGGGCTTGTTTTTCCTTGTGTGAGGTCGTCGACAGCCCCCATTCCGCGGATCTCAATCCCACGATTGAAATACGTGAAGCTTGGAATTCTGACTGTAGAACCTTCGAAGCGGAGCCTTATTTGTCCTTGGCCAGTTGGCTGAGTCTGACCAAACCTTGCATTCAGGGTGTCATACAGAGTGCTCACGATAACTGTGCTCGCGAGGTCTGATTCACTCAACAGAACGTTAGCCTCGCCCGTCATTCGGTGGAGATCCGAAAAGACTATTAACACCCCGTTTCCAGTGAGCCGGCCAGTGACCGTTTTTTCACCGGATTGGAAAAAATCTACAAACTGGTCGAGCTCAAGCTGTGAAAAATCAGCAAAGACATATGTTAAGAGTCCATCACTCTGTCGCCGGAGACTTCCACGGGCCTTCAAGAATCCGTTCATGATTTCAAGTTCCGATCGGTCAATAAGTAGTCTTTCCTTTCCAATATATCCCGACATCTGGAGATTGCCAAATTGTACATTTCGATAATGTCCATTTGACACATTGGCATGAATCTCAAGCTTAAGAGGCCCCAAGGGTCGCTTGCCCTCAGCTCGCGTAATAGTCAAGACACCAGAAGACCTGCCGGAAAAATCCCTAAGTTCTTCTCGCCAGCCGGCAAGTGCTCCAATACTTAAGTCATGCCATTTCACTTGCGCGCTGCCTGCAAGCCAGTTATCCAGAGGAATTCTCGCCGCTGCATCAACAGAGCCACCAAGAGCTTCCATCTTGATGTCATTGATGTTAATCGTACGTTCTTCAACAGCGATCTCGGCCGAGACATCCCCATATATCTCATCATTGATTACAATAACAGCAGATAGATGACCTTTACCTTCCGCTGTTCGTTTTAGCAGATCCAGAGTTGCGATGCCTTTTCCGTTTGTGACCAGAACCATGTTATGATCTGGCAAATCTAAAGGCCACTGTCGTGCCTCCATATCCAGGGACACATACTGAGGCCGATCGAGTCGGAACTGTGCGCTGGCTGAGACCAGACCCTGATTCCGTTTGAGGTGTATTCGGTCAAATATGACGACGCCATTCTGAATGCGAACATCTCCGTCGGCTCTTTCTGCCTCAATGGTTCCCAGAGCCATGTCCTGGATGCGCCAACTGCCGGACAGATTCACTTCGTTCATATCAGATAACGGAAGCTCAGCTTCCAGTTTAACTGCCATAACTCCCTGGGACTTAAGAGGCAGGCCAAGTAACTCAACCATTGGCTGAAGCGACACCTCGGATGCATTAAGGGTCAGTTGTCCGGAGGGTTGATAGAACTCATACTTGCCACTCACGTTCCAGTTGCCACCAAAAAGCTCAAATCGATCCGTTTCATATTTAATCCGTCTCGTGTCAATCTGCGCTTGCCAGGGAATTTTTACAGTCGAAACTACTTTTTTGTTTAGTGTAATGTTCTCTCCTAAGAGTTCCGACTTAAATTGGAGACGCATGGGCCATGCTGTCCCAGCGATAGCAGCTTCACATTGCAGCCTACCAGAAATGCCAGCAAGGTGCTCTCCGTCAGCAGGTGGCGGGTGAACCACCCATGATGCTTTGGCATACGCATCGCGAAGCTCAGCAGACGGCAGCTCTACTTTCCCTGTCGCTTCAATTCTCATATCCTTCTGAGCTACCCGGAACTCTCGAACTGTTACATATTGCTTGTTTCCGCTGGCTATTAGTTTTAGATCGACAGGCAAATCTTGCCAATTTTCTGCCTTCCACTTCTCAGCCTCAATCGAAATCGCCCAACTACCCTTATCCGCCCAGAATGCTCCTTCCGCTTTCAATTTCTCCGGATTGGAGGAATGAAGACTTACAAGTCGTACGTTGGGCCAGTCGGCAGCTACTTCAGCCCTAACATCCTCAAAAGCGATGTTGGCTTGTTTCAATCGACATGATAGACGAGGAATGGAGACCTGCCATTGCGATTTTGATAACGTACTACCTGAACCAAGTATCTGCACTTTACCGTGCCAGTCGCCCCATGGGGAATCTCCCTGAGCGAATATAGAAATACCAACCTCTTTTCTACCCATTCGCGGCCAGCTTACGGATCCATCCCAAGTTCCCTCATGGTAAATTCCTCGTTGGGTGCTCTTTCCAGCCCACGTGCCGCTGAGCTTTCCGTCTCCACTCATCCAGTTCCAGTAGCCAGCGAGGTTTCCAGAAATACCGCCGGCTTCGACCAAAAGATTATCGACATGTAACTCTTTTCCACTTAATCTTGCTGAACCTCCTGCAATCTTGAGCCCTTTAGGGGGGAACTCAAATCCCCGGACCAGGAGATCTTCGAATCGCACAAAAAGTCCTGCCGGGGACACGTTTATACCAAGTATCCCTTGCGTTTGTGTCTTACCCCACTGAAGTGAATCGAGCTTCAATTTGCCAGTTAGCTCGTTTTCACGCGCATGTCCGTACAGTGTCCCACTCATGCATCGAGCTTCTGATATGCCCGGAATCAAATCCTCAACCATATCGTTGAGGTCTTTGATATCGAAGTTGATCTCGTGTGCCCAATCAGCACCCGCAGCCACTTTTCCAGAGATCGCAACTTTTGACGAGATGCTCATTTCGAAATCCCAGCGATTCAAATCCTGTGGTGTGCCGTGAAAATAGAATGGGCCTATGTTCTCAACACAACCGCTAAGATTCGTTACAACTGATGCGCCATTCACAATGTCTAATTCTGGCAATCTGACCTTTCTCTGCCTGTTTTTACCTGCCGGAAACTGCCGCAGGCAAGAGGCAAATTCCTGGACATTCCAGCGACCGTTTTCATCCTCTCTGATATTGACCGTGGGATTGATGATCCTAACAGAGTGAAGTGTTACAGAGCCTCTAAGCAGAATCTGGGGAAGTGTGCTATGAGAGATGTGAATTTCTGAGATGAACAGACATGGACTGTCTTCCATCGGGAGACTCAAGGCAAAATCTCTTACTGTTGTCTTTCCCGATATGCTTGCTCGAAGCGAACCTGCGGTTACTTTCATACCTAACTGTTGGCTTAGAATTCCCGTCGCCCACCGTCTTGGCAGATCGGTGCACAGGATTACTTGGATAGTCACTACGGCAACCAACAGAAGTCCAAGCAGAATTATAAAGATCCGAAGTATCCAACGACGCATAAACTTACCGACCTATTTGGTTTGTATTTCCCCTGACAAGAGCAAAACCGTAACAGGAACTCACATCCTTTACGTTCAATCTGATTCGTGATCCACAGGCGGTATCGTACCAAGAGTACGCGGGCCGAACCCTAGCAACCACCAATCTTCGCGATAGGTCTTTCCTATGACTGGTCCCGAGCTGGCTACTATGTCACCGCTATCTGCCCAATAGGCGACGTAAGCAACGCTGGCGAAGCCGATCTGCCTAATCTTCTTGGTGATAGCAATTTCTGGAGTGATCAAGGGTATCGCTTGAGGAGAAGAAGCAGTGCCGGACGGAGCTGTTACAGCAGGTATGCCGAACAGAGATTCGTACCGGTCTATACCCACCCCCGCACTGCGTACTTCGACTATGATTTCAGCATCTTCTCGCTTAGGCGAGATTCTTACTCCAGAGTGCAGCAATCTTGCCCGGAATTCACCCAATATAAACTCTCTCGCCCGGAATTCACCCAATACAAACTCTCTTGCCCGGAATTCACCCAATACAAACTCTCTTTCCATCGGAGTAAAATAGGCCACATCCAGAAAAACACTGCGACCGTGGATTGCTTCAAATGACAAGAGCTCCACAGCCTTTACTGACGCTTGCGACAGTAAGAATTGCTCTGTGGCTGTCCTCACAGGATCGGTAATCCGAACGTTCGCACAACCGCCGCCGAGTGCCAGCCAGATGGAAAGCAACCAGGCAATCCTCAATGCTTCGCCTCGCGATTTCAACAGCCATAACAGAAAGTTTCTTTTTCTTGAACCCATTCAAGTCGCCGACGTTGTAAACGAGGTGAACCTCGTTTTGTTTGCTGCTGGTTTCTATTTCCTTACATACAATACACGAACCATTTGAATGATACTACCCCTCAATATACACGACTTTCCAACATAAATCAATGACAATTAGCCCAAACTTAGGGGTTTTACCCTAAGCTTTTCCGCAGCAAATCCTTGTGAAGCCAAAAGCAGGTATTTATCGCTTCAGTAAGGCCTCCCAACAAGCGGTATAAAAAAAAGTCAGGTTTGTCGGGTAACGGTTGACTCAGGCAACCTAAGCGATCAAAAATGGTTGGATGTACCTCAACAAGCCGGCCCAAATAAATAATCACCAAAACAGCTAACAAAACCAGGCTTCAAAACCCCCAAAACCAGCAGCAATTGTTGCTCCACACAACTGCCTTTGAGGTACTGGAGCGATCGACATCCTGTTTTATCGAGCTGTGCGGCAATTTCCCACAGCTTGACTATTACTGGTCTGAGACTTTTTTATAAGGCAGTTCTGCCCGCCATTGTTCGGCCTTCTCCGGTTTGTTTCAGGACTCGTAGAGTGAGTCTCAAACGAATATTCATGGCATGATTTTTGATCAAGCAATAGCTGTCGTTCTGCTTGGTCTATGGAAGAGCATAGGGGCGGGACAGAGCAGTTGTCCCGCCCCCGGTTGTTGCTGAGATCATTTGCTTGTTGTGGATTTCGGCAGGAAGTTCTCCATTATCCAGGCCTGCCGTTCTGTTTTCCTGGTTACACACCAGGCCGCCGTCTTTCCATCACGGCTCCAGCGTGGAGGGCTTTGGCCGGCTGCATGGTCTGCGAAGAGCGTTATGTCGCCAGAGGCTTCGTCATAGACGTAGATACCGTAACCCTCCTTTCCAGCAGCCTCGCTCATATAGAAGAAGCGACGACCGTCCGGTGCCCAGGCGCCGATGTAATCCCAACCATCGGGGTGGTCAACGAGCAAGGTGGGCGGCCGGCCATCCAGGTAAGCCTGACGCGTCTGGCTCTCGTGCTCACACACGTTATAGGAGAGGCGCTGGCCGTCGGGATGCCATTCAATCCCTTCCAGGTAATCGGGGCCGTCAGGCGTCAGTTGCCGTAGTTCACCGCCGGAGGCGGACACCACAAAAACTGCGTTGCTGGTCCCGGGTTTGGCGGTATAGCCAATGGCAGCGATGAACTTCCCATCCGGCGACCAGCGGACAGTCCAGACATCCCATCCGGAATTCCTGCGTCCGGAGTCCTGGAGATGGGCAATTTTGCGGGGCTGGCCGCCGGCTGCGCCGATGACATAAAGATCGTTGCCGACCGCGTATGCCAACTGAGATCCATCGGGAGACCACTGGGGTACTACGCCCAGTCCTGTGATTTTCACCAGGAGCTGTGGCTCTCCTCCGCTGACAGGTAGGGTGAATAGACCGCGTCCCTCGCTGTGTTCGGCGATGTAGGCGAGGGTTCGGCCATTACTGGAGAGATGGAAATTTGTTAAGCACCCGTGGGTCGGTAGGGGAGCAGTCTCCGTCAACCTTCGGGGTGTGCCTCCCTCTCGCGGTACGGCAAAAATACCGTCGGCCACGAAGTAGATGGTTTGCCCGTCTGGCGACACCTGTGGCAAATGTTTACGGCCACGCGCCACTGTGCGGGATTCATACGGTGGCGAACCGTTTGCCACGTGAATAGACGTATTTATTCTCTGCAATTCAAAGGCAACGCGACGACCGTCGCCAAGCACCTTGGGAAACGTGACTTCCGCATCGTTGAAAAATGTCATCTGCTGAGGCCCCCCTGTTTGAAGGCCCGTTTCCGGGTCGATGACGAGCTTCCAGATATTCCCGGTTCCGACCATCCCGGAGACAAAGTAGAGGGTACGGCCGTCCGGAGCCCAGGTAACAAAGCCATTGGACCCTGACAGGTGGGTGAGAGGTTGTACTTGCCCCCCTGTCGCAGGGAGAATCCAAATATTCGTTTCATGATTCGTAGTGTTTTCTCCAAGTGCGCAATACGCTAACCAGCGTCCATTCGGTGAGTACTCGGCATCCGATGCTCTTCTGTGATATCTGCCGGGCAAGTCATTTCTTGGAATGTCCCGAACGTGACTGCCGTCAAGGGCAATCATGTGAAAGCCATCCCGATTGAGGTAGGTCAGATGTTTGCCATCGTATGTCCAACGGAGACAAACAAAAATGTCCTCTTGTTCTGGAGTGATTTGCCGGGGTGTGCCACCATCCGGACTGACGACGAAGAGGGCCCTCATGCCGTTCTTTTCACCTGAATCCAAAGTTACCTCCCTCGATGCTTCGTAAGCAATCTGCCGGCCATCTGGCGACCATCGCGGCCAAGCGAACGGCTCCCATGGCGCGAAATTATCGAGAAGCGGCCGGATCAGGGTTCCGGTCTCATCGGCGATATACAACTTACCCTGACTTTCAAACACAATTCGGTCGCCGCTGGGCGAGAAATCCAGGTGGCGCTTCCAGTCTCCTTCCTTCACAGGCATACCGGCTATTTTACTATCAAGGACAAGACGGTAGGTAGGCCCGTTGGCTTTGGCTCCCGGGGCCCCGGCGTCGAGCTGCTGCAGGTGTTCACGCGCTGTCTGCACAGGCTCGGGCTGGTCGGTGTACTCCTTGATGAGGCGCTGATAGGCCTTCTGCGCCTCCTGTTTGCCGAGCTTCTCATAGCACAATCCAATGTGGAGCAGGGCCTTGGCCGCGACCGGCCGGTCTTTGGGAAACTCTTTAAGGACGCGCTCGTAAATAGCGATGGCGGCTTCCAGGTCCCCGTTCACGTCCTCTTTGTACAGACCGGACTGGAGAAGCACTCCAGCGCTCTGCTGGGCGTATGCCGATGAGGACACAACGAGTATCAGGACAAAGACAACACCCCAGATAAATTGAAGTTTTTTGTTCGTTCTTTTTCGGTTTTCATTGTTAGTTAGTTGTGTGATGATTCTCATTTTCTTTCTCCTTATCTTTTTAGTTACCAATAAAATTGACCAACTGTCAACACCAAAAGTTTTCTCTCATTCTTTTCTCCTTTCTTTTTAGCCGCTAATAAAATTGACCAATTGTCACAACTAAAACGTCTTACTACTGGAGAAAATTGTACTAAAGAGAGCTTTCGAATGCGTAAAGCCCAAGTGAAGTTTAGGTGAAGATTTGGTGAAGTTTGATTTATGCGGTTATGCAGTAAATTTGTATCCTATGCCTCGCACACCAATGATGTGCCTGGGATTCGCCGGGTCGTCTTCGATTTTCTTGCGCAGGTGACCGACATGGGTGTCCACGGTCTTGGGCAATACGTACACTTCTCTGCCCCAGACCCCATCCAGAATGGTCGAACGATCTACGACTTGATCTTGATGCTTGATGAGAAAGCCGATTAAGGAAAACTCAAGCGAGGTCAAATAGACCGGCTGTTCCTTCTTTTTCACTTCGTACTTTTTGAAATCAATTTCCACATCGCCGAAGCGATAAACATCCATCTCTGCATGCGTACCCTTGACGCGTCTGAGAATGGCCTTCACACGGGCAAGCAGCTCGCGCGGACTGAAGGGCTTAGTGACGTAATCGTCGGCGCCAAGCTCCAGTCCCAGGACCTTGTCAATCTCCTGGCTTTTGGCGGTCAGCATCAGAATGGGTGTCCCCACGCCGGCTTGACGTAGTTGTTTGCAGACCTCAAAACCGTCCATCTTCGGCAGCATAATGTCGAGAATGATCAGGTCGTGTCCCTTCTCTTTCGCCATTTCGAGACCCTTAAGCCCGTCTCTTGCGCTTGTGACTTCGTATCCCTCAAGTGAGAGGTCATCGGCTAACGCCATCAGGATACTTTCCTCATCTTCAATAATAAGAATTCTTTCCATTTCATTTAACCTCTGTCAATTCAAGTGGGAGCCGTATCGAAAAAGTACTGCCACGGCCCGGCTCGCTTTCGACGTGCACACTCCCGTGATGGGCCTGGACGATTTGCTTGACCAAAGTCAATCCGAGCCCGCTTCCTTTTACCGTTCGTGTCAGCTCATCGCCGCCGCGATAGAAGCGTTCAAAAACTCTATCGATTTCTTCCGGCTTGATGCCAACACCGAAGTCCTGAACGGCAATAATCAGATATTGATGATCCTTAAACACCCGAACGTATATCTTTTTGGCTCCGGCGGAATATTTGATAGCATTGTCAATCAGATTGGTAATCGCCTGCGTTATGGCGGCACGGTCTGCCTGAATGGATGGCAGGGGAGCATCAATTTCTGCCTCAACCGTAAACTCTTCATGGCGGACCTGCTGTTGTATCGTTGAAACAAGCTCTTCCAATAATGGGCCTATATCGACCATCTCGAACTCGAATTCTTTTTTGCCTTCTTCCATCCTGGCAAAATCCAAGATGTTGTCGATGAGTAATGAGAGTCTTTCGCTTTGTTCCAAAAGAACATCGTAGTATCGTTGGCGACGTTCTTCGGAAGGGACCCGGCCGGCTTGAAGCATCTCGGCCAACTGCCGGATACTTGTTAAAGGACTCTTAAATTCATGGGAAATAGTCGAGACAAAATCGGATTTCATTCGTCCGAGTTCAAGCTCATGGCTGACAATACGAATCGTCAGGGTCAGGCCAAATATCAGAATGCCTGCGAGCAGGATAAACATATAAAGATAAATGCCGCGTCGTGAAGACAGAAGCGTTTCAAAAAGACGCGGGGCCTGTTGATAGAGTTCAAGAGACCACGGTGGAAAGTTCCCGATAAAACTGGATTTTACGGTCATAGGAATCGACGCTGGCTTATCCGATTGTAGGATGGCTTCGCCATTCCTGCCTCTTATAATCCATTGAATGTCCTTCGAAGAGGCATGCTGACGGATTACAGGCGCCAGAAGGTTGGTCTTGAGCAGTTCAGAATCGAGCAGGAGCCCCCAAATCCCGTTAGGCTGGTTTCCATCTCCTTTCTGCCCACTCAGAATAGAAACAAGATACGAATGTTCTCCGATTTCCAATGTAAATCGTCTGACTTGGTTGTGTGAATCTTCCATCTTTCGAGGAACTTTGGCCCGCAAGTTAGGCGATGCATTCTTCTGGAATGCAAGCAGCCTTTCAGTGATTCCTCTTTGCTTCTTTTCCTCGCCTCTCAATGTTTTAAATGTGCTTTGGTATGGCTGCATTTGTGTATCTTGCGAAAAGATTTCATCAATCGCATCTTCAACCTGGTGAGCAAAAAATTCATATTGGGATTTTTCCAGCGTCCATTCGGCATGAATCAAATCCTGGTATAAACGGATAAAAGTTTGAACGGCACTGCTGGAATCATCGACTGCGACAAATAGGGCGCCAAGTTCCAACTGCGCAACCAATCCCGATGGCATGCCACTGCCCAATCGTATATCGTTGTAGTCTTGTGCAATTGTCCTGTACGATTCTATGGCGTCCGGCAAGAGCTGTGATTTTGTCTGAACTCTGGCAATAGCATTTAGCGCTTCAGCCTTAACCTGGTGATTGGAAGCTTGGGCAAACACCTGTTGATAGCTGGCCAGGGCTTCTTGATTACGCTTCTGTTGAAATTCATATTGCCGACCGAGCAGCAAGGCGGATGGTTGCGGCTGAGGCGTTAATGACTCGGCGCTTCCGGCAGAAAGAAAAAGGAGCTTTGCAAGGGGAAGCTGAACATGTTCGGCGCTCTCAAATAAGAAGACTTCTTCAACAAGAGGTTGCTGACTCTTTAAACGCTCAAGCAAACGAAGTACGGCTGAATCCTGCTGAGGTTCTTGGTGATTCGCGACCGAATCGAGAAAGGCCCCTTCGACCGCCGATATCTTGTCGTTAATTGACTCAGTAATCTGTTGAGCAATTGCATTGTGTTCATTTAGACGCTCTTCTTCCAGTAATGCTACATCATTCTGGATGCCTCGGAAAGCAAGATAACCCAGAAGCAAACTGGGCAGTCCGATCCCCAGAAGAAAGTGGAGGAGTATTCTTCTGCGTCTGTGAATTGATGTTTCCATGTTCTATATCGGTAACAAAAACACAGCATAAAATCCAATAAAATCTTTGGGTGTCGTTTGCATAGTATAAGACAAGGTTATTTGCCGAAGAGCGATCCAACATTGCCCAAGAGATCGTACCGTTCATTGAAAATGTTGCCAATTTTTCGGCCTTTTATAATCCCTTGAGAATAATAGGAACGGACACAGAATTTCCTCGACATATAGCCTATTTTATGTTATAATATGCAAAATAAATAGAATACAGGATACAGCAGCCATCGGAGGGCGGAAGCAAATCAAAAATCAAAGTGCAAAATGTAAAACCACAATAGTTCTTCATTCATAGATAACAGAAATCAGATTTCAGACAAAATACAATGGCAATCATCTCACAAAATGCTGTCAAACAACGTCTTTTTTTGCCAGAATTGCTCAAAAAAGTGGAGAAATAGTGAGTAAAATTGAGACTAATTTGAAAAAACAAAGCCAATTTGCCGGAGGGGTAAATTGACGCAATATCAGTAATAACAAAGCCTTATGGAGATTTTTGCGGATGGAGGCGGCGAAAAAACAAAGCCAATTCAAAGCCAAAACAAAGCTAAACGCCGGCCTTTGGCCGGAAAATCGAAGCACTAAGCCCGAAATCCTAAATCCTCCACAGGACCCTTAACGGGGTAAACAATATCAAATGTTCAAAATCCTGAATTTTCAAGACAAAACCACAACCAAAACGCGCGAAAATACGCCAAATAGTGCAGAAAGCGCATCAAAATGAGGCAAAATAGTGAGTAATATTCGCATTAATTTGAAAAAACAAAGCCAATTTGCCGGGCTTTGCCCGGAAATCCGAAGCACGAAGTTCGAAATCCGAAACGATTTGAAAAAACAAAGCCAATCGCCGGCCTTTGGCCGGAAATTCGAAGCTCGAAATACGAAATTCGAAACAAAGGCATTTTTCAGAATACGATTTGAAAAAACAAAGCCAATTTTAAAAAGCTAAAATGAACGCAAAGTTATATAAAAAAAAGGCTTATGAAAACAATCGCGTCTTCGGACTGCGAAAAAACAAAGCCAATTCAAAGCCAATTTCTGTCAAGAAATGCCCAAAATGCCCCATCCACATGCTCGTGATAGGATTATTTGAGCTTTATCAGTGCGACCCATTCCTTGCTGGTGCTTTTGGGCTTCTGGTCGATGGGTGTTGAGCCGGGGCCGGAGATCTGGGCCTTAGTGCCGGATTGAATATTTTGAATGCAACTGATAAACAAAAGAGCTTTGAGCACAATCCTCGTGCTTTTTATTGAAAGGGATTATAGGTTCAATGGTTCTTGAAGAAAAATTTGGGATTGTTCGGTGTTGATGCTTTTGTTATTGTCAGAAGATACCCTTATTAAAGGGGGATATATGTGGATTTTATATTCAAAGGCGCCGGTACGATGGATGTTAGTCTGCACGAGCTTGTAGAAAAGATTTTATGGATCGTAAGCTTTATTGCCGTTGGCGGTGCTTTGACACTGATGTTTTTCTTAATCTTCGCCCAGAGTATCATTGGCTCGAAAACAATACATTCGCAGCTTGAGAGTCTGCTTCGACAAAGCAAATAGATAAACGAACAGCTAAGACAAATAGTCCAGCATCTGGAAAAGGAGAAAGATAATCCCCTGAAAAAAACCTGATGCTATCCGGCCTGTCGAATCCGTTAATTAAGACCTTAGAATTGGCCCTAAGTCCTCCATTTCCTTCTGCGCCGCTTTCTTCTTATGTTTATGTTTTCCTCCCCTTAAGGCCTCTATTTTGGCCGTAGCCTTATCCTGCAAAGCGCCAGGCTGACGGCTTTTATCCAGCATCTCCTCTAAGGCGATCATGCCGGTATCATAGAGTCGCCAGAGATGCTCGTCGAGGAGCTGCATACCCAGCTTCCTCCCTGTTTGAATGCTGGAATCGATTCGGTAAGTTTTGTTCTCGCGGATAAGGTTGGCGATAGCAGGGGTCACAACCATAAACTCATATGCGGCGACCCTTCCCCTGCCGGTAGCCAAAGGACAAAGGGCCTGGCTGAGGACGGCTATCAAATTACTGCTCAGCTGGATACGAATCTGCTCCTGCTGATTCACGGGAAACACGTCAATCAATCTGGTAATCGTCCCTGCGCAGCTGGTCGTATGTACCGTGCTGAAGACCAGGTGGCCGGTCTCAGCAGCCCTGACGGCTGCTTCGATTGTTTCCAGGTCACGCAATTCACCCACGAGAATCACATCGGGGTCCTGTCTCAAGACACGTCTTAACGCCTCGGAAAAGCTCGGAACATCGACACCAACTGACCGCTGGTTGATAATTGATTTCTTATGGTTATGATAGTATTCTATCGGCTCTTCAACTGTTATTATGTGGCGGTCGAAGTTTTCGTTAATATAGTTTATCATGGTAGCGAGGGTGGTCGTTTTGCCACATCCGGTTGGGCCTGTAACCAGGAACAGCCCTCTTGGCCTGCGGCACAAAGCTGCACAAATCTTCGGTAAGCCGATTTCCTCAAAGGTCAGCATTTTCGATGGAATAAGACGCAGGACCAGCGCAAGATTACCCTTTTGCCGAAAAACACTGACGCGAAATCTGCCTTTATCGCCAAAGGCAAAGCCAAAGTCGGTTCCGCCCTCTTCCTGAAGTTCCTGTTGATTTCGGTCGGGGGTGATGCTTTTCATTAAAGCCGTTGTATCTTCAGGTCCGAGAATCTTGGTTTCCAGAGCTCTAAGCTTGCCGTCTATTCTCAATACCGGTGATTGATTAGTAGTAAGGTGTATATCTGAAGCCCCCTGTGTAACGCAGGCATGCAGTAACCTGTCCATATTAACGGTTGCCATTTAAAAATCCTCAATAACCATATTTCGTTTAATCCACTGACGCACCCTCTGTCTGGGTTATTCTCACCACTTCAGAAGGTGTTGTTGTTCCTTTGAATACCTTTAGCCTTCCGTCTTCCATCAGTGTTCTCATTCCACTTGCTTTGACTGCCCTTCTCAGTTCGGTAGTAGGAGCTTTTGCAAATGCAAGTTCTCTAATTTCAGTATTCATTTCAAACATCTCAAATATGGCGATTCGACCTTTGTAGCCGGTGTTCTGGCACTGACTACATCCTGCTCCTTTGGAGACGGAATGTTTTGTGAGATCCTCCGGGGTAATACCAAGTGACTGGAGAAGATACGGGTCCGGATTTTCATCAATCACTTTGCATTTTTTGCAGATGACTCTCACAAGCCTCTGCGCCATAATGGCCTGTATTGAGCTTGCTACGAGAAACGGCTTAACACCCATATCTATCAGACGTGTAATCGCACTTGGGGCATCATTGGTATGCAAAGTGCTGAAAACCAGGTGTCCTGTAAGTGCCGCCTGGATCGCGATATCCGCGACGACACCGTCTCGAATTTCGCCGATCAGTATGATATTGGGAGCTTGTCGCAGCATTGACCTGAGAATCTTATCAAACGTCAAACCGATCTCATCTTTGACCTGACATTGATTCATCCCGGCGAAGTTGTATTCTACCGGGTCTTCGGCAGTAATGATTTTCTTGTCGGGTTTGTTAAGTTCCTGCAAAGCCGCATACAACGTTGTGGTTTTGCCGCTACCTGTGGGGCCCGTAACCAAAAAAATACCATTCGGTCTTTTGATTATTTGCTGGAATTGCTCATAATTATCCCGTTCAAATCCCAGTGATTCGATGCCGATATTGACAGCATCCGGGCGCAAAATTCGCATCACCACACTTGGTCCATGGTTGCCCGGCAGGGACGAGACACGAAAATCGATGTCCTGACCTCCTATCTCACGTTTGATACGACCATCCTGCGGCAATCTCTTTTCGGCAATATCCATACCGGAGAGGATCTTAAAACGGGTAATCAATGGAGCCTGCATATTCTTGGGAATGTTGTCTCTTTCCAAACAGACACCATCGACACGGTATCTTACCCGTACCCTGTCGGTCATTGGCTCAATGTGTATATCGCTGGCCCGCATATAATAAGCGTTATCTATTATCAGGTTTACCAATCTGATGATGGGGGCGTCGTCATCCTCGCCGGCGGCCTGAGCACGCAGCGTTTCTGCTTGTAACTCGTGACCTACTTCGGCAAGCTCGGCAGCGGTTGCATCGATGCTGTGTCTTAGCCTGTCGTCATCTTCCTGCGTTGTCTGGTTAAAGGAATCCTGGATGTAGGAGCGAATTTTTGTCGGGTTTGCAAGATAGAATTCCGGATCAGTGTTCAGGCGAAAGCGAATTGCATCCATCATCCCCAGATCTGACGGGTCACTAATAACCAATTTCAATCTGCCGTTATTCATCTCCAGGGGAATGATGTTGTGCTTTTTTATCAGGTCTTCCGGAATAAATTTCGCCGCATCGGGCGAGATGGAAGCCCTGTCCAGATTTATATATTCCATACCAAATTGCTTGGCGACAACCTTGGTCAGATTTTCTTCATCTATGAGACCCTGTTCGAGTAGTATCTGGCCGAGCCGTTTGTTATTGCTCTGTGAGGCCTTAATAGCCTTGATAAGAGCCTGCTTCTCTACCAGCCCGGCTTTGTAAATTATTTCGCCCAAACGTCTGCGCTTTGTTGCCATATTCTCCTCAGAATTCTACTAACCCCGATTATCCTCATTATAACATCTCCAAAGCAATTAGTCAAATATTCAATTTTATACGGAGCATATTCAGAGCAGTTTGTGCTGCTCGAAACCGTATGAACCGCCTGTCGTGAGAAAAAAGACAGCATTTGGTTTCGCAGCCTTTTTCGGAATCCACACTAATATATACAAGCCCTACGGGTTTTTGTTCGGTTCCGCCAGTGGGGCCAGCTATGCCGGTTGTAGCAATTGCAAAATCTGTACCGGCCTTTTTCCGGGCGCCACGAGCCATTGCCTGGGCGACCTGCTCACTGACCGCCCCGTATTGTTGAATCAAATCGGCAGGAACGCCAAGTTCGCTGGTCTTGGCACTGTTGCTGTAGGTAACCCAGCCGTGCGTGAAATATCTGCTCGCTCCGGGGATGTCCGTCAACAGCTTCGCTAAGCAGCCGCCCGTGCAGGATTCCGCTACGGCGATTGTTTTTTTTTGCCGGATTAATTTTTCGCCGACCACTTCGGCCAGACTCTGCTCATCAGTTCCGTAAATCAGTTCTCCAAGTGTGCTTCGCAGCAACTCTTCGTCTTTTTCAGCCATCTGTTGGGCTTTGTCTATATCTTGGGCCGTTGCGATAATGTGCAAAGTAATGATGCCGTTGCTCACAGTGCAATTGATGAGCGGACTTCTGCCTCGCTGCATCATATCACCAAGCATTTCGGCAATTGTCGATTCACCTGCTCCAAAACATTTCAGTCTTCGCACTACTATAGCCTGAGAACCGGCTAATCGCTGCAATTCGGGCAGAATCGATTCTTCAAACATCCACTTCATTTCCGCCGGCACACCCGGCAGGGCAATAAACAATTTACCTTCTGACTCAGCCATAATCCCCGGAGCAGTACCAATATTCTCCAGAGCTTTAGCGCCGGCCGGGATATACGCCTGAATCTTATTTCTTTCAGGCATCCGCCGATTCCGGCTGACGAAAAATCCTTGTACCTTCTCTAAAAGTTCGTCTTGCAACTGCAATTCAACGCCGAGGAATTTCGCCAATGCCTGTCGAGTCAAATCATCATCGGTCGGCCCTAATCCGCCAGTCGCGATTACAACATCAGCATCATTACCGGCCAAACCAAATGCCCGCACAATCGCAGCTATCTCATCTGCGATAACATAAGAGCTAACCACTGGAATGCCAATCGAAAGCAGCTCAGCACTCAGATACCCTGCATTTGTGTTCAAGGTCTGGCCGCTAAGAAGCTCATTACCAACACTGATTATACTTGCCTTTTTCATAAAGGCGGATTCTAATCCGGCGCTCGACCCGAAACAAGTAAAAAGCCCTTTTGGCCATTACAGAGCATGCGGTAACGACAGCCAAGTCTATTTGTGCAACGGAAGATTTTACTTTCGGGCCGAGCCTGACAGGTGAAAAATCAGGATTTTCTGAGGCGCTTGTCGATTATCTTCACAGCCTTGCCGATTCCATCTTCGCAGCTGATCTTTTCGCCAAGAGCAGCGGCTTTGTTCTTCATCTGTTCATCACTGGTGACTACCTCGATTGCTTCTGCGAGCCGTTCGAGACTCCGTGCTTGAAGCTTTGTCACTATCTCTAAGAATCCTGAGCATTTCATTGCCTCCCCGCTGGAATTCATACGCGACGTGTTCGATAGAAACCGTGAATCCATCATCTTCGAGGCAGGAAGCAATCGGTTGAACATGTGGCGAGCGTCTCAGATCAAGATCAATAAGTGGAAATATCCGCACGCCTGCTCGACTCGTGCGCTCAACTGCTGCTTCGTGAAATGGTAGATTGGATCGCACGATATTACTCGGTGGCCGCGCCGATGCATCTCGGCATTGAAACTGGCTGGCCCATCGGCACATCCAAGGATTGTCCCGCTCAGCTCCTCATCATTGAGGTTAAACATTCGGACGTATTCCTCGAAGAACCTTCCCCACGGGAGTACCCGGCTCAGTTCATATCGCATGGTTTTCTTCATGTTCATCGGAAGAAACGTGCGTTCAAGCCCTGGTTTTTCCGCCTGAGACGTTGACGACAGTGCCGTGAATATAGCCGCCCCGCTCGGAGGCCAGGAAGCACACAGTGTTGGCGACTTCGCTGAGTTTGCCGCTTCTTCCCAATGGAATGGAAGCTTTCTTATATTTTGCGCGCAGCTCCTCGACGGTTATCCCCCGCGTGTAGGCAAGGGCGCGTTCGTACTCGTCGGAGCGCAGAGCTGTCGCTTCCAGTATGCCCGGGGCGACGCCGACTATACGGACATTGTGTTTGCCCAGCTCCTTTGCCCAGGACCTTGTAAGATTATAGACGGCCGCCTTGGTGGCGGCATAGACGCTTTGGCCTTCCGAGCCTTCCATGCCGGACTCGGAAGCCATATTGATTATGACGCCGCCTTTACCCGACTGCATCATGACCCGCGCAGCCGCCTGAGCACAAAGGAAGAGCCCTTTTTGATTGATCAATACCACTTTATCCCAAATCTCTTCAGTCAGCTCCTCTTTGCCCGCAGGGTCCACGAGCAAGCGCGGGATGTTAATCCCGGCATTATTAACAAGTATGTCAACGCTGCCGAAAGCGTCCAGAGCCGCACTTATCATATCATCAACGCTTGCCTTGCTGCCCACATCGGTTTTTGTGGAAATGTGCTCACCCCCGAATTGCTTGCTTAAAACCGCGGCGAGTTTTTTAGCACCCTGCTCGTCTATATCGGCTACAACAACTCTCGCACCAACCTCAGCCAATCCCTCGCAGACGGCTTTGCCAACTCCTGATGCCCCTCCGGTAACGATTGCGACTTTTTCTTCTAAATTAAGCCAACCCATTCAGTTTTATCTCCAAAAAAGATTCAATTATTGCAAAGATTTAAACTTTAATCATAGCTTTGATTACACCATCGTGATAGCCTGCCACCAAATCAAACGCCTCTTGTGTCCGTTCGAGAGGGAAATGATGTGTTATCATAAAATCAACGTCAAGCTGCCCATTTTTTATCAAATCAATCGCAGACTGGACGCAATGATTCTGCCGGCGAATATACTTTATTGAAAGCTCCTTCCGCCGAAACTTGTCAACATCGAAAGAGACGCGGTCCTGCCTGGCGGTTCCCACCATTACGAGCAGGCCGCCCGGCTTGAGGATATCGAACGCCTGATCCAGCGCCTCCTGCTGACCGCAGCATTCGAAGACAACGTCCAGACCAAGTGGTTCGGCAGCGAGGATTTCACTGACGATATCGATTCGGTCCGGATTGCCCGCCCAGACAGCGCCTGCACCTCGGGCGGCTTTCAGGCGCGCGTCAATTTTATCCGTAACATATATCTTCCCGGCTTTTTGAGCTCTCGCCGCCAACAAAACACTCAGCCCGATCGGCCCTGTGCCGAGGATTCCCACATTGGCCCCCTCCTGAAAGCCGGCCCGTTTGACAGTATATACACCGATAGATAACGGCTCGCACAATGCCGCGTGCTCAAAGGTAATCGCCCCGTCTGTCGGGTAGCAGCATTCTTCCGGCATAACAAGATACTCGCACAGACATCCGCCGCCCTCTCCCGGCGAGCCGAGAAAACGGACATTATAACAGGTATTCTCTCTGCCCTGCCTGCACTGGTCGCACTCGTGGCACGAGACAGCAGGGTCCACTACGACCGGATCGCCAACCTTGACGCGGGTAACCGAGCTGCCGACAGCCTTGACGGTCGCGGAACATTCGTGGCCTATTGTGAAGGGATACTCGACAATTTGCGAACCGATTCTGCCGGTCTCGTAGTAATGCACATCGGAGCCGCAGACGCCGACCATTTCAATTTTCAGCAGAACATCGGTTTGTTTTTCTATGCTCGGCTCAGGTACGTCCCTGAGTTCCATTTGCCTCAAACTTGTCAGCATAACCGCCTTCATAAAGTATCTCCAAAAAAAACTCACGCCGACGTTACTGATTTCTAAGACACAATGCACGTAGCGCAACGCCGGAATATTGCAATCTTATACTAAAAATCCGCACCTTAGGCCATGATTACTTCACGGGAAAGAGTTTTATTTCGAAGAGCTTCGACCAAAACTTACCGGTAACAAACAAGTGGCCGCTGGTCGGGTCGTACGCAATGCCGTTGAGAACATCCTCCCGCCCAGTTTTGTCCTGCTGAGTTAACAGCCCTTCCAAATCGATCCAGCCAACCACATGGCCCGTCTCCGGTTCAATCCTGGCGATGCGTTCGGTAGGCCAGACGTTGGCATATATCTGGCCCTCAACATATTCCAATTCGTTAAGCCCCCATACGGCTTCATCGTGCTCGAATACCATTATTTTATGGACTTGTTTAAAAGTTTCAGGGTCCAGGAAATACAACATTGGCGTGCCGTCGCTCATGATCAGATGCTTGCCGTCATGTGTAATGCCCCAGCCCTCGGTTGGGTAATTGAACTGGCGCACCAGCTCGAAGGTGCCCTTATCATAAACAAACCCGGCATTTGACTGATATGTCAATTGAATGATTTTGTCACCGTAAATGGTGATACCCTCGCCGAAGAATTCAGCCGGCAGTTTATAATTCTGTAACACTTTGCCCGTTTCCAATTCAACTTTGCGCAATTCCGAATGTCCGGGAAGTCCTGTTCCTTCATACAGAACGCCGTCTTCAAAAATCAGACCTTGCGTGAAGGCCTCTGTGTCGTGAGGGAAGCTATTAACAACTTGATAATTCCAGACTGAAAGGGTATCGGGATCCTTCAAGCTAAAATAGAACAATCCGGCCGCTGCCGCGGATAGTACTATTAATCCCGGAACTAATCGTTTTAAGAATCGGTTCACAAATATTGCCTTGGAGTTTCGCCGAACTAAACGTTAAACCTGAAATTAATAATGTCACCGTCCTGGACTATATGGTCTTTGCCTTCGAGCCGGATTTTTCCGGCGGCTTTGAGGGCTTTTTCACTGCCATACTCATGCAGATCGTCAAAACTGAACGTTTCAGCCCGAATGAAGCCTCGCTTAATATCCGTATGCACTTTGCCCGCCGCATCAAGTGCGATGGTGCCTTTCTTTATGGGCCAGGCACGCAGCTCATCGGAACCTATCGTCAAGAAGCTGATAAGACCCAGTGCCGAATAGCAGCTTTTGACGAACTTGCTCGCCGCTGATTCGGCGATTCCCAAATCCGCCATAAACGCGGCCCTGCTTTCAGCGTCCAACTGTGAAAGCTCATGCTCCAGCTTTGCACAAATTGTAATTATGGGGACAGAATCGCCAAGCCGATCGCTAAAATCGAACTTCTTGTCCAACTGATCCTCGCCGACATTCACTGCAACTACAATCGGCCTGAGCGTCAAAAAGCCGAGAGACTTAATCATTTCGCGTTCGGTCTCAGTTTCGATCGCCGAGCTTATCGGCTTTTCCGATTCAATCGCCTCCTGAAGTTTCTTTTGCAAAGCCAGCTCCGCCTTATCGTGAGCCTGTGTTTTAGTGGGCTTGTGTACCTGCTTTTCGAGTTTGTCGATGCGCGTTGTTACAAGCTCCAAATCGGCGAGCAGCAATTCCGTCTGCAATTCGACCAAATCTCTCGCCGGATCGACCGTCGTTCGATAAGGCGGCACCGTCGGGTCCTCAAACGCCCGAACGACCAGAACGAGCAGGTCGACCGTCCTTATCTGGCCAATCATTCGCCTGGCGGCAGCCCGGCCGTGATCATCGGTAAAGTTAAAGCCCGGAAGGTCCAGGCAGTCGATTGTGGCGTGAGTCGTTTTCTTCGGCTTTGAGTATTCGGCCAGCCAGTCGAATCTGTCGTCCGGGACCGGGACGATAGCTTCTTCGATTGAAGCCGAGCCAATCGCAGGAATTGCCTTACCGCTCAGGCCCGCCAAAATAGTGCTCTTGCCGGACTGAAGCAAACCAATTAGAGCTACTTTCATTCTATTATTCTTCCTCGTTTATAAACACTGTTTCCATAACAGTCATACGCAACGACAGCGGGAAAATCAACTACTTTTAGCTTCCTTATGGCTTCGGTCCCAAGGTCTTCGTAGGCTATTATTTCAGCGGCGACGATGTGCTTGCTCAATAGCGCCCCCGCCCCGCCGATAGTAGAAAGATGGACTGCGCCGTATTGCTTAAGTGCCTCTCTGACCTGCTCGCCTCGATACCCCTTGCCGATCATCGCTTTAAGGCCGTTGGCAATCAATCTGGGGCTGAAAGGGTCCATTCTCGATGAGGTAGTAGGCCCGGCAGCGCCGATTACCCTGCCCGGGGCGGCCGGCGTAGGGCCAACAAAATAAATAATCGCTCCGGCAAGCTCGAACGGCAGTCCTCGCCCTGCTTCTATCGCTTCGCACAGCCTCTTATGCGCCATATCCCGGGCGGTATAGACTACGCCGCTGACAAGGACCTCATCGCCCGCTCTTAACGAACGCACATCCGTTTCCTTCAGAGGGGCCTGCAATTTCGTCATTTCGCTCATTTTTTCTGCTTTTCTCTGCCGACTATAAATAATACCAAATCATAATATACCAGCGAATCGCCGATATGAAAAGGCTCAAAAATATGTTCAGAGCATAATAGCACAGTGGCATTCTGTTTTATCGCCTCGGTCCTGAGTATTTGGCTGTTCATTTTTCATTTCTTTTTAATTTAATGTTGCTGCCGGTATGTGTTTGGTATAATAATGTTATGGCAAAGTATCCGATATTCCTGGAATTGGGCTCTCGCCGTGTGGTCGTGATAGGCGGCGGATCCGTGGCCGTGCGAAAGGCTCAATCGCTATTAGCCGCTGGGGCCCGGCTGGTAGTAGTAGCCGAACGAATCGATGATATACTCACGGCTCTTTGCCGGGACAAGAACGCTGAGCTTATAAAATCCAGGTACTCCAAAAATTATCTCGCTGGGGCGCTGCTTGCCATAGCAGCAACGAATAATCATAAACTCAACAAACAGATATACAAGGACTGTCAGGAACTGGAGGTCCTTTGCAACGTCGTTGACGTGCCGGAGCTTTGCGACTTTTTTGTGCCGGCCGTTGTCAAACGCGGCAATCTGCAGATAGCAATCGGCACAGAAGGCCAATGTCCCGCTTACGCCGGCCACACAAGGAAAAAACTGGAAGCCATTTTCACCGAGAAGCACGGCCAATTTCTCGACGAGCTGGAGAGGCTCCGAAAAAAGATTATTCAAGACGTCTCCGACCCTTCCGACCGAAAAACCGTGTTGGGGCAGTTGGCCGATGACGAATCGTTTGAATCCTTTGTTGAGAACGGATCCGATCAATGGAACGCCTTCGCCAGGGAACTTATCAATAATTTGCCATCTTCCCGGCAGTAAAAAAATTGCTAAGCCGCCCTACCATGACACTATTGCCCCTTCTTTTTCATAAAATCTAACGGCGAGAATTCGGCAAGCTCCACAGCCTCGCCGATTTTAGCCGCCGCCCATGGTTCGAGGTAGATATGTACAGAAGCAACACTAATTCCGTCCGGCAGTCCCGGCCAGGGATTTTGTACGCCTCCTATGGCCGCCGGGACAGGATTGTCTCCAAGCTGCATACGCAAGCCCGCACGATAGCGAGGTTCTTCATAGGGACAGAAGGACACCGGCGCATTCGGAACAATTTCATTCGATAACCGCCGGAGCAGGTCCTCGACAGCTCGCAGTTCCAGCGGTTCGGTCCGTTTCAATAGCAGTGACAGGGCATCGCTCAAACGCCCGCCCTGCTTCATTTGTGACAACATCGCACCTCTTGTGTCTTTGTTCTGCATGATTTCAAATGAAGTGCGCATCGAGCCATCCTCATCCTCAATCAGCCACGCACGCACCGAATATATGTACGATCCCGGAGCGTCGGTATTGAATCCGGGCGGCCTCATCGATGAGAAAGCATCTCCCTTGCCGTCGAACATGTGCCGTGCTATCCCGGAGATATCGATTTCGGACATATCGACCTGCCATTGTTGAAATTCAGGCAGCGCCTCCCGAATCGCGTTTGCAGCAGCCCCCACCGGATGATTCGGATCACGCGCCCTTTCGGAAGCTGAGTAAATGCGACCGAGCCCATCGCGCAGCATGCGTTCTTTCTCAGGCTCCATAGGTAATTTTTTCAGCTTTTTAGCCCAGTGTTTCTGCATGAACTTTCGCAGCAGATCGTTGGGCGCAGGGCGAAGACCCAGGGCCCGGCGCATCGCCTGAAAGAAGGCCTCAGAGTGTATACCTTCTTTCGAAGCCTCTTTTAACTGCTGTAGAATTTGTTCTCGTCCGGCATTCATGGGCTTCGTTCCTTTTAGGATTTTCTCTGCGGCCTCCCGGAGGCGCCGGCGGCCATCGTGAAGACGACGTTTGAGCGTGCCCTCCGGAATATCCAGAAAGCCGGCCGCTTCTTTGAGGCTGTAACCTTCGAAATAGAACAAAACAACCGCCTCGCGCAAAGCTTCGGAAAGATGCCCCACCGCTTCATGAATCAGGGCGGCAAGCTCCCGCTGCTCCAGATCAGCGTCCGGCGGCAAAGCTGCAGCATCTGGGAAATGTTGAAGCCCGGTTCCGTTTTCCTTCGATTTTTTCGCCTTCTGACGTCTGGCCGTACGAACTACGATTGTGCGCAGCCAGGGACCGAATCGCTGCGTATCTTTTAAGTCGGGCAGGCTCTCAATAGCCGCATAAAAAGCCTCGGACGCTGCATCCTCGGCCAGGGCAAAATCCCCTGTAACGCCATAGGCCGCCGCACGAGCGGCACGCCAATATCGGCGATAGAGTTCAGCGACAGCCGCCGGCTCGCCCTGCCTGGCCCGCTGCACCCAATCTTGTTCAGTGTTCTCTTTCATACCAACTATTATGTGTCTTTTAATCGACTAAAGGTTCGCTTTTTTTACTAACTGTACTGTCGCACTTTGAAAAAACGTATAAACCCTTTAATAAACGATGCTTGTAAAAAAACAGGTTCATTCATCATCTTGCTATAGAATTGACAAAAATTAACAGATGTCCACCATACAGCGTTTCGGGCCAGATTGTTGATTTCTGCTTTTGTTTATAAACGAAGCACTTTGCGACATAATTTGTTTTAACTGCTTTGTTAATAATAACTTACGTAATATTATTAAAATGCGACAGTACAGCTAATAAGGATTATACAGAATTCGGACTTCTGCTCTACCCCATTCGGCGTAACTCAGGGCAGGCCTTTGGGGGGGAAGTAAAATTGGCTTTGTTTTCGCGCAGCCCGAAAACGCGGTTTTTCTCCATAACTTCTTGTTATAATTAACCTTGCGCCCATCTTGGCCCCCGGGAAATTGGCTTTGTTTTTTCAAATTGTTTAGGATTTAGCATTTCGTGTTTCGGATTTCCGGGCTTTGCCCGGCTATTGGCTTTGTTTTTTCAAATTTATCTCAATTTTTCTACATAATTCGCTCCATTCTTCGCGCATTTTGTCCAATTTGTCTCAATTTTTGATTTTTGAATTGTGATTTTGAACTTTGCATTTTGATCTTTGATTTGTCTTCGTCTGACGTCTGTTGCCCGACGTCTGGTTGCGTATAATATTAAATTAGACGTTAAAAAGCAAGCAAATTCTCCATCTTTACCCCAAATTGTCCTTTATACGGCCCCTTCAAAGCCAGCACTTGATATGATTCTCAGAATGCATAGAAAAGAAAATAGCCCACGAATGTTATTGCGAAGGAGCGTAGCGATTGTGGCGATTGCCAGAGATTCAAACGCTCAATAGTACGGATACAAAACTTGGATGTGTGACCTCCTACATATCGAGCAATGTATCGGATAAGGTCCATTTACATAAGCGTTATAAATACCGAAGCTTAAGCCCTATGGAGTAACTCCTGGTTTACACCATAGACAATTGTGTTTCTTACGATGATGTACGAAACCCATTAGTTTCAGGAATGGGTATATACGTTCTCTGGGAATGTTAGTTGATTCTTCGATTGTATCGATTCTTGCAGAGTCATGTGCTTCAAAGAACCTTTCAATTGTGTCTGCATCTGCAAGCATGGCCTTATACGGAATAACTCTTGACTTTGGGAGAGAATTCTTCTTCATTGTAGATATAATTGCTTTCAAAATTCTCCTGCATATTTCCCACGCAACCGCCCCAAGTATACCGCCGCCCGCCGCTTCTTTCACAAAACTGACCGTATTTGAGTCGGTTATGGTCTCCACGAACTCTTGTATGATTTGCCAGTCAAATTCATGCCTGTCGGGCAGAAAGTATGATTCGTAGATTTCACCAATTATTACATCTTTGAATTCACGTCTGTATCGAAGTTCTTCAAACACGTCAGCTTCGGCTTCAACGCTAATAATTCCACGTTCGGCAACATTCTTTATAGCATATGTAATGTTGTTAACATTCTTGTTGATGAGTTTATCTATGACGTCATGGTTCATGCTACTATTCTCCAATAACATGTGTCAATTTAGTTAGTATATTCGCTGTAGGCCGTTCTATCAGTGACCTGCCAAGCTTAGTAACACAACCTTCGACAGAAATGAGGCCAACTTCCTTGCAAGCCTGCACCAAATCGTCAAAGTCATTGTCTGAGTCTATTTGACACCGCAAGTATTGAATGATTTGTTGCCTGACGATTCCGTGCTTTTGATACCAACCCCAGAAGTACTCCTTTTTTCTAAAGTAGTTATAGAAAGAAGGAAGGACAGGTAATCCAACAACCGCATCGTTGACAATTATTTTCAGAGCAACAAGGTCTAAACTACCTGCACACAATTTCTCCCCCTTAGCGTTCGAACGGTCAACAGACCAGTAATCCTCCTTACAATTGCAACCAAAAGCAGCATACATCCTAACACTTTCTATTTCAATGTAGTTGGGAAGGTGATAATTGACTCCAAAGAATTCTTCTCCTACCACTTGAATCTTAACTTCCTCGCCTAAATAGCGGTCAAAATCCTTGCAATTGTAGATTGTTTTCATCGGGTCAAAAAGCGGGCGATAATATTCATAGTGCCTACCAATTCCAACAAACCGGGCAAATTGTCTGAATAGGCACATCCTCATTCCCATCCAAATCCATCGATATCTATAAACAGAAGTTTGAAAGTCTTTCATCCGTTTTGGCAGGTCTTCAATGTCACCCTTGCTTAAGTCCCCAAATGATATGTGGCTGTGTCTTTTGCCCTGTGAAGTTCTGGGCGACTTGCCTAACCACTTCTTCATACTCTTGTCATATGGAGTGACGCCATGTACTAACATATCTCTTAATTGCCATGCTTTTGCTATATTTCCATCAGATATTGCATTCTCCAAAGCCAAGACATCGATAAGCTTAAGTAAAAGGTAAAGTTTCTTGTCTTTATGCCAATTAATAGGTCTTGTCTCAGCTTTTCCTGTGTAGATTTTTCCTGCCGAACCGTCTATACTAATATACTCACCCTCTACAATCCTTTGCTGACCTGCTTCCAAAAATCCCTCTTTAGCCTTTATATCAACCTCGCAAGCTATAACACATGGTATCCGCAGCTCGCGGCACACCACGCTTGCATGGGATGTCATACCGCCACGGGTAGTAATCAATCCGCCAAGGGCTTCGACTTTGATAGCAGCCCATTCATCCGGAGACAGTTCAGGAGTGGCAAATACGAATCTACACTTTTCGTCAACATGTCTACATATTCTATTGCTGTTTAATGTCAAAACGCCTACGGCTAATCCATAGCTGGCCGGTAAACCACTCGCTACAAGTTTGTTTTCAGGCCTCAAGACAAAGTTTGGTGCGAGAGCCTCTTCAAGGTGCTCTGGTTCTATCCGGTCGAGTAGTTCGGTTCCTGTAATGACTTTTTCTAAGTATAGGTCTAATGCAATACGTAATGCCGCCTTACCTGTTCTCTTGCCGGGTCGACCGCCAAGAACATAGACTTTTCCTTGTTGAACACAAAACTCGAAATCACACATATCTTTGAAATGCGATTCTAACACATTGCCAATATGAACAATATCTGACATAAAGTCCGGCTCTGATACTGTCTGGCGCTTCTGGTCTTTTTTGACGTCTCGAACCATACCTATCTCTCACATTCCAAATATGGCCTCACATAATTTGAATGGTGCTCCCTAATTTAACATAAAAAGACAAGACAAGCAATGAAGGATACGCGAATTCACATGTTAAGTGCAACACATAAAGAATAGAAAAGACATCGCGAGACAAATCCGGTAGCTTGGAAATTAGGGACAGTCCCGAATGGTGTTTCTATAAGCTTATTAACAAAAAAGGTCTCCCGAGTCGATAAAAATGTTGTAAGCAAAAGTTATCGATAAGGAGACCAAATTATCTCTAAGAGAGATATCGATCCTGCCGTTGAAAATCATAAATCTATTTCTGATAAAATTGAAAAAAAGACTCTCAGAAAGCTAAGAACAGGATCGGTCCGTCCCTGTTTAATCTTTCGCCTCAGAACTTCGTCAGCTTCAGGACATCTTCGATGGTGCCCTCCTTGCTGATCCGGCGACCTTTTTTAGAAGGATCGTCGAAGACCAGGTACTCCTTCTTCGCCTGGATAGGAAGCGAGAGCTTATAGGGCTTACACTTCGGGATGGCGTCCACCGCACGCCGGGCGCCTTCGTAGAGGGCCCGGCGGGTATCATCAAACGGATAAAGCTCCGCCGCTTCGCGTGAGATGCCCCGCTTGACGGCCACCGTAACACAATCGGGCCCGAAGAACTTCGTTGCCTCGCGGCAGGTCGCCTCGTCGCCCGTTACCATAATGGTGGGAACGCCGTAGTGGCCGGCTACAGCCGCACATTGTGCCAGCTCGCCGGACTCGACTCCGTTATACCAGTACCGGTTTTCCGATCGCGACGACTGCGTATGGCAGAGCACACCGTCGGTTGTGCCCATCATGGCGTGGGCCGCCAGTTGGATCATACCGGCGAACGACTCATCGAGACCGGCGAGCGGACCCGGGCGTGGCCTGCCGGTGATGTACCTTGCACCCGGCTCCATCAGGTGCGGGACAAAGGCCTGCGAGCCGTGCCCGTCGAGTACCACGATATCGAACACATTGGCGGACCGCAATCCATTGACTACGGCGGCAATGTCGCCCATCAGGTACTCTTTGGCTTTCTCGCCGAGCGGATTACCCGGCTCGCGCGTCTGGGCGAATTTGTACACCCCGCTCGCTCCCTCCAGATCGGTAAGGATGTAGATGCGGAGTGGCTTTGCCGAAAGTCGCGGAATAAAGCAGGTGAGCACAAGTAGCAAAGTTGTCAGATGAATGGAAAAAAGTTTTGAGCTGTTCGTTCTATCTTTCATTCTTTGCACCTTAAAATTTTTTGTAGGGTGGGCCTTAGCCCACCGAATATTTTTAGCTTATCAATAAACCGCAGGGCAAAGGCTGTTTAGATATTCTTCGAGATTGGTGTATCCATCGCTGTCGCTGTCGCCGTTTTTGTCTTCGGGATCGAGAGGGTCGAGCTTGTTTGTCTTTTCCCACGCATCCGGCATGCCGTCACGGTCGGTGTCTTTTGGGGCCGGGGCGCTCTTTAGAGACGGCCAGCCGCCCACCTGATCCTGAGAATCGAGCAGTTTGCCCTGGCGTTTCCTGACGTCGCTGATTACACGCTTATCGACGGCGTCACGTTTCAGCGAGCTGCCTGCATGGGCCAGAACCAGCTCGTAGGCCTGCTTGGTCGACTGGGTCGCCGGGGCGTCGGCGCCCAGGTCGGGCGAGTCGGCTTTCCAGTCGGCCAGCGTTCCGGCGTATTTATAGCCCGAGTCGGGGCCAAGCCAGCGTTCGAAATCCAGCGTAGCATAATTATCGCGCGTCCAGTCGTCCTGACCCTCGAAGATATTGCCGGCCATGAAACCGCGTGCGGCGTGGGGCAGCGTGCCCTTCATCGCTATCGGTTTTCTGCGCGGGTCCGTTTCCGGGCCGGGACGCCAATAGTTGTTCACGGCGTTGATGAAATGGTCGCAGAAATTGGCCGTGGCGTTCCAGTTGTAGACCACGTTATTGCGGAAGTCAACTATTGTGAGCGCATCGCACGGATCGGCGCTGCCGAGCGTCGGGTGCCGGTCGCGACAGGTGCTGAAAAGATTGTGGTGCAGACTGATCGGCCCATCAGGCTCGCGATAGGAAGCACACATCGCGTGCCGGCCTTTCGGATGGATGCTGTCATTAAGCGCTTCGCTGAGGATGGACCACTGGATGGTGAAGTTCCTGCCGGCACGAAAATCGTGGGTCCCGTCAATCGCCCAGCTGAGTGAGAGGTGGTCCAGAATCATGTCCGCGAAATCGTTGGTGGCCAGGGTGTCGTAGCCGCCCGGTTCTTTGTTCTTGTCCCCCAGGCGGACCCGGATATAGCGGATGATGACATCGTGACAGTCTTTCACGTTGAGGGTATGATCGCGCAGCGTGATGCCGTCGCCTGGGGCCGTTTGCCCGGCAATGGTCAGATAAGACTTGGTGATTTCCAGTTTGGACTTAAGCTGAATGGTACCGGAGATATCGAAGACGATTGTGCGTGGGCCGCCGGCCGTCTCGATGCCGTGCCGCAGCGAGCCGGGCCCTTTGTCTTCGAGGGTAGTAACATGATAAACATCACCTCCACGCCCCCCTTTGGCGAATCGACCGAAACCTTCGGCGCCGGGAAACGCCGGCTGATCCTTACCGCCCTGGGTGCCGAAGATAACCGATATCGGCGTTAATAAACTTATTATTACAATGATAGCTGTCCATGTTGCGACTTCTTTGATCATCTTTGTCTCCTTTCAGTACGCTCCTGCTATAATCCGAAATTGCCCAAGACGTTCCCATTTGGAACTTCTGCACATTTTGGTTTCAGTATTTCATCAAATCTTGAGCAGGTATAATCGGGTGCAGCCTTAAAAGCAAGTCAAAAACACGCCAAATCAGCAACTGTAGAACGTGCTTTCCCGGCGACCCCCACGGAATTCGCCGAGTGGCTGTACTGTTGATATAGGATCTGTCGCGCAAGAACACAGCGCGGTGTTGGATGATGGGTAAATCCGGGCTGAAATTGCTGCCTGCGCAGCGATGGGATATCAGGCTTCTATCTTGTCGATTACTACCTGGAGATACTTCTGGCGGTGGCCGATGCGTCTTTTGCTGTTCTTGCGCCTGCGAAAGTGCGTCGGATAGAGCTTCTTGTCCTTGATAACAGCATCTTCAGCCGTGGTCTTGAATGAGGCTATAACCTTCGCACCTTCAAGATAAGGCTTACCGATTTTGACATTTTCACCATCACTTACAAGTAAAACCTTATCCAGCTCGATTGTTTCGGCATCGGGCGAAATATCCGTCAGGTCAATATTCAAACTGTCGCCTTCGGCGACCTTATATTGCTTTGAACCTTGTTCAATTACTGCATACATCTTAAAAACTCCTGGTTTCTAAACGTTCAAAAATCCGAACAGATATGGCATTTTACACATTCAAACATTTTTGTAAAGCAAATTATCAGATATTTTTGTATCCTATCAGATAATATGCGTTTGGAACTCTGGCTGATGGCATTTTTAGGAGTAATCTTATGCAGATAGCCATGATACAGGACAAAATAGTACCGACAGAAGAGCTTGAACCGGTTTATTTCGACCGTGGGATATTCTTCGGTGACGGGGTTTACGAGGTGATGCGGAGCTATAACGGCAAAATTTTCGCCCTCGAAGAACATTTGCAGAGATTCGCCGGAAGCCTCTCAGCGATTGAAATAGCCGGCTTGGACATCGACCTGATTCGTTCCCGGATTCTGAAGGCCTTTGACGCCGCCGGCATTGCCAACGCAAAGATATATTTTCACATTACCCGCGGTTCGGAGGCGAGAGATCGCATCTGGAACGCCGGCCTGAAGCCGAATTTCTTCCTGACCGTCTCGGAGCTGGGCGACAACACCAAAGAAAAGACAAAAGGCATCGCCGTATCGACGTTCCCCGACTGGCGATGGAAAAGATGTGACATAAAAAGCCTCAATCTGCTTGCTAATGTCCTTGCCAGCAACGATGCGGCCAAAAAAGGCTGTGGCGAGGCGATTCTTGTAAACGAGGCAGGCCTTATAACCGAAGGTGCCGGTTCGGCATTTTTCGCAATCCTCGGACAAACGCTGCAAACCACCCCGCTGACTGCAAATATCCTGCCGTCCATTACCCGCGAATTTGCCATCAAAGCGGGTGCAAACATTGGACTGGAAGTCATCGAAAAATCGCTGACGCCCCAGCAGGCGGCCGGCGCGGACGAGCTTTTTCTTGCCGTAACCACGCGGGATATTGTCCCGGTAGTCAGATTCGACGACAAGCTCATCGCAGACGGCAGGCCCGGCAAATACACTAAATTGCTCGCCAGGGAATTCCTCTCATTCACCGTATAACGCTTTGTCTCTCGAAACCTTCAAAAAGGGCGGAAGTACTGAGGTTAAATCTCCGGGGATTTACGAGACCCATCCGGCCCGGCAGAAGGACAGAAAAACGGACAATTACTGGCTCAAATTCAAATATCCTGTGGATTGCCTGTTATCCGGAGCGGGTATCATCGCGTCAAACTCACTCCGTCTTCTTATAGAAGTCAGCCTCTTTGTCGGAAAGTCTTTTTTGTTGAATCATTGTACGGATGCGCTGTAAATCGACCTCTCTCGGCTGGCCCCCGGTTACCGAGACGGCACCTGCATCGAGCCCGGCGGGAATGACCTGCAAAAATTTACTAACGAAGACTGTCGAGACAAATACCGCCACAACAAGTACACAGATCAAAAATATCCTCGCAGTTTTTTGCTCTTTTGTTCTTATGCGAGTGAACTCTTCATAGCGACACTTGTCACAATATATGCAGTCCATATTGTCCCTGCCCGTCAGGCCGAACTGGCATTTGCCGAATTTCTTTGTCGGCAGGTACCGCTTCAGGACCGCCAGATTATTGAGCAGCGACAGGAAAGCCCCGACCGGACACAAATAACGGCACCAGAAACGAGTGCAAAAAACAGAGCCTATCAAAGCTGCTGCGACTATCAGCGGCATCGTCGAGTGAAAAAAGTTGACCGGAATTCGTAAATTGAAAACTGAAATGAGCGGGTCTGCCGCTAACGTCGCTCGATTTCCGGAGGCAAAAAATACAAAGATAACAACAAGAAGGATGATGTATTTGACAAACCTTGCCGTTCGCATCTGTTCGAGGGGTATGGGGGGCCTGGATCTTCCGGGCAGGACGTAACCAATCAGTTCCTGAGCCGCACCGAAAGGACAGATGTAGCCGCAGTAAATATTACCGAAGATTATTACCAGAAGCGGTATTCCGACAACGAATAAAAATGCACCCGTCAATGCCGCCGCAGGGGTATGCAGGGACAATATGGTGACTATTTGCTCGCTTGAATACTGGGCGTTCAGCCAGATGCCCCCGACGCCGAGGCTCAGGCATAGAATTATCAGCCTGCTCCAAAAACCGCCTTTGTATATTACAATCAAGGCAAGAACAAAAGCACTGATCAAATATATCGCGTGAATGTCCGGCATGTACCTGGCTCGATATGATTCTTCTTTAACAATCCGTTCGACAGGCCGGCCAAGAATTTCCGTGGCGAACCTTTGTCCCGATGTTCGCAGAGCCCGGAGAACAGCATCAGAGCTTACGGTCGCTCCGGTTACGGCCTGGACATCGGCGAATGGCTCAGACTGAAAGAGCTGACGGCCAATCAGGGAGTCACACCATTGGGTAAGAAGCTCAAGATATGCGGGCGTCTCATTTGACCGTATCATGTGAAAGCCGATGAGCTTGCCATTAGGGTCATCCACATAAACCGCGAGATTTATCCTGCCACCGAAACCGCTAACTTCAGGAGCCAGGTCTTCTGAGCTGAAGATATATCCGGTCGGCTTATCGTTGGCATCCCAGACTCTGAAATAATTGATTTTACGAGCACTATCGCGAAGGGCCTTTGATTCCTGCTCAATGCGTAAATCGGCTGCAAGGGCCTGAGCCGAATGTTGCGGCAGTGAGGGTCTAAAACGTGCGCCGGCGCCGGCAAGCAGGTTAGAACATAAAACAATAGATACCCCAGCGCCAAACAAGAAATAGCCGAGGCTGTGCAACCTGAAGGCGGACTTATCGAAAGACCAGACCTTTTCCGGCTTGAATATTTTCAGCGCTATAGGCGGTATATTGGCCAGTATAAGTATAACAAACACATACAGCGTTACTTCGACCCCAAGCACAGGAACAAGCGCAAGACTTGTCACTACCCCCCCTACCGATGCTCCTATATGGTCGGCGGTTTCGAGCTTACTGCCGGCCCGGCCTGTCTCAAAGCCGGCATCGGCCAATTGGCCCGCAGCGATTGGAAAATAGCAGCCAGTGCATAAACCGCACAGAACAAACGCAGTTGCAAATGTCAGGTGTGAAGATTCCCAAACGCTCCTAATCGTGTTGGTGGTTCCCGGCCACTGCTCACTCGGCCAAAAAGCGATTGTGCAGAGTATCAGCGAATGCACAAATATCACCACAAATAACACCGTCTGTGTCCGGGTTTTTCTCTGCCCTGCCAATAAGTATCTGACTGAAGCCGCACCGGCAGTCAAGCCTGCCATAAACAAAGATGAAACAACTCCAATGTGTAAATACAGCGAACCGAAGCGGGTCTGGTACAAATACATTAAGACAATCACCGCGCCGATTCCAACCGCTCCGGCCGAGAAAACCAGGAAGCTGCTATCGAAGCTGGATGACATCTCCTGCTGCGATTGTTTCCAGATATATATGCCTCTCAAAATAACAAAAACCAGGATGGGAATAAAAAAAGGCAGCGGGCCGGCCAGGGCAAGGTGTTTCACAAGTCTTGCCGCCGGTGCCCCGGATTGCTTGGCGGCGAGCAATAAGCTGTACAGATGAGTCAGAGGCCTTGAGTCACGATTAATCAGAAACTCCTCTGGTAAATCCGCACTCGAATAGTACTTAAGGGCCAGAGCAGCGCGGTCCGGCAAATAGACGGAAAGCAAAGCTTCCGCAGTGAAAATACTGCCCGCACCTTTTATCGACGCGAAACGTTCTCGCAATGTACCGGGCTCGCCGGTGAGGCTTTCGGAATCAGATGCAATAAACCAGGTATCTTCCCCGGGCGTGAGAACAAGCTGCGAAAAAACCTTCTCAAGTGTCAGCTTTGTCGAGGCACCGAGATTAACAAGCTCGGTACCCATAATATTTTCACCCCCTGCTATCCGGACCGCTAACACACCATCGGCACTCAGGGATTCTTTAACTTGGCGATAGAATTCGAGCGTGTAATACCGGTTTAGAACCGAGCTGGTCGCATCGGGCAGGTTGAGGATAACTATGTCGAACAATTCCCGTTTTTTTGCCAGCAGAGAGCGTATGTCACCGGCAAGAGGGTCGAATCGCCGGTCGGTGATTTTAAGTTCGAGGGGTATAAATTCATTGACCTTTCGCACATATTCGCTATCACAATGTGCCCATGCTAACGTTTCAATCTGTGGCAGACGCAGAAGTTCACGACATAGACCAAGCCCTGAGCCGATGATAAGAACATTTTTAGCATCAGGCTTTTGGCACAGGGCTATAGCCGCTATTCGCCCGGATGCACTTTCATCCGGCAGTGTCTCTGCCACAGCGCCCTCGCGAACAGCTACCCATTGGCTTTGATAAGTTCCGTAGAGATACTCAGCCTGCGCCGTTTGGAATGAACCTGTAAGGGCATTTTCCGGAAGCAGCTTTGTCCATTTCATAACCCGTATGTAACGCATCAAGGTTTTATCAGCTCCCATTAAAAGGCAAAGACAGACAAAAACAGGAACCAAAAAAGATAACGCACAAGTCACCCTCCGTACCCAGCGCCCCATGCCCAACTGCCCGTCCTGGAGAAGGTTTTTTGCAAGCCCGACGACAAATACCGATGAAGAAAGAACAAAAGCAAGTATCAGAAAGACCCTTGCCGAACTCACGCCATAACCCAGAAGGATTGTCACTCCAATTCCACCCACAAAACTCCCGGCAGCTTCAATTGTGTAAACGTGTGAGACAGGCAGCCTGTTTTCCTTCAGAACCTCATTCGATCCGACCCATCGGCAGGCGGTGGGAAACAGCAGTCCTGTAATGAGACTGATGGGCGCATTTACGATTATTGATACAAGAAGAATATCCCGGATAGACCATAAGGTATATGATTCAACGCCGGCAAGCTCTCGCGCCTGAATAATCAATATCGCCTGAAGAATAAAAGCCGGCAAATAAGCCAAAAACAGAAACTCTATCTTTCCGACGAGTTTCTCTGCAAGGTTTTTGGCCCTTCGAACGAGTATCGCCCCCGCGCCGACCCATAAAAACCATGAGCTGAAAAAGATGCCGACGCTGATGTCGTTACCTTCAAAGGTAGTGATAAACTCCCGGAAAAGTAAGGTCTGGGCTGCGATGGAAAACAGGCCGTAACTAAATACCAACAAGGCTCGGGTGAATTTCATCTCTCATTCTCACCAAAAACAATTGCCTGAAAGACCAGAAAGCTCGCACCCTCTTTCCACGCATCCGGAGGCAATTGCGCCTTTAGAGACAACTGCGTTAGCATCTGGTCGACATCCCAGCCCTGTTCGGGTGCAACCTGCGGTAAAAACACAGCGGATTGGCCGTCTTTCTTCAATACGACACCGTCGATACCGATTCGTATTTCATCCGGCGAGGCAACAGGTTCAGGTGCCGTCAGCGCAGATATTTCGATTGTAATATCTTTGCATTCATCTTCCGAAACCTGTGGAAAACGCATGTCGTTAACGCAGGCGTTAATCGCGTTGAGCATCACCGACTTATACAAAGGCCGTTGCGGAAAGATATCGCCAATACAGCCTCTGAGAAGCGAATTTTTTTTTAGCGTTACAAACGCCGCCCGGGGACGACGCATTTCATCGCTGATTGGAATACCCAGCTCAGTGGTTTGTGGAACGCGCCGGTTTCGCAGGGCGTAAACCATCGTCTCGCGGGCCAACTTCAAAAGTTGCGATTTATCCTCCTGCGTCAATTCGGGGGTATTTGTCTGTCGCTCAATTTCCGCATGTTCCTGCCATGTACCGTTGAAGGCAATGGAAAGGTAACTGACGGAATTTGTAAAATCACCGGTCAATTCGCCGGATGTCGTATACTCGACTAACTTTGCCTCAGCCGGCGTGTTCAACATAGCCAGCAATATTGCTATTGGCACAGAGCCGCATATAGTCGCCCCCGTACGCTGCTTATAATCAAGAAATCCCCTGCTGTCGAGCCTGGCAATATGCTCATAAGCCCCCATATCAAGCTTTCTGATTTGCTCCGGTATATCTTCCTTGAAAGGAATGTAGCCGTAGTTCGGCCCATAATGCACAAAATCCGAGCTTGCAATGACGAGGGTTTCATTGTCAATCAGACTTCTCAAAATGTCACCGGCCTTGTCAATTGTCTCCTGCGAGCAACTGCCGGCCACAATCGGCACAAGCTTGAAGCCGTCCTGACTATGCTGCAACAACGGGACTTCTATTTGAACGCTATGTTCATATTTGTGCACCTCCGGAACGTTTTGAAAAAGCGGATATTTCAGAAGTTTGTTTACGAACTCGACATCCAGCGGTATCTGTCCCAAAGGTGTTTCGTAATGCGTTGCTCTCGGGACACTCAGCACTTCCTCAATCGGTACCCTGTGAGTGGGACCAATAATGACAATGCGTGTATATTTCCTGTCAAGGGTTTTGATCGCCATTACGGCGGTTTGGCCCGAGTACTGGTATCCCGCGTGCGGCAATATCAACGCAATGACATTGTTTATCGGCTTGACCGAAGCTTTTTGGAAAAGGCCCTCAATTTGCTCGCCCAGTGCTGCGGCATCGGCGGAATACCACGTGCCGGCAAGTGATGAACGCAGGACAACTCTGGTGGTTTCGTCGGTTTCTTTTGTCGGGGCCGTAGTCGCTGATTTAGTTGGAGCAGCAGCTTTTTTCTTACACGCGCTTAAAGAAAAAATACACAAAACACAGGAAGATAGAATTGTCAATCGCAACAGATTTATCCACCGGTCGGATTTTTTAAATTGTTTATTCATATCAACCACTCCATTTGCCTTGCTCGCAAATATCCTGCAGAGGTTTCAAGGGGCCGGGATATCCCCTGACTCCAATAGCTCGCAGGCATTTGCGTGACTTTACTTTTTTGGTTATCCGGCTATTGTTCCACAGGCGTCGGCCTGTCACCGCCAAAGCAGAGGTGCCTGCGATAACAACCGAACATACTTTTATCAATTTCCTGACAAATTTTCTTCGTGTCATTTCCAGACTCCGTAAATCTCTTTCCCGCAATCCGGGCAACAGCCGTTCCTGAGCTGGTTTTGCAAAATAGTATAGCCGCTGCGTTCAATAAGCAGCCTTTTGCAGCCCGGACAATATGTGTTTTGGCCCTGCCTGCTGGCGACGTTTCCAATATAAACGTAGTCAAGCCCTTCACTGATTGCAATTCCCCGAGCTGTCTCCAATGCTTCCAGTGAAGTCGGCGGCAGATTTCGCATTTTATAGCGAGGGTAAAATCCTGAAAAGTGCAGCGGTGTCTCGCTGCCCAAATTAATTTTGACCCAGCTTGCAAGCTGGCGTATCTGCTCAGGCTTATCGTTCAGTGTCGGAATAACCAAGTTCGTAACTTCAACCAGTATTCCACTTGCCTTAGCCAGTATCAAAGCATTCTGGACGGGCCTTAATGTCCCCGAGCAGACACGACGGTAAAAATCTTCGGAAATCGCCTTCAAATCTATGTTCACGGCATCGACATATTCGAGCAGTTTTTTCCACGGCTGTTCGTTTACATACCCGGCTGTTACAAGAACGTTGCGTATGCCGGCTTCCTTCGCGAGCTTCGCACTGTCATAAGTGTACTCATAATAGATAATCGGATCGGTGTAGGTATATGCCAGCGAGGGACATTGATACTTTTTGCTTAGTTCAACAAGCTTCTCGGGGGGACAAAATGCCGCAGGAGTATCTTCCGGATTGGCCTGTGATATCTCCCAGTTCTGGCAATTTCTGCAATGAAGATTGCAGCCGACGGTTGCAATTGAAAGAATGCCGCTGCCCGGCAGGAAATGGAATAATGGTTTTTTTTCAACCGGATCGATATTAATCGAACAGGGATATCCGTAAACTACGGTTCGCAGGACACCGTCGATATTTATTCTTACCCGGCACTCACCGCTTTGGCCAGGCTGAATCAGGCACAACTTTGGGCATAACTCGCACTGAATCTTCAATCTTCGCCTCGCTCTTACGGTATATCCAGCAAGAAGAAAAACTCCACAAACGCTTGCAGTCTCCTCTTGTGAAATTGTTTTTGCCAGAATTCTTTCACAATCAGCATATTATAGCTTAGCTATTCCGTCAGTGATGTCAAGAACGAGATATCTCAAACTTAAAGGATTTACCATAAGCCTCTTCCCTTGCGAAACTATGAACAGGTGCTTATCGTTTCATTCACAATACACAAAAAAATCAATCGGGATTGCCCGCCAGTGGCTGTCCCAGGCAAACCACTGTGCAACCGTTTTTTAACCTTATAGACTGCTCAGCAAATTCCAGTTCCTCCACCTTGGGGGCAATGGCGCATTCGGGCCATGCAGATATTAAAAATTATCGAGCAATCATTCAAAAAGATATCCTCTCCAGCAAACCAGAAACAACGCATTTTACTACTATAAGCATTTCTAATTATAGATATTACTATTAGTTTATTGCAATATGCCTATGAAAAACGTATTTTTAATACGTGATGAATGTAAACTATACACTAAAGAGTATAGATATAGGGTATAGTATACTTTGTCTTACTATTAGCGGAGCTAATTTTAAAAGGAAGTTTGTGAAAATTTAATGTTTTTTTGGAGATAAGAATATGGCGAGTAACAAAATAATTGATGCTGTTTTTACCCAGGTTCAAAAACGCAACGCCGGCGAAGCTGAGTTCCTCCAAGCGGTCAAGGAAGTGCTCGATTCACTCGGACCGGTTTTAAATAAACATCCTGAATATGTCGAGGCCAGGATTCTCGAAAGGATCGTTGAGCCGGAAAGACAGATTATGTTTCGAGTACCATGGCAGGACGATAAGGGCCAGGTCCATGTCAACAGAGGATTTCGTTTCGAATTCAACAGTGCTATCGGACCTTACAAAGGCGGCTTGAGGTTCCACCCTACTGTCACCGCAAGTATCCTGAAATTCCTCGGTTTCGAGCAGGTCTTTAAGAATGCCCTTACCACTCTGCCAATGGGCGGTGGTAAAGGCGGTTCAGACTTTGACCCAAAGGGTAAAAGTGACAATGAAGTAATGCGTTTTTGCCAGAGCTTTATGACCGAGTTGAGCAGGCATATCGGTCCTGATACGGACGTTCCCGCCGGCGACATCGGTGTGGGTGGACGCGAAATTGGCTTTATGTTTGGACAGTACAAGCGCATTCGCAACGAGTTTACAGGCGTGCTGACCGGTAAGGCGTTGAATTGGGGCGGCTCACTGATTCGTCCGGAAGCGACCGGATATGGTTGTGTTTATTACGCTGAAGAAATGCTAAAAACCCGGGGCGAGGACTTCAAGGGTAAGATTTGTACTGTTTCAGGTTCCGGAAACGTGGCTCAGTACACAGTGCAAAAACTCAACGAACTCGGCGCAAAGGCGGTTACGCTTTCCGATTCCAGCGGCACAATATACGATCCCGATGGAATCGATGATGAAAAACTGGCCTTTTTACTGGAGCTTAAGAACATCAGGCGCGGTCGTATCAAAGAATACGCCAATAAGTACGGTGTCGAATTCTCCGAAGGTAAAAAACCCTGGGATATTAAGTGTGATTGTGCATTCCCAAGCGCTACCCAGAACGAAATCGATGCCGACGATGCGAAAACACTGCTCAAAAACGGCTGCACCCTTATCGCAGAAGGAGCCAACATGCCGAGTACACCGGAAGCAATCGAACAGTACCTCGCAAAGAAGATACTATACGGTCCGGCCAAGGCTGCAAATGCCGGTGGGGTTGCCACCTCGGGCCTGGAGATGTCACAGAACTCACAGCGACTGTCCTGGACACGCGAGGAAGTTGACAACAGACTGCGAGATATAATGATTGCCATCCACCAGCAATGCTATGATGCCGCTGAAGAATATGGAGAGCCCGGCAACCTGCTGATGGGTGCGAATATCGCAGGCTTCATTAAAGTAGCCGACGCGATGCTTGACCAGGGCCTTGTCTAACCGACACAAGTATGACCGAAAATTTAAGGGGCACTTACCTTTTGGCAAGTGCCCCTTTGTTATGGTGCAACCAACCTAAAATACAATACTAACCGCACAACACTTTGCAGAGCTCTACAATTTTAACTGTCGTAGTACAGATGAAACTCATACGGATGCGGCCTTAGGGCAAGCGGTCCGAGTTCCTCTTCGCGTTTCCATTTAATCCACATCTCCACAAGGTCATCGGTGAAAA
>Ga0307378_10000606_pt1 | contig 62443 bp, 42 predicted proteins | sample UN1MG_FD_202238 | JGI IMG/M metagenome (GOLD analysis project Ga0307378, IMG submission 202238) | Soil microbial communities from Risofladan, Vaasa, Finland - UN-1 | ecosystem: Environmental > Terrestrial > Soil > Coastal area > Acid sulfate soil | place: Finland: Risofladan, Vaasa | collected... | reverse complement strand
TGGGATAAGCCGAATGCCGAGGGCCTGATGGCCCTTGCATCCGTCCGCTCCAGCGGCCTTTGGAGACAATACTGGAATGCCCAGAAGAAACTATCCGCATGACCGCCAGAATATATGGTCAGACACCGCCCCACGACAAGCCGGCAACCTGTTTGACTCCCTGCGTCCTTGCGTTATAATAGGGGATTTGAAAAAAGAGGTGTGCTGATGACTGACAAGATTGTTAGAGTAATTTTCCCAGGCTCATTTGACCCGATTACAAATGGACATCTCGACGTGGTCCACCGGGGCATGAGGCTCTTTGACGAGATGATAATTGCCGTAGGGCGCAGCCCTGTCAAGAACCAGCTCTTTACGCCCGAAGAACGTGTCCAGATGATAGCCGAGCTGATTGCCGACATGCCAGGCGTCTCGGTGGAGAGTTTTGACGGGCTCACCGTGAAATACGCGGCAAGAAAGAAGGCCCAAGTCATCCTGCGCGGCTTACGAAGCCTTACCGACGTCCAGTATGAGTTTCAGCTTGCCATGACCAACCGGGCCGTCGCCGGCATCGAAACCGTCTTCGTCATGACCAGTGAGCAGTACGGCTTCACCAGTTCAACTTTGATTCGCCAGGTGGCTTCCTTGGGCGGCGATGTCTCAAGACTTATCCCCAAGAGTGTTTACAGTCGCCTGCAACAGAAATTGGGCAAATTGACTGATTGAAAGCAAAAAAACCGCATATTGCAGGGCAATACCAAAGAAACAGTTGACCCCCGTATTCCGGAGTTTGACCTTGTTTACGGTTAGTGTCGAAAGCCAATTCTGGGCATCGCACCGCCTGACCCTCCAAGACGGGTCAAAAGAGCCGCTCCACAGCCACAACTGGAAAGTTGCGGCGGACGTGTCCACAGATAAGCTCGACAGCAGGGGCCTGGTTATGGATTTTCGGCGACTGAAGGCGATGACCGATGAAATTCTCGCCGATTTCGAGAACGGGCGCCTCAATAAACTCAACTACTTCCAGCGGAACAATCCGTCCGCCGAGAACGTAGCAAAGTACATATTTGAAAAACTTGAGCCCAGTTTGCCCGACCACCTCAAGCTCAACCACGTCATGGTGATCGAGCAGCCCGGCTGCTCAGCAAAATTTACCAGGTAACGCAATCTCGCTGGAGCAAGTTTGCAAATTTGACGATATTGCCAGCGGAATTCTGGTATAATAGTCACAAGGAGTTAATGTTATGCAGTGTCAGTCCTGCCAGAAAAACGAGGCGACTATTCATTTGACCGAGATAAGCGACGGTGTGCGGACCGAAACCCATCTCTGTGAGCATTGCGCCCAGGACGAAGGAATAGCCGTTAAGAGCCAGATTCCCCTCAACGAGCTGCTTAGCAGTCTCCTGGCCGCCCAGCCCGAAGATACCGACGCCTTTGGTGACTCCGACCACAAGATCGTGTGTCCGAATTGCGAGTTTACACTGGAGCAATTTCGCAAAGAGGCTCTCTTGGGATGCCCGCACGACTACGAGATATTCGAGAAGTCACTGTTGCCGCTCATCGAAAGGGCGCACAACGGCAAGACCTTCCACTGCGGCAAAGTCCCTTCCAAAACCTCTTTTAACGCCAAGAAGCAAATACAGCTTGTGGCACTACGTCAGCAACTGGAAACCGCAGTGAAAAATGAAGACTACGAGCTGGCTGCCAGATTGAGGGACAAGATAAACCAGCTTGAGTAAATTGTAACAAGATATGAAGCTCACCGACATAAGCAGCGACATAAACGAATGGTTTGACGGCTCCGGACCATTGGCCGACATTGTCATATCCTCGCGAATTCGTTTGGCCAGGAACCTTGCAGGCTACAAGTTCTTGACCTCCTGCTCCACCGCCGAGAGAACCGAAATACTCAAGAAGCTGAAAGACACCCTCATGTCACTCGACCTCGGCGACAAGACCTTCTACATCAGCGTGGACAAGGCCCCCGAACTCGACAGAAGTGTCCTTGTCGAAAGACAGTTGATCAGCAGACATCACGCCTTCGGTAAGGGGCCACGCGGCGCCGTTATCGCCCAACGTGAATCCTTCACCGCTATGATCAACGAAGAGGACCACCTGAGAATTCAAGTCCTCAAGGGCGGACTCCAGCTGGGCCGCTGCGCCGAGCAGATAAGTCATATCGACGACATGATAGAAGCCAAAGTGGCTTATGCCTTCAATCCTCGCTACGGATACCTGACCGCATGCCCGACAAATCTGGGAACAGGCATAAGGGTCTCCCTCATGATCCATCTGCCGGCGCTAAAGATGACGGGCCAGACAGAGAAGTTCTTCAATGCCGCAAGGGACATGAATCTCGCCGTCCGCGGCCTTTTTGGAGAAGGCACCGAAGCTACAGGGGACTTCTATCAGTTATCAAACCAGGTAACACTTGGAGTCTCAGAGCAGGAAATTGTCTCCCAATTTGAAAACAGCATAATCCCGAAAATTGTCGAGTACGAGAACGCCGCCAGAAATCGCTTACTGTCGAACGACGTTGACATTCTCGACGACAAGATTGCCCGGGCCATGGCATTGCTCAAGAACGCCCATTTGATAAGCTCACAGGAAGCTCTGTTCCTGCTGAGCCATTTGCGGCTGGGTATCAACATGCGCCAAAATATGGGCGCCTCAACACCAGCCATAGAAAGCCTCGGTGCCCTCAGAAGCCCGGTCGCTGAGCAGTACAAATCCGAGACCCTCTCCATCGCAACGATAAATCGGCTCTTTATGCTTACGTTGCCTGCGCACCTGCAGCTAAACCACGGAAAACCCCTCGATGCCACTCACAGGGATATGCTGCGGGCCAAGATCATCCGCTCCGCACTGAGCCAGCAAGGGTAGCAACGCGCAGCTTAACTCGTATGCCAGCCCCCTTATCCCACTTGACAACGTGCACGCCTGGTTAGGCAAATGTATTACTAATTACGGACTCAACTGTTAATGTCGGCGCCGCCTGCCAAAATGGCACAACACACTTGGTAGGCAACGGCCCGTCCTTGGAAGCATAAGTCGATGCAGGCTAACCGGTTACGAAGCGCTTAAGCAGCAGGGCCTCCGCCTGGCACGCTTTTTGCAACCCCTAAGATAAGGCCGTGTTCGGCCAGAGGTAAACAAAAGGCAATAACTAACGAAAGGAATCTGAAAATGGCTAAAATCATCGGCATAGACCTGGGAACTACAAACTCCGTAGTTGCCGTGATGGAAGGTTCCGCACCGAAGGTATTGATAAACTCTGCCGGCTCTCGACTGACCCCATCGGTCGTCGGCTTCACTGACAAGGGCGAGAGACTCGTCGGCCAGATCGCACGCCATCAGCAGGTAACGAATCCGGAGAACACCATATTCTCAATAAAGCGCTTCATGGGACGGCGTCACAACGAAGTCTCATCTGAAGAAAAGATAGTGCCGTATAAGATCGTCGGCCGGCCCGAAGAGCTCGTCAAGGTAAACGTCCGCGGCAAAGACTACACGCCTCCAGAGGTCTCGGCCATGATATTGCAGGATCTGAAGAAGACCGCCGAGGATTACCTGGGCGAGAAAGTCACCAATGCCGTAATCACGGTACCCGCCTACTTCAACGACTCACAACGCCAGGCCACCAAGGACGCCGGTGCCATTGCCGGACTGCAGGTCGAGAGAATTATTAACGAGCCGACCGCCGCGGCACTGGCGTACGGACTCGAAAAGAAGAAGAACGAAAAGGTCGCCGTCTTTGACTTCGGAGGAGGCACCTTCGATATATCAATTCTTGACATCGGCGATAACGTGTTCGAGGTCCTCAGCACCAACGGCGATACCCACCTTGGCGGCGATGACCTTGACGCACTGCTGATAAACTATCTCGCCGATGAGTTCAAGAAAACCGAGGGCATCGACCTCCGCAGGGACCCCATGGCCCATCAGCGGCTAAAAGAGGCCGCGGAAAAGGCCAAGTGCGAATTGAGCACCCAGCTTGAGTCCACCGTCAATCTGCCGTTCATAACGGCAGATGCTTCCGGACCAAAGCACCTGCAAATCACCCTCACCAGAAGCAAGTTCGAGTCGCTGGCCGAGCCTGTTTTCGACCGGCTAAAGAACCCGTGCCATAAGGCCCTGGAAGATGCAAAGCTTAGTCCGGGCGAGGTCGCCGAGGTGCTGCTCGTCGGCGGCTCCACCAGAATTCCCAAAGTCCAGCAGATCGTGAAGGATATATTCGGCAAAGAACCCAATAAGAGCATCAATCCCGATGAGGTCGTGGCGGTTGGCGCCGCCATCCAGGGTGCGGTCCTGGCCGGGGACGCGGGCGTAAAGGATATACTGCTGCTGGATGTAACGCCCCTTTCTCTCGGCGTCGAAACACTGGGCGGCGTAATGACCAAGCTCATCGAACGCAACACCACCATTCCAACCAGCAAGAAGGAAATCTTCTCCACCGCGGCGGACAGCCAGACGACCGTCGATATACACGTGCTGCAGGGCGAGAGGGAATTCGCCACTGACAATCGCACCCTCGGCAGGTTCCAGCTCACCGACATCCCCCCCGCCCCGCGAGGCATCCCCCAAATTGAGGTTGCCTTCGACATCGATGCCAATGGCATCCTGAATGTCTCCGCCAAGGACCTCGGGACCGGCAAGCAGCAGTCCATCGTCATCAAATCCAGCTCCGGACTGAGTGAACCGGAAATAGAGAAGATGACCAAAGAGGCGGAGTCGCATGCCGAGGAGGACAGGAGGAAGAGGGAAGTTGTCGATTTGAAGAACCAGGCGGACCAGTTGATTTACTCGACCGAAAAGACCCTGAAAGAGCACGGCGGCAAGGTCTCCGCCGATACCCGTGGAAATATCGAAAGTGCCGTCAACAACCTCAAAGGGGCCGTCAAAGGCGATAATGCCGAGGCCATAAGAAAGGCCATTGAAAATGTCGGCAATGCCAGCCAGGAGCTGGGCAAGGTACTCTACGAAGAGGCGGCAAAGAAACAGGCTGCTTCATCGCAGCAGGCTGCCGGGGCGCAGGCCTCTCCGCCGCCGCAGGAGGGCGAGGTAAAGAGAAAAGGCGGTGACGACGTGATCGACGCCGAATTTGAAGCCAAAGACAAATAAACCCGAGTATCCCTGACTCCTTTTAGCAAGGCCTGTTGTGGTCAAACCACGACGATTCGGGGCGAGCAAGCTCGATATGGCGGGCATCTTAATAGAAGAAAAACAGGCGCCCGCATGAGACGCTCGCCCCCCCTTATTTGCCGACGCAAAACCGGCTGAATATTCTATCAAGCACCTGCTCGTCGATGTTCTGCCTCTCGATGGCTGACAGTGCCCGGTGGGCGGCCCTGAGTGTCATCGCGGCCAATTCGTCATTGCCTGATTCCAATTCGCTTATCGACTCGCCGATATTATCGACCGCCTCACTAACCGCCTGCCTGTGACGGGCGGTCAGCGCTACTCCATCTTGTGCGTTCTCAGAAGGCCCAGGCACCGACATTAATATCCTGCCATCAACCGCCTTCCGCAGCCAGTCCACCCCTGTGCCGGTCTTTGCGCTTGTCGCCACAAACTCTGTGCCGAACAAATCCTCCAGCCGGCCGACACACTCTGAAACCTCGGACTCTTCCAGAAGATCCGATTTGGTCGCAACCGGGATAAGAATCCCGGTCTGCACCAGCCTTCGGATCGCCATATCCTCACTGTAATCGGTTTTCGAGACATCGACGCAGAATAACACTACGGAGCTGTTTCGCAGGGCCTCCATAGCCGCATGCTGCGTGAGCTCGTCGAGCATATCGGTCGGCTGCGGCACCAGCCCCGCACAATCGAACAGCACGCATTTGCAGTGCTTGAGGGTGAGTACGCCGGTCAGGACATCTCTGGTGGTCTTGCGCAGCTCGGAGACGATACTCCTGTCCCGGCCGAGCAGCCTGTTGAGCAGACTGCTCTTGCCGGCGTTGGGCGCACCGGCAATACCCACCGCGGGCAGGGCCGCCAAAGACTCGTAAGTGATACTGCCGGACAACAATTGCTCCAAACGCTTCTTCGTCGCGCCAAGCTTCTGGGTCAGGTCAGACGACGCCGTGACTTGGATATCCTCCTGACTGAAATCGAGCCCTGCCTCTATGAGGCTTAGACAATCCAATATCTCTGCCTGCGCGGCGGCGGTTGTTTCTCCCAGCCGGCCGGCGAGCAGCTTCTGGGCCGCCGCCAGCTGGAACCTATTGCTGCCGGCAACGATTTCGCCGACCGCCTCGGCCTGGGCCAGGTCAATTTTACCGTTGAAATAGGCCCTTGCGGTAAATTCCCCCGGCCCCGCCATCCGCACCGGCGCCGCGGCGGCGCCCAGCAAAGTACACAATAACTTTTCAGTAACGCAACTGTTGGTATTGATATGGATCTCCGCAATGTCCTCACCCGTATATGAATGAGGACGCCGAAAGACATAGACCCTTGCATCCATCCTCAACTGCGGGCCCACCAGAATGTCGCCTGACAAAACAGCGCTGCCCGATGATGGAATTGACGGCTCGAAAATTTCCTCCAAAACTTCGAGCGTGCCTGGCCCACTCATTCGAACGAGCACCCGTCCCTGTGAAGCCGGAGAGCTGACCGCTATGATGGTGTCATCGACCCGATACATTCGACATTGCCTGCCACGGGATGTTTTGCGAGGGCAGCCTGAATCACTTGAACCGGTAAAACGGTTTGGGCTTCTTCTTTTTGACTTTCCCACCCGTCTTGCTCGTGGCCGCAACCAAACCGCGCGATTCAGCCTCTTCTTTTTCCTGAATATGCCTGCGAATTACGTGCTGCTCGACAACGCCGGCAAAGGTGCTCGTCATAAAATACAGATTTACCCCCGAAGGACCGTTGTACAGCACCAGCGGCAGAAATATCGGCATCATAATCATCATCATTTTCTGCTGCTGCGCCGCCTGCGGACTGGCCGAGGCCGCCGCGGGGGACGGCATCAGCTTCTGCTGAAGGTACATCGCCACACCCATCAGAATAGGCAACAGATTGAACGACGCCACTTTCCAGCCCAGTAACGGTATCGTAATCTCTGAAAACCTTATCAGGGCATCCGGCGCCGACAGGTCCGTTATCCAGAACGGAAGAAACGGCGCGCCCCGCAGGTCGATGCTGGTGTATATGGCGCTCCACAACGCAATCAGAATGGGCATTTGCGCCATCATAGGCAACATCCCCATTATGGGTGAGGCGCCCTGCTCGCGGTAGAGGGCCATCAAATGCTTGTTCAGCTCGGCCTTGTTGTCGGCGTATTTCTTCTTTATCTCCTCCACCCGCGGGCCAAGCTTGCCCATTTTGCTCATCGAAACCTGGCTCTTCTTGGTCAGCGGATGAATTGCAATCCTGATAACAATCACCAATATGATAATCACGACGCCGTAGTTATGGATAAAACCATACATCCACTTCATTGACGCGAGGATGCCGAAGGCAATGGGTCTTATTATCGCCGCCGGGCAGCAGCACGCCATAAAATCGATCGTCTGGACAAACCCCAGACTCTTGTACAGCTCATTCTTATCGAAACGGCTCTTGTCCTTGGGCCCCAGATATAACTGAAACTTATAATCTTTCGCACGGCCAGCCTCCCCCACAGCAGCCAAAGTGGCTGAGGTGGTTTTCACCAGGACGCCGATATTCTCATCTTCGCTGTGTTTCTTCCCATCCGGATTAAAGAAAAGCGCATCCTTGTCCTTTATCCAGTCACAGTAGTCCATCCCAGGCTTGGCAACAGGGACCAGGATAGCGGCAAAATACTTATTCACTGCCGCAGCCCACAGAAATCCGCCCCTTCCCTCTATGGGCTTTTCTTCGAAGGTGACCTTGCCGTTGAACTTGTTGATATCGTACATCTCGGCGGTTACCTCGCGTTTTGGGCCGGCACTTCTGAAACCGCCCACGACCTTTCTCATGTCGCTCCGGAAACCCTCTCTGCCGATTCCGATCGCCCCGACAAGATTGAATCGCACCTTCTGCTCCTCCGCCGACAGGTTCTCCACTCTAACATCACAGTCCAAAAGGTAACTGCCCATGCTAATCTTGTACGTCTTGGTAAGCTTGATAACCGGCTCATTCGTCTCCTGAACCTTTATCACCGCCTCAAAAACCGCCGTTTGAGAGCCGTCCTCGGATTTCGACACGCCCGTGCTTGCCCAGTGGAGCCACTGCAGACGCAACTGCAACTGCTGCTCGACAAATACGAATTCCCTGTTGGCAAGGCTGAATTCATCCTCGACGGGGGCGAGCACCACTAATGGTTGCGGGTCATTATAATCGCGGTCATCGAACCCACTGAAGATCGCTCGCTGGACGCCAGCCCCTCTGGAACTCAGCTCCAACTGGAACTCGAATCCACTGTTGGGGTCGGTTGATCCGAGTGTGACCGTCCGCTCAGCGGCCGGATCCGCGGCGAAGTGCACCACTTTCGCCGCCTCCATGCGCGTGTCCTCAGGCGCCGGCGTATCCGCTGTGCCGGTTTTTTCATCCGCCGTAGTCCGCTGCAAAAGAATGCACGGCCCTTCGGCCGAACAAACCGTCTGAAAAACGCCGCACTCGGCAACAAGCCAGCCGCAAAGGGCTAGGAAGCAAATAATTATCGAAATTAACAGTGCTCTCATAATTCGCCGCTCGGTGTTATCGGTTCGTCCGGGAGAAACCGTTTATCTTCCTTCCCGAAGCCGCTCCGCCTGGAAGTCATCCAATTGCTCGATGGCTGTTATCTTTTTCGCCGTTGTTTCGAAGTCGTACGCAAGCCGCACGAAGTGTACCTCGTTCTCATCGACATACACGTAGCTTGCCCGGTTGTCTTTGTCCCTCGGCTGTCCGACAGAACCGATGTTGATAATTGCCTTTTCCTTGTCGACGACCGGATAGATGTTGCCCAGCTCCTCAGGCAAATAGAAGTCCGGCTCATCAAGAAACACGCCGGGCAGATGCGTGTGGCCGACGAAACAGATATGCTTTACGCACTCAAACAGGATTCTGACCTTTAGCGGATTGGTATATACATCGTCCGGAAAAATGTACTCGTTTATCGGTCTTCTGGGCGAGGCGTGTATAAAGTCTATCACTGCACTATTTGTGCCCAGCTTCGCCTTGAGAGTCCTTCGCATCGGCAACTCCCCCAAAAAGCTCCAGCGCCGGTTGCGGTTTTCCACCTCCTGCTCAATTTCCAGCACTCCACGCGTCCAGAAGCTCGCCTGCTCCGCCCCGTAGTTGAAATTCGTCGGCTCATAAAAAACCGCATAGTCATGGTTGCCTAAAACGCACCATTTCGTCTTCCTGATTATCAGATCCAGACACTCCTTGGGATTGGGCCCATAGCCGATAACGTCGCCGAGACAGTAAATGGTCTTTATCCCACGGCGCTCAATATCAGCCAGAACCGTCGTCAGCGCCTCCAAGTTTGAATGTATATCGCTTATAACTGCAAACATAACATAAAGATTAAGCAAAAAACCAAAAATGTAAAGGGAAAAACCTTGACCCCTGCCGGATATGTTCTTTCACGGCCGCCAATCCAACGCAAAACTGCACAAAACACTTCCTCAAATAGCCCCAATAATGTATGGTTTGCGCTCCCGCCCCGGCAAGAACCTGCTCTTATCGTGGATCTTGACGCTGAGTTTTGCCTTTACCTTTTTCGCTTTCTACCTTACTCTATAAGTTGTTTATCAGAGGTGCAGACTTAATGGATACTACTCTTCTTGAAACTCGCGGCTTGGCAAAGAAATACGCCGGCAGGACCGTCGTCGACGAAATATCAATTACGATTGACCAACGCAGCATAGTCGGCCTGCTCGGCAGAAACGGCGCCGGAAAAACCACCACCTTCAGAATGATTATGGGTATGATTACACCAAACAGCGGCTCCGTTATCTTCGAAGGCCGAGATGTCACCAAACTGCCTATGTACAAACGGGCACGCCTCGGCATCGGCTATCTCTCCCAGGAGCCCAGCATCTTCCAGCGACTCAGCGTCCGAGACAACCTCTACGCCATCCTCGAGACCATGTCTATCACCAAAGCCGAACGAAACAGAAGGGCCGATATGCTCATTGAGCACTTCGGGCTGGAAGAGGTCGCACAAAGCCAGGGCAGATTCCTCTCCGGCGGCGAGCGAAGGAAGCTCGAAATTGCCCGCGCTATGGTAACTGATCCTTCTTTGATTCTGCTGGACGAGCCGTTCAGCGGGGTTGATCCCATTGCCGTAGAGGATTTGCAGCATGAAATCCGTCGGCTCGTCGCCTCCGGCGTCAGCATCCTTATAACCGACCATAATGTCGAAAGAACACTTGAGGTCGTTGACAAGGCATATATAATTGACCACGGCAAGGTGATCGGGGCCGGCCCGCCCGACGAGATTATCCGTAATGAGACCGTTAGAAAACACTATCTCGGAAACATATTCGATGGAGATGAATTCGACAAGAGGTAAGCAGTTGAAAAGCAACAGGCAACTGCCCGCGACCAGCTCTCCAAAAGGACAGATTAGATGCTCGACGCAGATGAATGCCGGTTGACATATTACCCCGCAGAGGTCCTTGCCGGGGCCGCCCGGCCAATCGAGAAGATCGACGACAGTATCCGCCGACTCGTACAGAAAATGACCGACATAATGGTCAAAAACAAGGGCGTCGGGCTGGCAGGGCCGCAGGCAGGCGTGCCATTGCGGATATTTATCATTTCCCTCGACGCCGGCAGGCAGAACGTCAGGGTTTATATAAACCCGACCGTTACTCCAACCACGGATGAATTGGAGCCAACCGAGGAAGGCTGTCTGTCGGTGCCCGGTATTCATGCCAGGATTCGCAGATACAAAACCTGCTCAGTTACGGCCACCGATCTTGACGGCAACAAGTTTACCGAAGAGGCCCAGGGGCTTTACGCCAGGGCCCTGCAGCATGAATATGACCATATTGAGGGCCTGACCATCGTCAACCGTATGGGCCAGACCGCCAAAATCGCCCATCGAAGACAACTCCGGAAACTCAGAGCAGACCATACCTCATAAGTAAACGTCCATCTCAAGAGAGCAACGCCGTGGACTTGTTAGGACCCAAGAGATGAAAGTAGTCTATCTCGGCAGCGGAGAATTCGGCATCGAGTGCCTCAATGCTCTGGGCAGCTCGAGCCATAGTCTGGATTTCATTGTGACTCAGCCGGCGCAACCGGCAGGCAGGGGCAGAAGATTGAGGCCGACGCCGGTTGCACGCTGGGCGAAGGAGCGCGCTATAGCTTTTATCGATCCTGATGATGTAAACACCCCTGATGTCGTCGGCAGGATCGCCCAGTTCCGGCCCGATTTGATCGTGGCAGTGGCATTCGGCCAGAAAATCGGCAACGAGTTGATAACGCTGCCGCCCAAGGGCGCCATAAATGTTCATGCTTCGCTGCTGCCGAAATACCGCGGTGCGGCGCCGATAAACTGGGCAATTATCAACGGTGAAACACAGACCGGCGTCAGCATAATCTGTCTGGCGGAAAAAATGGATGCCGGCGATATCCTCGCCCAGGCCAAGACTGATATCGGAACCGATGAAACGGCAGGCCAGTTGCACGACAGACTTGCACGATTGGCCGCCCCGTTGCTGCTCAAAACCCTCGACCAAATCGTCGGGGGCAACGCCCTTTACGCCAGGCAGGACCATTCAACGGCCACTTTGGCTCCCAAGCTAAAGAAGTCGGACGGATGTTTGGACTTCAGCCAACCCGCGGAAAAGCTGCGAAACAGAATTCGCGGGCTTTGGCCCTGGCCCGGTGCTTCCGCCATCTATGTTTCGAAAGAAACTGCAAAATCCTGCCGCGTAACCATAGCAGCGGCCGACGCCATCGAGCACTCAAACCCGTCCAGATTGCACGTTGGAACCTTTGATGAGAACCTTCACGTGGTCTGCGGCAACAACGCACTCAAGATTACAGGCATCAAACCGGCTGGCTGTTCCCTCATGGACTTCAATGCTTTTGTTAACGGCCGACACTCCCGGCCCGGCGACTTGCTTGTAAACGTCGGTTGTGAGCCTTCCTCGGCTTTGGAACACACCCAAGACCCTTAAAAAGCCCTTAGCTTTGATTGCTATCACCTGCACCTCGCACTATATTGCGACAGGCCCCGGGGCGACGCAGACAAAGCAGCTTGCATCCCATCATGCTCCGACAGGAAAAAACATCAGCCTGAAACTTCAATCCACACCTTTTCCACAAAAGCGATTTGCGATGTGCAAAAGATGTTCAAAACATTTTTTTTTTTGCGCGTAAACTCAATGTCAACAGCAATCTCCAACGAGTGGAAAAGAAATTGCCAAAAATAGCATTGACTTGTTTTAGCGCCCTCCAATAATAAGCACAGTTCCATTGGCTAAAAAGAAACCGCTGATAAATAGGGGAGACTCTAATGCACAGCACGGCCACGGATGAAATCGCTGCTATCAACGATGCTCTTGCTGAGAAAGTTGGGCAACAAAAGTTCAAGATATGGTTCAAGAGCTCGACCAAGATGACCCTCGGCAACGGATACTTGAAGGTAGGTGTCCCAAACCTTTTTATGGCAAATTGGCTCGAAAACCATTTTCTAAATGAGATAACCCACGCTGTGCGCACGGTCACCGGCGCCAACCCAAGAATTACTTTCACCATTGATCCCGACCTGTCCGGGCACCAGAGACAGACCCAGCTTGACTCACAGGCACAGTTCGTGGAAAAAACAAAGGGCCGATTCTACGGCAGCACCGCCAGAACTAAACAGCCTGCAAGGAAAAGGCTGAAATTATCTCTGGATACTTTCGTTGTCGGCCCCTCTAATCAGCTCGCCTACAACGCCGCAAGAGCAGTCGTTAACGAACAGCAAAGTCCGTTTAATCCGCTGTTTGTTCACGGAGGATACGGGGTCGGTAAAACACACCTGCTGCAAGGGATTTGCAACACGGTCGGTTCAACTCGCCCCCAAACCAATTGGTCGTACTTGTCAGCGGAGGACTTTGTTAATCAGTTCGTGCTGGCCTTGAAGACAAAAAAGCTGGAGGCTTTTCGCCGCCGACTCCGACAAATGGACTTGTTGGCAATCGACGATATCCACTTCTTGGCCAGCAAGCCTTCAACGCAGGAGGAGTTCCTGCATACTTTCAATACAATAAGCCTCGCGGGAAAACAGGTCGTGCTCGCCTCGGATGCTCACCCCAAGATGATAGGCCAGCTCTCCGAAAAGCTGGTCAACCGCTTCGTCTCGGGAATGGTCGTCAAGATCGAGCCTCCCGATTTCCAAACCCGCTGCCAAATCTGCAGGCAGTACGCCGCAAACATGCGCAAGCAAATCCCCGAAAACGTGATACGTTACATCGCGGAAAACTTGCGCACCAACGTCCGGGAGCTGGAGGGGGCTCTGATCAAACTGATCGCATTCGCCTCGCTGCAAGGCCAAAACCCCTCCCTGGCCACCGCCAGAGAAATCCTGGCCGAGCATCTGGCCCGAACCGACCCCATCGTGCACATATCAGACATCGAATCCGCGGTCGCCGCTTACTTCGGGACAACACCGGCAAATATACACTCCTCAAAGAAGGATAGAACCGTCGCCTTGGCCAGACATTTCAGCATGTACTTGGCCAGAAAGCACACTCGCATGTCCTCCTGTGAGATAGGCCGGTTCATGGGCAACAAAAATCACGCCACTGTGCTCTTGGCCTGCAAAAAGATCGAGGACTTGATCAAGCAAAACACTGAACTGTACTGGCAGGGACCGGCCGGAAACAAAGTCGCCAAAGCCAAGGCCATACTTGCATGCCTTGAAGAGAATGTCTCCAGCTAAGCCGTGCAAGCCGGTCCGGCGCCAGTTGTCTCTTGGCTGCAAAATGGAATACGCGGTCGGTAGGACAGCTCGGGTAATCGCGGCACGCCTCTTCGAAGGCGAGGATGTTTATCTATGCGTTGAGCAAATCGCCCGCACAGAGAATATCAAGTCCGCCGCCGTGCTCATAACCGGCGGCTTCAGGAGCGCCAGCATCGTCGTCGGGCCAAAGGCGGAAAAACCAAAAATCATCGGCAACTTCAAAGATTTTGTCGGCCCGGGAGAAGTCCTCGGTGTGGGAACCCTTTACTGCGATGACCAGGGACCAAAGCTCCACCTCCACGCCGCCGTCGGCAGGGGCGACCTGACCGTCGTCGGCTGCCCGAGAGGCGGAACGAAGACATTCCTCATACTCGAAGTGACCATAATCGAATTCGAAGGCATCGCCGCCACGCGCAAGCCGGATGAAAGCACCGGCCTAAAACTACTGAGACTCGAATAATACCGCACCTGTTTGATAAGTGAGGTTGGAGCCGACGGTAAGTGTTTGACTGCCATGCGGTCATATAGCGCTTAACAAGCAAAAAATAAATAGGTGCCGTATAAGATTACCTCTGCCTGTACCGTTCGCCCGGCCCAAACCAAATGAACGAAACCAGAATCAAAAAAGCGCCTGACAAAAACAGGGTTATGCGTTGCCGCGGTGCGCTGCACCGGCTCAACCACCGCGGTATCATCGACTCAGAAGCCTGTGGGCCGGACCACTCCGTCAGGGCCTTGCGGGCGGCATCGAGATCTCCAGGCGTTACTTTGGGGTAGATGGTGTCTTGCTCCACACGTTCCGCGCCCACCGCAACAGGCGCGATGCGCTCGACAAGATTTGGGTCCTGCTCCAGCTGCTTCAGTAGGGCGTCGTAGTCGGCGTTCAACGACTCAAGCCGCCTGAGTGAGTCCTCGGCTGATTGCAAAAGGTGTCTGGTTGTGTAGTACTGAAGCAGATCATCGCACAGAATCGCGCTGCTTAACGCCGCTGCCCCAACACTGAAAAAGGCGGCAAACAAGAGCGTTCCCAGGACATTATGCGTTCGCATAGCTAAAATAGCGCATAGCGAATGGAACAAACAAACGCCGAACGCTATTCAGTACCCGCTACTTCGATCCTACTTAAACATAAAGCCGGCGTATCGCGCCGCCGGACCAAGGTCTTCGCTTATCCTGAGCAACTGATTGTACTTGCAGATCCTGTCGGTTCGGCATACAGAGCCCGTCTTTATCTGGCCCACGCCTGAGGCCACCGCCAGATCGGCTATCGTGGTATCTTCCGTCTCGCCGCTGCGATGACTGATTACCGCCGTCCAGCCCGCTCGCCGGGCCATATTGATAGCCTCGAACGTCTCAGTCAGCGTGCCTATCTGGTTGAGCTTTATCAGTATCGAATTCGCACAATCCAGCTCTATACCCTTTGCAAGGCGCTGCGTGTTCGTAACGAACAAATCGTCGCCGACCAGCTGTATCCGATCGCCTATTCTCTTGTTTAATTTCGTCCAGCCCGCCCAATCGTCTTCAGCCAATCCATCCTCAATGGAGATTATTGGATACTTCTCAACCCACCTGGCCCAGTGCGCAATCATAGCATCCGAGGACACCTTCTTCTTAGCGTCGGATTTGAAGAACTTATAGGACTTTGACTTGCTGTCGTACATCTCCGTTGAAGCAGGGTCCAGTGCAATCGATATGTCTTTGCCCGCCTTATAGCCCGCCTTCTTTATGGCCTCCATGACCACTTCCAGTGCTTCCTCGTTGCTTTTGAGGCTCGGTGCAAAACCGCCCTCGTCCCCCACCGACGTCGAATAGCCTTTCTTCTTTAACACCGACTTCAAAGTATGAAAAACCTCGGCCCCCATCCGCAAAGCCTCCGGAAAACTCGCTGCGCCGGTCGGCATAATCATAAATTCCTGAAAATCGACATTGTTGTCGGCGTGCTTGCCGCCGTTGACAATGTTCATCATCGGCACCGGCAGTATGTTCGCGTTGCAGCCGCCCAGATAACGATACAACGGCAGGCCCGCCGAATCCGCCGCAGCCTTTGCCGCCGCCAGAGAAACCCCCAGTATCGCATTGGCGCCCAGCTTGCTCTTGTTGGCAGTCCCGTCCAGCTCAATCATCAGCCGGTCAAGCTCTTCCTGCTCCATAGCGCCCAAACCCAATACCTCAGGCGCGATAACCTCATTGACATTCTTGACCGCCCCGGCCACGCCCTTGCCCAAATAGCGCTTCGCCTTCGTATCACGAAGTTCAATCGCTTCATGCGCGCCGGTACTCGCGCCCGACGGCACCGCGGCCCGCCCGAACGAGCCGTCATCGAGCAGCACATCAACTTCGACCGTCGGATTTCCGCGACTGTCAAGTATCTCTCTTGCCATTACATCCACAATCGTCGTAAACATCAAAACACCCTTTCACTAAGATCTATGCAAAACTGCCGTTATCGCCCCACCTTCAGTTCGTGACAGAAACTACCCGCTTTCGCCGCCGGTGTCAAGAATTGATTGAAACAAACGCAGCTTCGGGGTGCACTTCGCGTTTGTAGGTGGATTCTTTGCCCGTATCATTGCCCCCGTTTCTTCCCGATTCGTTTTCCCCCGTTGTCATTCCTGCGAAAGCAGGAATCCAGCCCCCTCCTAAGGCCTGCACGATCATAGAAGCCTAATAGCCTGCCTTCCTACCTAAAAATATGAAGTGCACCCGCAGCTTCGCACCCTCCGCAAAATGCGAATCTTCAGGCCGGACCCGACCCCTTACCCTCCGGGCCGAAACCCTTTTTCGCCATTGCGATCTGCCGCAGCCGCAGCAGGTCCAGCTTGCCGGAACCCAGCGTCGGAATGGTATCGACCTTCACATAGCAGTCTCGCCGGGGCTTCCACAGGTTAGGCAGATTGCTCTCCGAAATAATCCTGTGCAGCTCATCCGCGTCGCCGGCTTCCTCAAGATGCACAACCACAAGCTCTTCACCCTTTTTGGAAGCGGGAACGCTCGTCACCGCCAGCACCTGCTCACACGTGCCAAGGGCCTTCAGATAGACCTCCTCGACGCCAACATGCGGAACCATCTCGCCGCTGATTTTGCTGAAGCGCGACAACCGCCCGGTAAGTGTCAGGAACCCGTCTTCATCGACGGCCGCGATATCGCCCGTCTTGTACCAGCCGTCTTCAATGACCCTGGCGGTCTCTTCCGGCGCGTTCAAATAACCCAACATGACGTTCGGCCCCTTAACCAGCAAAAGCCCGGTTTGTCCTGTTTCTAAAGGCCTACCGTTATTGACATCCACTACCTTCACCGCCACTCCGGGAATCGGATGCCCCACTGCACCCGGCTTATTACCCACCTGATAAACGCCGCCAACCTGTACATCAGGCAGATTCAGCGAAACGACCGGCGAAAGCTCGGTCGTGCCGTAGCCTTCCACAGGCCTGATTCCAAACTTCACTTCGAACGAATCGGCCACACTCTCTTTGAGTTTCTCGGCCCCAACCACCACGAACCGGAGACTCGCAAAATCCTCGCGCTCGGCCCTTCTCACATAGTTCAGCAGAAACGTCGGCGTCCCAAAGAGCAGCGTCGAATGGTTTTCGCGCGCGATTTGTCCGACCGCACGGCCATCGAGCGGATTCGGCACGTAACCGGCCGATACACCGCTGACCAAAGGAAGCCACAGCGTACAGGTGAACCCGAATGAATGAAAGAACGGGAGCACCGCACAAACATCATCCTCGGGCCTGATTCTGAACACCATCCGCGCCGCCTCGATGTTCGAAAGTATATTGTGATGGCTCAGCATCACGCCCTTGCACCTGCCGCTGCTGCCGGATGTGAAAATCACCGTCGCCAAATCATCCGCACAGAACCGGCGGGCGTGTGCCAAATACCGCCGCGGCATAAAACGGGCCCGCAGGAACACCTTGAGTTTCGACGCCCCTTTAACCTTCTCGAAAAGATCCTCCAGAAAAACCAGCCCCTCCAAACCGTTCAGACCTTCGACCTTCTCAACAAAACTACGCGATGAAATAATGCACTTGATACCACACTCTCTGATAGCCAGCTCCCTCGCATCGGCAGGGGCCACGTAATTGAGATTTACCGAGGCCTTTCCGAGCATATTCACCGCGAGGTTTGCGAGGACGCCTCCAACCGACGGCGGCAGAAGTATGCCAATCTTATCCTGCCCGGGCGTCAGGTTGTCCACTTCGGCGCTCAGCGCCGTTGCGGCCAGAAGCGCTCCGCCATAAGTCAATCGCCTGCCCGTCGAATCGGAAATGCAACGCCTGCGCCAGTTCTTGCGCGCCACCTGCACGAAATGCTCGCCCAGCGACCGCCTGTGGGGTTTGAGAGCTTCGAAGTAATCACACGAAAGCTCGGACACCCTCTGTCGTATTTGGCTCGCCGACGAATCGGCTGGCATCGGCTCCCCGAAATGAATCGACACCGGATACGGAAACCGCCTCGGCAGAGTCGATAACGGCTTGCCGTAATAGTAGCTGAATATGCTGCCCCAGGCGCCGCCGAGGTACGCAGGAATAATCTCGTAATCGCTGCCTCTGACTATCCGCTCGAAACCGCGCTTGAATCCCCGCAGCATCCCGGTGCGCGTCATCGAACCTTCGGCGAATATGCACACAATAAACCCCGCGTCCATCGCCGAGCGCGCCCTTCGCAGTGACTCAACAATCTTCTTGGGCGGGTCGCTGCCGGATATCGGGATTACCTGCATCAGTCGGAAGAGCCACTTCAGCGGTATCGCCCTGTACATGTCACGGTCCATGATGAAGCGGATCCGCCGCTGCAGCGTGGCGTTCACCAGCAAAGCGTCAATCCACGACACATGGTTGCACACCAGTAGCGCCCCGCCCTCCACCGGAACATGTTCGGCCCCCGCGACCTTTATGCGGTATAACAGCCGCGTCAGAAGAAAACATATAAAGCGAATGAGAAAATCCGGCAGGAGCACTATCGTCACCGCGGTCAGAGCCAGCGTCATTGCCCCCAGCACCAGAAAAAGCTGCGCCGCCGACATCCTCAGGACGTGACCAAACAGGTAAACCAGTCCGGACGCCAAAAGCACACCCAGCCAGCCGAGGAAGTTCGACGCCGCTATTATCTCACCCCGCCGCCGCCGCGGACTGCGAAGCTGAATGAAAGCGTGAACCGGCACTATGAACAGTCCCGCACTCGCCCCCATCACGAATGTCAGAAAGAAAGTGTAGTACAGACCACCCAGGCCCAGGCCCAGCCCTATCGACGATAACATCAGGCCCAGCGACGCCAGCGGAACCAGACCGAACTCCACGTTCCGACCTGACAGCCTGCCGGCCAGATAAGCCCCCACACCAATGCCAATCGCCCCCGGCAGAAAGAGATAGCCGCCCTGCGTCTCGTCAAAGCCGAGCCGTTCGATGCTGTATGGAATTACATTCAACTGGACAAATGCGCCGATCAAGAGGAAATACGCCGCCGCCGCAACCGCCAGCAGCAGGTCCCTCTTTCTGCGGATGCTGCCGAGGGTGCGCGCGATGTCCTTCACGAAGAGAATCGACGCCCGCTTTGTGGACCCGCCTGCTTCTGTTGCCTCTATCCTCGAACCGGCCCAGAGGCCCACCGCGGCAATAAGAATACACACAGCCCCCGCCGCACCGTAACTCCGGTTTGCCAGGAATAACAAGACGGGCACAACAACGGCCCCGATAACAACCGCCAGATAAGTCAGCGCCTCGAGGAAACTGTTGGCGCGCGACAACTGCTCCCTGCGCACCAGCTCAGGCACAATCCCGTATTTCGACGGGCTAAAGAATGCGCTCTGCGCCGCCATAAGAAAAAGTATCGCATACAGCGCCAGGTCCGTCTTCAGGACGAACGCCACAAGCCCCAGCGCCATCACAATCACTTCCGCCAGCTTTACGGCAACGACAATGTTGCGTTTGCTGAAACGGTCCGCCAACCGGCCCGCAAACGCCGAGAAAAACAGAAAAGGCGCCACAAAAACGGCGCCGGCCAGCGCCGCAACTTTGCTCGCCGACTCCATACCCTGCCGACCCACGATAAAAGCAATTATGAGCAGCTTGAAGATGTTGTCGTTCAACGCCCCGAGAAACTGCGCCACATTCAGCCAGCGAAAAGACCGCCCGAGTTTTGTGCTTGTCGAGTCCATAACAATGCCCCACGGATACTGTTAAATTATACCCAAAAGTCCCTGCTGTCACTTCTTTTTCAGCTTCACGGCCTTTGCGCCCGCCGCCAGTTTCAGGCTTTGCTGCCAGCCCTTCGCGCCGGCGGCCTCACGGCTGCGGGCGAAGCCGTACTCCACCCCGTCCACTACGCTCACAACCTTGTGCTTTCCCAAGAAACCGCTCTCCGGGTATTGGCCGCTGATTGTCCCATAGTACCACTTCCACGGAAAGTTGTGGTCCTTCAATCCGTAATCGATACTCGTAATATCCACGTTATGGGCGAAACTCAGATCATGCTGCGTCCAGCCCAACGTATAGTCGCGCGTATAATAATGGTCCGCCCAGCAGTTCGCATCCGCGGCATCTACATCGGCCAGCGAGCTTTCCTGCCAGAACGCCGGCACATACGCATCGAGAAGCGTCAAATGTATGTCCGCCTTCGTTTTACGTGCCAATATCTTCGCTGCCTCGCTCACCACCCAGCACCCGCAGGAATGACCAATCAGGTGAATATGCCGCCAGTCGCCGCCCAGCTTGATAATCTCCTCCGCCAATTCGGCACCCGCTGCATCTCTGCCATGTCCGGCCGCCTCGGTAGGATTAAGGGTCCTTGCCTCCTTCGACCAGTCAAAATACCCACAGCGCCATTCGTTCGCGTCCACCCGTTCGTGTATTGCCAGCGCCATATCTTCCGGCCAGTCACCGCCGCCCTTCTCAATCCACCCATGCACCACTACTACCAGACCCGTCTGCGGCGAATCTTTTTTAGTCCGGTCCCCCAGGACAAACTGCAAGTCCCCGCGGCTATTGCTCCCACACGACCGCATACACGACACCGCCCCGGCTGCGCAAACGACCACGACGACAAACATCAGAATTCGCCTACCTGAAACTAACCTCGCTTTCATGGTCAACGCCTCATTAGCAGCCAAAAGTCCGCAGAGAGTCGTCACACCTCTCACTCAATCCGCCTCACACCGGCTGCCATCCCTGGTGGAGGCCTGTGCCGTTGTCGCAATGCAGCAAATATAATCGTGGATTACGTCATAGCCTGATTCCGATTTTCTCCTGCGCGCGAGCATCTTAACAAACTCCTCCTCCAGGCCCTTGCGCCTCGCCGGATCGACCGCATCGTAGTAGGCCGTCCCCGCACCCGATTTGAGCAGATGCTCCAGCACTTCGTCCGGCGTATCGTAACCGAATACAACCTGCCCGTCCCAAAGATGCACAACTTCGAAGCCCGTCGCCAACAATTGCTCCCTGACATGCTCCATATCACGAGGAAAGTCAAACGCTATCCGCTTCTGCAGAACGGACGGGTCCCGCGCCACAATCTGCCCGAATATCTCGAGCTCCTCGCGGGGAGAGGTTTCCTTGTGTACGACAAATGCAAGCTTTCCACAGGAACTTAGTGAGCGCCTTGCGAGGGCGAAAAACGGTTTCAGAGGTATGTATCCCAACACCCAGCTTGAAAAGATAATGTCAAACGGCCCCTCGGTTTCCAGAATCTCCAGCGCATCGCCCGCAATGAACCGCACATTGTCCAGTCCTGCCGAATCAATTCTCTCCTGCGCTTGAGCCAGCATCGCTTCCGAAATATCTACCGCCGTTATGCATCCGGACCCCCTGAGCCTATCTGCAATCAGGGATGTCGCAAAACCGGTGCCGCAACCCACCTCGAAGACGCTCTCGGTTCCTTCGAAGCCGATTCTCGCAATAAGCTCCTCAACCGGTCTGCCTGCCTCTCTGAGCCAGAACTCATCGTAATCTTCATGGATGCGATTGTATGCAGAGGCCAGCTCGGCCCTTCCAACCTCTTCCTGAGCCTCGGTGCGAATCTCAAAAAAACGCGGCACGGAATGGACGCCAGGCAAATGTTCTTCACAGAGCTGGGCCGATGCTTCAGGGCTGAGCGGCAGTTGTTCGCCGCGTATATGACTCGACAGTAACTGGCCTACACAGCTCGGCCTCGGCTTACAAAAATACCGCCCCATCCTCTCAAGAATGCGGGCAAGCGGCTCATCCATAACGTTGCCGAATGAAAGAGGGACGAAGTTACACGGACAGACCTCTCCGCTTCCGTCAATGTAAAGATGAGTAAGACCGGCGCCGCATCCGAACGCCTGTGCCGATTCGAGGTACAGAAAACAGGATAGAATCGGCAGGTTGCCGTCCTGCGCCACTTTCCCCTGATATTCCAGAATCAGACCCCTGTCGGCCTCGTCGAGCACCGCCTCATTATCGCCCGCCAGTTTTCCTGTAGCGCTTGGCTCCAGCAGATGCACTTCCAAGGCGCCGGCTTCGCGCGCAAACCTCATAAACGCCCAAAACCGCTCGCCCTGCAGAAACTCGCGCGTCGCCACCGCAACAATATACGGATAAAAGCCGTTCTGCGACGCCCTGCGGAGCGCGTCAAGGGCAGTCCGATACGCCCCCGGCATGCCCCGCATTCGGTCGTGTTCAGCCGCATCCGTCGAATCGAGGCTGACGCCCACACTAAAGACACCGGCAGTGCGCAGAGACCGCGCCCGCTCTTGCGTGAACCGGTCGCCCGTAGTATTCAGGCCCAGGTAGGTTCTCTCGTCAAACGCCCCTGCAATCTCCTCCAGGTCGGCCCTGAGCATCGGCTCTCCACCTGTCAGCGTAACGTGCACCACGCCCAGATCCTGCAGCTCCTTAACAACCCGCAATAAAACAGACAGCGGCACGTCACGCTGGCTCCTGCCCGCATTATAGCAGTGCCAGCAGTTGTACCGGCACCTGTTGGTCACCGCCAGCGTGACAGAGTACAGCCGCCTTTGTTCCGTCTGCCCGACTAAGCTGAACTGCTGTGCAAAATTATCAAACGCCCTGCTCGGATACGGCGGAAAGTGTGTGTTCACCACATAATGCCCGTTGAACTCTATCACCTTCTCCCTGGACAGGTACTCCTTGAAGAATGCCGCAACCTTGGGATGCATCTTCGAAAAGGGCGGCTTGCTCAAAACCTGCGCAAAAAACTCATCGCCTCTCATAATCTCAATTCCCTCATTCAATATTGCCCCTTCGTTTGACGACTATCACCGAGAGAACAAACCAAACAAGAAAAATTATGCCCGCTGTTATCCCAATCAGGATGGCTAAAAGGTCCCCCAGAATCAAGTAAGCATAGCTCTCACCCAGGCTCTCCCTGTTTGCGTACAGCAATACTATTATCACCGGGTAAAGAACTGCCAAAGAAAGGATCGCAATCGAGAATCTTCTCTGACCCCTTCCTTGACGGGGGATCAGTAACAAACCTGTTCCAAAGATAACGCCTGTTGTCATGAATCGAAAATGATCCCGAAATATTTGTTGCGTTTCCATCTCTTCAAAGACAGAACCCGCGCAGTGCCGCAAATTGTCAGCAACAAGCACGTTAGCCGCTGCGAGTATCAGCACCACGAATGCTATCGCCAAACGAAGCCGATAGACCGCCTTCTTCCGACTTACCATCTTTTCGCCCTCAGCTAATTTCCGTTTGTGCATTTTGGCACTCTACGTCGAAAAAGGACAACAATCAGTTAATTACTCGCGCAGCCATGAAAGCGAAGAATCCGACTATCAACGCTATGCAGCATATCGCAGCCATAATGAACGCCGCCTTGCGACCGGTCCCTACCTGCGAAAACGCGCTCCCGAAGCACGCTATTGCGCCGCCTCCAGCGCCGACCAGGAAGGCCGGCGGGCAAACAAAGATCGCGACGAGGAAGCAGCCGACGTGCAGAACTTCCAGCACCTGGTGCAATACAGCAATCTGTTCGCTCATTCGCCAAAGGGCATAGAACACGTTATGCAGGATTACGAAGCCCCCAAAAGCCGCGGCTGAGACAGCCAGCAGGACGAGGAACTTCCACGCCCTTCGCCATGTGTGCACAAATGCAAGGATTAGACAGCTACCTGCCGACAGGCAAAGCAGCATTGACGCCGGCGGCAATCCGCCTGCCTCTCTGCCGATTGCAGTTACGAACGCCGCAATTGCCGACAACCCGCATAGCGCAAGGAAAAGCAGGGATATTCTTCCGGCCCTCTTCATGTATTTCAATCCAATCCACGGCGGCATGCGTTCTTCCCTTCCACAGTACTTGTTATATATACTGTTGATATATCAACTATATTTCCAAAAAGCGCTTGCTCCAAACAAATCATCTTTTCTCCGCACGGCTATTCTGCCAGCTCGCCGCGAATCCTTCCCAACATCCCTATCAACCTTCTTTGCTCGGCTTCCTTGAAGACAGCCATTATCTGCTGCACCTGGTTTGCATACAAGGGCTCAACCTTCGCGAACAGCTTTTGACCACGATAGGTCATTTTCACAATGTTGTACCTGCGATCATCAGGCGAGGCCGTGCGAACCACCAGTTGTGCCTTTTCCATCCGGTCTATCAGCGATGTAATATTAGCCCGGTTTACAAGCATCATATCACTGAGCTGCGCCTGGCTCAATCCGCCTTCCGACCCGCTCTGGTGCCGAAGCAGCATCATCACGTTGAACTGAACGTCCGTCAGACCGAAGCCGCGAAAGAATTCATCCGCCCGTTTCTTCAAGCACGACGCCGTAAAGTAGATGTTCAGCAGGGCCCGGTGGCCCAGCAGCTTTATAGGTTTTCGCAGACCCAATTCCTGTTCGAGTGCCATCTGTTTCCCCTGAAATCTCGTCCAGTTCAATACTGTTAATATATAAACTATCGACCACTTAACTAAGCTGTCAACTCTTTTTTGAAAAAAATAAGAAAATTTTCCCACCCGGCCCTCATGGCCCCGAAAAGGCCGTCTTTCAGGGAAAAGACCGAGCAAGAACCCCAGCCGCCCTGGCCCGCACAGGTCACAAAGTGAGCACTATTGCGAGCCAGGCCAAACCACCCCTATTTAGCCTGCGGTTTTACCGCAGGTTTTGGCCCTCGATTATGGAAATGCAAGCTTCAGCACGAATTGTTCCCATCGCTTTTGAAATGCCGCCATATCTTTCTCGCCCAACACCTTCTTCAGCGTCGCATAACCAGCCGGGTCCTTCTTACGACCGGCGTAAAACTCATGATAGAACTTGGCCAGCAGCCCTCTTTCCTGCATATAGTGGCACAGCTACCTTGCCTGGGCGTAATTGTTGCCCTTATCGCAGCGGTAGAACTCGCCTTCGGTCGTATATGTGAGCGCCTCAAACGAGCCGATTCGCCCCGCCCTGGAGCTCGAAGGGCGAGCCGCGGAATTTGCTGCAAGAGATTTCTCCGCTCGCTGTGCTCGGTCGAAATGATGGTGGACGACGCCACGACTGGGGGGTATCGTTAGCGGCGCGCCGGTGGGTTACGCCTCTTCGACGACTTCGAAGCCGAGCAGGGCCGCGATGTTGTACACCGGTCGTTTGAGGTCGCCGTAGAAGGTGACACGGTGCCAGCCCCATTCGTCCCAGTAATTGAGCAGCTTATGGACATCGCCTTTGACCTCGACGGCGAGCTTGCTGCGACAGGCCTTGTCCTCGTCCACATTTTCGACGGTTTTTCCCTGGTGGAAGATGACCTGTTTCTTTCTGTGGTCGAACTCGATGGTGGTAGTCATTTCACCCAGCGGCATGAGCGAACGCACCGACGCGCCTTTGCGGTCCTCGGAGTGGCTGCGGATGTGGTAGGGGTTGGACGTGCCTTCCGGGCCGAAAACTTTTGTCGGGGCGACGCAGTGCGCGTAGATGATCTGGTTTTTGGCGGTATCGATTACGGGGTCGGAGATAAAGCCGGGCCGTCCGACGAGGTACGTCATAAGCAGCTTCGTCATCGTCGAGCGCTGGTCGCCCTCGCAGGCGCCGACGAGGCCGTCATTGTCGAGCTGCATGAATCCGAGGCATGGGTAGCCGGGCATGTGTCCGCCGTAGAAGCCGCCGAGGCAGTTTATGGTGATGGCCTGAGCGCTGTGCTCTCGCATAAGCTCGAGCATAGTCAGATGGACTTCGGCGGATTTCTCGACGTCCTGACGCGAGGGCTCGATGACCTTTGCAGCCTCGCGCATCCATCGCTCGGCGCACTTCGGCGCTTCGGCAAGGTCGATCTTTTTGTGAGTCCCATTGAACTGCTCGAAGGTGATGGGGACAACCTTTGTGCCGTACAGCGTCTCGATCTCCACCTCGGGGTTTCGACCTACGACGAGGACGGTCGAGCATTTCAGCTTCTTTATGCATTCGAGACATTTAACCGCGTCGACCAGGTCCTGGAAGTTGGACGAGGAGACGGCGATTATTTTGTGGCCCTGCCGGCGGGCCTTGGCATAGCCGGTGAGGAACTTGCCGGACCCGGCGTAGAGGTTATCTGCGATAACCGTCGGTTTGCCGGATGCGGCTATAAGCTCAGGCACGTTGCCCCAGAGACAGCCTGCCATATAAAGCAGGTAGCCGTCAACCTCGCTGTCCGATTTCAATATCTCTTTTGCGTCGTCGTCTTTTTGTGCGGTGACAACGAGAAACTCCGTTTCCGGGCAGGAGGCGACGAGCTTCTCGAGCACCTGTTTCTTGTGCCCTTCGAAGTCGTATCCGATGTTGGGCCAGCACGGTTTTTCGGAAGAGGGGTGTGCGAAAACGAGGCGAACCTTCGCCTTTTGCCGGCGAACAGGTTCCAGCAGGTCTGCGGGGACGCCGGCGGATGCGGCCGATATACCAAGCGCCGAAAGGGCCGAAAAGCCCGCCGCGCACGCCGCACAGCCTCCGAGGAAATCTCGCCGCGATATATTGCACGCAGAATTGTGAGAGTCGGTTTTGTCGGACATCGTATTGCTCCTTCAGATAATCTCTTATTGGCAGAACAAAATATTTCTCAGACGACCCACTCTTCGAGACGGAATAACTTGCAGAACTCTCGGAGGTGGCGTTTGTAGTCACCGTAGAAGAAGACCTGGTGCATGCCGGGGAAATCGAGCACGTCGTGGCCGCCGTCGAATCTGACCCTGACGGAAACGACGCATCCGCCCGCGGGAGGCACAGAGACATTATCAATCACCGTCCCGGCCGAGATGAGTATGCGCGATACGGCGCCGTCCTTATTAAGCCTGTGGCCGGGCGGCAGCACGTCGATACTGGTGACACGCTGGCCCTCTCGCCAAAGTGTACGGGGCACTGCGTCACGATTGCCGTGATGATGGGTCAGGTCAAAGGGCTCGGGCGGCCGGTCGAATCCATTGAGGCGGGTGGGGCACGAGCAGTGGGCGCCGATGATTGCGTCGTTGACGGTATCGGCGACCGGGTCCTGCTGGAAACCCGGGCGGTCGAAAAGGTATTGTACGATTATGTGTGAAGCGACCGCGCCGGTATCGGCCTCACAGGCAGCCGGAATTCTATCATCGTTCATTCGGGACCAGGCGATGCAGGGCAGGCTTACCTTTGAGCCTGTCCTGCCGATGGCGCCGAGGCAGTCCATGGTGATGGCGTCGGCCTTTTCGCGCTCGACGATTTTTCGGGCAATAAAATAACTTTTGACGCCGTTTATGACATCCTGCCGAGTTGCGCCGGTGCGTCGGCGGGCGCGGCGGAGGTAATCTTCGGTCATGGCCAGCATCTCATCGGTGACAGGCGTGCGGTTGTATTCTTCGAGAAAGGTTTTCGCCGGCACATAACGCAGCGTAATTCCAAGGTCGGCAAGCGGTTCGTCGAATGCGGTTTCGCCTTTAATGACGACGCAGCGGACGCGCCGCATCTTCGCGCCGCCCGCGAGCATCTTCATTCCATAAGCCGCCTGGTTGAAGTCGTCGGTGCTGTATATGACGCAGCCGGGCTTATCGGAAAGCAGCATGGTGTTGGTGGTGAAGGATGTTCCGACCGGCGAGAAGATAACCGTTGGTATTCCGCTCTCGGCCGCCTTTATCGCCGTGGGCCAACTGTGCCTCTGCCTGTCGTGCACCATAACGAGGAGCCCGTCGACATTGGCGGCCTTGGCTTCGGCGAGCCAGGCGTCGGCTTCTTCGGGGCTGTAGATGGGTTCGGGGCGAAGGTCGAGCTTTACGCGGAGCGTTTTGGCGGTTTGGTTCATTTGTGCGGTGTAATTTTTTCGCGCCGCCTCTCCGTCGTAAACGGCGCCGGGCCACCACATGCCGTATTCTTCTTTTCGGCGGACAAACGCGGCTTTAATTGTGGGTACATAATCGGCTGCGGGACCGCATGGGCGCATAGGCCGCACTGTTGCTTTGGGCTGCGAGAGTGAGGCGCAGCCGGTGAGCAGCGACGAGCCGGCGAGCGCAGCGGCCGAACCGTACAGAAAATCGCGCCGCGTTAGCTGATGGCGTCCATCACAATGCAAGGGGCATCCCCGTGAGACCATTTTATCCTCCAGTACGATGCTTTTATCCATGACTCATTTACCGGGCATGGGAGCAGGTATTTTGCTGGTATAGTGTGCCGTATCCGCAGGGAAATGTCAAATGAAATCTCAATAGGCGGGCGGGCGGCGGAGGTTATGGTCGGGCGTATAGGGCGATTTTGTTTGCGCCGTCGACGATGGTAATCCTCGTATCGGGGTCTTCGCCGAGCCAGTTGTCGATGACATTCTGGGGCTCGTGCGTGGGGTGGATGTGTGCCGCTTCGATGAGATTGTCGGGAATTTCGGTGTGCATCCAGATTTTGCGGAGGCGCCGGATCATTTGGGCAAACTTGTAAGGTTTGTGACTGTAGAGTTTATATTCGGCCTCGATGGATTGCAGTATCCGCTCGGTCGGCAGCGTCAGCAGGTTGTAGAAATGCTCCATCGTGCGCTCTTCGCCGATACCATCGGGACAGGCGGCCAGAAAAAGCACCTCGCCGTTGTCGGTGACGGCGTTTTTGGTAAGCTCCAGGGCACGCTGGGCGATGTAGAGGGTCACGTCGTTGGGCAGGCCGCCGGGCGAGACAATCAGGCGGCCGACAGGTGTGACGGTATGGGTGTTTCTTTCGTCGATTTTGTCGAAGGCCTCGGCGGTGACACTTTGGGCGGCTGCGAATCGGGCCCACTGGATTTTTCCGGAGGTGCTGATGGTGCCAAGCACATAGACGGGGCGATCGTTGACAATCATTTGCATTGCTTCGAGCTGGTCCTGCGCGAGGGGATTGTTCCTTCGGTTAGGGTCGTTGTGCCAGGGGTGCAGGCCGAAGGTGGAATTGCTGTCGAGGGCAAGACTATGGTTGTGCTCGGTGGTCTCAAAGGCGCATACCCCGGGAACGAAGTTCTTTATGGGATTCGAGTAGCCGGCAAAGTAGTGGGTTTTCATATCCGACAGGACGAGGAAGACATCGGCATCATCGATTGCGGCGTTGAACAGGACGTTTGTGCCGCGCGACGTTTGGCCGGCGTTGATGAACTTCTCGTGCTGACAGTCGTGGGTGTGTATTTCAAAGTCCGGCAGGCGGGCCTTTCGGGCGGCGCGGCGGATCTTCCCGATGATTTGGGCGTTCTGGGGCGTGTCGGGGTCGTGGGTTCCGGTGCTGATTAAGAATTGGACATGGGAGCTGCCCGACATCAGGTTGAAGACGGGCGCAAGTAATGTTTCGTCGAGGACGGGCTCGCGGGTGCCGTCCTCGGTGAGGACGCACAGGCGTTTGCCGGTTATGGCTGTTCGAAAGTCTTTTGCTTCGGGGGAACTGAGAGCCTGTTCAATAAGCGCCAGGTTGTCGGCAGCAGCCTTATCCTGCCAGGGGCGTATGATTTCTTCGATGTTTTGCCGGGCAACCTGCAAAGACACGATGCCTTTGCCGTAGTGGAGGTCTATTTTCATTTCTATAAGCACCCCGGAGTATCAGTTGTCTTGTCAGATTCAACTATGCCCGAAGTCGGGAAAATGTTCACGCTAAAGAAATATCGGCAATGGGGGGCCTGGGATTCACTATTTACGATTTACTATTTGGGACTTGGGGTCAGTGGGGTCAGTGTGTGGCGTCAGTTGGTTGGGGATGCGCGTGGTTATGGCGCAAGGAAATTATCAACATCCAAAACGCGCGGTGTGAATCTGATCCGGTGAATCGCGCCTTTGAACCAGAAGACCTGATTCATGCGGACGCCGATTGAGGTTTTGCCCCGGCCGAGCGGACGAAAGGCGAGGTCCCCTGACTTCTCCTCGACGCCGTTGACGTAATGCCGCATGTGCCGTCCGTCATAGACCAGTGCCGCGCTATACCATTGGCCCACGGGATGCGTGCTCTCAGGATTGAAAAGCGCAAGAGACCCTTTGGGAGTCTCGATGTAGGTGTCGAGGTACCACCGGTCGTCATCGGTCAATCGGGTCTCAATCAGTATTCGATGTTCCGACGCGTCCTGCTGCAAGTGCAGGAACCGCTGCTCCCTCGCCCCGCCGGCATCCGGCCGAAAGAGAATCTCCAGCGTGAATTCACGGGCGCCCGCCAGCGGCAGAGCATGCACCAGCAGGCCGTCCCTTTTACCGTGAAACCGCACCGCCTTGCCCTTGTGCGTCTGGATCACTTTCGGTGCACCGAGCATGGTTGTCTTGTGTCCGCCGATGGATACGAGATTGTCAACGTTCCATGTGAGGGGCCCGATTGAGTGCGGCGCTTGTTGGGGCCTCGACAGTGTACAGGAGCCGCAGAAGGTAATCAGCAGTAACGATGCTGACGCGAGCGACTTTTTCATAGGCCGAATTTCTCCAGAACATTGACGCCTCTAATTGAAATTCAGCCGGAGAGATAGCATTTCTGGAGATGTTTGTCAAACCGAATTTCGGTGGGAGTAACGATGAGAGGGACAGATACGGCAGTAAGTTGAGAGGCTGGGTGGAAAGCTCTGGACAGGCCCCAGGGGCTTTCGGATAATAACCGGACGATATGCAAATCAGTCGAGTAAGGACAAGAGAAAGGACAACAATCATGGGGTACATCCGTCAATTGGTTTCAGCGGCAAGCGCAGTTATCTTACTGTTACCAACGTGTGGGGCTGATGCGAAAGGGACGGCGAGCTGTGGGGGGCGGAAGCATGAGATGATTTATTCCCGGCTGGTCTCGAAGAACGAGCCTGAAACGAAGGCGGCCCAGAAGTGGGACCAGGCGATGCCGACAGGCAACGGGCGCGTGGGTGCGCTGGTTTTCGGCAACATTCAAAACGAGACGATTATTCTCAACCATGATTCACTTCTCTTTACTACGCGCAAACCCACGCTTCCGGATGTATCCGAACATTTGGCGAAGCTGCGGAAGCTGGTGGAGCAGGGCAGGTATGAAGAAGCCGGCCGGTACTATCAGGATGTCAAGATAGACTACGACCACCAGGGGTCGGATTCTTATCATCCGGCGTTCAATGTGACTATCGATATGCCGATGGGCGGAAAGGCTGCGGACGTCTGTCGCGCGGTCGATTTCGAGACAGGGGAAGTTACAGTAAGATGGAAGGAGAATGATGTCACCTTCCATCGCAACGTGTTTGTTTCACGCAAAGATGACGTGGTTGTTATGAGCATCGGGGCTTCCAAAGGAGGCATGATTAACTGCAAGGTTGGACTTTTGCCGACGGGGCTTGAGCGTTCCGAGCTCGGCAACGGCACGAATGTGCGGGTGCCTCGTTTTCCGATGGGCCGGGTGGCGAAAATCAGACTCGACGAAGTGCCGATTACGTTCAATCTCTCAGGCGAAAAAGAAACACTCACACTTGTCGGCAGGTACGACGTCGGAGGCAAGTATAATTTAGTCGGGGCCGATGAATACGGCGGCGTCGCACGCATTGCAGTCAAGGGTGGTACCTGGCAGATTTCGGACCTGCAGGCCGTGGTCCAACAGGCCGACGAGGTGTTAGTGGTCATCAAGCTGTTCGCCAATAAACAAAGCTCCGCCGCGATGGAGCGCATTGTCGGTGACATAAGTACGCTGCCTTTGGACTACCAGAGGTTGCTGGAGCGACACACGGCCCTGCACCGGGAATTGTTTATGCGAGTGGAGCTGGACCTGTGTGGACAACAGAAGAATCGCAAACTTCCCAATATGAAACTGGTGAACGAGGCCCAGTATGGCCAGGCGCTCAATGCGCTCATGGAGCGGATGTTCGACTTCGGCAGATACGCTCTTATTTGCAGCAGCGGGACAAAGGGGATGCCGGCGAATCTTCAGGGGATATGGAACGGCGAATATGGCCCACCCTGGGCGTCAGATTATCATAACGACATAAATATTCAGATGAATTACTTCCAGGCCCTGCCGGGTAACATGGCCGAGATTACGCTGCCCTATTTCGACTATTATGATTCGATGCTCGATGATTTCCGTACGAATGCGCGGAACATCGCGGCCTGCCGGGGCATCCTCGCTCCCATCTCGGGGACATCGCACGGCCTATCCGGGTTGGGCTGGAGCTATTGGACGGCAGGGGCCGGATGGCTGGCGCAGCTTTACTATGACTACTGGCTGTTTACGGGCGACCGCGACTTCCTCCGAAAACGCGCCGTGCCTTTTATGAAGAAAACAGCCCTGTTCTACGAAGACTTCCTCGTTGAAGATGAAAACGGGCGATACGTTTTCATTCCATCATTCTCCCCCGAGAACACACCGTCCAATACGAAAGTCTCGTGTACGATAAATGCCACCATGGATATTGCAGTGGCGCGGGAGCTGCTGGGCAATCTGTGTGCGGCATGTGAGGAGCTGGGCATCGAAGCCGAGAGCGTTAGGCGGTGGCAGCGGCTGCTTGCGAAGCTGCCCGGGTACATGCTCAACAAAAATGGGGCGCTGAAGGAGTGGGCGCATCCGGATTTCGATGACAATTACGAGCATCGCCACATGTCACACATGTATCCGGTGTATCCGGGTCTGGAGTTTTCGCAGGAGCGGACCCCGAAGCTGTTCAAGGCTGCGAGTGTGGCTATGGAAAAGAAAATGGACGCGCTGGAATATGCCTGCGCGTGGTCGTACGTTCAGGCGGCATGCACGCTGGCACGGCTGGGACAGGGCGACGCCGCGTGGAAGCAGTTGGAAGTTGTCGCCCGCGGGTACACCCTGCCCAATCTCTTTACCACGCTCTGGCTCTATAACTGGAAGGAGCCGATGTACCAGTTCGAGGCCGCCAGCGGGATACCGGCGGCAATGATGGAGATGCTGTTGTACTCGGAGCCGGGGACAATCAAGCTGCTGCCTGCGCTGCCGAGGGCGTGGCCTGAGGGTTGCGTCAAGGGGCTGCTCGCCCGCGGCGGCGTCGAGGTCGATATTCACTGGAAACAGGGCAAACTCACAAAGGCCGTTATTCGGTCACTGCTGGGCAATACCTGCAAGGTGTGCTACGGCAACAAGGCAATCCAGTTGAACCCTCAAAAAGGCAGGACTTACCAGCTTGACGGCAGGCTCAGACAAAAGTGACGGACTAACGCCGGCAGCGCAAACTTTGCCCGAAGTGAACCGGCACTTACAAGGAGTAGCGATGAAAGAAAATCCTCTTTTGTGCGCAATTGCAGGTACTCTGTGTTTTTTCGGCATGGGCGCAATGCTTAAGGCCGCAAATGCCGAAGCCGCGCACAGACTGGACTGCTACAACGCGGTTTGGAATTCTCAGAGCAAAATGTCGCCGGATTCCATGCCGGTGGGAGGAGGTGACATCGGCCTGAACATTTGGGTCGAGAACAACGAGCTGCTGTTCTACATCGGGCGAAGCGGCACGTTCGACGAAAACAACCAGATGCTCAAGCTGGGCCGGGTGCGAATCAAGGCAACTCCCAATCCTTTCAGTCAAGACGGAGAATTTCAGCAAAAGCTGAAGCTGCGGCAGGGCTATATCGAAATAACCGGCAGCAATCCCGGCACGGTCGGGGCAGCCGTCAAGGTCTGGGTCGAGGTGTTCAGGCCGGTGATTCATGTCGAACTCGAAAGTGACACACCTGTTGTGATGGAGGCCCAATACGAGTGCTGGCGAACCGCCCCCAGAGAATTACAGGACGGAAAAGTGCATCGCACGTCGTGCTTTAGTATGGTGGGATATCCCGGCAGAGTTTTGACTTATCCGGACAGCGTCGCTTTTGACGGTAATGGCGTCCTCTGGTATCATCGCAACAACAACGATGATCTGGTTTTTGACAAGGACGTACATGAGCAGGGTCTCGATAAGGTCAAAGACCGGCTGTGGAATCCCCTCAAAGACCTCACTTTCGGCGGACTCATGACCGGCACGGAAATGGTTCCCGCCGGCACTTCGAACGGTCGTTACGTCGACACGAATTTCACAGCATTGAAACTTCGCAGCAGCAAGCCCGCAAAAACACACGAGCTGAAACTTTTCCTTCACACCGCCCAGACGGCGTCGCTGGATGACTGGAAAAAACAGTTGCATCAACTCGCCACGGCCGACAGGCCGAACAGCGCGCAGGCGTTCAGGAAGAACCTCATCTGGTGGCAGCGTTTCTGGGACCGAAGCCACATTGTGCTCAATCCGGACCAGCCGGACCCCAACGACAAAGTCTGGCAAATCGGCCGAAACTATCAGCTCTTCCGCTATATGTTAGGCTGCAATGCGTATGGGGAGTATCCGAGCAAGTTCAACGGCAGCCTCTTTACCACTGACCCCGGCTTCATGGGCGACAAGTACGGCCAGGGTGAGACGCCGGACTTTCGAGCTTGGGGAGGGGGCAGCTTCACCGCGCAGAACCAGCGGCTCGTTTACTGGCCCATGCTTAAGAGCGGGGACTTCGACATGATGCCATCCCAGTTCGATTTCTATGGGAGGGCCCTCGGCGCCGCGGAAATCCGAACGAAGATTTACTGGGGACATCAAGGCTGCTCATTCACGGAGCAGATCGAGCAATTCGGCCTGCCGATCGGTTCGCATTACGGCTGGACCGGCTCGCCTATCGAGAGGCGCAACCGCCCGCGGGACTTCGAATTCGGCGTCCAGGTCAACACGTCATGCCGATATGAATTCGTGCATCAACTGGATTTTGCGTTCATGATTCTCGAATACTTCCGTTTTTCCGGCACAGACATCTCCGGCTACATGCCCTTTATCGAAAGCGCCGTGACGTTCTACGATCAGCATTATCAATTTCGCTGCAAACAACTGACGGGTAAGCCTCTGGACGAGAACGGGCATCTGGTGATTTATCCTTCGACCGGCGGCGAATCCTACGTCGGCGCGAGAAATCCCGCCGACTCCATCGCAGGACTAAAAGCCGTGCTGTCGCGTATGCTTGAGCTGCCTGAGCGTTATGGACCCCCTGAGAAGAAAGAGCAGTGGCAAGCTATGCTCAAGCGTGTCCCGCCGCTGCCCGTCAGAGAAATAGAAGGCCGGAGCATCCTGTCTCCGGCAGTGTCGTGGACGAAGTTTCAGTGCGGTGAAATCACGCAACTGTACTCGGTATTTCCGTTCGGATTATACGGCATCGGCAAGCCCGATCTGCAACTGGCAATAGATACCTGGCGATACGACGACCTTTTAGGCGATCGGGATATGGATGAGGACCTGCGAGAAGGACCAAGAAATTATATCTGCTGGTACCAGGGCCCCATATTCACCGCCCGCCTCGGCCTCACAGATGAGGCCAAACACTACGCCCTCAGGAAGCTCACGCATCAATCCCGGCGTTACCCCGCATTCTGGATAAACCCCGGCTTCGATCAGGAACCGGATGTCGACCACGGAGGGTCCGCCATGATCGCCCTGCAGGAGATGCTGATGCAGACCGACGGCAAAAACATTTACCTGTTCGCGGCCTGGCCGAAGGATTGGGACGTCGACTTCAAAATCCACGCCCCGTATCAAACGATTGTCGAAGGCGCATTGCGAAAGGGAAAAATAGAAACGTTGAAAGTAAAACCGAAAGAGCGCCGCCGCGACGTCGTAATTATGGAGCCGCGGTAGCTCTGGTTTATAAAGGAACAAATATGAAACGAAATGCACGGTGCCTGATCGCATCATCGCTCGTGTGTCTTTTCGCCGCAACTTCGGTCGTCGCTGAGGATAAGGCCATCCCCCCGGAAGGACAACGTGGACTAAAGCTGTGGTATCGTCAGCCGGCAAAGCAATGGGTGGAGGCCCTGCCGATTGGAAACGGCCGACTGGGTGCGATGGTTTTCGGCGGGGTCGCCGAGGAGCGAATCCAGTTGAATGAAGATACCGTTTGGGCGGGGGGGCCCTACGACCCGACCAATCCGGAGGCGCTTGAAGCGCTTCCGAAGGCAAGAGAGCTTATATTTGCGGGCAAGTACCGTGAGGCGCACGAACTGATCGAAAAGAAAATGATGGCAACGCCGCTCCGTCAGATGCCCTATCAGCCGCTGGGTAACCTGCGCCTGAAGTTTCACCAAGATGATCAGGAGTTCTCGGATTATCGCCGCACGCTCGATTTGGAAACGGCGATTGCCAGGGTGACATACAGGATGGGCGACGTCAGATACAGCCGCGAAATATTCTCCAGCGCCGTCGATCAGGTCATTGTCATGCGCCTAACGGCAAACAAGCCCGGCAGCATTGCCTTCTCGGCGACGATGGACAGCCCCCAGAATGTCACCGTCCAGACTGACGCCGGCACCCTCGTGATGAAAGGTACCTCCGGCGACGCACGCGGCATTAAGGGCTCGGTGAAGTTTCAATGTCACACACAGGTAGAAACCACGGGCGGCCGCACGACCGCACAGGGCAGCGAACTTGTAGTCAGCGGCGCAGACTCGGCCACGATTACGATTGCTGCGGCGACCAACTACGTCAGCTTCGAAGACATAACCGCAGACCCGCAGGCCAGGGTTGCAAAGTACTTGGCCGCAGTGGACGGTAAGCCTTATGAGGAGACGCGGTCCGATCACGTGGCCGATTACCGAAGGCTCTTTAGCAGGGTCGAATTGAATCTGGGAACGGACGCCGAAGACACCAGACCGACAGACGAGCGCCTCGGGGCGTTCGCACAGGACAACAACCCCGCGATGGTGGAGCTGTTCTTTCAATTCGGACGCTACCTGCTGATAAGCAGCTCCCGACCGGGAACACAGCCGGCAAACCTCCAGGGCCTCTGGAACGAAAGCATGACCCCGCCGTGGGACAGCAAGTACACGGTGAATATTAACGCCGAGATGAATTACTGGCCTGCGGAAGTCTGCAATCTCTCCGAATGTCACGAGCCGCTGCTGCGGATGATAACGGAACTGGCGGGGCCCGGCAGTCACACGGCCAATGTGCATTACGGCGCGCAGGGATGGGTGTGTCACCACAATACGGATTTGTGGCGGGCAACGGCGCCGATTGACGGGCCGCAGTGGGGGATGTGGCCCACGGGCGGGGCGTGGCTGTGCACCCACCTCTGGGAGCATTATTTGTTCACCGGTGACAAGGAGTTTCTGCGACAGGTTTATCCGACGATGCGCGGAGCGGCCGAGTTTTTTGTGGACGCTCTGGTGGAAGAGCCCAATCACGGCTGGATGGTGACATGTCCGTCGCTCTCGCCGGAGCTTGGGGCGCCGGGGCACGGCACGAGTATCTGTGCGGGGCCCACGATGGATATGCAAATTCTGCGCGACCTGTTCGGCCAGTGCATCGAGGCCTCTAAAATACTCGGTACGGATGAGGCATTTCGGGACCGGCTGGAGCAGATGCGCGGGCGGCTGGCGCCGATGCAGATAGGCAGGTACGGTCAGCTTCAGGAATGGCTTCAGGACTGGGACGACCCGAATTGTCACCATCGGCACAGCTCGCACCTCTACGGCTTGCATCCGAGCAGCCGGATTACGAGACGCGGCACGCCCGAACTGTTCAAGGCCGCGAAGAAGTCACTCACCATCCGCGGCGACGGAGGCACGGGCTGGTCGATGGCCTGGAAAATCAATTTGTGGGCCAGATTGCAGGATGGGGACCACGCATACAGGCTGCTTGGGCGACTCTTGACGCCGGCCGGTGCAATAAAGGGTCAAGGGGGAGGATTGTATCCCAATCTATTTGACGCTCATCCGCCTTTTCAGATAGACGGTAACTTCGGGGGGACGGCCGGTATCGCCGAGATGCTGCTGCAATCGCACACGGGGGAGATACATCTGCTGCCGGCCTTGCCGGGGGCGTGGCCCACAGGACATGTTAAAGGTCTTCGCGCCCGCGGCGGATTCGAGGTGGATATCTTCTGGTGCGACGGCAAACTCGAAAAAGCTACGATTCATTCGCTGCTCGGCAATACGTGCAGCGTCCGTTACCAAGACAAGACGACCCAGTTCCCGACCGCCGCCGACCAAACTTACAATCTGGACAGCGACCTGTCACCGGACAAAGCGAGCAGCACCACCGGTGACAAGGGCATTTCTGCGACGGGTACATCCATGCGAGACTCGATGATTTGGATGGCGGCGCCGGCTGATGAACTTCAGCAAGAAACCTGCGCTGCCTTTCGCAGACAATTCTCTCTGCCGCAGCAACCTGCAGAGGCGAAGCTCCATATCTTCGCCGACTCGCGCTATGTTCTCTGGGTAAACGGCGAATATGTCCTGCGCGGACCCTGCCGATTCAATCCCAAAAGACCCGAATACGATACGGTCGATGTGAAGCGGTTCCTCAATAAAGGCTCGAACACGCTGGCGGTCCTTGTGGTCGGCGGGGTCTCTATCAGCCGGATTATGAAGCACGAGCCTGGGTTGGCCGTGAAGCTTGAAGTTGAGGACCTGCAAGGAAAACTCGCCGCGATTGTCACTGATACGAACTGGCCCTGCAGCAGCCGGACGAGATTTCTGCCGCCCGCGGCCGGGGGCAGTTGCATCAGGGACAATATCGACGCGACGCGCGAAAATGTCGATTGGGTCCTCCCGGAATTTGACGACTCAAACTGGCATTTCGCCGTCGGCATCGACGGCTCAAAGTGGGGACCGTTTTATCCGCGGTCAATACCGCTGCTGCGAGAAACGGATTTAGGTCCGGCGACAATCGTGCAAATGATGCGAGGTGACAAAACAGACAATACCGCAAGACCGCTGCCGGACGCGCTGCCCGTCGAGATAAGTGCCCCGGCCGAAATGGTTATCGATATCAGCAGATTGGCTCAAGCCTATTGGGTGCTCGATTTCGACGCGGACGAGGGGAGCGAGTTCACGGTGAGGCCCTGTCAGACTTTCCGGGAAGACAAGAAAGCGAATAACAGCTTCGGCGTGGTAAATCGTTACAAGGCACGCCCCGGCCGCCAGCAATACATGAGCACCGATACCTTCGGCTTTCGATATATGCACCTTCAATTGACGACCGGCAGGATAAATCTGCGCGGTGCAAGATTCATGGATGTCACCTATCCGTTCGAGCGTGTGGGACGCTTCAACAGCAGCGATGCAACGCTCAATGAGCTTTGGGATAGGGCGACCTACACGGTTCAGGTCTGCAGCGAGGATGCTTACGTTGACTGCGCCCTGCGCGAGCGCGCTGAGTGGATGGGCGATGGGGCGGTAGTGACATACCCCATTTCTCGCGTCGCGTTCGCAGGACCGAAGAACAACGGCGATTATCTTTACGGCGACCCACGCCTGATTCGAAACATGCTCAGGCATATTTCGCTGAGCCGGTTCGATGACGGCAGAATCAAAGCCAATGCCTGCTCGGACGGCGGTGACATGCATTCCTATATCGAGGATTACGCCTGCCTGTGGGTCAATACGCTGCGGCAGTATTACGACAACACCGGTGACATTGAGTTCGTGCGCGAAGTCTGGCCCGTCCTCGTCGAGCAGATGAAGTGGTTCCTCGACCGGCGCACAGAACGCGGCCTCGTCAGGGCACGCGAGTTCCTTCTTCACATGGATAATCCGCTTCACCATCAGGCCGATTGCGAGGGAGCGACATTGAACGCCTTTATTTATAAGGCGCTCGAGGATTCGGCATATCTGGCGCAGGCACTGGGGCAGGCGCGGCAGGCCGAGCAGTATGCCGCCGCCGCAGCCGACCTTGCCGCCGCATTCAACGAGCATTTGTGGGACAAATCGTCAGGAACGTATTATGCCGGCATCAAAGAGGGAAAGAAAATTCCTCCGAACCGGTGGACAAACAAAGTAAGTGACGCCTACTGGGCGCGCGTCACCGATGCGAAAGAATATCCGCCCACGGTGCACGCCGCAATGATGGCCCTTGACAGAGACATCGTGCCCGAAAACCGGACCGAGTCGGTGACAGATTACCTCGTAGCGCACGCGGGCGAGCTCCATAATCCCTATACCCACTTCTTCCTGTTCGAACAGCTTTACAAAATGGATTCCGATGAGAGATATCTCGATGTTCTTCGGATTATGCGAAAGCGATGGGCCGCCATGCTGACAAAGAAGGATCCCGGCACACTTATAGAGAAGTTCGAGTTCGGCAAAGGGGCCAGCAGTTGTCACAACTTCGGCTCGGTCCCCGCATATTTCCTCAGCGCGTACGTGCTGGGCGTTCGCACCGATGGACCTCTGTGGAAAAAACAGATTATCATCCAGCCCCGGCTGGGAGATTTGGAATCTGCCGAAGGCATCGTTGTGACAGAGCACGCCCCCGTCCCTGTATCGTGGAAGAAAACCGACGATGGCAAAAGCCTGCATTTTGCGTTCGAAATTCCCGCCGGCATATCGGCAAACGTCTCAATTCCAATCTTCTCCGCAAAGCCGACCCTGGTTGTCAACGGCGATACCCTCGTAAGCCAAGGGGCCGCCGAAGACAACGTATCAATCGGTCCTCGCTTCGTGACCATAGAGGCCGGACCCGGAAAATACAGCGGCAAGGTCACGCCCTGACCTCCATTTCACACCTTTTGCAAATCGGCCCGCAACGGGTATAATAAGTACGGGCACGGACTATTAGTGGGTCAGCTTAGATTCTATGGGTCAGAACCTGCGGCAAAGCCGCAGGCTAAATAGAGGTTGGGCGAACTTGCTCACAATCGCACCGGCCTTATCAAACTTGACTGAGTAATAGTTTACAGAGACAGATAAACCGAAGAGCAGAAACCGTGAGCTACAAGAGATGATTGAAACAGGACCTGTTTAGGAGATAAGAAGATGTCTCATTTGGTGCAGCGGGCGGCATGGTCGGCAATCCTGTTCTTATTCGCCTTTTCAATCCTCCCCTTTAGTGACGCGGCGGCGGCTGACGCACTGGACAACTACAACGTTGCGTGGAATTCACAGAGCAAAGATTCGAGCGAGTCATTGCCCGTCGGCGGCGGTGACGTCGGGCTAAACGTATGGGTGGAGAACGGCGATATTCTGTTCTACGTCGCGCGGAGCGGAACGTTCGATGAAAACAACGAGTTTCTCAAGCTTGGCCGTGTCCGCATGAAGCTGACGCCAAGCCCCTTCAGCGAGAAAGGCTTGTGTGTCCAGAACCTGAAGCTGCGCCAGGGTTACATCGAAATCACCGGCTGGGACCCCGAAAAGGCGTCCGCGACCGTCAAGATCTGGGTCGAGGTCTTTCGGCCGGTCATTCACGTGGATATCGAAAGTGACAAGCCCCTTGGCCTGCAAGCGGCCTACGAAGGCTGGCGGACCAAAGCGCGGGAGCTGCCCGACGACGGCAAGGACAGCCGGTTCGGATGCTTCGGTTACGACGGGTATCCCGGCAAAGTCTACACCTACCCCGATAATTACGAGCACACCGACAAGGATGCCTTGTGGTATCACCGCAACCAAAACGACAAGCTCATCTTCGACGTCGCACTCAAGACACAGGACCTTGAAGCGATAAAGGACAAGATGTGGAATCCGCTCAAGGACCTGACCTTCGGCGGCATGATGACGGGCAAAGACATGGTTTTCGACGGCACTTCGGAAGGAAAATACGTCCTGACCGATTTCAAGGCGTGGAAGCTTCGCAGCAGCAAACCCGCCAAAACTCATGAGCTGAAAATCTTCCTTCATACCGCCCATGCACCATCAGTGGATGATTGGAAGGGGCAATTAAACAAGCTCGCCGCCGCTGTGACGCCGACCGACGAAGAAGCCTTCGAAAAGAACCTTGCGTGGTGGGGACAATTCTGGCAGCGAAGTCACATTATGATCAATCCGACAAAGCCGGATGAGAACAACAAGCCCTGGCAGATTGCACGCAATTACCAGATCTTCCGCTACATGTTAGGCTGCAACGCGTACGGCGAGTATCCCACCAAGTTCAACGGCGGACTGTTCACGTATGACCCGAGCCTCGTGGAGGAGGGCCGCAAACATACGCCCGACTGGCGCGCCTGGGGCGGCGGCAGCTTCACCGCACAAAACCAGAGACTCGTTTACTGGCCCATGCTAAAGAGCGGCGACTTCGATATGATGCCGTCGCAGTTTGACTTCTATCGCCGCGCCCTCGGTAATGCGACCCTGCGAGTTAAGGAATACTGGGGACACGACGGCTGCTGCTTCGCCGAGCAGTTGGCCAACTACGGGATGCCGACCCCCTCGCATTACGGCTGGCCCGACCCGAACAGCCGAAGATACCGCCCCCCCGACATCGAAAGGGGTGTGCAGGTGAATGGGGCGGTGAATTACCATTACGAGGCACAGTTGGAATTCTCCTTCATGATTCTCAACTACCATCAATTTACCGGCGCCGACATCTCCGCCTATATGCCCTTTATCGAAAATTCCGTGAAGTTCTTCGACGAGCACTATCAATACCGCAACAAAAAACGAACCGGCAAGCCGCTCGATGAGAACGGTCATCTGGTAATTTACCCATCCACATCTTGCGAATCCTACAAAGGCGCTAAGAATCCCTCGGACTTGATTGCCGGACTAAAGGCGAACCTTACGATGCTGCTGGAGGTGCCGGAAAAATACGCGCCGGCCGAGAAAAAGGAATACTGGCGCGCAATGCTCGAACGCGTACCGCCCTTTGCCATCAGAGAGGTGAATGGACGACGAATTATGCAGCCGGCAGAATCCTGGGACCATTATCAGAATTGCGAGATTCCACAGTTCTATCCTATCTTTCCGTTCGGGTTGTACGGCATCGGCAAGCCCGATCTGCAGATGTTCATCGACACATGGAAATACGGGGAGTGGACTGCGATGGCGAAGAGCCACATAAGCTGGCACCAGAACGGAATCTTCTTTGCGCGGATGGGACTTACGCAGGAGGCGGCCGAGTACAACATCAGGAAGCTGGAGAATTGCGGCCGGCGCTTCCCCGTCTTCTGGGGGCCCGGACACGACTGGGTGCCGGACCACAACTGGGGCGGCTCCGGAATGATAGGCCTTCAGGAAATGCTGTTGCAGACGGACGGAACGAAAATCTATCTATTCCCCGCCTGGCCCAAAGACTGGGACGTCGATTTCAAACTGCACGCACCGCAGCAAACCATCGTCGAAGGCCTCTGGCAGAACGGTGAGCTTAAGAACCTCAAAGTAACGCCCGAGCAGCGCGGCAAAGACGTCCTCATAATGGGCCCGCAGTAGAGCGAACTATCTCTGAATATCTGCGGTGCCGCCTCGGCCGCCGGTGTCAAACTGAGTAACCACCCAGATTCCCCACCGGCGCGGCTTCGTATCGATGTTCGTCATAGTGGCATCGATGCTGACACGCGTCGTGCCATCGAAGGTCTTCAGCAGTCGCGAGAACTGGACCCCGCTGCGCTCGTCCTTCTTACTGGTCAGTCGGATAGCCGCCGGCTGCTTCTGTCCTCTTATGATTTCCGCTGTATATGCCCCGCCGTCGAGGACAGGGTCGGGCGGTCCCGGCCACTGCCGGTCATTGTCCCAGCCCTGGGGTGCGCGCCACATCTTGTATAGTATGTGGGCTTGTTCAGGGCTTCTGGAAACAACGCAAAGTTAGAGACCTGGGCCGGATTCAGCAGATCCTCCAGGACAATAGACACGGCCATAAAAAACAGTATTACACAGCCAAAAAGATCTGGCGGATTTTGCAGCAAGAAGGATTCACCGGTGAGACCGTGTGTCAGTTTTAGGCGGCACCGATCACCACGTAGCCACGAGAGTCAAGTGGGCGCTCCAGCATATTAGGCCGACGCGATGAATCAAACCGTCGGCAAGGTACTCAATGTACTGAAAATCGTCTTCTCTGTTGGTCATTTCAAAAGGTTGTTTTCGGATGCCCTCTGATTGTCAATAGTGCTTTCTTCAGCGGGCACTGCCCAGCCACATCCTCTCAATTTCCTCGAGAGATTTTCCCTTGGTTTCCGGCACGAACCGCCACATAAAGAGGATCAGAACAATGCACATGCTCCCGTAGATAAAAAATGGAAATCCATGATGAAATACATCAACCAAAAATTTGTTCCCATTCATCATTTTGTAGGTCAGTGTTACAACAGCATTTGCTGACCACAGGCATATTGTCGCGATCCCCATAGCCCTGCCACGGATCTTTGTCGGGAATATCTCTGAGAGAATAACCCAGACCACCGGACCAACCGAAACTGCGAAACAGGCGATATATCCTAATACGAAAAACAGCAGCCACAATCCTTCCGCCTGGAAAACACCTGCCAGTCCCATGGCAAAGAGGGATATACCCATCCCTACAGATCCGATTATCATCAGAGGCTTTCGCCCGAGCTTATCGACCACCCATATCGCGACGACGGTAAAGATAAGGTTGGTGGCGCCGACAACTATCTGTTCGAGTAAAGCGGCGTTGATGGTTTCGCCTCCTAGCTTTCCGAATACATCACTTCCAAAGTAGAGAAAGACATTAATCCCTGTGACCTGCTGGAGAACCGCTAAGACCACACCGATTACTAATACAAGTCTCATCCCTGGATGAAACAATTGCGCCAGCGATCCGCTCTCATGCTCGATCGTTTCTTCTATGGCGACCATCTCCTCGCGAGCGTATTCGCTGCCGTCAACTCGCGAGAGGATGGCTAATGCCCTGTCTTTTTTCCTATTCTTTGTTAGCCATCTCGGGCTCTCTGGTATTAGCAGTGTTAGTAGCAGGAAAAGCACCGCAGGCAGTGACTCGGACCCGAACATCCATCGCCAACCAGCTTCTGTATTCCATGTTTCGTCGCCGCGTATTGCGATAAAATAGTTGACGAAATATACCAGAAGCATTCCGGAGACGATGGCGAACTGATTAACCGAGACCATTCGTCCTCGAATCCTGGCCGGAGATATTTCCGCGATGTACATCGGCGAAGTTATCGAAGCTGCCCCGACTCCGAGCCCTCCTATAAAGCGAAATACGATAAACTGGAAAATGTCCCGTGGAATCGCGGTTCCTATAGCGGAAACCAGGAACATGACAGCCGATAGAACCAAAACTTTCTTTCTTCCGAGTCGATCACTTAAGGTTCCCGCGAATGCGGCGCCGAAGATGCAACCGACCAGAGCACTGGCCGCCGCAAAGCCGACCATTATGTCGCTTAAGTCAAATTTTTTCTGAACGAAATCCAGCGAGCCATTTACTACGCCGGTATCATATCCAAATAGCAGTCCGCCTAACGCTGCCGCCAGGCAGACACCAACAAGATAAACGGTGCTGCCGCTGTCTTTTGATTCAGTCGTTTGCATTTTACTTCCTTATTTATGATATAATTATTGTTATTTGCTGCTGTCGGCAATTGCGCGGAATATTTCCAGAATATTCTTAAGAGGAATTTTGGCCTGGATGTTATGAATTGTATTGAAAACCATTCCTGTCGGATTGTTGAATATCTCGATACGCTGACGTACCTGGTCATAAACTTCCTGGGGCGTTCCGAACGGCAAGGTCTTTTGTGTATCCACGCCGCCGCCCCAGAAAATTATGTCTTCGCCGAATTCATACTTTAACTGACGAGGATCCATTCCCACAGCCGAACACTGCACGGGATTCAGTATATCGAAACCTGCCTCGATAAAATCAGGGACCAATTCCGTGACCGCACCACAGGAGTGTATAAACACCTTCCAGTTGGAATTGGCATGGATATAATCATTGATCTCTTTATGGAATGGCTTGAACAAATCCCGATAAGCCTGCGGCGAGATAAACAATCCGTTCTGTGTCCCAAAATCCGTACCTGTTGTAAAGGCAGCCTGGATCTTATCACCCAGCACGTCAATCAGAAGCTTTAAGTTCTTCAGGGCTATCTCGCACTGCCCCTCAAACACCTTATAAACATAGTCTCTGCGCAGCGCAGTGGAAACATACCATTCTTCGATGTCACGTATCCCCGGAGTATCCTTCATCCACATTGCCGGCACAAGCGCGATATCCCCAAAACCGGTTCCGGGTGTACTGAGGATCGTTCCCTTATCGGCTTGGACAGCTGCGTCAGCTTGTTCGGCTAACGGCCCAATATCGGCAGCCGTCAGTTCACCAAACTCAACAAGATTGTCCGCCGGATCAAGCTTGTCCTCATCAATGGGGCCCTGGCGGCAGATCGCATCAAAATAGAAACCGTCCTTGGGCATGTGCCCGCTGGGTTCGGCCGATGTATCCCCCTCAGGATAGAGATACCAGCCCCCGCTGCCGTCATCTTTGACATTGAAATTGCCCGGCACAAGAACTTCCGTGCCGTCAAACATCCCGAACTCTTTCCAGTCTTTACATTCAAAACCAAACATAGTCGTCGGAGGCATCACACCGACAACATCAATCCCCGAAGCATCGATCAGTTTGTCGTCAATCTGGCCGAGCATCTGAAAAGGCTCATGGACCTTAACGCGATAATCTTTCTCACCCAGCAGGGCCTTTCTGACCCTGGACAATGTACTGGCCGATATGCCCGTCACATGTGTCGAGCCGAAATCCACACAAACCCGATCTACCGGCTGATGGTTAAGCGTCTTTTCCAGTCTTTCACGAGAGTTCATTCTTTTACCTTTCACTCTTAACACATCACTAAGGCAGTCTGATCTACTACTGCAGGCCCCCTTGAACCGGTTTGTTTTTGTACCACAGGCCACGCTTTCAGACAAAGCCGACCTTCTCCTGGAACTTCAAACGGCCCGGCATCTGGATTCTCATCGTTTCTTTTCCTGCCGAAGTAGTCGCTATCAACTTCAAAAGGCGTATCCTCGCGATTGACATACGGCAGGTCCGCGTCCACCGTCACAACCGGGATGCCGCTGTCAACCGCCTTATTAATGATGGGCACCAAAGCCGGCTCGAAACCGACCACAACAACCCCCCTCAGGTTCTTCCTCGCCAGCGTCTGCTCGAAGGCCGTAATCATCGCTGTCATATCGTACTCCGCCGGACCGACGTAATCCGTCTTGACCCCGAGAATCCTGCCCGCAAGCTCCATCCCCAGCTTGTGATCATAGAAATAATCGAGATTGCCCACGGCTGAAACCTCAACGTACAGGTCATCGGACACAGCTCTTTTCTGACCGCTCACCGCATCGGTCAACTGTCGCTGCCCCCTGCGCTTCACGATGCTGGTCACAAGCATCACCACCGCAAGAATCACCAGAGGTATTATGAGTTTCTTCATTTACCTGCTTCCTTCATGCCGTCACTGTCCATAGTACCCGCCCGGACGCGCAACCGGACGCGGCGGACGCCTATAGCGGTCATACCGCGGCCGTTCGAGCTCTTTTTCGGCCTGCATCTTTCTGGCAAATTCGCGCCAGGCGCTCATCGAACGTCCCAGATTCTCCCGCGCATCGCCCTTTATCCCGTAATGCTGCAGACCGACGGGCCCGTTATAGCCGAGCTCCTTCAGCGCTCTGACAAACTGATACGTGTCGAATGTGCCGGCGTCCAGCGGCTGAATCAAACGGTCCCAGTTCATCTGTGTCGTCTCGCCGCCGTCGGCGCCGTTGATTGTCACCACGAATAGATAAGGCATGGCCGCCCGCATAAGCGACTTCATATTCTCATCCCCCTCCACTCTCAGCCAGTGACACAAATTAAAGGTAGCGCCCACGTTACGGCGATCGACCTTCTTCGCCACTCGCACCGCATCCTCCACCGTTTCAACCCACGAGCTCGTATGTGGATAAAGTGCAACCTTCAGCCCCGACTGCCCGGCCATATCCGCGATTTCCCGTATGACCTCCACCGCGTATGGGTCCCCTTCTTCGCCGGATTTTTCGAACTGCCTGCTGTTTACATTAAGCCAGAGCAAAACTCCTTTGCCTTTCAGCCGCGCAATTGTCTCCTTCAGCCTTGGGTCATATTTGCGGCCGTCAGGATCTATCGAGATGCCGAGGTAGGTGTTGAACATCTTAAGGCCTCGCTTATCCAGTTCTCCCAGCATTTGCTCGATCCCGTCGATGCCGCTGTACCCGATTCCATCGTACCCGAGGTCTTTAAGCATCTGCGCCTGCTCGGCCGCACTGAGATTTTTGCGGTCCGTGCCCGTGTCCATCGAAAAAAATGGATTTGTCAGGGCCATCGGACTCCGTTGCGGTGTCCCGCAGGCCGACAAAAACAAACAGGCTGACAAGAATGAAACGCTGAACACTATTCTCGTTCTTCGGTTCATGGTTTTGCACCTTTCTATTGGATTACAGATGCCAGGGGCTCCGCATGGATCGCGAAAGCATCCGATTCGCTTCGGCGTCACCTGGAAAGATTTCCCTCTCAGGGTCCCATTTCAGTTTTCGCCCGAGAAGCATCGATATATTCCCCAGGTGCAGAACCGTGCAGCACCGGTGGCCGATCTCCGCCGGAAAGTACGGGTCCCTTCTGCTCTTGACACAATCGAGGAAGTTGCGATGCTCCCCCGCCGGCTCGGTATAAAGCCGAATCTCATCCGGCCCTATCACCGAATCCAGAATCGATTTCGGCTCGGCCTGCAGATTCCCACGCCAGCCCGTATTGCCCACCCATCCGTCACTCCCTTCGAAACGCAGATGGACCTCGCCGGAGGTTATTATCATGGTGACACCGTTGGCGTATTTGTATTCGATGTGATAATCCGTGGCGGTATTGTACAGAGCATCTTCAGGGAAAACGCCCCGCCCTTCGATCTCCACAGGCCCCGTGCGCTCGGTGTCGTTGCCCCACTGTGCGGTGTCAACGATGTGTGCGCCCCAGTCGGTGAGCTGCCCACCCGAATAATCGAGAATCCAGCGAAAATTCCAGTGACATCGCCCCGGCACGTACGGAGCGAAAGGCGCCGGCCCAAGCCACATGTCATAATCAAAACCATCCGGAACCGGCTGCCGCTCCCGGACCTTCACAGGGTCCCCGTGTATTCGCCAGCCGCCCGGCAATCCCACGTGGATGGTATGCAGCTTGCCTATTCTGCCGTTGCGGACCAGCTCCGCCATTCGATGGTACACGTAAATGGACCGGTCCTCAGTGGACATCTGAAACACACGCTTGTACTTGCCGATGGTGTCACTGAGCATCCGTCCCTCCGCAACGGTCAGCGTCGGCTTCTCGCAGCATATATCCTTGCCCGCCTTGGCCGCCGCAACAGAGATGGGAACATGCCAGTGGTCGGGCGTCGAAATCATCACCGCATCGATGTCGCCCCTCGCAAGCACCTCGCGGAAGTCCTTGTACGCGGCACAATCGTTGTTGCCGTACTTGTCGCTGACCTGACGTTTTGCTTTCTCAATCTGTATGGGGTCAACGTCACACACGGCCAAAACCTGCGCATCAGGCTGGCCCAGAAAACCGCTGAGATTGGTGCTGCGCCCGTGCCCCCCGACGCCAATCATGCCGAGCGTGATTCGACTGCCCGGCGCAACCGCACCGCCCTTGCCCAGCGCGGAAGAAGGCACAAAATAAGGTACGCCAATCGCACCTGTTGCCAGCCCTGCGGTCACTTTGAGCAGACTTCGACGCGTGATCATCTTTCCGGTCATACCAAAAACTTTCCAAATGTCAAAAATAAGCCGACGCGCCCGGGGCGGTTCCAAGAGCCCTGGCGACTATACCTCGCGCGGGAAAATACTCCGCAAATATTCGGCGTCTTGCCTGTAACTGGTCTCCAGCCCCAAAGGCTTTGCCCCCTCGATTTGTATCCAGCCTCGAAAACCCGCATCGTCCATCGCCTGCCGCACTTGCTTGAAAGCAATCCCGCCCCGGCCGAACAAATACTCGTAGTCCTTGGCGTGGAACTCGCACAGGTGTTGACTGCCCAGCAGGCGTATCTCCTCGTAAATATCATAGCCGTTCTTGTGCGAATTGCCCACGTCGTAGTACACCTTCACGGCTGGCGAACCGACACGGTTGATGATATCCAGATGCTGCTCGGCGCTTAGCTGCGACTCCATCCCGATGATGACACCGGCCTTTTCCGCCCTTGGCGCGATGCGTTTGAGCCGCTCCACCACCACGGCTGTGCCCGCTTCGTCATTTCTCAGGTCGGCCTTGCCAAAGAAAGGTATCATAAAGACCTTCGCTCCCAGCGCTGTACACACATCAATACTGTCGGCCACCCATTGCTCTGTGCGCGGGTCGCTCTTGTAGGGTACGGCGTTCAAATCCAGAACGCACAGCGAGGCAATCTCCATCTGGTTCTTCCGCGCCGCCTCCAGGAAGGTCTTCTGTACCTCGGGCCTGCGCAGATGAAGGTCGTTCTTAACGCCGCCAATGTTGACCTGTACCCCATCCAGTCCGAGCCGCCGCGCAAGCGCGAAGGAGCCGGGATCGGAGGACTTGCCGAGCGACCAGTCGCACGCGCCGATCCTGAAACCTTGTTTGTGCGATGTGTCCGGCGATAACTGTGACGGGCCGGGCCGGCACGACCCGGCGAGTAACGCCGACGAAAGGCCCGCAACAGTCCGGGCCGTGCTCAGAATCATCTCGCGACGACTCATATTCAAATACTTCATACAGACACCTTTCCGACTATAGAGGACAATACCTGATTCATCCTGTTGTTCATTTACGCTTTCAGGCCCCCCAGGTCCGCCTCCAGCTTTTCGCTGCTCTTGATCAGCTTGTCCCAATAGACCTTTTCGCCCGTGTAGGCCGCGGTCCGCCCGAGGATGGTCACCAGGTTGCTCCGCACGCTCGGCCCCACAGTCGAATTGTCGAAATGTCCCCCCGTAATATCCGCATGGAAAGTCGCTATGTTGTTTACGGCGCCCTCCTTGTAAATGTCGGTGGTCTGGCCGCCGTGATAAAAATTTTCCCCGCGGATAAGGACCTGTCCGCCGTATTCGGTTTCCAGGACGCCTTTCGAGCCGAACATGCGGTTTCTAATCCCGTCGGGCTTACTACCGTGTCCCTTGAACTGCTTCGAGCTGAAGGTGATGCCCACTTTCTCCGGATATTCGAAAACCAGCGTGAAGCAGTCCCAGCAAGTTCCGACCGTGCGAACCTTCTGCCCGCCGACGCCCACGGCCGAGACAGGCGGCACATTCATAATCCAGCTCGCAACGTCGAGCGTGTGAATGTTCTGCTCGGTAATGATGTCACCGGAAAGTATCTTATTAAGGCCCCACGCCCGCAGACGTTTCTCCGGGTCCGTTGCGTCATCTTTAAGAAATTTTTCCATGCCACCCCAGGTGGTATTAGCGTGATAGATTGCCTCGCCGAATGCAAACCGACCTATAGCCCCGTCATGAACGCGCTTCAATGCCTCCACATAAAATTCGTTGGCACGCGTCTGAAAATCCACAAGAAAACAGAGTTTCTTCGCCGAAGCCTTTTTGCCGCTCTCGGCAACGCTCTGACAGCCCGGCACATCCACCGCGACCGGCTTGGCCAGATACACGTGACAGCCCGCGTCCACGCCCGCGGCGGCATGCTCCGGATGAAAATAAGGCGGCGTCTCGACAGCCACCGCATCGACCTTTTGATCGAGTACCCTGCGGTACCCCGATAGACCAGTATACCTGTGCGCAGGCGGCACGCCGAGCTTTTCACCGAAGGTGTCAACCTTATCCTGAAAGTAATCCGCCGCCGCAACGATTTCATACCCGCCATGCTCTTTGAATAGCCCCGCAATCCACGTACCTCTGCCCCCGCAGCCAAGCAGCCCAAGCCTCACCTTCGAGTTGGCCTCGCTCCCGCGAACAAGCTGCGGTTTCACAACTGCAAATGAAAAAGCTGCCGCGCCCGCGCCGGCCATAAATCCCCGCCGGCTCATCGCCTGACTTTCACTATCTGATGATATGTTTTTCCGCCTTTGCGCCATATATGCACCTCGCTCTCAGTGTCACAAGCCATCGCAACAGTTCCCACCCGGCAAAGACCCGCTCAAAAAGAAAGCAGACACTGCCAGATGTAAACGTATCCCAAACCGTCGATATCCTCCCACACCTTCCGGGCAAGCTGCTCATCTCCCGAAATCTTCGGCAGCTCCTTGACTTTTTCCTGCCACGGGATACAGACACCCGGCTTTGGCTTGGGTCGCTGTTCTTTCGGCATTATCGGTTACTCCTTATTTTTCTGTGCTACGCCTTCGGTCAATATACACCATATTCCCGCGTAAAATCGGTCATCGCTTTGATGTTTTCCACCTTCGCGTCGTTCTGCACAATTGCGGCGGCGTCCATTATATAGCCGCCGTCGCCCGCCACCCCGTCAATCACCTTCTTGCAATAGTCACGCACCTCCCCTTCGCTGCCGTAGCCCAGCAGGAAGTTGGGAATGCCGCCGCTGATACAGAACTTCTCGCCGAGCACCTTATGGGCCTCGAAGATGTCCCCCATATCGACGTGATAGACGATGGCCCCGGCCGGCAGCTCGGCAAAGGATTTCAGATGTGCGTCCCAGTTGCCCTCGGCATAAAAAAGCACCTGATGGCCGTGGGACCATATCTCCTGAATGATGGGCTTCAGCGTCGGCCAGTAGAACTTCTCGAAATGCTCCATCGAAACAAAAGGCACGCACCCGCGGTGCATCCATAATCCGATTGGCACATTCTTTTCCGGGTCCGCGCCCGAGAGGGCAACGTGCGTCAGATGCGGCATCAGGGCCTCGCAGGCAGCGAGGACCTTTGCCGGGCGCTCGATAAGGTCCATACAAAGGCCGATGTAGCCGCGCAGCTTGTCCGCCAGAATATCCAGCGGCGCCTTCAGTATCCCCGATATCGCCGAGACCGTCCCGCACTCCGACCGCAGCCGCGCATTTTGCGTACCAAAGGCCCCGAAGTAGCTCAGCATCGCCATACCCCCCTTGAGAAATGAAAGGTTGTTGCGATACGAGCCCGGCTCCCCCGGCGCAGTCACATCCGCCGAGACGCGCGGCAGCCACACGTTGAACAGAAATCCGGTCGGGTCCGCAATGAGCTGGTCATATTCATCCGCCTTCATAAACGCATCTTCCTCCGCCGGTTCGAGGTACTGAAAACCAACGTCCGCAGGGATGTCTATCCCGGGGACGGCGTAGTATTTCGTACCGATGGCCTGCGTCAGGCCCGTCCACACGTAAACCATATTGGCGACCACGGCGTCCCAGTCAAAATCGGCAGCGCACTTGCGGGCCGCCGCAAACGCCTTTTCATAGTCGTGCGTCACCTCCTGGCACGTATACCCGGCATACTTCGCCGTGAACTCAGCCACGAACGGCCGAATCGGAATCCGGTCCGGCTTTCCGTTGCGCATCGCCGTGACATAACGCTTCAGCCGCTCCCCGTACAACTGCTCCATATCCTTGGCCATTTAACAACGCTCCTTAAATTACGTTGACCTTGCCCCCTCGCCAATTCCGCCATACCAAAAGAGCAGAAACACCGAATGTCCTGCCTCGTCCATTTCCTTCATCCGTCTTCTCCGTAGCAGGCTTGCCCCACAACACCGACCGCCGTCCGGCACATGGCGGCATACGCCCGCCTCTGACATCACACGCCGTATGATATGCCCCCAGCAAACTACTGTCAACCTCCCCCGCCGCCCCCACGCCGTTTTCTTCCGCGACAACATCGGCCCGGCCGAGCTCCAGAAATTCGGACCCGTTATCGAACACCACAGCATCTTCCCTAACCGTGTCAACGTCCATTTCGTCAAAATCAATAACTCCGCCGAATTCACTATGGGAACATGGGAAAGAGGAAGCGGAATCACCTTGGCCTGCGGCACCGGCGCCTGCGCCGCCGCCGTCGCCGCCGCACTCACCGACCGATGCGACAGAAAAGTCACCGCTCACCTGCCCGGAGGCGACCTCGAGCTATACTGGTCCCGCGACGACAACTGTGTCTATATGACGGGCCCCGCCATAAAGGTCTTCAACGGAACCTGGAACCCAAAATAATACAGAACCTGCTTTGCCCCGAATACCCTAAACACTCTACCCTGCTCTCGCACAACTACGGCGGACAAGACTGATTCCCTGTCGCCGGGCTGTGGCCGCTCGTAAAGAAGCTCACCTTCATTATGCCCAAGTCAATGAAGTTCACCGCCTCATCCTGATTGAAATCGGCACAACAGTTGTAATTGGCTTGTCCTTTGATGGCGAAGAAGCTCACCTTCAGCAGACCCAAATCAATGAAGTTCACATTCCCGTCACAACTCACATCACCGTTATCCTGTCCGGCACATTCGTTACGGTCCCAGCACGTGTTGACGCGGCAGTCATATTCATAAGCGCCCATGTCAACAACAGGCGGCCCCGGCGTGCCGGGATTGCCGGTATCGGCGGTGCACGGGTCGTCCAGGAACCGGCTGGCGTTATCCAGGTCATACGGCGTCGGCTCGGTCGTATCGCCGTCGTTATCGAGGTCCGCGGTATCAGCCGGCACAGAGTTGTTGTCGCCGGCGTCGATACAAAGCGAGGCCGCCTGCAGCCGAAGGTTGTCGTCTTCGGTGCCAATAGTGCCATCCGGGCCATCCGCATCCACAAAACACGGGTCGGCGTCAATATTGCCGCTGCCCCAGTTAATGGTATTGCCCGAACCGTCGTCGTATATCCCGTCGTTGCCGTCTCTAATATCACAATAGTTGACATCTATTGTCGAGGAGTTATACAAAGCTATTTCATTGCCATCTGACGACGCCGTATTGCCCCAGAAAATGCAGTTGGTCAGACTGCTGTCGCTGCCGTAGTTGTGGAGCGCACCGCCGTTCACGTCAGCGGTGTTCCCACTGAACGTACAGTTAATCACCGTCGGATTGCTGTTCTCATTGCCCATCCCCGCGCCGCGATAGGTTGCCCGGTTCCCGCTGAACAGACAATTTGTCACCGTCGGGCTGCTGTCCTCATTTCTCATCCCGCCGCCCTCGCTGTCGGCCTCGTTGCCGACAAAGATGCAGTTGATATATGTTGCCGTGCTGCCCGACGCGTTGCGAACGGCGCCGCCTTTTGTATCCGAGAAATTGCCTATAAAACCACAGTCAATCACAGTCGGGCTGCTGTTCCAGTTCTCCATCGCGCCTGCGCGGCCGGGCCCATCGGTTGAGTTGTCGCAGAAGATACAACTGCTTACTGTCGGGGTGCTGTTGTCGCGGTTGCACATGCCCCCGCCGTCGTCCCAGGAAGAATTGCCGCTGAAAGTGCAGTTCGTCAGTATCGCGTCGCTCTCGACGTTGCACATCCCGCCTCCGAAGCTTTGCGCCGAGTTGGCGATGAAATCGCAGTTAGTGATAGTTGGCTTGCTGAATCCTGTATTGTACATTCCGCCGCCTTTGCGGGTATAGTTGCCGGCGAAGTTACAGTCGGCGACGGTCGGGCTGCTGCCATTGTTGTACATTGCGCCGCCGTCGCCGTTTAGACCCGAGCAGTTCTCGATGAATTTGCAGTTGCGCACCGTCGGACTGCCGGCGACATTGAACATTCCGCCGCCCGAGTCGTTCGGCAAGGCCGCGGCGTTGGCGTTTCCGCCCGTTATGGTAAAGCCGTCTAAGACGGCCGTGGCGCCGGTCCCGCTGCCGGTGACGACATGATAGCTGTTCTCAGCCCGGCTCGGATGATACGGCAAATCGCACGGGTCCAGCCCTCCCACATCGTTGCCGTCGAGGTCGCCGCAGAGGATGGTTTCATAGGCATTCGGGGCCCGCTCGTTCGGGTCCGCCGCACCGTAGCCGGCATAACCGCCGTAAAGACCCACCCCGTTTATAAGATCAAATGTCGCCTGCCGGTCGCCGCTGCCGTCGGGCTCGGAAGTGTTCGCATCCGGATAGTAAGTACCGTCGGCCACCGATATCTCGTCGCCCGGCAGCGCGGCGCGCAGCGCATCCTGCAGGTAATTGTAGGCGTCTTGCCAGCTCGTGCCGTCGTTGTTTCCTGCCGCATCCTTATCAACGAAGACAGGCCTGACCTGCGCCCAGAACACCGGATAGCATCGTCCCTCGCGAATCCACCAGATATCATTCGGACCGTTGATAACCTCGCCTGCGAAGTCCCATCCGTAATCGGTAAACGTGCTCCGCGTCTTCATCTCGGCAGTCGTCCGCCCCATTACATCAGGATCGCTACCAACACCTATGCCTGTAAGGCCTGGATTCACATCGCTGTCCCAGAAACAGCTCGTATAAGGGTACGTCCAGCCATATCCCACCAGGCCGCCCACATAAGCAAACCCGGAAACCGCGCCGGTGGCGTAGCAGTTTGAGATGTCGCCGGAATTCTCTCCCACCAGGCCGCCGACATAACCCCACTCGCCAGCGCCTGTTCCTGTAACCGCGCCCGCTGCGTATGAGTCCGAGATATCCGCCCCATTCCTTCCCACCAGGCCGCCGACTCCATACCCGGTGACCGTGCCGGCGGCGTAGCACCTTGAGATGGTGCCGTAATTCATTCCCACCAGGCCGCCGACAGGATAAGTGAAATCTGAGTCTCCCGTCACCGCGCCGGTGGCGTAGCACTCTGACATGTCGCCGTAATTACCGCCCACCAAGCCCCCGACAGCAAAACGCCCCGTAACAGTACCGGTAGCGTAGCACTTTGAGATCTCCCCGTCATTGTCTCCCACCAGGCCGCCGACACGACCATGTCCCCAAACACTGCCTGCGGCATGGCAGTCTGAGACGCTGCCGTCATTCTCTCCCGCGAGGCCGCCGACGTTATCGCCCGTCCCGCCATCGACATTGGTATTATCAAGACCGAGGTCTTTAATCTCGCCGCCCGAACCGACATAACCAAACAGGCCGATATAGTCCGTACCTGTTGATGTATAGCTAAAGTTGCTTATGGTATGGTCATTTCCGTCGAAACTGCCGGTAAACGCATTGACATCATTTCCGATGATGTGAAAGTCGGTTCCCGTGTAGCCGGACAGGTTGATATCCGCCACGAGAACAAAGTATTTGTCCCAGTCCCATGGCCGCGTCCCGATCCCATCCAACTGCTCTGCCGTCGATATCCTGAACGGGTCGTTCGGCTCTCCGCTGCCGGGGTAAGACTGGGATTGGCATTCGTATGCCCCCATATCGACGATGGGCGGCGTGCCGTTGCCCGTATCGCTGACGAATGGGTGATCAACGAATCGGGGATTGCCGTCGAGGTCCGTCGTGACGCCGACCGGCACCGCTGTGTTGTCGCCTGCATCGATACAGGGCGAATTTGCCTGCAGTCGCAGGTCGTCGTCCGCCGTACCGGCCTGGTTGTCCGCTCCGTCGGCATCCACAAAAAGAGGATCGGCGTTAATATTGTTACCGCCTGCGCCGCCCCAGCCGCCCTGAATGTCACTATACGAGACATAGGATGAGCTTTGCTCATCATTACGTATTTGAGGGTTGATCGATGCGCTATTACCCCATAAGATGCAGTTTTCCACTATTATGTCGCTGTAGGTGTCGTTGGCTATCCCGCCGCCGCTGGAGCCAGCTGCGTTTCCGCTGAAGGTGCAGTTTGTTACTGTGAGGTTAGCGTGGCCCGCATTAAACATCCCACCGCCCAGATTCGCGCACCAATTGCCTGTGAATGTGCAGTTTGTTACCGCCGGCACGCTGTAGTCGCTGTTATACATCCCGCCGCCATGCGTACCCGCCGAGTTCCCTATAAATGCGCAGTTAATTACGTTCGGATCGCTGTAGTGACCGTTGAACATTCCGCCGCCGTTTACAGCCGAGTTATCAACAAATGTGCAATTGGTCAAAGTCGGGCTGCATATAGCGTTATATATCCCGCCGCCCCACTCGCTAGCAGAGTTATGACTGAACCTGCAGTTGGTCACCGTCGGGGCGTTGTCGACGTTAATCAGCCCGCCGCCCCAGTAAGCCGAATTCCCTCTGAAGGTGCAGTTAGTCACAGTCGGGCTGCCTTCGTGGTTATCCATCCCGCCTCCGCACTCTGCCGAGTTGCCGATGAATGTGCAGTTTATCACAGTCGGGCTGCTGTTCCCATTGCCATTGTACATCCCGCCGCCAAAGCGTTCGGCCGAGTTGCCACTCAAAGTGCAGTTACTAACTGTCGGATTGCTAGCGTAGTTACCCATCCCGCCACCGAACGCTGCCCAGTTTCCGCTGAAGGTGCAGTTTGTTACTGTGAGGTTAGCGTGGCCCGCATTAAACATCCCACCGCCCAGATTCGCGCACCAATTGCCTGTGAATGTGCAGTTTGTTACCGCCGGCACGCTGTAGTCGCTGTTATACATCCCGCCGCCATGCGTACCCGCCGAGTTCCCTATAAATGCGCAGTTAATTACGTTCGGATCGCTGTAGTGACCGTTGAACATTCCGCCGCCGTTTACAGCCGAGTTATCAACAAATGTGCAATTGGTTATTAAGGGATGGCTGCTGTATAAGTTGTATATCCCACCGCCGCTCCAGCTTGACATATTACCGCCAAAAACACACCTTCTTATCGTTGGCTGGCAGGTACTGTTGAACATGCCTCCCCCGTCATCATGGTCTCCTGAACCGTTGGCGTTGGCGTTTGTTATTGTAAAGCCGTCGAGGACAGCAGTTGAGTTGAGGTTGAGGCCGGACGGATGGTAGAAGACGTGATAGCAGTTGTCGCCATTATTTCCCGGTGTGCCAATATCGCCGCTAAGTATCGTCTCGTTGGCGCCTGGATCGCGGTCGCTCCAGTTCGGGTCGCCCGCAGCCGGGAAACCGCCGTAAATCGCCACGCCGTTTTTCAGCCGAAAGTGCTTGCCGCGGTCGCCGATACCCAGTCCGTAATCGTAGGTTGGATAATACGTGCCGGCTGCCACCCATATCACGTCGCCGCTGCCGGCATCATCCAGCCCATCCTCCAAAAGATTATAAGCATCTGCCCAGCTTGTCCCATCGTTTGCCCCCCCTGCACCGGCCTTGACGTAGATGGTCCCTCCCGAAGCGGCCGTGCAGTAACCGCCCGCCAACAATATTGAAATTACCACCCATCTGTTTTTGTTTGTTCTCTTGTTCATTTTCTCACTCCTTCCAAAAAAGCCCACTATTTTTCAAAAAGCCCGGAAATCCGGACATTACAAGCGTCTCCGTGGATGAATACGCAGGAATTTTCCGATATTGCGCAAAATCCGCCAAATGACTCAGGCCTATATTATAGATAGTCAAGGTTCGAACCATAGTATTTGTTTAAGGGCAGCTCTGCATCCAATCCGAGGCAAGGATAGCAAAGTCGGTCATAGCCACCTTTCCGTCCCTGTCGAGGTCAAGCCCGTCGCACCACTCCCCGAGGCGACAGCGTGTTACCCATTGGTCAACGAGCATTCCCAGGTCCACGCCGTCAACGGTTCCGCTGCCGTCAATGTCGCCGTAAACATAATCAAGCTCGTATGCCCCCATATCCACGATGTAGGGATAGTCAGGTGGGTCCGCAACCCCGTTATCCGGCTTCGGAGGATCATTTACAAAACGCGGATTGCCGTCGAGATCGAGCGGCGTCCGCTCGCTGGTGTCGCCGTCGCCGTCTATGTCGGCCGTGTCGGCGGGAACCGCCGTGTTGTTGCCGCCATCAAGACACGGCGAGCCGACCGACAGACGTAGCTCCGCGTCAGCAAACAGCGGGTCCTCGTCGATGTTCCCGGTGCCGGGCCAGCCCCCTTCAATGTCGCTGTACGATACACTATATCCGCTGCCGGTTAATTCGTCCCCATCATTGCCCCAGACAATACAGTTCTTCAAGGTGGCCCTGCTCGATTGGTTGCTCTCGATCGCGGCCCCACCTTTCGCACTTACGCTCAATTACCTTCAAAGCAGTTTGCAAACCTTGCGAAATCCAAGAAATCGACGGCTGTACTGAGATCAAGGTCGGTACCAGCGCACCAGTCGGGTATCTCACAATCGTAGCCCAGCCAATTATCAACCAACCTCCCCAGGTCGATCCAGTCCACGTCCTGATCCATATCGAAATCCCCAGGACGAACGAACGGCGACCAAAGCACGAATGCAACGGACCCATTGTCGAAGTAGTCGTATATTCCCGCCTGTACCTCCGCTGGATCACAGGTTCCCCATTGCACATACCGGGCATCGATATCGTAAATCCCCGAGGCATTGAAGGGGTTGGCGTTGCACAACTGGTAACCGTCGTTACCCCAGATAATGTTGTACGTGCCCTCGCACGGGTCCCCTGCCATTGAGACCCACTCGCTGCCGCCTGTCACGTAGATCCCGCCGGTCTTTCCCGTACCAGCCTTGTTATTCGTGATAGTATTACCGTAGAGATTGCTGTCATCCGCTTCAGTCATATAGATTGCCCCGCCTTGGCCAGTCGCGGCAGTGTTATCCTGAATCTGATTTCCTACAAGGCTTAGCCCTGGATACGGGATCCATCCGTAGATTCCCCCGCCACTACCATCGGCCGTATTACCTGTGATAGTATTTCCTGTAAGCGTCGCCCTGCTCGCCGAGAGGTAGATGCCCCCCCCATCTCCTTCGGTCGTATTACCACTGATCGTGTTTTCTCTCAGTTCGGCGTCGGTCAAATGCAGCACCACGCCACCGCCCCGTCCACTGGAGCCGCTCACCGTGTTATTGGTAATCACGTTTCCAGCAATCAGCGTCACTGGATCCCAAGAACACCAACAGTAAACATAAATCCCGCCCCCCGAACCCGCATCATTGTGGCTTATGGTATTCCCGATGATGTTGGCAGGCTCGCAGTCGTCGATGCGTATTCCGCCGCCAATCGTATCACTATACCCGTTATACGTAATTATATTCCCTACGACGGTGGCGCTGTCTAACCGCCACGACGCTGTCCACGGTGAGCGCCACCCGCTGTACTCGAAGTAGATCCCCCCGCGACTATTGTGGTGTATGTTATTATCCCTGAGGTAATGCTCCCAGCCCTGTTCAATCCGTATTCCCCTTTGGCCGTTGTCCCAGACCTCGCAGTTGACGATGTTCATGGGCGGCGGGGCATCCGCAGCAGGCTGGCTACTTCCGAGGTGGTAGATTCCGCAAGCAGAGTTGTGCCGGACCTCGCAGCAGTTCATAAACACAGTTGACTGTTCTGCAAAAATCGCGGGGTAGTTATTACCATACATGCCGTGCCCGGCATACTCCTGAATCACGTGCTCCAAGATGCAGCCGGAAACGTAATTGACATCATTACCATCACGGATAACGTTAGCATCGACGCCATAGTCCGTAAAATGGATTCCGGTCCAGTCGCCGGGTCCGGCCGGGTCACACGGGTCGCACGGATCCTTTACGGAAGTGAAGATGATCGGAGATTCCTCCGTCCCACGTGCCACGAGAGTCCCGCCGCCGAACGAAGCAGATCCGACCACGATTCCCACCCTGGGCTCGAATTTTACTAACACCCCGGGTTCAATAGTCAGCGTAGCGTCGCAACCGATAACGACACTGGCACCGGCGGCAATGACGTAAGGGCTGCCAGCCAGATCCCACGTGGTATCACTGCAGATCAGGCCAGGTATTTCTGTCGGGGACCAAATCACGAATGCCAGCGACCCGTTGTCAAAGTGGTCCAATATTCCTTCCTGTATCGCCCATGGATCGGATGTTCCCCATTGCACATACCGCGCATCAATATCGTAAATCCCCGAGGCATTGAAGGGGTTGGCGTTGCACAACTGGTAACCGTCGTTACCCCAGATAATGTTGTACGTGCCCTCGCACGGGTCCCCTGCCAGAGAGACCCCCTCGCTCTTGCCTGTCACGTAGATCCCGCCGGTCTTTCCCGTACCAGCCTTGTTATTCGTGATAGTATTACCGTAGAGATTGCTGTCATCCGCTTCAGTCATATAGATTGCCCCGCCTTGGCCAGTCGCGGCAGTGTTATCCTGAATCTGATTTCCTACAAGGCTTAGCCCTGGATACGGGATCCATCCGTAGATTCCCCCGCCACTACCATCGGCCGTATTACCTGTGATAGTATTTCCTGTAAGCGTCGCCCTGCTCGCCGAGAGGTAGATGCCCCCCCCATCTCCTTCGGTCGTATTACCACTGATCGTGTTTTCTCTCAGTTCGGCGTCGGTCAAATGCAGCACCACGCCACCGCCCCGTCCACTGGAGCCGCTCACCGTGTTATTGGTAATCACGTTTCCAGCAATCAGCGTCACTGGATCCCAAGAACACCAACAGTAAACATAAATCCCGCCCCCCGAACCCGCATCATTGTGGCTTATGGTATTCCCGATGATGTTGGCAGGCTCGCAGTCGTCGATGCGTATTCCGCCGCCAATCGTATCACTATACCCGTTATACGTAATTATATTCCCTACGACGGTGGCGCTGTCTAACCCGCATATTTCACAGGGGAATCAAAATCAGCGGCGACGGGTAATTTTGGCTGAAAGTTGGTTCAGCAGGCTTGTTTTGACACATTCGGCGCACAACAGCCCCTTACCCCCATACAGCAATCAGGAT